>ENA-OPCD01000785-OPCD01000785.1-human-gut-metagenome-genome-assembly--contig:-NODE-785-length-26323-cov-4.415372_pt1 | contig 26323 bp, 18 predicted proteins | sample MGYA00241560_ERZ501471 | MGnify/ENA primary metagenome ERZ501471 (study PRJEB25962, sample SAMEA2042578) | human gut metagenome | biome: human gut; feature: human-associated habitat; material: faeces...
GTCTGTTACATAATAATCAAAAGCATCCTGCGTCTGTCCAGATGTATTTGTCGCACGGATACGCACAAAATACTGACCATCTGCCGGAACTGTAGTCTCCGCTTCCGGAATTTGAATATTATCCTGCCGAAATACAATCTCATTAAACTGATAATCTTTCGCCAATTCAACTGTATAAGTAATCGTCTCCGCATCAAAATCATAGGATGCATCCCAGTTCAGCTTCAAGGTATTCCCCTCAATTACCGGTACTCCAATAAAGAATGGCATTGGTTTTTCCAGACTCTCCTTATAGAGCTCATAATTTTGTTCCACCTCGGAAGGGATCGCCGATGCAACTGTATCATATTGAGCTTCAGTCAGCGGTGCATTCATCCGGTCCGGCATCTGATACAAATACTTCTGCGTCACTGTGCGATATTTCTCTATCATACTGCTGATCCGCTCTACGCTGAGATAGGATCTCAGATCTTGAATTGCCGCATCAAGTTCCTCACGAAAATCCTCGGACTGCAGACATCTGCGAAAGAGAACATTGCCCCAGTAATTACTGACTCCACAATCCCAACTACCTTGTTCAGATCGATTTTTAACGATATATTCAGTTGTCTTGAAAGAACTGTCATTGTCCCACGCAATCAGATACCATGTGTCCGAATTCTGTGGACTATATAAATATGTATTACGACTCTGTGTATCTGTATTTCCTGTCAATATCTGATATGCCATCCAATATGTCAGATTTTCTCTGTCAAAATATTGATCCAGGATATTACCAATCGATTTTGAATTATCATTCAGATCCGTAAGCATATCGATCAATTTCGTATGGTCAGAATCTCCCTTGATCTCCAAAAGCTTTTCAAATGCTTTCTGGTCATAGGTCGGATCGTCTTCTTTTTTTATTACATCTTCATAGCGGAAAAACTCAAACGAATTAATTTTGTACAACTGTCCATTCGAATCCATTTCGTGATTTTTCATTCCTGTCTTATTGAGCTGTTCCACCTGCGTATACAGTCCATAATCCTGAAATTCCGTGCTGTTCCCTTCGGTGAGATCTCTGACATACAAATGAACAAACTGCGTTCTGAGAGACATCAGCTGTGGGATTCCCTTCAAAAGATCATAAGACAGCTTATTGCGGAAACGCATCCCGTCTGTCTGATGTTTATTCAGGTTGATCGTGCGCTGCCCACGCCAGGTTCCCTTGTTCTTCTTCAACTCAATCTTATAGTTTTTCTGCGCATAACGACTTGAAGTCTGTCCTCTGATCTGCACCGTCGCATTCGGCACATTTTCACCGTAACCAACCTCTCCACTCTGTGGACCAGACTCATCTCCAATCTGGAGGAGCGCGGCTGTCTGGTAACGGTCTACTCCCATTTTGTCATAATCATAAACAGAATAACTGTTGATTTCCTTCCAGGTATGATTTGTCCCCTCTGAAGAATTTCCTTGAGAAACCGTAAGATACATTGTCACAACACTCGTCTCGTCATCATTTTCATAGAGGCTGTCCTTATCTCGAAGATGAACGTCATTGATATCCTGTGTCTCGGCCTTTTCTATTGTTTCTTGTTGCTCTGTCTTTGTTTCTGAAGCATTCCCTGTTTCCCCCGAAGCTGTACATCCCGTCAGGCAACAGGACATTCCTAATAACAGGGCGCATCCCAGTGCAATTGATTTATAATTTTTCAAGCTCGTCTCTCCTTTCTATTTTCTCTTCCAGAAAACATCCTAACCGTGTGAAAAATCCTGTTTTATCTTCCGCCACGATTGGTTGTACACTCACAATATAATACGGAAGTTTTTTAATAAAATATCCAAGCCGCAGCGTACAGATCAGAAAGAATACTGCACTTCCAAGTAAAAATCCAAAGCCATAGTATACTTGCGGGAAAAATAGAGATATACAGGTAAATCCTGTCGTACACGCCGCAAACATTCCTGTTGCATATAATGCTCCTTTATAATCTGTAAAATACAGTAGGATCAGCATCATTGTATTAGCAACCGCATAAAGTCCATAACCGACACACAGTGTCCTGAAATAGCCTTCCATAAGATCATTAAATCCAAGCGGAAGATATGTCAGGAGAAGCTGTCCTACAGAAAGCGCCAATGCCGTTGTAAGAAGCTGCTTCAGTGCCGTATACTTCAGCTCCATATTCAAAACTTCTTTCATCTCGTTTCCTGCCTGTAAAATATCTTTAATTTCTCCTCTGTCATTAAACAAACTGTAGTAATTCCTGTATTTCGGATAGAAATTCACTTCCACCGACACAACGAAATTAACTGTCGTTATAAGAATCGTCAGATATGCGATCATTGCAGGGACATCGTGATACGGAGCACCATAGAATAACCCCTGTACATGTACATGGATTGGACTACACCACATAATAACCAAATGTGCAAAAAGTCCGATATTCGTAAACAAGCCTATAAAAGCAAGCGGAAGGAATTGATCCACCCAGCGCAGAAAGAAAAATGCACTGCTCTCACTCTGTGGAAAATAACGGTATAGCAGTGTCACATCCCACAGAAGCATGATCCCATATCCGATCGTTACAGCAATCATCATTGCCTCTACATGTGGAATTCCGATCAAAACCAGTAGAACTCCAATCAAAAGCGACACTGTCACTGCCGACACAAACGATAGAAGTATCCCTTTATAATCCTTTATCGCGGTCAGATAACTCATCGCATTCCATGTGACGATCAGTTCTCCGAAAAACTCCAGACACAAAAACTGGTCGATCAGATTGATTCCGGAAAACAAAAGAAAGATTCCGTACATGATCCCACCGACAACAAGCAGAATCGTTGTCGATCCCCAGAAGGAAGGAAGCACTGTTTCATGTCGTTCTTCATACAACATATCCGCAATATATCTCGTCACAACCATAGAAAAGAAGCTTGTCACAGTCAGCGAAGCGAGAAGTGTATAAGTAATCATACAGTTTAAAAGCTCCCGGTTATGCCTTGTCGCGCCGGTATGATCACAGATAAAGGTAATCCCAACCAGCAATACAATACCAAGCAACATCGGACCTGTACAGATAATTCCGGCATATCCATAGGCTTTCGCAGTCGATGCAATTCCACTTTTCTGGAATAATTTCTTTAACTCAAATCCGATTCCGGCCATCTGCCGCTTCCACCTCCCGATACATCTTCCGGTACTTTTCAATCATTTCTTCTTTTCGATAATACGCCTTTACCCGTTTCTGTGCATTTGCGCCCATACGAAGTCTTCGCGTTCTGGAAGCACACATCTGATCCATTGCCTGCGCAAGTCCCTCACGATACATTGGCGGAACACAATATCCTACGGATCCATAACAGTCCTCCTCGTTTCCATCCAGAAGTTCCCTGCAACAGCCCACATCCGTAGTCACACAAGGACGCCTTGCGGCAAATGATTCCAGGACAGACAACGGCTGTCCTTCTGATATACTCGTCAAAATTGTAAAATCCAGCTTTTCCATATAGGAGATAATATCCACGCGGCCTGTAAAGATCACATTTTCCAAATGTAACTGATCGACCAGCGCATAGCATTCCTGAGCATACTCCTCATCATCAACGCCACCCATAATATGGAGGCGCACATGATCTCTTTTCGTACACAACTCATAAAACGCATAAATCATTGTCTTGATATCCTTGATCGGTGCCAGACGCACGATCGCACCGATGTCAACCCATCCGTCTTCCTCTTTCAATGGAATAGGGGAAAGCCTTTCATAGTTGATTCCGTTCTCAACGACACGACATTTCTCCTTGTCACATCCCATCTGGATCTGTGCATGCATGGCATTGGTAAATAATGCTGAGACTAGAAACGCTCTCGTATAAATAATATCCGACAGCATATAGAAGAAAGAAATCCACTGCTTTTTAAATGCCGGCTGTACCCATTTTGCACGGATGATCTCTTCTTCACGCTCTCTTGTATAAATTCCATGCTCCGTCAAAAGCACTTTCTTCTTATAGACATATCCGCCGAGACACGCAAGAAGTCCTCCGTACCCCGTACAGATCGCGTGATAAACATCTGCCTTAGGCACTTCACTTCCCATCAGATAAAGAACCGGAAGCAGCATAGAGCGCATCGTGTGAAATGCATCCGCAAACGGAGTATATGGATAATCTTTTATACAGCACTCTGTCAATATATTCAAAAACTCTTCACTTTTCAAAAAGGACATCGGGTTCAGTTTCTGGTCATAATAGAGGTGAAACAAAACCTCCCAGTCCGGACGTTTGCACAGCATCAGCTCCTTTAAGCTGTTCTTTTCTTCCTTCGTAAAAGCATGAAGCATTTTCCCTGAATCCTTCAGCCTCAGTGCATCATCCAGGAAAACCTCATGGACCTCGACGACATTTTCAGGAAGTTCGTAGACAAATTTCCCTCGATCCTTCGCATTTGCTCCGATCACCCACAGAACAAACTCATGCTCTTTCATTTCATTGATATACTGATGCATCCATGTGGATACACCGCCAAACACATAGGGATAACATCCCTCTAATATAAGACAGATTTTCACAACTAACTCCTTATCTGCCGCATTTTACTGCTTCGTATTTTATTCTGTTTTCTCGATGGTTACAGTCGGCTCCTTTGCCTTGAGCAAATAGAGGTTTCCGGTCAAATGCGTAAGTTTTCCTCCCGAAACATCTCCCGGTGTTCCTTCGTTGATCCGCACCATAAAATACACTTCATCATAAAAATTGTCGAGTTCCAGTCTGATCTCCTGATCTGTCACTGTCTTTGTAAATGTGACCGCTCCGTAGCGCTGGATCGCGCCGGACAGTTCCGAACCTGTAAGCTGTCTCAAGGACGGTGCTGAATCATCCAGCCAGTCCATATAATCACTTAAGTTCCCTTTCAATTTTTCCCAGCCAAGTGCCGCACCACGATCTTCGTCCAGAAGATCATCCGGATGTATAAAATGGCTGTTCACAAAATGCATGTTCAATTCAGACAATGCTGCCATCTTCATATAGCTATCAATGATCGCACCTGAAATGATACGAGGCTGTTCCACAATACCGTCCTCCGCCACTTCAAATTCCTGCACATAAGCAAATTCACCGGTGAAATAGTTACTGGCGATCGTCCTGATCTGCGGAAAATCCTCTGCAAGCATTCTCCTACCTTCTGCCGACAATACATTGGACGGTGGTACATAAACCGACATCGATGTGCTTGGAAATATTTTATCGCCAAATCGTACCAGTTCCTTTACAGCCTTTTTCATTGCCGACTGATTTTTCCAGGTGTCATATGGAAGCACATCGCCATAGTCCGTATTTGGGAGGCTTAACGGCTGATGATTGTATCCATGATATCCAAGCTCCCCGCCCTGATGGAGCAACATATTTCCAAAATATTCGAAGCGTTTGGTATCTTTCTGCTTCTCGATCGTCCCGTCTGTCGCATCCCCATAGTTCTCAATCATCACACCTGTATAACGGATACCATGATCAGAGGCAAGTTCCAGCATGTCCGGCCACCATACGTTCATATAAAAATTGCTGATGCTCATCTCATAATCACGTTTCACATAAGTACCGTCTCCATTTGGAACCGGTGACGGGAAGTCATCCAGATAAAATGCTGATCCATTGATCACCGGATAGATACCGACATCCGTAAGAAGACTGTAAGACGCTGCATAAAATCCACGGACTGCCTTCTCATATAATCCAAAATTATCTACTACAAACTTTCCTTTTCCATATTGATTTTCCCAGATAACCGGCTGACCGTTTTCATCCTCTACCTGCGCATGAACCTTCGCCTGCTCACTCAACTGCACTGACCAGGCAGAATCATATGGATCTGTGATTTCATAAGCCTGCCCGCCGCCAAGCATAAAATCCGGTTCAAAATAAATACTGTCTACAACCGTATTTTCATAACCTGAAGAAATAATTCCAAGCTTCTGCTCTATTATCGACGTATATGCCGTTTTCTGAAGAGTCATCGCAAAGAGCGCATTTCCACCTTCCGAAACCCAGTCACACAGTTCCAAAAGTTTCTCTTTCAATGGACTGATATCACTTAATAATACAACCACTGTTTCATACTCATCATAGTCAGGAATTACAGAATCACTCTGCAGATCGACTACGTCCGTCCCAACCTTCATATCTTTAAATATTTGCTGAAACTGTGTCCAGGCCTGTTCACTTGCTTCATCCGCACTGTTACGAAGGACCAGACAGGTCTTCGGCAGCGACTTCACAGCCGTCTGTTCGGTGACTACTTCTTCTCGATCGAGATACGCAACTTTTCTATTCTTTTCTGTATATTGAATACCACTTCGTTCAGCAAAAAGAACAACTGCCATCATCATAAAGACGCACAGGATTACTAACATGCTTTTAAACGGAAATGTTTTCAATGATTTTAATCCAACCAAAAATCCAATGCCTCCTTACTCTTGGAAGACAGATAAATGTGTTCCTCCTGCATCTGTCTTAAACACTTCTGCAACTCGGATGCCATTTTACGTTCCGCCAGATACTGTATCTTCAGAGTCCAGAATTCTTCTCTGTGATGCCATTTCTGATCCATAAGTTCCAGAATTTCTCCCGCCTGAACATAATCTCCGTTTTTCATCAGATTTTTAAACAGGCACACACATGTATGGAGCGTTGCTTTTATCTTCAGCTTTTGATTCAAAAGCCGGATATAACGAACTCGCTGTTCTTTCTCCATCTGTGCTTCCAGAATCCCCTGATTCAGATATTCTTCCATAAAATTACAATACTGATCCAGAACTTCAGGATCATTCGGAGATGCCGCATACAGTTTTTCCAGTTTCTGCAACCGGAAGTCATACTCCTTAGAGAGCTCAACCATAGCTGTGATCGCATAATGAACCACCTCTACATCTTCGTTCATACGAGCCTGTTTCAGAATGTCCATGTATTCTTCCGGATCGTCGTTTAGCACATCCATGATCAGCTCACGTCGTACCCCCGGCTTATTGATCAGAAGTGCTTCCTCCAGCGGAACAATCTTCTCATCCATATCCGAAGCTGCCTGAAAAATATTTTTATAAATCTCTTCATTCACACGAAGCTTTTCCACTCCCGGCTCTATTCTATTGTCTCTTTTCGTCAGCCTCTGCAAATGCAAAAGCAGCACACATATCGTCCCCCAGAAAGGAACAAAGACTACAAGTCCGATCAGATATTTTTTCACTTTCAGAAAATGTGTCTTTATTCCCATCCAGACCAATACACAACAAACAATATGTAATAGGATCAGAAGTATCCCAAGCACTGTTTGAATCATAATATCTCTCCCACAAATATGCCGGTCACAATCTGTTGCGACCGGCAATAATTCTTCGCTTCTCTTTCTTTTCTCACTTAATCTGCACTCTCGATAACATCGATTTCATGACATATAAATCCGCCCTTCTCCAGTCTTGCAAGAATGATCGGCAATACTTTCCTGTCCGTCTGCGAAAGAATGAGAAACAGCTCTTCTTTTTCAGAAATTCCCCAGACATCATTTTCACGGACAGACTTCTGCAGCACTGCATCCGCCTCCGCAAGTGACATCTGCGGATAATCCAGTTTTAGAAGCGTATAGGATGCCAGCTGTTCTTCTCTCATAGCGTGAAATGAATACAATCGTTCTTCAAAATACTCTGGTTTCAATGTACTTGTACCTGCCACATACTGCCTGCTCTTAACCGCTTCCTGGTATTCCAGTGCACGCAAAAGAGCGGTCTCCACCAGACCACTGAGAACCTGGAACAAATTCAGATAATAAAGAGAAAGCTGCTCGCCCTTTACATCCTGAATAAAAATCAGCATTACGAGCTCTCCGTCTTTTTGAATTCCTTTCATACACATTGGATATCCTTCCAGGAACTCCCGGTTTACCCATACATTTCCGGCTTCTACTGCCTCATTTGCCTCCAGATAATCCTTCATACAAATAGAATTAGCAAACACACCTTTCATTCCTTGTGATGCGATCGTAAGTCGTCCGAACTCCTTTTTCTTTCCCACCGAATAGATTGCAATCGTATGATTCTCAAGAACAGATTCCATCACATGAAGCGTTTCGATAAAAAGATCCTGCGGAAGAAAGACATCAAGTTTTTTCGTAATGTCAAAAATCTTACCAAAACTGTCTCGACTTCCCAGAATCTGCTTCTTGTACTGACGCTTATCCCGAAGCGTCTCCTGATACATTTCCCGCGCAAATAAAAATTTATCTAAAATAAGTTTATTTTCCGCTTTCATAAACCGAACATTCTCAGTGTTCTTCAATCGTACATATCCACAGATTGCACTGACAGCGAAATAAAAGATAAATGGAATCCAGTTCGACGGTTCGTAAAAAAGTGTTGTCCATCCGATTCCTGTCTTTGCATATGCCGCCAACAGCGAAAGGGATTCCAGTCCTGCTGATGCGAGTCCATAATTAATACCGTATAAACTGCTGAACAGCACGATATATACCAGCCGCAGATCGATCATCTCAAACTGCACTTGATTCCCTGCCACTCGGTTCAGTACCTCGAACACAAAAAATGTGAGCAACAGCTCGATGATTCTTACAACTGTCGCATGACTGTTGAGAAAGCTCTTCAAAGCATCTATCTTTCGAATCTTATAATTTGTCTTCTGACAATACTGTGCATATATTTCCGAGAGATCTTCCAAAAGAGAAATCTTCGGAAACCAGCCATATTCATTCCTCAATATCTTGTCAGTGACTGTTCTCTCCTGAATCATCGCATCTGCAAGATATGTAATGTGTGCGAATGGAAATATCTGCTTAAGCTTCTCTCCGAGCTGTTCAAAGGTAAAATGAAACACTTGCGGAATCTGAAGATAAGTACTCTCCTCATTCCAGTTATCAAAAATCTTATATAACAGGTCCGCAAGATCACTCAGAGCAAGAAAATACATTTCCTGAGATGGTGCTTCTTCAAAGAGGATTGACTTTTGATTGAGTGCCTTCGAAAATAATTGAAAGAAATAATCCTCCTCGTAAGTGCCGGAATAAAGGTACGGCGCACGCAGAATCTTAACAGAAATCTGATGCAGTTCGCAATACTGCCTGCAGAACTCCTCTACGGTACGAACCATTAATGTCTTTCCGGTCGTTTCTTCATACAAACCCTCCGGACCGGTAATATACAGCAATCGTGAATTCGTATTTCCTTTATAATAATGTAATACTTTACGTAAAGTCTCAAGCTCACCGTCTTTCTTCCCATGAAAGGTGAGATAATTAGAAAAATAAATCACACCCTCAAATTCATAAGTCTTAAAGATATCTTCAAATTCCTTCTCTGCGTGTGGCATTGGATGTACCGATATCCCCTTGCGACGATCTGACTTTAATGCAGTCTCTCCAAGTAAAAGAATCTGACACTCCGGGAAGGCTTCCTTAATAAATTCAGTTGTGATATATCCGATGTTTCCAGTTACTAATAATTTCATAAGATGATAGCCTCATATTACTCATTTCCTTTAGTATAACATTTTTCCTTTCAGATTAGAATAGACTAATCTTCTACAAATTATAGCTGATTTAGCGCCATTCTATAACAAAATTCACTATGGTAAAACATTGAAGTCACACCGCACCGTCACCCTGTTCTTTCCATCCAGCGTACAGGTAAACAAGCTCAACGCCCACTCTCCGCTTGTCATATCTTCCACGCTTTGTGGAGTCAGTGCCTCTACCACCGCCACTTTGTATTCGAACCGGTTTCCGGTTGCATCTGTGAAAATCACCTCGTCACCGGTCTCGAGTTCCTTTAACTTTCCAAAATGTGTTCTGTAATTATGTGCTGCGATCACAAGGTTATCCAGATAAGCACTTCCTGAATAACGGCAAGGTGCTTTCTTCAGAAGCGGGTAGCTCCATTCGCTCAATACCGGAAGCTTCAGATCAATCTCTGGTATCTCAAGCACTCCGATGCACGCTGCGCCATCCAGCTCTTCCAACATGACCTCCGGCATCTCCATCTCCGGGTTCAGCTGATAATCCGGTATCTGTCCGTCAGATTCTTCTGCCTGCTCTCCCTCATCAGAAATGTTCTGGTTCTTGTCTCTATATTCTTCCAACAGCTTCTCTCTGCTTTGCTCTGCCCGATAACCATCCCAGAGATTGTATACAGAAAGAGCAAGGGCTGCTGCGAAAAGCAGCAACCCTGTGATTGTAAATATCTTTCCTATCCAATTCTTTTTCTTCTTGCTCATCGATTCTTCTCTTCTTTTCTATCCCGTAAAACTCTTCCCACCAGCAGACAGATCGCACCTGCAAACAAAAGCACAAGTACCGGCCACCAGAGCTGTCCTGTCTGTGGAAGCTTGTCTGATGTTTTGTCTGATGTTTTGTCTGTCGTTTTATTTGTTGTTTTATCCGTCGGCTTCTTCGATGGTGGATTCGCTTCTCCATCCGGCTTTCCCGACTTCTTTGCTGTATTTGTCAAAACAACTGTATTTCCTTCACGCGTGACAGCAACGGTATACCCCTTCGGCACCTCTGCCTCTGACACACTCCAGCGCATCAGTGTAGAAAGATTCTTCCATGTATAGGACCACTGGTTTTCTTTCGTAAGTGTCTGGCGGTCAGCGTCTGTTGTATTCCCTTCCACATCTGTCTGCAGCAGCTCCACCACGATAGACTCCGGACGTTCTTTCTCCTGATCCTGCTTCCACACTTTCAATACATGAATCTTCGTCTCTTCTTCCTCTTCTGGATTCCCCGGCTCCTCCGGCTTTCCCGGTTTGTCGTTCTTCTCGAACTTCAGAACCGCTGTCACCTGATACGGATCCGTTCCCTCGGAAGTTTCCTTTGAATCCTCCGGCAATGCGATCAATGCTGTCTGCGGCTCATAGATCTGTGTCTTACCGTCTTCCTGCATCTCTGTTGTCTGTCCCAGCACAAGATAAAGCCCTCGGTTAAGATCTGTAAAACATACTGTCCTGTCCGAACCTGATATGAGTACTGCATCTGCTGTGATTCCATCACGTCTGATATAGTCCGCCAGTGCATCCGCTGCACCCTGCCAGCCCTCCTGGCTCTTCTGCTCCAGTGAGACCGGATACTTCCGGAATCGTTCCGTCAATGTAAAACTGCCCGACTCCTCATACTCTGCCACACGGTACAGAGACAACTCCATCCCCTCAACCGGGCAGACAATCGAGATGCTTCCCTTCTGTGTACTCTCTTCTTCCGCTGCCAGAACCGGACTGCCCTTTGAGATTCCGAGCATCCCGGTCAGCGCAATGAGAAACGTCAGCACATATATCATATAATTCCTATCTCTGTGGCGGATTCTTTTCTTTGGACTTCGCATGTTCTCCCTCCCACTGATTGATTTATTTCTTATTCTTTTTCTTTGAACGACCAGCGGACCAATCCGCTACAAGGAAACTGATGATTAAAAGAGGAATTGCAACACATACCGCAACCAGTGCACTACTTACCTTCGCCGCATCTGATGTAACTCTCACATCACTTCCTGCACGATTCTCGATCCTGTGTCCACGTACCAACAAACGATGCGTATTAATACCATAAGGTGTACAAGTAAATAAAGTACACAGATCCTGTCCTTCCTCAATCTGAAGAAGTCCATAATCCTCCGGCTCTACAATCGCAATCTGATCCACTTCATATGTCAGTACCTGATCATATACATGAAGCATGAAAATGTCTCCCTTCTTCAAACGATCCAGCTTTGTAAAAAGCTGTGCACTCGGAAGTCCTCTGTGCCCGGACAAAACACAATGCGTTCCACTTCCGCCTACCGGCAAACTGGAACCTTCCAGATGCCCTACCCCGACCTGCAAAACAGATTCATCCACTGTGTGGTAAATAGCAAGCTCACATCGAATCTCAGGAATCTCAATGTACCCCATCATTCCCGTACTATCCGCATTCAATAAGCTTTTGTAGGTATTCAGTTCCTCTTCCGTCGGTGTAAAACGCCCGGCATTCGATAACAGAGCTTCATTATATGCCTTCGCCGCATCAATCGCATCCTGCTTCTTCTGCTTATCCATCTTCTCCATCGCATCCGAATAATTTGCAACCGCTTTCGTCTGATGTAATGAATTCCAATAATTACTCACTGTTGGATACAACAGTAAGGACAGGCCTGTAACAAAAACAATCACGGTAATAATCGTTGATATACGTTTTTTCATCTTGCTCTTACAACCCTCTCCTTACTGTTGTAAAGGGAATGCTTCCCATTCCCCTTACAACAAATTTAATCCCGTTACTGTTCACATTACATGTGATCAACAACTGTTCCTTCTTTATTTAGAGTCTGTTCTCTTCTTTGCAATCAGTACAACACCAGAAATAAGTACTAACAAAGCTCCTGCGATGTAGAATACAGTTGTACCCATACCACCTGTAGATGGGAGGAGGGAGCCAGATTTGTTTTCTACGTTAACCTGAGAAATAGGAAGCTTTCCATCTTTATCTTTGTCATTAATTTTTAAAGTTGCATCTTCTTTTAGCTCAACCTTAATTCTTTTAGCTAACTTGTTATATCCTTTTGGTGCAGCTGACTCTTCTAGCCAATATACTCCCGGTTTAAAACCCTGGATATTAAATTTTCCTGTATTATCAGTTGTTATTTCTGTAATAGTTCCGCTCTCACCCACTAATGCTCTACGATAATCCTGGGTTCCATTTTTTTGCACTAAATCAATAGGAGTATTGCTCGTTTCACTGGTATATAATTTAAATTTTGCATTAGCAAGCGGATGAGTAGTGTCACCTGTATATTTTAATACAGGAATCTGATATGTTACAGTTGTTGTCTCAGACTTATTACTCTCTTTATTATCACCATAAGTCAAATAAGTAGTATTAGTATTTCCGATATTAATGCTTGCAGCACCTGTTAAAATTGCATTATAACGAACCACAAGAATATACGCTTCATTCTCATGTTGCTTCAAAAAACTATCTTTAAAAGTAACTTCAAATTCATTCTTACTCTTTTTGTTAAATGTATAATCCGTATTCTCAATTAAATTGGCACCATCTTCTATTTTGATATATATATCTTGGTTAGAAGATCCAATCTGTATTTGAGTTAATTCAAATCCATTTGACATAGTATCATGCAAAACATAATTATGAGCACCCTCCTTTACACTGATTTTCGTTTCAAATGTAATCGTATCACCTATATTGGCAAAATTACTCTCTCCCTTCGTTCCACCATCTAATTCAATTTTCTTCTCTACAGACGGTACACCATTCTTTTCTTCAATTTCTACTTTTGAATTTGTTGTATCAAGACTACAAAGTGCACCTGCACTTGAATCTACTAAGTAGTAACCAAGTGGAAGGGGCTCAAATGTTAATGCAGTAGTCGTCACACCTTCTTCAGCGTCTGCTTGGGCACTATCATCTTCTTGAATATTATTGTCTATTGCATATTTTAAAGCTAATTTTGCAAATTCTCTTTTTCTTTCATCAGTTTGTTCACCCGTCCAACGCGCGTAACCATTATCATCAACTGTTATATAATCACTTCCCGCACCTTTAGGTTCACTCTTATCATCAAAGAATGCTTTCCAGTTTGAAACTGGTTTATAAGAATATAATTTCTGATCTTTATCATAACTCTCTAACTCTAAAATTTTATAGATCTTATACGTCTGACCAACTATTGCATTCTTAATTTTGATACTTCCTGTTTCACCTGTTCCTGCATCCGCAGCTCCTACCACGCTACACATTCCTAACACCATCATAATTGAGAGCATCATGGCAGTAATCTTCTTAATAATCTTCATTCTTCTTCCTCCTCGTTTTTTCGTTACCCCCCCCCTGATTTTTTAGGGCAGGGACACTCTCTTTTATTATTTTTTTGTATATCTTATCAGCATGAACAGTCCCGCACAGAATATCATTAGCGTTCCTGCCACTCTGTAAAGAAGGGTTCCACAACTACCTGTCGAAGGTAGTATTTTGGTTTGACTCTGATTTGTTACAATCACCGTATCACCACATTTAGCAGCATTTCCAATCGTATTCTCTCCATTTGAATTTCCTTCTGTAGAATACTCTACGGTATACTGCAATTTGTTTATTGTTGTTTCTCGCGAAGCTTTGATCGGTTGGTTCTTGTCATCCAACTCGAATACATAATATGTTTTTGACAGCTCCCGATTCGTAAACTTCGCTGTCTTAACTTCTGAATCACCCGGACTGTACTCGATAGAAACTGTCTCCAGTGGATCACCGGTTCCATTTTTATTATCATAAAGACCGAACCTATAGATTCCACTCACCGGATTTGAATCTGTTCCGGCTGCATTGTTTTTAAATGCTTTTTTAACTACGATACCCTTTTGTGAATTATACACTTGCACTTTAAAAGTATCCGCTGTGGTTGCAATCGTTATATTTTTGTTTGCAATACAGTTGTTCACATAACTTTCATTATAGCCTGTAGCATCTTTATTCACAAACAAGATATAGTGTGAACGATCATCCTTGATATAACCCTTTGGTTCACTGATTTCTTTTATCTCGTAGATTGTATTATAGTGAGTTATATAGTCTGAAGTTTGGACTGAAAGTATTCCATCCTTGTCTGTCACACCTTGATACTTACTCTCTGGTGTAACACGTTGAATCTCTCCTTCATTCAACTTACATTCAGCCACCTCAAACTCAACTCCGGCCATTGGGGCCATAGTGTCTTCATCATACTTGTAGATCTTCAATATCGGAGTTGTAGTACTTGTTGTTGTACCACCAGCGTTAATTGTGTATGAATAGTTTAGAATCTCATGATTCTTTCCACCGTTCTGACTAAACGATTTCCAATATACCTTATTAATAAGATTTACCTGTTCAGATGGAGCCGCCTTCACAATAGCTTGATATGTAATAATCACTTTTTTCTTATTTGGAATCGTGATTTCTAAGGTATTGGTAGCCTGCTCGTATTTTTTTTCAATCTCAACCGGCCGACCGTCTGAATCTTTTGCACGGATTGATGTAGCATCCAATTCCAATTTCTCATTAAGCTGATCAACTAATATTAACTTATTGTCATCTGTTGTATTGGTAGGAAGTTTCTGTCCTAATGGATTCGCAGTAATTGTATAAGTAATGATCTGCCCGTTTTCACTATGACTTTTATCTAGACTGTTTCTTTGGATTGTAGCATCTGCCTGTGCAGTTGCTATTTTTTCCTGTCCATCTGAACTTTGAAGCGTAACTTTATTGGTATACGTTTTCGTTGCTCCGCCAAGTAAAACATCCTTATCTGTCACTCTGCAGACCACCTGCACATCGACCGAACAAACATCTCTGAGTTTTTCGTCTTTGAAGCTTCCCAGCTGGATTAACGCCTGTTTCCCATTTTGGTTCACATAATAGATCGTTTCCTGATTTGCTTTTTCTCGGTCAGTAGTTGTAGAATTCGTCTTTTTTTCCCACTCGCTACCAAGCCCGGCAATTTCTTTTGATGCAATATCCAGTGCATGATCTCCAGGCCACTTGATACGGATATAGGCAAGCTCCATACCATCCGGAATATCTTCCAAGACACGATAATCTCCTTTCAGTTCACCGGTATAATTCACCTTAAATGCCCATGATGCATATACACCGCTTGTCAACAACTCTTTGCAAATTCTGCCTGTGTTTCCTTGATCTTGTCCTCCCTCAATATTGGTTACCGTAGTCCCATCATATTCAAAGGTCTGACCAAGCTCTTTTAGGATATCTCCGCCATAATATAGATTTTGTTCTGCAGAACCCATTTTAACCTGGTCATTTTCGCTTTTTCCTGCATCTATTTTATACACATCATTTCTATATGTATTTGGCTCTCGATATGTATTCGGCAGACTCATTGGTTCTGTTCTAACAATAATATAAAGCGTTTGATTGCCAAGCGTAATGTCGTTCTTTGCTTTAAGAAACATATCATTGTACTTACCATTTCCAAATCCTGGCTTATTATCGCGATATGTTAATGTAAACAAGTCCTCTAAATTTTGCTTGCTTCCTGCATTATTTAATTCAAATGTTTCTAAATTTTTATTTTCTTCTATTTTTCCTAAAGCGCCTATGTAAATACCAGCTATTGATTCTCCATTTGGATGTATGAAAGAATCCGTCAAATTCGGATCCCACGATATTACATCCTTTATCTGAGCACCTTGTTTGATCGCAGATCCTTTTACTTCAATAATCCAGTATAATTTACCATTACTCCAGGTTTCCGCATTCTCTACAGGCTTTTCATAATACCATGCTTTCTTTGATACATTTAGATTATAAAATCCTTGTAGCGTCACCTCGGTATTTGCTTCTACCTTATTAAACTGAAATGTTTTTTCCCCTTTTTTAACATTATCTTCCAATCTAAATGTATTTCTTACAGTCACTGTACTAATCGCATCTAAATTTTTAGGTTTCGCATAGTACTCAAGTTTATATGAATAAGAATTGTTTTCCCATTCAATCTGAGACATTTTCAAGCTAAATGCCGATTTACCTTCGATTCCTACCCATTTTGTAGCAACATTCTTGTTTGTTTTTTCATCGTGCGCTGTTATTTTCATATAACCGACATATTCCATTTCCTCTGGACTTAAGGTATCTTTCATGACAGCATTCGTTACGTCCCATAAACCAAGTGTCTTATTAACATCAACAGTATATTTATAACTTCCTGGTTGGATGCGAAAGGTTTCTATATTCTCCAATGTTCTTGGTGAAAGTTCATTATTTTTATATTCGTATATTTTCTCTCCAGGAGACATCGAGATAACTGTTTCTTCAACCGTAGGACTATCTTCTTTCGTCTTCTGCACCCATTTGTAATCATTTAAAGTGACTGTTGCATTTCGTTCGCCTATATAGCCATTTGAATCACAAGCATTTTGACAAGATGTTTTATATTTATTCTTAACCTCAACACTATTTTGCTGCATCACTGCATATACTTCAGACCCTACCTTGAGATTATAAGTTACATAATATGAATCACCTGGATTAATATTGATAGGAGTATTCGCATTTCCTTTTATTTGAAATCGTACGAAATCGGTATTATCTGTCCAGGTTTCATTATAATCACCTTCTGCGCCCGCCCAATATACCGTGTATAAAGAACTATCCACCATACTATAATCTGTTCCACCTTTTTTACGTTCGTAAACTTTGATAGAACTTTTATCATAAGATAGATATGGATATATACTACTGTCATTACCAAAATTCAGGTAATCCCAAAATACAAAGTTCTTTAATGGATAATTACTATTCTCATTTAGATTAAACTCCAATTTATATTGAATATTATAATTACCATCCGCATCCCGATTATTTTTTAAAACACTTTTTGACATTGCATATTCAATCTGCGGTGTAAATGTACTTTCAGCGCTTCCCTTGTCATAAATAGTATTTTCATTTCCCGTCGTATACAACTGCGCTTTGTTCTTGATGTTTTGGTTATTCGTTGTACTTATTTTTCCGCCTTCATCTTGCAACTTTGCGTAATACGTAAGTGTACGGCTTTCTCCGGCAGCCAGATTATCTATCTTCCACACCAGACTTCCAAGCTCTGTCTCACTCACAGAATTTGATGCAGGAATCTTATTCTCAGTCGTCGGGGCAGTTCCTAAATAAATCTTTCCGGCTACTGCATTATTATTTTCAATTGTCTCATATGGTTTTTGACCATTTGGTGTGTTATTAAGTACCGTTTCTTCTTTTGGAATATTCTCGTAATTTTTTATTACTTGTTTATTCTCCGTAAAGGTATCAACAACAACTACATTCTTCGCTCCATCTTCGCTTGCAGTTACTTTAATCGTATACTGGATATATTCGCTGCTATTATCTGGTTTACTGCATGTCTTTTCTACCGTTATTTTTCCATATTTCTGGATGTAATCCGCTCCGTAATTTAATGTAATAGTTCCATTCGGCACAGTAAACTCTGTGGTTCCGTTTTCTTTATTTAATTGACTTAACTTAATCTCACCTTCTACATAGAATGTACCTTTTAATATATCTCCATCCTTAGCATTGGCGAGGAATTCTTCATCATAAGTAATAACAGCTTTGCCATCTGTTATATTAATACTTCCGATAATCTTATTAGCAGAGTCCAAAATAACTTTCGTTTCCTCTTTACTAATCTGTAAAAAATTCGGAAGCTTATACGTAAAGGAACGATTATAATTATCTCTTAATTCCTTTTGTGGTATATCTTTGAATGCCACGGTGATCTTCAGATATGTGTCATCCGGAGTAGTGATTGCACCCTGGTTCGTAATCTCCTCTTCTTTTTCATTCTTTTTGTAGGTCAATTTAACCGATTCAATTTTCCCCTCCTGATCATTCAGCACATACTCCCCTGTCTCCCCAGGCGTTTCTGTTGTTCCCGTTCCACCTGACGGCTCTGGTTCCGCCGGTACTACGGATTCCTCTGATATTACAGGTTCTTCTGACACTTCTGGAGTATTTTTCCCCTCTTCGTTTCCATTCGCATCATTCCCAGAAGCGTCTGGCACAGTTCCTGCATCTTCTCCCGAGTCAGACAAGTCATTATTTATCGACGTACAATCACTTGTATGGACATGCTCTTCCTTACCACAGATCAGTTCTTGACTCTCTGAGTAGCACTCGGCATTATGCGTATGCTCTTCGATATTACATTTTTTACTTTCCAGTGTGATAGCCGGCAGAATCAGTGCATAAACTGTCCAAAAAACTACAACACAAGAAAGACAGAGCAATACCTTTCTCCATCTTTTTGTTCTGGTCTTATCTTTTATTAAGTTTTTGAAATACTCTGTTCTCCAATTTCTCTGCATTACTCAGCCTTCTTCCGGTTTCGTATCTGCTGTCTTATTCCTTTTCCGTCCTTCCCTTCGATACCATCTTTTATTTTTGTTTCCAAGTTTTTTATTGCATACTTCCAAATTCTTTCAATGGCCAGATTCGAAATACAATCTTTCCTTCAATCTGATCTTTTGAAACATCACCAATCGCAGCACTTCTTGAATCTACGGATACGTCTCGGTTATCTCCCATAAGAAACCAACGTGATTCCTCTACCTGATGTGGAAGCTCTACATCACAATTTCCCAGTGCTTTCACATCTAAATAGTCTTCTGTCAGTTCTTTTCCGTCAACCGTCACATTTCCATCCATATCAATATCAACCCACTGTCCCGGACCTGCGATCACACGCTTCACAAGAAGCTTATTTCCTTGCCAGAATGCAACCACCTCTCCGGTTTTTAACTGATTGGTCTTCACCGATACTACAATCTGCCCGGCTTCCAATGTCGGTGACATGGAAGAACCGTAGATCTGCAAAACCGGCATCCACAGGGTTGCCACAAGAACAGAAATTGCCGCAACTACAAGCAGCACTGCGATCGTACCGCGGAGTGTTCTTTGATATACCGCCCGGTGTCTCAGCCTCTTCTGTTCGTTCTCAATTTCTTCTATTGTAGGGATATCAACTGAAAGTTTTTCCTTCTTCTTCACTACTCTAATCTCGCATGTTCTTCTTGGCCTGCTTTGTCAGGTGTGCCAATTCTTTTTCCTTTGCTTTTATCGATTTAAGATAGGTATCCGCAGCTTCCTGTGCCGCCTGGAATACGCCACTTAGCTCCACTGCCGCATCAGCGATCGATCCTGCTTTCTCCATCGTGATCTCTCTGGCCTGAAGCTTTGCCTCTGCCTCATCCAGCCTGGTCTGAAGCTCTATCTCCCGCTTCTTCATCTCATAGATCAGATCGATCAATTCGCTTCTTCTTAGATGCTTCAAATCGTTCTTCATATTTACATCCTCGACTCCTTTGTCCTGATTTACGATTCTTATAGTAAAACGGTTCGTTCAAAACCAAGACATATGTCATTTTATACTAAACAAATTATAGTATGCACACCTGATCTTGTCAATTAATTTTGTTCATTTTTTATACATTCTTTTTTCATAATTTGTTCTTTTTTTTCACAAAATATATCTTTTCTTTTTTTATTTCAAAAGCAGCTTATATCCTTTGTATTATTTCACTTTTTTCTTTTCTTTATTTTCTATTTTTTGTCATTTTTCAACAATATGCCGAACAGCTCTGTTTGCTTGCACTTTTTTGTCACTTGATTAGCGCGAAACGTTTCGCTTTCAAGCCAATAATAAGCCGCCGGAGACAGTTTTTAAGATTTCTCTCAAAGTTCTGTCTCCGGCGGCTTATCATCAACCGTAATTAATCATTAAAATTCAGCGATCACTGTCTCGCCCTGTACTGCATCCATACCTGTGTGCAGCTTCATATCCGGATAATCATCTCCGTTTGTAACAACGAGAATACATGTTTTCTCATATCCGTGTTCTTTGATCTTCTCCGGATCAAATGAAAGCAGCTTGTCTCCTGCGCTTACCTTATCTCCTTCTTTCACGAAGTACTCGAATCCGTCACCTTCCATGTTCACAGTGTCGATTCCTTCATGGATCAAAATCTCTACTCCGTTCGCAAGTGTAAGTCCAACTGCATGTCTGGAACCTTCCATCAGCACAGATACTGTTGCATCACATGGTGCCACGATCACATTCTCTTCCGGCTCGATTGCAAGTCCATCACCTAATGCTTTAGATGAGAACACCTCGTCTTTTACTTCCTCGATTGGTACTACTTTTCCTGACAGATAAGCCTTTACAACGAATGGCTTATTCTCTTCTGCAGGAGCCTGTTTTTTCTTAAAAAATGAAAACATACCTACTTCTCGCCTCTTTCTTTTAAACATTGTCCATTGGTTTCAATTACGTTCTTATACCAGTCAAATGATTTCTTCTTTGTACGTCTCAGCGTGCCTTTTCCATTATCATCTTTGTCAACATAGATAAAGCCATAACGCTTTTTCATTTCACCGGTTGAAGCACTAACTAAATCAATGCATCCCCATGAAGTATAACCCATAATTTCCACACCGTCAATCTCTACGGCGTCCATCATAGCTAAAATGTGTGCTTTCAAATATTCTATACGATAATCATCTTCTACATAGCCGTTCTCATCCGGCTGGTCTACCGCTCCGAGTCCATTTTCTACGATGAAGAGCGGCTTCTGATATCTGTCATACAGTGCATTCATTGTAATACGAAGTCCCAACGGATCAATCTGCCATCCCCACTCGCTTGCTTTCAGGTATGGATTTTTGACTGTTGCGAATACATTTCCATCTGTTGTATCAACGCTTGCATCCGCACTTGCGCATCTGGAAGAGTAGTAAGAAAATGAAACAAAATCAACTGTATTTTCTTTCAGGAGCTTTTCATCTTCTTCTGTGATATCGAGCTGGATTCCTTCTCTTTCGAAAAATTTCTTTGCATAAGCCGGATACTCACCTCTTGCCTGTACATCGATGAAGAAGTAGTTTTCGCGATCTTTTCCCATCGCTTTCCATACATCTTCCGGCGCACAAGAGTATGGATAAGTCTGACCAGCTGCCAGCATACATCCGACCTTATTCTCCGGATCGATCTCATGAGCGATTCTTGTTGCTTCTGCAGACGCTACCAGCTCATGATGTGCCGCAAGATATTTCACCTGTGTCTCATTTTCTCCTTCTTTGAAGACAAGTCCTGCCCCCATAAATGGGATGTGAAGAATCATGTTGATTTCATTAAATGTCAGCCAGTATTTTACAAGACCTTTATAGCGTGTAAAAAGTACGGTTACGAGTTTCTTATAAAACTCGATCAGTTTTCGGTTCTTCCAGCCTCCGTACTCTTTCGTCAGATGAATCGGGCAATCAAAGTGTGTGATCGTAACAAGCGGCTCAATTCCGTATTTGTGGCATTCTTTAAATACATTTTCATAGAATTGAAGTCCTGCTTCGTTTGGTTCTGCGTCATCACCGTTTGGAAAGATTCTTGACCAGGCAATCGACAGACGGAAGGTCTTGAATCCCATTTCACCAAGAAGTGCGATATCTTCTTTGTAATGATGATAGAAGTCGATTCCTTCCATTGCCGGATAGATATGTTCTGTATCCGGCTCTAGTGTCTCTCCCTGTCCAAGCAATACCTTGAATCGGTCTTTTCCTGCCGGACATATATCGACATTTGCCAGTCCTCTTCCATCCACATTATATGCACCTTCGCACTGGTTCGCTGCTGTTGCGCCGCCCCACAAAAAATTTTCCGGTAAACTCATTTTTTCTTCCTCCTGTTGAATTTCTCTGATTTTTCTGATTTATTTTCCCATATATTTTTCTATATAAAGATGCACCATTCCTTCTACACCAAACGGTTCAATTGGCAGATAATGGCTGATTGCATCTCTCATCTGTGTACCAAGTGTGTTTGTTACCTCAATTGCCAGCCGGGGGAATATAGGGGATAGGCGAAAAACTTACATCCTTTATTTTACCTCTTCCTAAGTTCAAAAAGTGTCTATATCAGAACCTTTTATCGTTCCTTGATATAGACACTCTTTTAATAGTCATTCTATTAACTAATTGATATTTTCGCCGTTTGTTGAAATAACTTCTTTATACCACTCGAAAGAATCTTTCTTTCTTCTAGACAAGTCTCCTGTTCCATCATTATGTTTATCCACATAAATGAATCCATATCGCTTATCCATCTCACCGGTTCCTGCACTGACAAGGTCGATACATCCCCATGGTGTATAACCCATCAAATCTACACCATCTTCCTCTACTGCCTTTTTCATTTCTGAAATGTGGTGCTGCAGATATTCCACACGGTATGGATCGTGAATGCTTCCATCCGCTTCTAACGTATCATATGCTCCAAATCCATTTTCTACAATAAACAGTGGTACTTTGTAGCGATCTGTAAACCAATTCAATGAATAGCGCAGTCCGATCGGATCAATCTGCCATCCCCATTCACTTGCCTTTACGTACTGATTCTTTATGCGATCCTTTTCTCCGCGGTAGTCATATTCCGGATTGTCTGGTTCTGCTTTTGTACAGAAAGACATATAATAACTGAAACCGATGTAATCGACACAGCCCTGTTTTAACACTGCAAGATCTTCTTCTGTTACGTCAATCTTAAGGTCTTTTCTTTCCCAGTATTTCAAAATATTTACAGGGTATTCTCCTTTTACATGCACATCTGTATAATAATATCTTTTCTGCATGGCTTTTTCAGCCTGCAGTATATCTTCCGGACGGCAGGTAGCCGGATAGATTGGGCACATTGCAATCATACAGCCAATCTGAAATTCCGGATTGATCTTATGCCCTGCTTTTATCGCTTCAGCACTGGCAACCAGTTCGTAGTGAGATGCCTGATACATCAATTCTTCTACATTTTCTTCTGGTTTAACTACAATCCCGGAATTAGCGTAAAGCATGAATCCGTCACCGATATCTGCCTGATTATTAATCTCATTAAATGTCATCCAGTATTTTACTTTGTCTTTGTATCGTTCAAAGCAAGTTACTGCAAATTTCACGAAGAAATCAATCAGTTTTCTGTTTCTCCATCCACCGTACTCTTGTACAAGATGCAGAGGCATCTCAAAATGACTCAGTGTGATCACTGGTTCGATCCCATATTTCAGACATTCATCAAACATGTCATCATAGAATTTTAATCCGGCTTCATTCGGCTGTTCTTCATCACCATTTGGGAAGATACGTGTCCATGCAATACTTGTACGGAAACACTTGAATCCCATTTCCGCAAATAAGCGGATATCTTCTTTATAGTAATCATAAAAATCGATTGCTTCATGATTCGGATAATTCTCGCCTTTTAGTATTTCACCTGTTATTCTTCTTCTTGTATTTACATCTCCGCTGGTTACAACGTCCATAATGCTCAAGCCTTTTCCATCTCGATCATAGGCACCCTCCAGCTGATGAGCAGCAACTGCGCCGCCCCAGAGAAAATCTTTTCGAAATCCCATTGTTATTTCCTTCCTGTTGTCTTAATTGCTTTGTATAATAGTGTTGGGGGCTTTTGCCCCCAACTTTTCTGTTTCTATATTCAATTACATCTTGATGATTATTTCTCATCAATTCTCTTATACAGTGCAATGAATTCATCTGCAAGAATGCGGAATCCTTCTGCACTCATAAGCTGATCTTCTGCATGCATCAGAAGCATGTATCCATTGGAAATTTCACCATTTGCATCCATTGTCAAAAGATCTGCATGAGCGTTATGTCCAAGTGAAAAGGCTTCATCACCTTGTTTAATCAGTTCTGCTGCCTCATCATATTTTCCTTCTTTCGCACACTGGATTGCATTGATAAAATGTGTTCTTGCTGTACCTACATATGTGATGATCTGAAAACATGCCGTTTCAAATTTTTCGTCCATTTTTGTCTCCTATCCTGCTATTATTTTTATTCTGATTTTACCAGTCTTCATCCTCATCTTCTACCGGCTGATTCTTCTCCTGAACCAAATTCATCTTGTCAATCTTCTTAATGAATGGCAGATAAACAAAGAATGAAACACAAAGGATCACTAACTGAAGTAAAGCACTTTTCCATCCTGCTAAAAGGAATCCTGAGATAATCGGTGGACAAGTCCATGGGATCTGTGTTGCTCCATATAATGGGCAGATTCCTGTATACAGTGCAAAATACTGGATTAAACATGCGATCACAGGCATTCCAATAAACGGAATTGCAAGCATTGGATTCATAACGACTGGAGCACCAAACAGGATTGGCTCATTGATTCCAAATATTGCCGGAATAATTCCCAATTTACCAAGTGCTTTCAACTGTTTTGATTTTGCAAAGAAGAACATATACATTACAAGTCCGATTGTGATACCTGCACCTGTTATATTGATAAACTGATCATAAAACTGCTGTGTTACAATATGTCCTCCATTTGCTATTGTAAGTTCTACACCACTGTCAATAATAGCCTGATTTGCAAGGCTGTTTGCCTGTAATAGTCCTGTCATGATTCCACCAACTACTGTTGAACCATGAACTCCGAAGAACCACAGGAATGGTCCTGTAAAGCACATCAGAACTGCTCCACCAAGGGAGTCTGTCATTTTCTGAAGTGGTGTCTGAACAACTTTGTAAATAATTTCCATACCTGTTGTGTTGAATCCAATAGAACAGATACCGTGAATTACTGCAGTCCCTGTCAGGATTACGAATGCCGGGATTAATGCTGAGAATGCATTTGTTACACCTTCCGGAACTCCGGCCGGCATTTTAATACGTATATTTTTCTTCAAGAACCAACAGTAAACAAGCGGTACGATCAATCCGACAATGATTGCTCCAATCATTCCCTGTCCTGCTGTCCATGTCTTATTAATGATTCCAGTAACAACTTCTCCACTTTCTGTTGTTATGGATGAAGGCATCAGGATCAAGAATGATGCTAATGAAATAATTGCACAGTTGAGTGGTTCCTGATTTTCCAGTTTCGCATAGCTATAGCTGATACCGATAACTGCGATCATCGCACTGATGGAGAATGTTGCACCACATGCCTGATCTAATACTGCTTTGATTCCTGTAGACTCTAATACATCGACAACTGCCTTTACAGGAAAGTTTGACAAGATCAGGAAGATTGATCCGATGATCAGAGGAGACATGGAAGTCACCATACCATTTTTAATTGACTGTATTCCCTTTGTGTTAATAAACTTAAGGATTATAGGGATTACTTTTTCGTTAAATTTCTCTTTCATTTGCTACTACCCTTTGCTCTGTTTTTTTGCTTTAAATTGTGTATCTTTGTTTTCTCTTATTTATTTTTCGCAAGCTTATATGCAAATTTCAAAACATTCATTCCATTGCACATTCCATAGTCCTGCATTGGGATCACATCTACCGGAACCCCTTTTGGCTCACAGATTTCTTTTGCTCTGCCAAGCTGATATCCTACCTGTGGTCCGAGCAGTGCTACATCCACACCTTCAATCACGCGTTCCATCTCTGTAAATGGATATGCTGCGATGTCAGCATCTTTTCCTTTTTCCTTTGCTGCCTCTTCCATCTTTTTTACCAGAAGACTTGTTGACATTCCTGCTGCACAAAATAATCGAATTACCATGATTGTTTCCTCCTTAATTTTTTCCCATTTGTTTTGATGTTGCTAGTATAACAGGCATTTTCCATTTTGTCAGTACTTTTTCCTGTTTCTGGTTTCCGTTCCATATAGACGGAATTTGTTACATAAAAAAAACAGGACATTCTACTTTATTGTGTAAAATGCACTGTTTCATTTTCCTTTTTTGTATATTATGACACTTTTTCGTGTATCCTGTTTTT
>ENA-OPCD01000795-OPCD01000795.1-human-gut-metagenome-genome-assembly--contig:-NODE-795-length-26131-cov-7.257401_pt1 | contig 26131 bp, 26 predicted proteins | sample MGYA00241560_ERZ501471 | MGnify/ENA primary metagenome ERZ501471 (study PRJEB25962, sample SAMEA2042578) | human gut metagenome | biome: human gut; feature: human-associated habitat; material: faeces...
TTGTAGCCGGTCTGATTCCGAAGTTTTCGGCTTTATTAAGGACGATTCCGCAATGCGTGCTTGGAGGCGCGGTCGTTTCGGTGTTTGCTTCTATCGCAATGACGGGAATCCGACTGCTTGTAACGGAAAAACTGACTGCCCGTAATGCAACGGTAGCCGGACTTTCTATTGCGATCGGAATGGGTGTTTCATTAAGCGGCGGATGTCTGGATCAAATGACGCAGAGTATCCACAGCGCTTTGAACCTGAGTATGAATCTTGAAAACTTTCAGGCGATCATAAACAATACATTTGCATCCTCTCCGGTTGTTTTGGCGACAATTTTCGCCGTAATACTGAACTTGATCCTTCCGAAGGAGAAAACGACGGAAAAGGAAACGAAATTACGTTAAGTAAAGAACGAATTATTTTTATAAAAGGTATAAAATCAAGTAGAAAGAAGGGGATTAATGATGAAACGGTTATTCAAAGGAGGAACGGTAGTCAGCGGGGAAGGTCTGAAAAAGATCGATCTTTTGGTAAAAGGGGAAAAGATTCTTGCGGCAGGGAAAAATCTTGAATTTCAGGATGCGGAAACGATCGATGTGAGAGGAAAGCTTCTTTTTCCGGGTTTTATAGATGCTCATACGCATATGGCGGCAAAGTTTAATGATATTACGGCGGCAGACAAGTTTGAAACCGGAACAAAGGCAGCGCTGGCAGGCGGAACGACGTGCATCATAGATTTTGCAGAGCAGAAGAAAGGAAAAAGTCTGAAAGAAGCGATTGACGATAAACGTCAGGAAGCAGAAGGCGAGGCATCATGTGATTATGCGCTGCATCTTACACTGAATGAGTGGAACGATGACGTTGCAGAGGAACTGGGGGAGATTGTAAAAAAGGAGACTTGTTCTTTCAAATTATATACGGCGTATGACATGATGCTGGATGACGGACAGATTTACGAGATTTTTTCAAGGGTGAAAGAACTAGGCGGCATTGTCGGAGTTCATTGCGAAAATCACGGGATTGTACAGTCTCGTTTAAAAGAACTTGAGAAAACAAAAGGAAGAACGGATATTGCGGATTATTCATGGATACACCCAAAAGAAGCGGAAGCAGAAGCGGTGGGGCGCATCCTGAAGATTGCCAAATGTGCGGATGTTCCGGTGATCATTGTGAATTTAAGTACGGCTGCCGGATACCGGGAGATTTTAAAAGCGAGAGAAATCGGTCAGACCGTCTATGTCGAGACGTGTCCGGAATATCTTCTTCTGAATGAGGAAAAATATGCTCTTGCGGCAGAAGAAGCGCGAAAATATGTAACTGTTCCGCCTCTTAGGAAACAGAAAAACAGCGATATATTGTGGGATGCATTGAAAGAAGGAAGGATTCAGACGATAGCGTCCGATCATTTTGGATTTACAAAAGAACAGAAAAATGCAGGAGAAGAGGATTTTATGCTGACGCCTTCCGGTATGCCGGGAGCAGAAGAACGTCCGGCGCTTATGTGGCAGTTCGGAGTGAATGAAGGAAAGATAACGGCAGAGCAGATGTGTGCATATCTTTCGGAGAATCCCGCAAAATTATTTAAATTATATCCGTGGAAAGGGGCACTTATTCCGGGCAGTGACGCGGACATCGTCATATGGAATCCTAACACGGAATGGACGATGACTGCGGCGGATCATCAGTCTGCATGCGACTATTGCCTGTTGGAAGGAGCAGAGATCGAAGGAAGGGCAGAACAGGTTTATTTGAGAGGAAAACTTGTGGCAGAGAACGGAAAAATCATAGAAGAAAAGACAGGAATGTATATCCGTCATGGCGTAGAATAATATGGTGTTTATCTATAAAAATAATGAATTGTGTGAACGTATGTCTTTGTCAGAGGCGCTTTCTGTGAACACATCAGTCATCTCGGTCGTGGGAGCGGGAGGAAAAACAACTCTTTTGCATCGTTTGGAAGACGAGTGTGTAAGAAAAAAACAACATGTGATCATTACGACTACAACGAAGATCATGCATGAAAATAAACCATATTTTTTAGAAGATACATCTATCGGTAAAATAAAGGATACGTTGGGAAAGTTCGGGAGAGTGTGGATCGGAAGCAGGGATTTGATTTCCGGGAAAACGGCGCCGCCTGCAAAAGAAATTTTAGACGAGATCTTTTGGTGGGAGCTGCCGATACTGGTCGAAGCAGACGGAGCAAAACGACTTCCGTTAAAAGTTCCCGCAGAACATGAACCGGTCATTCCGAGTCAAACAGGACATGTTGTTTCCGTATATGGGTTAGATGCAATAGGCAGGACGTTAGAATCAACCTGTTTTCGGTGGGAAAGAGCAGCACAGATCTTAGAAAAAGGCGGAGAAGAGTTCGTTACGGCAAAAGATATCGCGATACTTGCGTCATCGCATAAGGCGGGCAGAAAAGGCTGTCCGCCTTATGCGCAGTATACGGTTGTTTTAAATAAAGCAGACAGTGCATCTAAAAGAGAAGCAGCGCTTGAAGTCTGCAGAGAATTGAATGTTCGGGGAGTGGAAAATATTGTAGTGACATCTTTGCATTCAAAGAAACTTTAGAATAAAAATAAGAGGAAAAAAGTGTGAAAATATTAATTAAAGGCGCAGGGGACCTGGCGACGGGAATCGCATCGAGACTGTACGGAGCAGGTCATCAGATTTTGATGACAGAGATCGCACAGCCCCTTACGGTAAGGAGAACGGTTGCTTTGTCAAGGGCGGTATATGACAGGCGGGCGATTGTAGAAGAGATGGAAGCGGTATCTGCAAAGACACAGGAAGATGCGGAAGCGATAATGGAGGAAGGCAAAATCCCTGTTATAGTTGATCCAAAGGCGGATTGTCGAAAATGGTATAAACCGGATGTGATCGTTGATGCTATTATTGCAAAGAAAAATACCGGAACTAAGATTACGGACGCTCCTTTTGTGATCGGAATAGGTCCGGGATTTACAGCGGGAAAAGACTGTCATTGTGTGATCGAGACAAAAAGAGGTCATACTCTCGGTTCGGTAATATGGGAAGGAAGCGCTATTGCGGATACAGGAGTTCCGGGAAACATAGGAGGATATACGACCGAGCGTCTCATTCGTGCTTCGGAAGACGGGATAATAGAACCGAAAGTCCGAATCGGCGATATAGTCGAAAAAGGGCAGATTGTTGCAGTAACCGGAGGAAAACCGGTTTTCGCCCAAATGGGCGGGATCGTGAGAGGAATGCTGCAGCCGGGGGCGTATGTGAAGAAGAATCTGAAAATCGGAGATATAGATGCCCGCGCGGAGCGTTCCCACTGCGAGACGATTTCGGACAAGGCAAGAGCAATAGGAGGCGGAGCGCTTGAAGCGGCAGAGCGCTTTGAAAAAATAAAAGGGCATTATGCAGTCGTTATATTGGCGGCGGGAAAGGGAACAAGATTCTCAGGGGAACGTGGGGAAAGCAAACTTCACGCAAAGATAGATCAAAAGCCGATGTATATGCATATGATGGATAAAATGCAGGCTTTTTCATCCGTTGAACTGTTTATTGTTACAGGGGATGAGAAGATTATAGAGGAAGCCGAAAAAAGAGGAATCTTTGTTGTGAGAAATAAAGAGCCGGAAAAAGGCATCGCACATTCTGTCGTACTTGGCTTAAAGGCAGTATCTCATAGTTTTAAGAGCGGGACAGACAGAAAATCGGGTGCACCGGACGGAATCCTGTTTTCAGTGTGCGATCAGCCGAAACTGAAAATATCCACAATCCAAAGAATATTAAACGATGCGGCGCTGCATAAGAAAAACGTTATTTGTGCGGGATATCGGGGACAAAAAGGAAATCCGGTTTTGTGGCCGGCTCACTGTTTTGCGGAATTATTAGAATTAACAGGGGATGAAGGCGGCAGACAAATGCTTACAAAATACGAAGAAAAGGTACGTATCATAGAGACAAGCCGGGAAGAACTCAAAGATATCGACAGCAAGAGGGATCTGGAGAATCTGGGGAAAGAAACGGAAGAAAATAAAAAAGCGTAAATAAAAGAAAAGGAAATAATATGAAAAAAAGAGTCATTGCAGTGATTGCTGTTCTCGCCCTTTCAGTTGCCATGTTTGGCTGCAAAGCGGGAAGCGATACCGGAAACGGCAAAAAGCAAAGAGAAGAATCTGCCGGGGATATGGGTACAGAAGGAAAGGCTACGGCAGAGGAGGAAACAGAAATACAGGTTTTTATTGCGGCGAGTCTGAATACAGTTATGACGGAACTTGCAAAGGAGTATCAAAAGGATCATCCGAATGTGAAGATCATATACAACGCGGATAGTTCCGGAACTCTTCTGACGCAGATTGAAGAAGGATATGAATGCGATCTTTTCTTTTCGGCAGCTCAGAAACAGATGGATGTGCTTGAAGCAGACGGATTTCTTGTAGACGGAACGAGAAGTGATGTGGTGAATAATCAGGTTGTCGTTATAACGCTTAAAGACAGCAAAACAAAAGTCAAAGGGCTGGCAAACCTTCAGGATGCAGAGAGCATTGCGCTGGCAGGAGGAAGCGTTCCTGTCGGAAAATATACAAGACAGGCTCTTGTGAATATGGGAATTATCCATACTTCAAACGATCCGGATTCTATTACGGCACAGGAAATTTCCGAAGCGTTTGGAGGAGTTGAGATCAGCGAGCAGGATAACGTAAGCAAAGTGCTGATGGCAGTCGCGGAAGGTTCATGCGAAGTGGGAACGACTTATTATTCTGATATATACGGATACGAAGACGATATTAAGATTTTAGAAAAAGTAAGTTCTGATCTGACCGGAGATGTGATCTATCCGATCGCTCAGATTGTGAATAAAGAAGCTGATAAAAAGCAGACCGAAGCGGCGGAAGATTTTATGGATTTTCTTTTATCTGATGAAGCGGCAAAAGTGTTTGAGTCATATTATTTTGATACGGATATAAAATAGTGTGCATTCAGATCAGGTTAAGGCAGGAGATAATGCATTCGTACGCAAATAGATGTGGAGTATAAATAATGGATGAAGTAACAGAAATATTGAAAAATCTGGATTGGAGCCCTCTGTATATTTCTTTGAAAACAGGTGTGGCAGCTACGGTGATTTCGTTTTTTCTCGGGATATTTGCGGCTGGAAAAGCAGTAAAAGCTTCCCCGGGGAAAAAAGCGGTGCTAGATGGGATTTTGACGCTTCCTATGGTGATGCCTCCTACGGTAGCAGGCTTTTTTTTACTGTTGTTGTTTAGCAGGAGAAGACCGGTCGGAGCATTTTTATTTGAAGAGTTTGGTTTTAAAGTCGTGCAGACATGGATTGGATGTGTGATCGCCGCGATTGTAATTTCGTTTCCGCTGATGTATCGAAACGCAAGAGCGGCAATGGAGCAAATTGATGTGAATCTCGTGTATGCAGGCCGTACACTCGGCATGTCAGAGACGAAAATTTTTTGGAAAATCGTTATACCGACTGCCGGTCCGGGAATTGCGTCAGGAACAATCCTGACATTTGCAAGAGCGATGGGAGAATATGGGGCGACGTCTATGCTGGCAGGAAATATACAAGGAAAGACGGGGACGATCGCTCAGAAGATTGCGATGGTCATTCAGGACGGAGATTATGTTACGGCAGGGATTTGGGTTTCGGTTGTAGTTCTGATCGCTTTTGTCATTATTTTTCTTATGAATTTCATTTCCGGACGAAAGATGAAAAATATCGGGAGGTGGTAAAAGATGGCGATTGATATGCTGATTCGGAAAAAATGGGATAAATTCAGTTTGGATATCAATTTTAAAAGTCAGTCAAAACGAATCGGTATTTTAGGGGCATCAGGCTGCGGTAAAAGTATGACATTAAAAAGTATTGCGGGAATAGAGACTCCTGATAGTGGTCACATTAAGATAGACGGAAATATATTATTTGATAAAGAAACGAAAACAAATCTAAAAACACAGAAACGTAAAGTTGGATACTTGTTTCAAAATTACGCGCTATTTCCGACGATGACAGTAGAGCAAAATATAGCGGCCGGGCTAAAAGGAAATAAGCAGGATATACATAAGCGGGTCAAAGAGATGATTCAAAAGTTTGGTCTGGCAGGTCTGGAAAAACATTATCCAAAGCAGCTTTCCGGAGGACAGCAGCAAAGAACGGCGCTTGCTCGGATTATGGCTTATGAACCGGAAGTTATTTTATTAGACGAGCCCTTTTCCGCTCTTGATCTGTATTTAAAAGACCGATTGGAGCAAGAAGTGCTTCAGATGTTAGAGTCATATATGGGAACTGTGATTATGGTATCACATAATCGAGATGAAATTTACCGTTTTAGTGAAGAGCTTTTCGTTATGGATAAGGGGAGGATTGTCGCATCCGGCAAAACCGAGGAGCTGTTTCAAAATCCGAAAAATAAGACTGCCGCCATACTTACAGGATGTAAAAATTTCTCAAGTATTATCTATATAGATGATCATACAGTAGAAGCAAAGGAGTGGGGAATTTGCTTAAAGACAAAGAGAAAAGTACCAAAAGATGCGAAATGGATTGGGTATCGGGCACATGATTTTATTCCTGTGTGGGGAACAAGGGGAGAAAATATGCTTAAATTTCAACTTGAGAGCAGCGCCCGCCTTCCGTTTGAGCAGAACTATTATATTGCGGCAGAGAATAGAATAGGAAACAGTACAGAAAAAAACGGTGAAAAAGACAAAACTATGATTTGTTGGTTTGTTCAAAGGGAAAAAATGGAAGAAATAGAGAAAAAAGGATTTCCTGACTATTTGTGGATCGATGAGGGGAAAATATTGTTTTTGAATGAATAACAGTCGATCCTTAACAGATAATAAGATACCGCTGTTTTAATATTTTTCATATTTAGGCGAAGTCCGACGACTGTACATACCGACTGCATATACAGTCGTCGTCTCCTTTTATGGAAACAACAGAAACTGAATTTTGATCATGCTTTCTGTTGTTATGGACGATGGGGAATACACTGTTTTGTGTTTCCTATCGTTTTCATATATTTAAGATAACACGTAATTGTGAATGTGATGTGACAATATATGGAAGAAAAATTAAAATTTCTAAAAAGAAACTAAAGTGTATGCTTTTTGACAGTATGCATTATTTCCTGTGATGCCTGCGTCCAACGGTCACGTTCGGCTTCAAACCGCTCCCACAACCATGTGATCGCCAGATCAAGCCCTTCTTCGGAAAGGTCAAAAGTATGACTTTCAATTTGATCTTCCGGCGTTTGTTCAAAACACCATGGTTCAGGATAGACAAAAACGGTGAATGTTGTGCTGTCTCTGCCATTGTCTGAACGCATCATGTACCGCATTCCGTTATGGCTGCCTGAAAAAGGTTCTTTTTTTAAACCGCTGTAAGGAACAAGTCTTTTGTCAATCATAAAAATCTCCCGTTGTTTTAGTGTTTGTCACATCAAATATAAGCTATTATATCATTTGGCGGCATTTTCTGCAAATTCAGTCGTTATAAGATCTTTATACGGAGCTCTTTTTTCAAGCTCCCCGGCGCTTTCTAGGATATCCTGAAGCAGATCAAAGCTGCTTTCTTCAAAAATCAGATTGCTTTTCCACGTGTCTTGTTCATAGTAACGTGTTACGATGGTCGTGATCATCTCAAGTGTTGTTTCCGGAAACTGAGGCTTGATTACAGATGCGGTTTCGGAAGGACTGTGAGAGCGGACATAATCCATTCCCTTTTGAAGCGCGTTTGTAAAACGCTGGATCACATCAGGGTTTTCTTTCAGATAACTTTTTTTGGCGCTGAATGCGGTGTAAGGAACATAGCCGCTGTCTTTGCCAAGCGATGCAATAACATGACCTTTTCCTTCGGATTCAAGAGAAGTCGCTCCGGGCTCAAATTCAATCGTAAAATCTCCGCGGCCATCCGCAAAAGCCGGAGCTGTAGATCCGAAATCAATATTTTGGATAATTGTAAGATCTTTTTCAGGGTCAATTCCGTTCTCTTTTAAAATATATTCAAATACCATTTCCGGCATACCGCCTGTCGCCATCATTACAATGTAAATAATTGTTCGATAGCTGTTTGGCAGTCATTTGAGCCGGTAAATTCGGTAAATATTGGTGTATCAGCGCCATGATTTCTTCTTTCGATTTTACAATCTTGTATGGTTTCAGCGAATTATCCGTATCTTCCAGAATCCCCAGTTCTTTCATCAGATGGATATAAGGCAAGATACTTTGTTTCGTTTTCTTAAATCCCAATGCTGTGATATGTTCTGACAAGTATTTTGCAGATGTATATCCACGTTCATCTTCTATAATCAGCTTCATTACAAGAGCAATTACAGTATTTTCCCGACGGTTCATCTCGTCGGCAGGACTGTAATTGATTAAATCAGACAAACCATATTTTAATGTGATTTCCGGCATTCCCTCTTTGTCTACGTCAATTCGCTCAATCAACAGTTCAATATCTCTTCGGTCAAGCGTTCCTCCGGCAATAATTTTATCAACGACATCCAACGCGTTTCTCAATTTATCCTTTACATCCGGTGTTTCTATAGTAGTTTCGTTCAGTTCCTTTTCCTGCATCTCCAGTCCATGAATCTGTGCCAGTAAATCTTTCTGCATGGAATCATAGGTTTCGTGGATCAAAGCTTCATTTTCAGATGCCACAGATAAATCTTTTATCTTCTGTGTCAAAAGTACCTTCAACTGATTTTTTCGATTTTGAATTTCTTCCTGAATGTCCTGTCGCTTTTCTGCCAGCGTTTTCTTTTCTTCCTCAAAATCCCTCATATCGTACGTGGAAATCACTTCACAAAGCGCCTCTCTGCACATCTTAATATAATTCAGCACATCTTCCATCAAATCATTTTCTTCAATCAGATGTGCTTTTTCACAATATCGTCTGCCTTTTGTATTATAGGTGGTACAAATATAATATTTCCGTTCTCTGCTGGATGTTTGGCGTTTAATCGGTGTCAGACGGCTGCCACAGTCTTTGCAAAACAAACAGCTTCCAAAAGGATTGGGAATTTCTGAACCGATCCATTCCCCCCTGCTGCCACGATAGTTTGTGCGATTACGCTTTTCTTTTAATTCCTGTACAAGAGAAAAAGTTGCTTTATCAATAATTGCCGGATGATGATCTTCAAAAATACATTGTTCTTCTTTTGGAACACGTTTATCCTTTCCATGTACCGTGTTTCTGGCACGTTTTCTCAAACGAAATGTTCCAATGTAAAAATCATTATCTAATAATTCTTTCACCATGCTGTCTGACCAACTGGTCGCAACTTTCTTTTTACTCACGCGACCTTCTTCAATTTCTCGTTCCCGCTGTACCATAGAGGGCGTTGGGATACCCTGATCGGTCAGGTGATTTGCTATTTTACGATAACCGGAACCGGAGATATAAAGGTCATAAACCATTTTTACAAATTCCGCCTCTTTGGGAACGATTTTGATGATACTTTTGTCTTTCGCATCCCGACAATATCCGAAAGGCGGTTTTGTCATAAGAGTGCCTTCTTTTTGTCTGGCTCCAATTGCTCTTTTGATTTTCTTACTGGTATCTTTTACATAACGCTCATTGAACCATGTTTTAATTCCAATGGTGTCGTCGCTGGAATCAAAAGAATCGTAATTATCATCAATGACAATGAGATGTTTTCCCCGTTCCTGAAATTCATCCAAAAGCAAAAGAACCTTCGCATTATGTCTGCCAAGACGAGAGAAATCTTTCACATATACGGTATCAATATCTTTATCCAGATCAGCCATCATCTGCTGAAATCCCGGTCTGTCAAAAATATAGCCTGATACTCCGTCATCTTCATACCATCGGTCAATAGCCATTCCATGGTCAGATGCATACTGATTGATAATTAACTTCTGATTTTCTATGGAAACATAATTTCGTTTGTCATCATCTCTGGAAAGACGCACATAACCTACATTCATATTTTTATCCTTTCTGAAATGTTTTTTGTGTAATAATGTAATATAATTATATATCGAAAAATCCTTTTCGTAAACGAGAAACACATGATTTTTTAACAAAATAATAAGAGCGGGAAAACACTCCCGCCCCAGAAAAATTACTGATTGATTTCTTTTATATGATTCCGAATCAACGCTTTTATTCCATTATGTATATTTTTATCCGGCTGCCCATCCGCAAATGTGACAACCCGAAAACCTATTTTCGTATATTTCTCCTTATCTGCCTCAAAGTCTTCTGAAGATGTATAATCTGTTCGCCACAAGTAATATGTAGGTTTCTGCAGAGTTATCACACTCTTTCTATTTCTGATATCTATACTAAGATATAAACATCAGATTGTTTTTGTGCCTGTCTGCTCTATAATATTTTCAGTCTGACTTGATTCGGCAGTAGCAAAAAAGGTTTTCATTTTTCCCATTTTTTCATGGGCAATATCGCTCCGATAACTAGAACCGCCGACATATAACGGAACACACATTTCTAAAATACGATCATAAATTCGTTTCTTTTCTATGTTCGTTTCTTCTTTTAATTGTTTTATCGGAAGATTGGTTGTTACGATCAATGGTCTGCCAGATCGATATCTTCGGTCAATTACGCTGAACACAATTCCAAGAGCATACTCGGAACTTCGTTCTGTACCAAGATCATCCAAAATTAAAAGTTCATATCGTGCCAAAGCATTGATATATTCTGCTTTATCCTCCAATGGAAACATTTCATCAATAATCGTATTAAAATTTGTCATCTTCACAGTAATTTCCTGATTCAAAAGTGCGTTAGCAATGCAACCAGCTATGTAACTCTTTCCTGTTCCTATTGGTCCCCACAAGAGAAAACCAATTTGTTTTTTCTTCATATCATGCCAGTTTGCTGTGTATTCTTTTGCCTTCTCTATAGTAGCCGTATTTTCTGCCCGTTCAAAATTCCAATCATACATTCGTGATTCTTCAAAACAGATTTTTCTATTTCTCTCCACTAATTCGCAATGTTCTCTTTCTTTATATGCCTTTTCTTCTGCTTCACGTTTTTGACAGATACATGCACATTGTCTGAAATGTTTTTTCATACCAAGAATACTGTCTGGAGGGAAATATGCCTCTACAGGTTCTCCACAAACTATGCAATATGCTAATCCATCTGCACCTAAATATGTGTTTTCCTGCTTTATCATAGACTGTCGCCCTCCTCATATTTGTAATTTACTCCAATCTTATTACTAAAATTATATTTTTCTTTTACTTTACTAGGTGGCACATTTCCGACCATAGAAGAGGCTATTTTCCGACTGAATGAAGGACAACTTTTCATCCCAATGGAAGCTGTATTTTCGTCTGTCTGCTTTACATCCGGTTCAGAAATCAACTCTATACAGGGGATTCGCATATATAAATGATTTGGTTTTGAAAATCCTCCGGAACTGCGAATCAACAATCCATACTCATCTAATTCCTTCATGGCAGCCTTTACAGAAGTACAACATTTTCCCCATTTCAAAGAAATTTCTGTAATCGGAAAGACGAAATATACATATCCGTCTTCATTGAGCCAATGGTTTTTCTGTGAAATTCTGGCTCTGTCATATAACAGCATATAAAGTAATTTTGCATTTTGAGAGAGTGGTAGCTCTAACAAAAATTTAGGGAACTGATAATAGGGAAGTATCTTTTCCGTTTCCATCATATATTCAAATTTCATATTTTCTTTTACCTTTCTGAAAAATTAAGGAGACGGGTGCCGGCTTTCCCAAAGAGATTTTTATGCTTTATTAAAATTCTCTTTTTATATCTCTCTATATAACGAAAGGAAAAAAGCTCATTTTACAGGGTGCAGAGAGAAAAAATTTTATAAGAGCAAGATCCACCCATGTTTAACGTTATCGCGTTTCCGCCTCCGTTCACCTTATGGGTTTTCTCTTGATGGGGAGTGACAATTCCCCATGCCCTTGCTTATATAATTGGTTTACACAAGAATTTGTTCGCATCACCATGTGTATTTTCAAAAAGAAAAAGGCATCCAATTACTTATTGAATGCCTCAAAATAGAATTATGTTAATTATGATATTTTGCTGCGTACACCGCTGGTGTAGCTAATAAAAAAGTGGGTATGGAGAGGCGACAGTTCCCCAACAAGATAAAACTCCGGAATATTACGTATATGGCAGAATGGCGATATGGTAATACCGGGGTGGATCTTGCTCTTAATAATATGGGAAGGAAAAAATGCTAGAATACTATTTTTTATGATAAGTGATGTTCAAAGTATGTTGTATTTTTTATGATCGTATTTACAATACGATTCTGATAATTTGCCTTATGAGAAAGTCGGGAAAAATGAGCCCGTTTGTATTGCGGATGAGATCCCATTTGAGATACCAGACACTTGGGAATGGGTACGTCTAGGTAATATAGGAGAGACAAATATCGGTTTAACCTACAAACCTGCTGACGTCTGCAATTCTGGTATAGGAGTTTTAAGATCGAATAATATTCAAAATGGTATGATGGATTATTCCGATTTGATATATGTTTCGTGTGACGTTCCTATTCGTGCTATGGCTCAAAAAGGCGATATTCTGATTTGCGCGCGAAACGGAAGTCGTGCGTTGGTTGGAAAATCCGCTATTGTCGATAGAGATGGTATGGCATTTGGTGCTTTTATGGCAATTTTTAGAAGTATTTGTAATCCATATATTCAATTGTTTATTAACTCGTATTTATTTAGAGGACAATTGGACGGAGCAACAACAACTACAATAAATCAAGTGACGCAGTCGATGCTTCGGAAACAATTGTGTCCTCTACCACCGCTAGAGGAGCAAAAGAGAATTGTAGAGAAATATAATGAGCTATTACCATTGATTACAAAATATGAAAAAGTCTATACTTCTGCTACAAAGCTGCAAAATGATTTTCCAATACAATTAAGAAGGTCTATCCTTCAATGGGCTGTACAGGGAAAACTGGTGCCACAGGATCCATCGGATGAGCCTGCTGAGAAACTTCTGGAACGCATAAGAGAAGAAAAACAACGACTGGTTAAGGAAGGAAAAATCAAAAAGGATAAGCACGAATCCATTATTTTTAGACGGGATAATTCTCATTATGAGAAGTTGGACGGAATCGAGCGTTGTATCGACGATGAGATACCGTTTGAGATTCCGGACAGCTGGGTATGGGAGCGTTGGGGCAATATATCCCAATCCATTCAGTACGGATATAATGCTCCTGCAAAGGATTATGGTCGAATCAAAATGATTCGTATTAGTGATATCCAAGACAATTCTGTATTGTGGGAAACAGTTCCTTACTGTGATATAAAGGAAAATGAAATTAGCACCTACCTTCTGCAACCAAATGACATTTTGTTTGCAAGAACAGGAGGAACTGTTGGGAAGTCGTATCTTGTACAAGAAGTTCCTGAAGAGGCAATCTACGCAGGATACTTAATCAGAACCAGATACAGCCAATGGCTATGCCCTCAATATTTGAAATTTTTCATGGAAAGTGAACTGTATTGGAGCCAGCTGCGTAATGGCACTATTGCAACAGCGCAACCAAACTGTAATGGCAAAACGTTAGGAAAAATGTTATTGCCTATTCCACCATTATCTGAGCAGTATAGAATTTTCGAAAAGGTCAATGCTTTGTTTGATTATTGCAATTCGATATGAAGTACAAGGCATACACTTCAACGAACCGAAGTGTATGCCTTTCTTTTTACCAATCTACGATTGTATCAACAATTTCTCTCTGTTCTGTAGCTGTTTTTCTGAGGTAAATGCGGGTAGTTTCGATGCTTTCATGTCCCATAAGATCAGCCAGGAACGCTATATCATTGCAACGGTCAAGGAAGCTCTTGGCAAATCTGTGACGGAATGAGTGTGGATACACAACCACAGGATTGATACCATATTTCACTGCCAGTTTCTTCAACTGTCCAGAGATGCCACGTGTGGTAATACGATCCCCATATTTGTTCAAAAAAATGAAGCCGCTTTCTTGTTGCTTTTCCGCCAACCAAGAAAGGGCCTCATTTTGTAATTCTTTGGGGATATAAATTCTGCGTAATTTACCACCTTTAGAGTACAGGTCAAGATGCCCCAATTTAACATGTTCAGCCTTAATCTGAATCAGTTCGCTGACTCTGGCTCCGGTGGCAGCAAGAAAGCGAATTACGAAATACCAGAACATTTCATCGTCATTCTTCAGACAAGATTTAAAGTATTTGTAGTCTGCTTCACTAATGACATTTTCCAGAAAAGTTTTCTGCTGCACACGGACAAAGGGCAGTTTCCATTTTTCTTTGCCAACGCACTCTAAGTAGCAGTTGATGGCTCGAAGTCTGAGATTAACTGTCTTGGGCTTGTAAGTCTCAATCAGCCATACCTTGTACTCACGCAGCTTTTTCTGAGTAACATCATCGTATTGCTCCCCATATTGTTTGATGGCGAATAGATACGATGAAATCGTGTTTTCTGAGAGGTTTGTGCCCCTCAAATGTCTTTCGAATTTTTCTTTTTCTATCATGGCGAAAGACCTCCTTTCGCCAGATATTATACAATTCCACGCTAAATCAGCGTGATTTTATCAAATAATTCTCGCTGTTTTTCAACGATACGGCGTTGCTCCAATAGTGGAGGGACTGGTATTAGCATATTTTTAAGTTTAACTATTGTCAGTGCATTGTATGCCGTTCCTGAAACAGTGGATTGTGCCTGTTCAATAAACAATGGGCTGTTAATGAACAGTTGGATATATTGCGAGAATAGATAGGAATTTGAGCAAATTTGCGTTATATTCCCATCTTTGTAATAAAATTCTCGACCATCGCAAATCCAAGAATTACCTATGGTACCTACTGAAGTGATTAAAATATCTCCAGACTTAGGAACACCATAATCTTTTTTCAATCTCTCATAATGTTCCCTTGTTATAAAAAGTTGCGTATGAATTTCTTCCCCTCGATATAAGTCACCAATTTCCTTAGATCGAAAGAAAGGAATACCCTTATCAACATAATCCTTCTCAAAAACTCGTTTACTTGACTGAACAATGGCAATACTTCCAAGCCTTGCCCATTCCCAATTTGCTGGGATCTCAAACGGTGTCTCATCGTCAATACATCGCTCGATTCCGCCCAACTTCTCATAATGAGAATAATGGGCGCAGATCAAAGTTTATCGCACCATTGTAGCATCCGCTGTACCTGTTCAACAATTCTTTTCTGTTCTTCCAACGGCGGAAGAGGGAAAATGATTTTTTTGAAAATTTCAAACGGCGGAATGTTTTTAATTGCTGAACCTTTGCTGTTTTCTTTAGCCTCTTTCTTGATTACATAATCGAAATAAAGAAGAAAATAGTCAATGTTAATAGGAGCATAGATTCTCATCCTCATTAGAGCCTGATTTATAATACCTAACTCAATGTCGCTCGGCATTACATATGTCTCTCCAATGGTGCCTGCACAACTAACGATAATATCTCCGGGCAAAACAGTAAAGCTACTCATTTTGCTTTCATAATAGTCACGCTTTATGTAATACGAACCTAAGGTGTGATCCTTTTGGATTGCATTTTTCTGTTCGTACACTTTTACGGTATCAATCCCTTGGGGTACAAACATACTTTTAGTCAAACTACTTCCGAACGGACCCTTTCGATAATCACCAATATCATTTAGACGTATCACTTCCCATGAGTCAGGCACTTCAAAAGGAATTTCATCATCAATACAAACTTCCTCAGAACCACGCTTTTCATAATGAGAATTATCCCTTCTGAAAATGACAGATTCGTGCTTATCTTTTTTGATTTTACCTTCGTCAATTAACTTTTTCTTTTCAGCACGAATGTGTTCCAGAAGTATGGAAGCTGGTTCGTCAGTAGGATCCTGTGGAACAAGTTTTCCCTGAACTGCTTCCTGCAAGATAGACTTTTTGAGTTGAACTGGAAAGTCTTTATTATAATCTTGCAATGACTTCTCTTTTATGCCGTAGACATCAGCCATTGGCAAAACTTCAAGAAGTTTTGCTACGATTCGTTTCTGTTCTCCAATAGGAGGAACGGGAATAAGCAATTCAGTCACAGTGGATGGACGTAATTCAGTTTGGTTGGTGGAGCCTTCTCCCAATTTTTCAAGATAAGGCTGATGATATTTCAGAGCAAAAAACAAGTAATCCTTTATCATCTGGTTTCCGATACGAATGATTGTAACATGAGAATCCGGAACAATAACAAAATCATTTATTCTGTCACTATCACGAAATATTCCAATTCTTCCAAGTGTACCGTTACCTGTTGAGTTAATGATTATATCTCCATCAGCCATATATTCTTCAACGGGATATTTGTCAAATATTCTCATATCCAAGAACTTGGCCAATGAAACATCAATTCCACCGAGTTTTACATTGCACTTCTGGGCAAAAACATAGACACTTCCATCATCTGCATACTTTGGAGATTTGCCACGCTTAATTTCCTTGATAGTAAGATCTTTGAGTCTTGCCCACTCCCAACTCTCGGGAATCTCAAACGGTACTTCATCCGCAATGCACACTGGCTCATTCTTTCCGACTTTCTCATAAGGCAAATTATCAGCACCACGGAAGATATAAGAAGGCTTTTTCTCTTTCTTAATTTTTCCTGCTTTGATAAGTTCTTCTTTTTCTTTTCTTATTCGTGCAAGTAATACAGAAGCTGGTTCATCATTTGGATCTTGCGGAACAAGTTTTCCCTGAACAGCCATCTGCAATATTGAGTTTTTCAATTGTTGTCCGGTCATTATTGTTCCTCCAGATCAATACCTAATATTTCCGTAATCTGAGCTAAAATACGGTCAATATCAGCATTTAAGCTAGCTCGTTTTTCTTGGTATTGTTGAATCAATTCCTTTGGTGGCAAAATTTCTTCTTCCTCATGAGGATAACCACAAAGATCAATATTATAATTTTTTGCAATGATTTCTTCTACCGAAAACTTCTTTGCCTTATCGAAACCATCCTCATTGATTTCTTCTCTATCATTCCACCACTTCATAACTGGTTCAAAATGTTTGAGTTCCATTGGTTTTGTCTTAGAAAAATTTTTATATCCCTTCGGCATATCCAAACGATAAAACCATGTTTCTTCTGTTGGTGTTGTATGATCAAAGAACAAAATATTTGTGGTGATAGAAGTATAAGGTGCAAACACGCTATGTGGTAACCGAATTACGGTATGCAAATTGAACTCAGAGAATAATTTCTTCTTAATGGCAACTTTAGCATTATCAGTACCAAACAAGAAACCATCTGGCAGAATTACAGCAGCACGACCATTTTTCTTTAATCGGTACATAATAACTGACATAAACAAATCTGCTGTTTCACTACTTGCTAAATCCGCCGGAAAATGATTTTTCACTTCCATTTTTTCATTTCCGCCATAGGGTGGATTCATCAAAATAACATCAAATTGATCGCTTTCCGTGTAATCTAAAACATCCTTTAAAAGAGAATTATCATGATAAATCTTTGGAACATCGATTCCATGTAACAACATATTGGTAATACACAGCATATATGGAAACTGTTTCTTTTCTATTCCATATATCGAAGTATCATAGGCTACCTGATCCTCTGTGGTTACTATTTTTGTTGATAATTCTTTTAACCAGCTCGTAAGAAATCCTCCGGTACCGCAAGCAAAATCAGCTACCTGTTCACCAATCTGAGGATTAATCATTTTTGCCATAAAATCCGTTACTGCACGAGGAGTATAAAATTCACCGGAAGAGCCTGCACTTTGTAGCTCTTTTAAAATAGTTTCATAAATCTCACCAAAAGCATGACTTTCTTCATAATCTCCTAAATCAAGGTCAGCAATGACATTGATAACTTGCCGAAGAAGTACACCGTCTTTCATATATTGATTCGCATCTGCAAATGTAGTTTGAACAATAGCTTTTTTTATTGGTGTAGATGCATCAACAGGAAGTTTTTTCAATGTTGGAAATAATGTATTATTTACAAAATCTAACAATCTTTCTCCTGTCATAGCAGTACCAGTGCGATCATCAACCGCCCAATTTTTCCAACGACATTCTTCAGGAATAATAGAAACGTAATCTTCATCGTCCCATTCCCAATCTTGCTCCTTCGCATCGTATACTTTCAAAAAGAGCATCCATGCAATTTGCTCTATACGCTGTGCGTCTCCATTGATACCAGCATCATTCCGCATAATATCACGAAGTCTTTTTACAAATCCTGCTAAATTACTCATATTTATACCGCCTCTTCTGTGTAAATTGCTTTTTCAAGTTCTTTCACCGCTTGCATATAACCAGATTTTCCACCAAAATATCCTGCAATTTTTGCTGGTTTTCCCAGTTTCAAGAACGGATCAAGTTTTAAAATTTCAGTTTTCTCGATTTCATATATACCGGTATTCATGTATTTATCCAAAAGTGCTTCCAGCACGTCTCTGGCAATACCGCTATATTTACTGAGAAAATCACGTTTTTTTACATTATTAGCTCTTTCTTTCCGAGTTAAAGGCTTTTTATCAAAGGCTACATGGCAAATAAAATCAAAATCATCTACATCTACCATATTTTGCTCTTTTTTCATCGTTTCAAGATCAATTCCCCGTTCCAAAAGCATTTCTTTGATTTTCTCTTTTTTCTCTTCTTGCGACCATTGTCTTATAAAATTATCTAACGATGCATATTCACCAATAATATTTTCTTTCGTATAATCCACAATACTTTCTTGTCTTAAAAGTTTTCCGTTGGTATCATACACGGAAACTGTTTTATGAATAATTTGAACTTTGCATCCATCTCGGTCAATAATTGGTTTTGGATTTCCGTAAGAAACTTTTGGCTCTTTGATAACATTCGTTAGATCTGATCCTTCTCCATAAGTAATCTCTTTCTTAGGAATGAAATTTTCATTAATTTCAATTGGTCCATCCCAATCAGGATCCGCAAATAATCTAGTTACATTTCGAAAATCCATAACAACAAAATGAGTTTTCCCTTCTTTTTCTCGAAGTCTGGTTCCACGACCAATAATTTGTTTAAATTCTGTCATAGATCCAATCATTTCATCCAAAACAATCAGTTTTGTCATTTTACAGTCTGCTCCCGTCGACAATAGTTTGGAAGTTGTTGCAATAACTGGATATGGAGATGCAACAGAAATAAAATAATCGAGCTTCTTTTTGCCATAATCATCGCTTCCGGTAATCCTCACAACATAATCAGGATTTTTTCTGACCATATCAGCATTTAAGTTTACTAAAGCCTGACGCATACGTTCTGCAGCATCTTCTGTTGCACAAAATACGATTGTCTTCGCCATCCTGTCAGTTGCTTTTAAGTATCGTGTTATTTCTAAAGCTACCTGCTGAATACGGTCTTCTATAATGATGTTATAATCATAATCACTATTTGTATAAATTCTATCTTCAATTTCATTCCCAGAAATATCTCTTTGTCCCTTTCGAGGTCGCCATCCATCACCAATATCAGTCATAACATTAATCACTCTAAATGGTGCAAGAAACCCATCCTCAATGCCTTCTTTCAAGCTATAAGAGTATACAGGGTCATGAAAATATGAAAGATTAGAAATATACTTCGTTTCTTTTGGTGTTGCTGTCATTCCTATTTGAGTTGCGGAACTAAAATATTCCAAAATTTTTCGCCAGCGACTTTCTTCTTTCGCGCTTCCACGGTGGCACTCATCTACTATGATAAGATCAAAAAAATCAGGAGTAAACAATTCACTAAAATGTTCTTTGTCGTCATCACCGACTAATTGTTGATATAGCGAAAAATAAACCTCATGAGAAGTAATCGTATTTTTATCATCCTTTGCAACATTAATTTTATGAATTACTTTCTCTAATGGTGCAAAATCCTGTTGTATCGATTGATCCACAAGAATATTGCGGTCAGCCAGATAAAGAATTTTCCGTTTCATTCCACTTTGAAGCATACGATAGACTATTTGAAAAGCAGTATAAGTCTTACCTGTACCAGTTGCCATAACAAGTAACAACCGCTTTTGTCCTCTTGCAATCGCATCTACAGTTCTATTGATTGCAATACGCTGATAATAGCGTGGAGGATATGTATTCTGACTACTATAATATGGTTGTTGAATAATCGCTTCCTGCGCAGAAGTCATTCCTGATTCCTGTTTAAAACGTTCAATCAGTTCTGATTCACTTGGAAATTCATCCAATCCAATTACCCGTTCTTTTCCTGTAAGAAAATCATGTTCTGCAAATCCGTCTCCATTAGAACTGTATGCAAATGGAAGATCGAGCATTTGCGCATACGTCATAGCCTGTTGCAAACCATGTGAAATACTATGTTTATTGTCCTTAGCCTCAATAACGGCGATCGGATTATTTGCATTCATATACAGGATATAATCTGCTCGTTTTGGCTTTTCACGAAAAACAAAATTTCCTTTTAAATTGATTTTACCATCTGTAACCTGCGTTTCCATTGTAATTTTTCTAACATCCCATTTAGAAATAATAGCAGGTGTAATATACTGTAATTTAATATCTTCTTCGGTCATTTGTTTTTTTGTTAAAACAGTACTCATCTGTATCCCCTCCCTCATTCTATTTCTTTCGGAATAATCTCCATAATATCGTCTATTGAACAGTTAAGAACTCCACATATTTTTACCAATACTTCTACACGAACATCCTCATTTTTACCTAACTTCGCCATAGCATTTGTGCTTATTTTTGCAGCTTTGATAAGTTGTGTTTTGCTCATTCCTCTATCTATCAGTATTTTCCATAACTTATTGTAACAGACAGCCATCTTAAACCCTCCAACGATACAACTTCTCATAATTTTTGATTATAAGAAGATTATAGCATTCGATGTTTTAAAATTCAATTTTGAATTGTAATTCTCAATCATACAAAAGCAAAAATCAAATATATTTTTTCTAAATACAAGTATTGTGAAACCAAAATGCTTATACTATAATTTACTTATGCCAAAGTGGAGGGATATGACAATGTCGGAATGCGGATTTACTAAAAAGGATTGGGCTTTGTTCAGAGAGAAAATTGCAGATTGGCAAGAAGCCTATATGGATAAGTTGAATAAAGAATATATTGAGTTACTAAGTGGCGAAGGAAGACCTTCTGAAAAATTCTGGGCTTTAGAAGAGCGAATTCGCAACGATAAAAAAGATACAGGTGTACAGTTAAGAATGAGTCGTTCTAATTGCATCTCTAACATTGTTTCACTTTTAAGAGAAGGTGCAATCACTATGGCAGACTTGGAAGAATTTAGCGGTGAATTGAAAGAAAACATTCGTTTTATTACAAAATAAAAGGTCCTATCCATTCGAAACAGAGCATTCAAAATTTATAGTTGAAAGAGATTATTTGGCAGACGTCGCGTCTCCTGCATCTCTTTTAACCTAAAATGGAGTACAGTTTATAGTAGTGTATAGCGTGTACCAAGTTATAATTATGGGGTTGAAAATAACAGTATACACAGATAATGTGGAAAAATGTGTATGACGTTTATATAGAAAATAACATTGAAAAAGAAATTCAAGAATGGGTAAATTCATTAAATTTAAAATAGAATAATAATTACATGAGTGACAGAAGATAAGAATCTGAATTCCCTGTCACTTTTATATTATTTGATAAGAAAAAAGAACTGGTTTATATCCGATAAGAATATAGACTGGTTCTTATTTTTAATATGCTATTATATACACAGGGAGTCGGGGAATGTCGAACTATAGCAAGCCGGAAAAGAAAGCATTGATATCGGTATGAAAGAGTTTTGCAAGTGCAACTAATTCAGATGCCTTAATGTTCATGCGATTTGTTTCCAGTTTGGCATAGGTACTTTTGGTGATGGAGATACCCATAAGATTTAATTTTGCAACTACTTGGTCTTGAGTCATATTGTTTTTATATCGAATTGCTTGGATATTTTTACCAATATCCATATCTGGTCTAATCTTTTGCATAATGATGAACTCCCCTTATAAAATAAAAAGTTTCGTAATACAGAAACATATATATTGATTCTAAAGAATTTAAATTTTATAATGTTTCGTAATAAGGAATTATTTTTAACAGGAAGAGGTAAAAGTATAATGGATGTGGAGATGGAAAAGAGAAAATTTTTAAATCTATGTGGCAAAAGAGATCGAGCATTATTGTCAGGTGAAAAAAGAATGACATTGGGGGATATGGAACGATTGACATATCTGACAGAATTTTTTGAACTGGAGAACTATGGAATCGCCTTATGGAAAGAATTTGGTGATGATGTAAAAGAGCCATTTGAAGCGATGATGAAAATGTTAGATGAGCCGGAGTGCATAGAAGATCGATGGCTTGATGACGAAGCAAAAGGGGAAAAGTGGTTGTTAGAATTTCAGGAACTGGCATTAACGGAAGAATACAGGGAATGGATTCGAAATTATATCGATAAAAAATATGAAGAAAGAGGATTACCATATCCGACAGGAGCAGACTTCGATTAAGAGGTCTGCTTTTTTCTGGTCTTTTGGGAGGTGATAAGAGGTGGAAGTAAGTATTTATGAACTCTTGGCGGCAGCAAGAGAATCGGCTAAATCTGATTATATAAAAGGGGACAGCATTTTGTGTGAGAAGAGATTTCATCCAGATACCCATTACATGGTAGAAATAGAACTGCTGAAAAATGATAACAAGCTGGGAAAAAAGGGCAATTATATACGGAAGTTTTTGACAGAACCGGAGTATCTTCCCATTTTACAAAAGCAGGAAAAACATCTCATAAAAATAAAAAGACAGGCAATTGTTCAAAAAGGAAACTTGCGATATATCCCTCCCCCGGACAGGCTGGACCGCCGCCGGGAGAGGGATCTTTTATAACCGGCTGGGAAGGAACAGTAGTGTTCCTCTGGCGATAGTGGTATAAAAAAGCCAGATTTTCCGCAGGTTTTGGGACGCTGGAACATAGAAAAGTGTTCACGAATGGCACTTTTGCAACGATCCGTTGCAGCAGTGACAACATTTTTGACCTTACGTTAAACAGAAAAAATGAAAGGATGTGATTGCGATAATCATAGGAATTGATCATGGCTATTATGCCATTAAAACAAGACAAGTGTCTTTCCCAAGTGGAATTATTGGGTATGATTACGAGCCGTATACCATGCAGAATGTTCTGCAATATCAAGGAAAGTATTATGTCTGCGGTACGGGAAGACAGACGCTGGTAAAAAATAAAACGTCCAATGATAATTATTATCTGCTGACGTTGGCAGCCATTGCAGAAGAAATCAAGCATCGGAAAGCGGAACGAAAGACAGAGGTAATTCTGGCTGTTGGACTTCCGCTTTCAAGTTTTGGAAGAGAGAAACAGGGATTCAGGGAGTATCTGTTGCGGAAAGAGCAGCCAGTGCGATTTTTATATGAAAGTGAGTTATATGAGATAACAATAAAAGATGTGAAACTGTTCCCACAGGGATACTCTGCGCTTGCTCTGCATCCAGAGTATCTGAAGAATGAACCGTCTGTTCTGCTTGTTGATATTGGTGGCTGGACCGTTGACCTTATGAGGCTGGACAATGCTGTTCCGAATGCAGCAACGTGCAGAAGTCTGGAACTTGGAGTAATCCGATGTATTGATGAGACAGCAGAACAAGTGCGTAGAAATACCGGACTGTCTGTGACAGAAACTCAAATTGAGCGTGTGCTTCGGAGGGAATCTTGCAGTATGGCAGAGGAGGCCAGACGGATCATACAGGAAAACGGACGGAAATATATAGAAAGAATACTGTCTGCGGTGACAGAATCCGGGTTTGATCTCCGGGCAGTACCCACCGTATTTATGGGGGGAGGCTCCGCAATTTTAAAACGCCACGTGACCGCACAGGACGCGATTTGCCGCCCCGTTTTTATAGAGGACGTCCATGCCAACGCAACAGGGTATGAACGGATTGTAGAGCAGATGTGGACGAGATGACACGCCCGGTATATTCGTTCCGCCCGAACCTGAAAAATCCAGAACACCAGAGGGCATGGGAGAAATTTCAAAGTGTTCCAGAAGGGCAGAAAAGCCAGTATCTGGTTCAGGCAATTCTGGAAAAAGAGGATCGGAAATGGATGGAAGAAGTCATTCAAAAGACGATAAAAGAAAGTGTTCGGGAATTAGGAATATGTGGCACTACGGAACAATCGACAACGAAACTATCATCGGAAGAAATACCAGATCAGATGATGGATTTTCTATCTCAAATGGAAAATTTGTAAAGGGGGTGAGGCCTATGATTGCACGATACATACATTGTTGGATCTGCTAGGGGTAAGGCAAGAAATGCATCGATATCTTTGGTGGGTATTGTGAATAGCTTTCCATGCGGCTTTGGAGTATGTTGTGTGTAGCAAAAGTGAAAGGAGAAAGGTTATGGCAGAGATGAAAAATATCTGCGGAAAGATCCCGATGGACTTACATGAGAAAGTAAGAGAAGAGATTGAACTCACAGAAAGCAGCACACAAAAATTTTTACAACAGGTCATTGAAGAACATTTCAACAGAGTGGAAGGAAAAGGAGAAATAAGCATGGGAGCAGTAAGAACAGTAGCAGTACAGGTATCAGAGGAATTATTCCAGAGATTAAAAGTAGTCATCGGAAAGAAACACATGAAACAGAAAGACTTCTTAATTCAGATTATAGAAGAAGCACTGGAAAAGGTAGAGGTCGAATGGCAAAGCAAAGAGCAGCCTGAAGAATCCGAACAGACAACTGGAGAATTGGGAACAGAAGAAACTCAACCGGAAGAAAGAACTGAGCCGGAAAGGGAAAGTGAACCAGAAGAGGAAGCCGAACCGGATGGAGAAAGTGAACCGAAAGAGGAAAACAAACCAGAAGGGGAAAGTGAACCGGAAGAGGAAACTGAACCAGAAGGAGAGACTGATCCGGAAGAATCCAAAGCAGAAGAACCAACAGAATGGTAACCAATTGATACAGAATAACGAAGGGCGGTATGAGAGATCATGCCGCCTGTTTTTATCAGCAAAAAGGAGGTTGATAGCCGCAACCATTCAATTTTTTGATCTCTTTAGCGGAATCGGGGGATTTCGTGAAGGCTTAAGACGGGCAGGAAACTTTGTCTGTGTCGGACATTGCGAGGTGGATACTTATGCGGATAAGAACTACCGATTGCTGTTTGATACGGAAGGGGAGTGGTATTGTAATGACGCAAGAACAATCGAACCAGAACGAATGCCAGATTTTGATTTACTCTGTGCAGGATTTCCTTGCCAGGCATTCTCTATCGCCGGAAAGCGAGAAGGATTTGCAGATGCAAGAGGAACTCTCTTTTTTGAAATTGCCCGGATTCTTGAAGCTAAAAGACCCTCGTATTTTATCCTTGAAAATGTTCCCGGTTTGTTATCGCATGACAAAGGCCGGACGTTTTGCACCATCCTCAGTACGCTTTCTGAACTGGGGTACCATGTCGAATGGAAAGTGCTTAACAGCAAGGATTTCGGAGTCCCCCAAGCAAGAAAACGGGTGTATATTGTCGGATATTTTGATTTCCGATGTGCCGGAAAAGTATTACCTGAACCAGAAACAAATGGAGCAGCTCTTGTTCAAGTCCGGGCAGGAAGTCAGGGGAAAAGAGTTTATAGTCCAAGAGGATTAAGCTGCACCCTGACATCACAAGCCGGAGGAATGGGTGGAAAGACAGGATTATATGATGTGGGTGTTCCAATTAAAGAAAATACAAAGCTTGGCTACAAACTTGCAAGAGAGGGTGACAGCATCGATTTAGGCTATGCGAATTTCAACAGCAGGAGAGGAAGAGTAGGACATCAGATAGCACACACTCTGACTACAGGTATTCAACAGGGAACACTTCATTTCGTAGATTTGTCTCCACCACCACTGGTAACTGAAGAATGCAGAAGCCTTAATACTCGACAGTGCGGAATCCACAAATACAAAGGAGAATGTTCTGGTGTATTAAGGGAAGAAGGGGCAAGAGCAGTCCTTACACCAGCCAAAGAAAATGTTCGTCAGAACGGCAGACGTATGAAAGAACCCGAAGAACCGATGTTTACAATTACTGCAACCGATCGTCATGGCATCTTGTATCACG
>ENA-OPCD01000808-OPCD01000808.1-human-gut-metagenome-genome-assembly--contig:-NODE-808-length-25961-cov-3.461399_pt1 | contig 25961 bp, 48 predicted proteins | sample MGYA00241560_ERZ501471 | MGnify/ENA primary metagenome ERZ501471 (study PRJEB25962, sample SAMEA2042578) | human gut metagenome | biome: human gut; feature: human-associated habitat; material: faeces...
GTTTATTGATTCTTTTAGCCTCTCCTTGAAACTCTCTTCTTTCTGCTTTTCTTTCATATGGAGCAAAGTCTTTTTCGTTTTCAAACAAACTTCCACCATATTTCGTTTGGTAATATTCAAAATCTACATATGACATTGCTCCACACTCCTTATTGCTGTGATAAGATTTCGCTGATAATATCAGCTTTCTTTGTTGCGGTCAGTGAATACCCTTTACTCTCTGCCAGTGCCTTAATTTCTGCAACTGTAAGAGAGTTTAAGTATTCTTCCGTGAGTTCCCCACTAGCATTTACCGCCTGTGTAGTGGGATCTATTCCCCCGGTGTGATAGAAACATTAGCCACTGCATCAATGTACTCTGCAAAAAGTACAAATCCTAACAGCGCATAAGTTACGCTGGTTGCGCAATCGTGATCGCCTTTTACCTTAAATCCGATAAGATTTGTTTCTCCGCTGACAGTGTAAGAAAGACCGGCTTTCTTAAAATCTGCGTCAGATGGATCTACATAGTAAGCAACAATGTTGTTTACAGCTGTTGCCAGAACTTTTCCGGCTGGGATTTCGTTGTCAGAGCAAAGGATCATAATGTCTGCTCCAAGAAATTTTTTGATATAGGTAAGTCCGAAGGCTGTCTGCAAAGTAATTTTTGAATTTCCAAGATAATCATATAAATCCATCATATTTACAAACACTGCAACTCCTGTAGCAGTTTTGTGCATTGACTTGAACTTATTCTTGACAGATCCAATAGCTTTAGCTACAGCCATCTGGAATGTTTTTGTAGTGTTTGTAAGTGTACCAGTTTTCAGATAGTTGTAGAATTTTGTTGTAATATCATCCTGCAGGTCTGTCTTGAACTCTTCGTCTGTCATTCCACAAGCTGCTTCATATCCATGATTCATGATAGCTTCGATAGAAACTTCTTTTGCATATTTTCCAAGAGTAATCTCTGAATAAGGTTTCTCTTTTACATCGTAATGTGTTCTTGGAATCACATCACCTTCTGCTACAGTTCCGCTTTCTAACGTTCCTTCTACATATTTGCTTTTAAGAAGAGTTCCAGGCGTTTTTCTAATTGCTCTTGAAATTCCAAGAACCTCTCTTAAAGCTTCCCAGTTTCTTTCAAAAGATGTAACAAAATCAATTTCCCTTGCTGTTACATCAATGTCTTCTGTTTTAATCAGTCCTTCGTTTGCTGCAAAGAACTGCAAATTGGTGTTCATCGTTAATCTGTTTTTGTTCATATAAAACTCCTTTACTGTTGGAATAAAGAAATGTTTTCGGCAATTGCTTTCTGACGTTCTGATCTATCTTTGATAGATAAAATGCTCTCTCTTGTTGTAGGCTTATCACCACCAGAATTGTTTTCATTCGGTTTTGTGAAATACGCATGTGGAGTCGGCTGATTCTGTTTATTTACAAATGCATTTGCATCTGTCTTTTTAGCTTCCTCAATAAGATCACTGAACCCTATCAGTTTTCCGTTTCTCACGCTTACGCTTTCGGAAATGTCTTTCATAATGGCTTTCTTTGCAGATTCAGAAGTAAACTCGATTTCCGCAAATGCTTCTTTCAAAAGTTCATCCTTCTCATGCTCTGCGATTTTGGCTTCATAATCTTTTTTGGAATCCTCTGCCTGTCTCTTCCAGTCATCACGCTCTCTTAAAATGTCTTCCGGGCTTTTTCCATCCAACCCTTCAAGCATTCTCTCTGCTGATTCTGCACGGGTTTTCCACTGTTCAGATTCTGATGAAGCCTTATTAACCTTGTCTTCCATTTCTTTCTTGGAATACAGCTCTTCACCCATACTCTTTTTAAGAGACTCTTTCTGTTCGTCTGAAACTTCAATTCCGAGTTTCTTTAATTCGTTTGCTACGTTTACCATGTTTCTACCTCTTTCTTTCCAAGTTGTTACTCCGGTCAGTCCGGCACGAATGAGTTGCTATTTACTCCATAGCTGGCAATTGGGAATGAAGGAATCGAACCCTCGACAACCCGGATATAAGCCGTGTCTTCTTCCACTGAATTAATTCCCAAAAATAAAAAAGCACGCCCAAAATAGGACGTGCCATGCATCATCCTATAATTATTCTAGGTTAGCGAACAGAATCCCTTTTTCTGTCCGGTACTTTTAATATTCTTTTCAATATATATTTTAACCTATTTTAAACAACTTTTTGTACCATTTTAAAAAGGGAATATTGCTCCACCCCTTTTTGCTATTTCCCACCGAAATACCTTCTAAGCACTTCTTTTTCTTCTTCCACAATGCAATCCTTTTTTAATCTGTTGCACTGGTCGTATATATACTTTCCGTACTCTTCTAATTTGGCTATCATTGCATTTTTATTTTCCAATGTAGGATTTTTAATGTATTCTTTTTTAAGCCCTATATAGTCCTCATACTGCTTTATAACATCCATTTTCAATTACCCCATTCAAAATATCATCTGCTATTCCAACGACTTCTCTTCCATAAAGAGACAGAAAATCCGCTACGATTTCCTCTACATTTATTGGAATGTGGCAATCATATGAAAATGAAGCGCAGTGTACCAACTCATGAGATAGAACTTTCTCTAACAGACTTCCGCTTAATGCATTTGACAAATAAACCGTTCGTTTGCTCCAATCTGTAACACCAAGTGTAATTGTTCCGTCTGAACGCATCAAGCATTCACTATTAGGATTTACATATAAAATATTCCATTCAACATCATTGATTTTAAACACTGCGCTCACCTCTTAGATTTTCTGTAACATCATCTGTAATTCATTTCTCCACATCTGCTTTTCTTCCGGAGTTGCATCTGATGTCATTTCAGTAATATCCATCTGCATATCTCGCAAATAATCTTTTCTTGCTTTTGCACGCTCTTTTTTATCTTCCTCTGAATTGCCATGATGGTTTTCTCTGGTCTCCATATAAGTACGTCTGGAAATACCGGCTTTTCCCTCTCTGGAATCCCTCGGATATGATCTATCTCCCATCATTCCGGTATCTGTATACATCCTTTTCAGATCTTTCTTATCCATGTCTCTCATGTGCTCTGCATCTTCGTAATCATCCGGGTACATGTGATAATATGGTGGCTCATCATATCCTCTTCGTTTTCCTCTGCCTTTCGGTGCAAATCTTCCATTAGCATAACGATACCGATCATAATATCTTCGGTCATCCCCATACTCTAAAAGCTTCTCCATGATATCTGCTTCGTCCGCTTCGTTCATTGCCTTAGTAATTGTGGCATGATACTCTGCTTCTGACAAATCCTTTATCATGTCGATCACTTCTCCCATTTCTTCTGTATTGACATTCTCAATCCCTTTTTCAATCTCACATAAGGATTTTTCAGCAAGGCATTCAAGCATTTTATGAATTCTTTCAATATGCATATACTAAGCCTCCCTTACTACAATTAAATTACTGTTCTGAACCTCGATAGTCTGTCCAGATGTATTCTGAACCGCTATTGTGCTGCAGCATCCACAAGGAACATCTACATAAACCTGTGCAGATACATTGAATAAGTTTTCTACTGCCGCAGGTGTCACGATCATTCTTGTAGACTGTAATGGTTCTCCGTCAATTGCGATTGCAAGCGAAATAGCTTCCACCGTTCCGCCGGTTGGGATCTGGATATTTCCGCTATAAGATACAAGAAATCTTGCTTTGCACTGGTTTGTGATTCCTCTTAATTTAACTACTCCGCTTCCCTGTCTGTGAACTATACATTTTGTTCCGCAAACCGGTGTCTCAGTAAATGCGACATCTTCTCCTTGCAGGACAGTCTGTAAAGCATTGGCTGTAAATTCTGACATAATATTTTCCTCTCTTTCAAAAATATAAGGGCAAACATTGAAGTCTGCCCTTTGTGTTTAAGTAATACCGCTATGCAGACATAATCTTGTCGATTAAGATACTTTAATTATTCAGTTGTCTAACATCCGCATCCAGTATTGCAACCACATCCATACGGAATGTATGTGTTCGGGTTTGGCACCTGGTATGCTGGGATTGGCGATGGATTAACAGCACTGATAATATGATTTGTCTGTGCTGTCATAGCGGTAGTCAGAAGTGCGTTCTGTCTATCCTGTGATGCTGCAAGTCTCAAATCATTATTTTCTGCCTGCAACGTTGCGATCTTATCCTGGCATAAGTAGTCAAGTATCGCTCTTGTTCCGGCATTCTGGCTGTCGATAATATCTCTCGTGTTGTTGTTCATGGTGTTCTGTAATGCGCAAGTGTTCTGCGCCATGTTGAAGTTTACACCCTGGATAGCTTCACGAGTTTCGCAGCAACAATTTGCAAGCTGAGACTGAATAGCATTTGCATTCTGCATTCCTGCTACTGTGTCCGCATTAATTGCCTGCTGAATGGTGTTAAATCCTGTCAGCATTCCGTTGTTTACTGCATAAAAGCCATCACAAAGACCATTTGTAATACCATCAAGCTTACTTATGACTGCTGAATTGTCAAATCCTCTCTGGATATCAGCCTGTGTAGCCGCAGTTGCGGTATAACCGCCACCACCATTACCACCGAATCCATAACCGCCCCATCCACCGAATAAGGCAAAGAGGATAATGAGAACCCACCAACCACCATCGCCCCATGCACCATCATTACGGTTTCCACCAGTAACGGCGGCAATGTCCGCTAAACTTGGAGATGAATTAAACATATGTGTTCCTCCTAATAAAATTTATTTATACATAATCTTGCAAGAATAGTATCAATGTTTAAACTGGCTCATGATTTCTTCCGGGTTAAGGCCTTTTTCTTTGCACAAATTTCTGGCAAGCTGTTCCAGCCCTTTACTGTCTCCACGGTTCATCATGTCGAATGTATTTTTCATGATCGGATTATTTGAAAATTGAGAGTTGCTCATCATTTGACTTAATATCATCTTAGGGTTTCCACCGCACTGGATCATCTGCATTAAATTCATTCAGAATCGCTCTCTTTCTTTGCTCTGGTAGTCCTCTGGGACTGAGTTATTTTAGCTTCTATTTGGTCTAATCGCTCCATTATCGGGGCAAACAATGTTGCCGTGTCTTCTTTCGGTAATTCGTTCTGTTTTCCGTCTAGCTGCGGTTTATATGTAACTGTCTGAATAAGACCATTAGCACCCCACGATTTTATATAAACTTCTGATCCATCTGCTTTTGGGAAAATGGCAAATGGTGCATTCATGGGAACGTCATTCGCTGTGACTTCCTCAACAGAATTAACCATTCTTCCGCAAAGTCCAGCTTGTTGCGGCATGATCTGTTGTGGGAATTGCTGTTGAATCTGCTGTGGCTGTTGATATTGAGGATAAGAATACTGGTTATATCTCTGATACTCGTACATAATAAACCTCTCTTTCTATTTTCATTTTATTATTAACAACACAATTGAACCACCCCAGTAAAACCCCATTAAAAGGACACAAAAAAGACACCCTTAACGGATGTCTTTAATGAGGAGAAAATTATGTGAAATGTTGTCCAGTTACCTTAAGAATTTTATGTTGCATTTTGACGTTAATACGTCCGGCTGTCTTAGTCGAAATATGCATAATTTCTGCACATTCTTCTAGCGACTTTTCTTTCTTCCGTAAATCAAAGAGCGTTTCTTCTGTCGGTGTGAAATCACACAATTCTTTTATATGCTCTTTTTCTTCTTTGGTAAAGCACGTAACAATGTTTTTCATTTGCTTTACCTCATTTGGGGGAGTTTCCGGCTATGACGGTGAGTTGTTATCTCGCTTGAGTTCCACTGCATTAATTAAAGAAAGGTGGATAACCAAGTATGTATGGTTAACACGTTATTATAATAACATATTATTCCACTTTCGTTGTACCATTTTTTTCGATTTTATTTTTATAAGCCGTTGCTCGTCCATTTGCAATCGCAGACTGTTTTTTATTAAATCCAGAAACCTTCGTTCTATCGCCTTGCAATTGAAGATCATTATTCTTACAGAATGATTGAAGCCTTTTATTCTGCATTCGCAGTTTATATGCCAGTTTATCATATTGAGGTTGCAAGATCTCTTTTACATCTGTTTCGGCAATCATATCGAGTTCCTGTTTCTTAGCCATAATTTCACGCTTTGTTTTGCGAATTTCTCTTTCAAGTAATCTCTGCTTCTGCTGCAAATCATAAAGCTTCTGGCTTTCATCTGCATTTATATTCACATTTCCGTTTTCATCAAGGTACTTATTTACCATGTCCTTTCGCCACGGGCCATGTGAATGTCTGCAATTGTATCCGTGAAGTCCTAAGAGATTTACAACAGTTCCTTTTCCGGTTTTAGGGTCTATGGTATAACCTGTGCTTTCAAGAAGATTCGGAAATCCCGGTTCGCTCCCAATTATTTTATATGCCTTGCCTTGCCAGTGATCGTGAGATGGAATACCTGTTGGATTCTTTTTATCATATCTGGCACCTGGATGCGCTGATACTAGAACATACTCTATTTTATTTTGTGCAATATAAATGTTCGTCACTTGTGCCGCAGTCTGATTCATAGATGTGACAATGCAACACCTCACTGCCGCTTCAAGAGAACGCTTCGTTCCAGTAGGGTATTCTACCATAACACCAGATTCTGCATATCTATCCAGAACTTCACAGACTGCACTGCTGTAAGATTGCATTCCAGATGCAACTCTATAATCAACCTCATTTAGCATATTGAGCAAGTCTTTCTGTGTCTGGTTAATGGTTGTTTTTGTCAAATTATCAAGTTCTCCGAATGTTTTTATTAACTCTGCATTCATTGCCAGAATTGCCGTATTATTTTTTAGCGGAGATATAACATATGCTGATATCTGCGTCAAGACTTCTTTATCATCCGAGAATGATGTCATAACACTATCCCTTAATAATCTGCGAACCTCATTTCTTGACTTTCCAGACATTTCAGATATTCTTTTTACAATCTCTGTGTTATGCAGTCCCATCTGTTGGAGTTTCCACAATTCTCGGTCGGCAGTTCCTGACAATTCACCGGATTTTATCAATCGTGTTGCAATGTCTGATATAATCCAATTTTCAAGATCCTGATACATCTCAACCAGTTTATCAGTTTTTCCGTAAAAGTAATCCGGTTTAAGCATTATCCTTTCCCAACCTCTCTTTTAACAAGATCAATCCACTGCTTACCGTGATTTTCTTTTGCAGTTTCAAACCATCTTTTTCCCGTTCCAGGTGTGTGATATTTTAATTCTGTTCCTGTCGGATACTTCTTTTCTCCACGGTTCGCCCATGATCTACCGTCTGCGGTCAAATAAAGCTCGCCTACGTACTGATAATGTGCATATGGTGTATCGACTGTAATTAATCCGGGTTCTTTTATCTGCGTCTTGTTTCTCAAATCGCCCTGCTGCATAGGTGTGTATTTTCTCATGTCATTTACAACCTGTTCATCAAGAACATTCTGCGCATTTCTCAAATTTTCATCTATTCTTTTAGTGTCAAGCTTAATATTAAAGCTTCCAATGACTTTATTATATTTTATATTAACGCATCCCTCTCTATCACTTCTCTAAATAAAACTTAATCGTCTCTATCACAGTCTTTTCCTGCAACTTTACCTGAACCATCTCCGGCGGTTCAGGTTCCGGGATAATATATCCACCTTTTAAAATACCATTTTTAGAAAGCTTCGGTATCCCTTGAATTATTTTATTCCTCTCCAAACAGACCACCGATGTTCCTTTCCGCATCTTCCTGTGCTCTCTCTGCAAACATGGCATCTACTTCATCATCATTAAATCCCTCGTATTCCTTAAGGTATTTACGCTTAGAATAAATACCTTGAATCATTAAATTATATGCTCTTGATCTGTCCTGTTCGAAGCTCGCAAGCAAATCTTTAAAATAGAATATATCTTCGTCCGGTACCTCATCATCCAGTGCATCCACATAGCCGGTAGGGATTCCGTAAAGGTCGCAGAATACGTTGATTGCATAAATAAGATTTTTTAATGCAGTTTTTATGCTTTTCCGAATATCGTTAATCGTCTCTACCGTTTCATTGTCATCACTTTCAACTTGTGTTGCTGTCAATCTTCCAGATTTTCTATCGAGGATAAACTGCCCCTGTGAGAATCCGCATTTTGTCGAGATCATAGAAAGAACGCTGTTAATGTCTGTGATTCTGTCAGAAGTAAGCATGGTCGGGACGTGTTCATCAATCGTACTTTTTGAATCAAGCCCAAATTTCAATCCTTTAACGAACCTAGGAAGCTCCACTGTTGAGACACGAGTACCACCTTTTCCCTGTTTTGTCAGCGCGTTCTCATCAATGAAAGTAATGTGCTGAGAATCCTCAACCTCATTTCCTTTTTTACTCCAGGCTATATCGAGATCTCTAAGCTCCATAAGTGCATTTGAGAAAATCGATACACCTTCTGGAGACGAGTAATCGATTGTGTTATTGAATGGGGTTTTCAAATAGGCGAATAGTGGCTTTTCTACATTCATAATGTGAACGACTTCTTCTATTGAAGACCACTCTGGAACGTCATGCAGTTCTATCTTTTTTCCAAGTGAATTACTGCTGTTTGACTTGAACGCTCTGTTCTGGATCTCGTACACGTTCATCTCTTCGTCCTCTTTATTTTTTGAAGTCGTGAAATGATGGTATTCAAGCCGGTAGTAGTAAACTTTATCTTTTAAAAGTCGATTAATAAAAATGCATCCTCTGATATCTCCGTTGCTGGTCTTTTCTGTGATTGCGAAATCCCACGGCATAATATAATCAATCATGTTGTCTGGGTTCATCGAGCCGTTCGGTTTTAAAATAATCCCACCAACTCCAAGCATATCTTCCACTTTGTCCCGGAAGGAAGTGTCAACCATTGCCTTAATGCACTTATTAATAAAATCAGCTCTCTCAGAACCGGTTATGCTCACTGACAAATCCATGCATGCTTTCTTCGCTGTGTACTGGCAGAGGAATTTTGCGAAATTTATCGTCCTGATGTCATTATTTTTCGGATCCAGCCAAAAAGGGCTTCCCTTAATGATATCATTCCATCTCTGCTGTGAGTTTTCAATCTCTGGAGAAGTAATAAACTCGACATTTAATTCTTTTTCTGCATCTGTTCTAAAAAACTTCATGATCGTCTCCCTTATTTTTTCAAAAAAATTCATTTTTTAATCCTCATAATCGTCGCTATCTTCTTCTTCCTCATCATCATAAAGACCATCATTTCTTCGGCTGGTCATTATAATTCTGTTCAATGCATAAATGTTTGCCATGATCGTGTCTTCTTCTAAGGTCGGGTATGCATCTGAAAATGAACCATCTGGAAGCTGCTCATGTTCTGCTTTTATAAACTCTTTTTCTGTATTCGGGCAACGCTCAGGATCAATCACGATCTTATTACATCTCTGCAACCACTCCCAGCAGTAATCTCTTCCTTTTCCGCTTCCCCATCTTTTCTTTGCCCCGATCGCATTAAAACCCCAGTCCTGCATCTCTGCTATTCCGTCCGGTCTGGCAGAATCGCATATTATTTCCACATTCATAAACTTCTTTATCTTTCTGGCAAATGTAGAGTTTTTACACTTTTTAGAATACACTTCGCCAAAAATATAAAGAGTATCCGTCTCGTAATCGTAATAATTCTGACTGAACACCTGTGGGTGTGTGTATCCGAAGTCCAATCCGTGGTTTACTGTATCGAATGTCATTAACTCTTCATCCGATATTTTTCTGATTTCTAAATTGTCAAAGATGCCTCCGCCTGTTCCAGTGACTTCTCCTAAGTAGTTATTTTTATAATATAATGGTTTATGAATCCTAAACCACTCCGCACGTTCGAAGAATCGTTTTCCTAACCATTTCACTGGGACATTATAATAATAGCTGTGACAGATCCGTGTCTGTGGCTTATTTTTACATTCTTCAGTGTACTCATTCATAAAGTTATTTTTTGACTTCGGAGGATTGAAGATTTTTATGTCAAGCGCCGGTGTATCTGCTCGCAGAAATGTATCCTCAATGTTATCCATCTGCTCCACGCCTGCCATCTCGTCGCACTCTTCATGAATTAAAAGCTTTACATATCCGAACGGCACGTTGAACGATTTTAAGCTGATAGGCTTATCTGCTCCGGCAAACATGACCATCTGCCCGGTTGGTTTATAAACCGCACACATTGGGGATTGTTTAAAATCCCAGTTATCCAGATCATTACACCGTATCACCACCTTCATAAACTGATTGTAAACGGATCCGCGCAAGTCAACCTTATATCGTCTGGTGTATACGATATGCGCCTGTGGATCCTGTCTAATCGTCTCATATGCAAGATTCCCCCAGAAATTGGACTTAATAGATCCACGCCCACCTTTCGATATGATCTCATGCACGTCTATCTCTCCGTTAAATGCTTCGTGTACTGTTCTGTAAATCTCAACGAAGTCGCTCGTTATGTCTGTGATCGGTACTGTCCAGAGTGCAGCCTTTTCTCTCTTCTCTTTCTCTTCGGCTTCTAGCTTATGCTTTTCCGCAATCGCCAAAGCTTTCTCCAGTCCGTCCATTGCCTTAAGCTGATCGGAAAAGTCCGGGGCGAATCCAAGACCGTCCACGACTTCGCCCTTTGCGATTTTACTTCTACGCTCTTGGATTTCTGCAAGGCTCATGATATCCCGGTGCTGCTCTTTCTCGATGCGCTCGGTCTGTTTGGCTATATATGCTAAAACATCATCATTTTTCAACAAACGCTGTCCCTGCGAATACGCTGTCTTTTGAGAATATTCGGCTGCTATCGCAGCTTGTGTGGCATTACCGCCATTCTTTATGTATTCATCTGCAAATATTTTACGTTTCTGTGTGAGTTTTCCTTTCATCCGCTCACCGCCTTATAAATTTCTAGCAAGCAGAATATTACATCCGGGACGGATGCCGTTTTGAGAATTTCAAAATCTTCTGTTTTCCATTCTTGTTTATTTTTCTTAAAGGTGTACACTGGTGTAATGATTCTGTAAATTGTTATCATGCGCTTCTGGTCTGCACTGTAAAATTGATTTTGGTTTATTTTTACAATCAATCCACGCTGGACAATCGCAGTCTGAAGCTTTTTAACTTTTCCTTTTAAATTTGCCAAGGCGCACACCTCCCATCATTTTACTTATATTTTTATTATAAGATATTTTTTTACTGTTTTTGTTCCATTTTTAGGCATAAAAAAAAGCGGCTATACTTCAAGCCGTTTTTTCTCGTTTCTTCGTTTTTCTCTTTCTCGTTTTCTTTTCAGCCTTTCCTCTTCTGACATTTTCTCTTTTCTTGGCATTCTTTTTTTTCTCTCCGGAAATCCTTCTCGCGCCTTATTTTCTTCGCTCCATTCTAATAAACGCCATCCCTTGTACTGAGCACTCCCACTTTTATGCTTTCCGAGCAAATATCTTTTTATGTCTCTTATTCCCCCAGAAAACAGATCCGGTTCAATCGGGCTTATAATATCTTTATTATCATTTGCCCATTTTTTTATAATGGGAATTTTCTCAATTCTCCATAATTTTCCTCTAACCATTTGTTAAAAAGCTCTGTTCTACTCATTTTTTTATCTCCTTTTTTAATTAATGCTCTAGGTTTTTACTGGTCAATTTCCGGTAGAAATTCTCCGATATGCAATTCTTCCGCAACGATCCTGTACGCTTCTCGGATTGTGCTAGCTCTGTTCAAAAGATACTCCCAGCCCTGCACGTCTTGCTCTTTCCAGTCTCCCATGTACTCGGCTTTCACTTCGTCATCAAGATTAATAAAATCAATGATGTCTGTGTCATGTCTGTTTTCAATTTCTGCGATCCTTTTCTGTAATTCCTGATAACATTTTTTTAATTCTTCCATCTTTTTATCCCCATCTAAGCTCTTTCTCTTAAGTCTTTAACCGTAAAGTTTTTATAAAACTCCTTATATTTTTCAAATGTGTTCTCTTTGCTCCAGTTCTTTTCTGATCCGTTTATGTTTTCAAAATAGTTTTTATCTCTCTCGTATAAAAGATGTAAAAGCTCCTCACGTTTCATTTTGTTTATTTCTGTTTTTGAATAACTGTAAATGTTTCTTGATTCTTCCATCTTTCTTTTCCTCCGTGTGTTGTGTTTTCCTTGTTTCTGATATTATAATACACCTAAAACGGTGTACTGTCAATACCTTTTTACATTATTTTTATAGTATTTTATTTTTTCTCATTTTCTACATATTTAATAATGTTCCCCGGCTGCATGTCCAGTATATCGCAGATCTTTTCGAGTGTTTTAATCCCCACCATTTCGCCTTTTCTCAATGATTGGATTGCGCTTTCTCCTACGATCTGCTCTTTTCTAAGCCGTGTCGTGTTATATCCGCTTTCTTTCAGCGTTTCCAATACGTCAATTTTATAAGTAAGCATCTGCGCACCTCTCTTTCGTATTTATTATATACCTGAGACATTTTTATTTCAATTAATTTTACACCAAAAAAATACACAATTATTGCTGATATTTTTACACTTATTTTGGTGTATTTGTATATTGATATTACACTGTTTTTAGTGTATTATAATATTAACAAAGGAACAGGAAAACAGAAAGCGAGGAAAACGAAATGAAAAATTTAAGCGAATGTAAAGAATATTATAAAGATTTATACATGGATTGTTTGGAAAATGATTCATTTGAAAAAAGCATTTTTGAAAGCACTGAAAAAGCTCGATATGAAACATTCTGCGAAACATTGAAATTTATCTATGGCGCAGATTTTGAAAACATTATGCCGAACTGGTCAAATGATGCATCGAAAGAATTTTATTCGAGAAAATAGCCGAAAAGCTCCGGTTGGAGCGTCCACCGTGGGACGGTCGCCCGGTGCTGATGATGGCAGACCAGAAAGGGAAAACATGAAGGACTGGACAATAGAGAAATTATATGACCTTTGGAGAGGTCGAGGATATACCAAGAAAGAAGCGCAGATGAAAGCTGAAAAGGATTTTAGAGAAATGCACCGGAAGAAATCCGAAACAGAACTCCACCAGATTATGCAAGAAATGCTTTACAGCTAAGTCGAAACCGCCACCCGGCGGTCTGCAGGAACTGCCCCACCTGCACCGATGAGACAGGGCATAAATGAAAGGATGGTTGATTTTATGATTGAAAAAATAATGATACTGCATGAATTGAAGCTTGCCGGATTTGACATTTCTGAAAATCTTGAAAAAATGTATCGAAAATATGGGAAAGAAGAATTTCAGAGAGCAGCACGGTCTAGCGGATACGGTTTTATTTTAAAATAATTATACTTTTAGAACCGCCGCAGAGGATTACCGCCGGATCACTTCCGGCGGTTTTTTGTGTGCGGATTTTTTTTATATCTAGCATCTGCCTTGCATATTTTACCAATACAGCCATTTTTATGCGTGCGTGGTATTTTTATCCTATGCGTGATAAAAAATCAGTCTATGCGTGCCATGCGTGCGTTATGCGTGCATTTTAAAATAATATGCGTGTGTCCATGCGTGCAGTTCTATGCGTGAATTAAAGCATCATGCGGAGCTGTCCGTTTCTTTCTTCTTCGTACAAGCTCCGGCTGTTGAGCATCCTTAATGCCATTTTCTTTTTTCTGTAAAAATGCGTGCGAGAAATCGGCATAATCCCATAGCGTGCTTCCATTTTGTCATATGAGATATTATTTAAAATTGATTCTGCTATTTTATCGCCCAGGTAATCGTCTATGCGTGTGCATATCTCTATCGTTTCCTCTCTGCTCATTTTAAACATCTCCCCATGCGTGACAACTATGTTTCTTACACCATTATACCATATATCAGTTTATAAAAACACAATATATTATCGTATTCATGCAACATTATTGTATATTTTTACCGGCATATTTCAGCCGGCAAAAATATCAATATTCAGTTCTTCATGTCAAAAAAATCAAAAATGGCTCTTAATACTCGTCCAATTGTTAGTGGAATTATGGAAAGTATCCAAGCAATGATAATAAGTAATATTATCGGCCATAATGCTACCTGTGCCAGCGTATCCATCTCATCTACAGAATCATCTTCTAAGAATCCGGCAAATACGCATCCGATAAACGCATATATTATGATTCCTATAATAATCTTCATTTTGTCACACCTTCTTTCATTCATTAAAGTTCAGTTTAGATTACATACCCATCATTTTTTCATATTCTTCAGATTGTCTGGATACTTCCTCAAGCTCTAGGAACTCTTTGTATGAACAACCCTGTGATTGTGCGATTTCCCAACGTTCCTGTTTTTTTTGTTCCTGTTCCTCTTTAATTTTTATATCACGTATCTCCAGAGTCAGGTTATCAATTGTATTGTCTAAAATTTTACAAACCATTTCGCTTTTAGTCAGCGTATCTGTTTGACCTGCTGTTGCTTTCTTTTTATTCAGTTTTTCAATATATTTGTCTGACTGCTCACTGGTAATATAATCGCTCGCATACCAATCATTTACCTCTGAATCTGTATAGCATTTCTCACCGCAAACTAATACATAAACATCATTTACTTTTTCTCTTTCTTTGGCAGCTTTCTTCTGATATTTATCTTTGATTTTTCTATATTCATCTCTTACTGTCTGTAAAGCTGTTAATTCTGCATTTTCCATACTCAATACCTTTCTAAATTCTAAATTTAACGTTTCTTATCAAATTCCTGTGATAAATTCTTTCTACACTGGTTTACTGGCATTTCATTGCATAACGCCTCACATCCTGTACACTTTAATGGGCATTGCTCATAAGTGATTTTTCTAATTTCTGTGTTATCCATATCACAATATTTCATGGTTTCACTCCTTAAATTCTAATGATGTGTGCGATCAGGACATTTATAAAGGCACATGCCTCCATTCCTAACCTGTAAATAGCACTCGTTATAATATCCACATTTTTTATCTTCTTCGCTATTCAATTCGTCTTTTGCTGTGTTTTCAAAATCTTCCATTTTCGTTCCTCCACTAAAAAATTCTAATTTAACTACGCAAACCGGAGCTGTCCGGTCTGCTCTGCTTCCATCCTCATGTTCGGTGTTCGTTCCGCAATACACAGTTCTGGCAGATTGGCTCTAACCAATGCTGCTGGTATCGGTGGACACACTGCATTTCCGCATCTTCTGACCTGCTCACTTCTCGGATATGTCTTTCCTGTGTAGTCATGGTCGATTATGTAATCGTCTGGGAATCCCTGGCATCCGTAAAGTTCTTTCGGCTCAAGCATCCTCAATCCTATGTCCACAATCTGGTAATCTACACCCTCAATAGTCACAAGTCCAAATCTATCTCTGGATGTAACTGTATCAAGAGGTTCCTCAATGTCCTGTCCGGTTCCCTGCCCATAATATTTAATTAAAAATGCTCTTACTTCTCCAAAGTGACCATCCCCAGCGGTTATTGTTGGTATAGGATCACGTAAATCTCGCCCATCACAATGGTTATTCATCTGGATAAGATTTGCCGTAACTACACTGTTATGATCCCACGCTGTTACTGTAGGTAGCGGATTTTCTAATGTATCGCCTGCGCCTTTATATCCACCATCGTAGTACTTTTGCAGGAATGATGCGACCAGTCCATATCTGTTTGAGCTGTCCACTGTCATGATCGGATCTTCTATAGTCTGTCCTCTTACTCCATCTTTTGAGGTTTCTGAATGGTACTGGATCAACGTAGGACTTATCAGGCAATGCTCATTTTTACTCACAATGGTTGTAAGCGGCTCCCGGACATCTTTGCTCCGGTCTTTTGTAAAACCTGTCTGTCCGATCTGCACCATATATGGCTCTACAATCCCATACCCATGTTTTCCGGTTATAGTCGGCATCGGCTCTCGAATGTCGTTCGGTCTACGCTCACCACCATGATTGCACTGAATGATAAAAGGTTCTGGATTATCTAAGACGAATTTTTTTAATCCTCTGGCTATCCTGTCCATTGTTTTCTGTGCCAGTGGGCGTACTGCCCGAATGCCGTACTTTTCTTTAATTTCTTCTGAAGTATCAAAAATGCTCGGACACGGCAGAGAAAAATCTAACTGTGTGTATGCTCCAACATATGGCTTTAATAGTCCTTTCTTCACCTCTTCGCTGTCTACAGGTGCGTGTGTCGGCTCTGGCCATACAATCGGCTTGCCATCACACCGGGCAATCATAAAAAATCTCTTTCGCATGGTTGGTGCTCCGTAGTCAGCAGCAATCAGTTCTTTAAATTCTACTTCATAGCCAAGATCAGTAAGCTGCTGCACAAATTTTTCAAAGGTTTTCCCCTGCCTACTCTTAATTGGACGATGCCGTCTGTTTAATGGTCCCCATGTTTTAAATTCTTCCACATTCTCCAGCATAATTACTCTCGGTCTTACAAGTCCCGCCCATCTTAAGGCTACCCATGCAAGACCTCTGATATTTTTATCTTTTGGTTTTCCGCCTTTTGCCTTGCTGAAATGCTTACAATCTGGGGAGAACCAGGCAAGTCCAACCGGATGCCCATTGCAAGCCTTTACAGGATCAACCGCCCACACGTTTTCACAGTAATGCTTGGTGTTCGGGTGGTTCGCCTTGTGCATCTTAATGGCTTCTGGATCATGGTTGATGGCAATATCAACACTATATCCGGTTGCAAGTTCTATTCCGGTGGAAGCACCGCCACCGCCGGCGAAGTTGTCAACTATCAATTCTCCGTGTATCATTTTCTTCAAAAGGAACCCGGCGCGCCTTTTATCCGGATAGGTTCCGGCTCCTTTCTTTCAATCAAATCTTGTTTCTTTACAAATTCTCTTTTCTATGTTTCTTCTAAGGGGCTTGTTATCACTTCCCTTTACAAATCTGTGCAATAAATCCCATTGGTAACCTCTTCGTTTAAAGCACGCAATCGAACACCATTCAACATCACAATGCGCACAAGGCTCACCGAGACATTCATTTATTTCATTCACAGGTTTTTCTTCAAACAAATTAATCTGTCCAGCAATCTGTTTAATATCCATCACTCCCTTACTGTTGTGCCAAATAGCACATAATCCCACAATCGGGGAAAATCTCTGTATTCATGTTACCTCTGTTCGGTTCAAGTTCATCCAGATATACCGGATTACCTTTTCCGTCCTTAAGGATTGAATAACCAACTTCTCTTTCCAACTTCGCCCGACTTTCAAAGACTTCCGGGAAATCCTTTCTGATATGATTCCAATAACCCATGCCGCCTTTTACACAGCCGATACAGTTATTGTTCGGATAGCCAAGGTCATACATCAAAGGTCGGGCAAAATCAAAAGTCCGTTCAAACAATCCATGTACCTCTTCTTTTGAGAGGTTTTTGTCAATCAGCGGAAATTCGTGTGCGGCTTGCGGATTTGCTTCAATCGTCCGCTCTGCCCGGTTCTTTTCCTTAAGGTCGAATCCCCAGACGTAAGTCAATTCACAATCCTTATGTCGTTCCTCCCACTCTTTTCTCACTCTCTTTTTGAGCCAGTTCGTGCAAGGTGCGAATCCGTTTGCCGGATTTCTAAATCCTCCAAATGTTCTTACGCAATCCTCTACACATCTGTACTCGCTTGATTTCAGTATCTGAATTTCTTTCCCGATTGCTTTCTCGCAATCTTTAATAAACCTGATACTGTCCTCATGTTGGTCTGCAATGTCAATGTAAATCCATTCGTCTACATTCCCTGCTAAATATCCAGCCATAAAACTTGATATTCCTGCGCTTACCCAACATACTTTTAATCTTTTCATGACAACCACTTAACAGATTGCTATGTGTCCGTGGATAAGGAATTACGGCTCCCAATAGTGCCATACGACACCGCTAATTAAATTCCTTTTGTTCTCGCCTTTCTTCACCTTTAGGCGGTCAACCTTGGTCTACCAAGGCTTCTGTCATTACTCCTTTCTCATTCCATCTGTTTTTAAAATTTCATCTAAACAAGCATTCCAACCAAATCTATACGACGGGATAGGCTTACCTGGCTGCGGGTACTTCCCACACACTTCCATCTTCTCCGGCAGTTCCCGAAGTGGACACCAATCTGGTCTTTCGTATGTTTCAGAATCAACAATTCTTGATACTTCCATAGCCTGGCAACTGTCAATACCTGCATCCGCGTTACAATACAAAAAGTTGCAACCAAAACATGATTCTGGCATATCCATAACTAATACTGCTTTAGACATCACCCCCACCTCCTATTTTTTATACACTCTCCATGCTTCAAAGCTATTTCCTTTAGGTACATCGCAAAGCCAATACGTTGTACGTGTTTCTCCATCTTCATCAGTTCCAAAACCATAATAAATATAGGCTTCTTCTACCGTTAATTCGTTTACGTTACACCCATATTCTTCCGCGCCAATTTTTAAAGCTTCTTCCTTGTTGTATTTACTCGCATTGAAACCAAGTGAATCGTCGTCTCCGCAAAAACAGTCATAATCAAATTTACTCATATTCTCACACTCCTTCCGGCTTCTCGCATCGTTCAAATTCAATCACCCACACCCAAGGTGAGGCATTCCAACCGTAGCGGTCAAGATCGGACTTCTTGATGGTAGAATCCCAGAGTCTTGAAAAAGCATATCTTTTTTCTTCTCCATTCAACACATGAGGATATTCCACCTCTACACCCTCTCTGCAAATCTGCTCCGATGTGATTTCCTGCAACCGCTCCACCCTCACATCCGTAACCTTAAGCCAGATACGTGCGGCTTCTTTCGGCATGTGGATGGATGGTTTCCACTTTGTAACATCGGCAATGTCATTTCTTTGCCAATCTTCGTAGTAATAGTATCCGTTCGGTGCCTTTTTCCATGTTTCCCGGACATACAGGATATCGCCCGGCTCGCAAGGCAATTTAAAAAATTTCTCTCCATACCCATCTGCAAATGTACCTCTACACGATATGTACCCTTTAGGTGTAAAAGCGGTATATCCCCATACTGCATCATCAGGAATAAAGCCTTTTACAATTCTTCTCGTTGCATCTTTTCTCCCGTCCAGAATCGCCCGAACCATTTCCGTATTGAATAAAATCGGCTTAATTGCCATCTACTCCACCGCCTTTCATGATCTCGATTGCATGCTCATAACTTCTTGCTTTCTCTTTCCCCAAATTACTGTCGTATGCATTCTCCCAAAACTTTCTCTCATTTTCCAACTGCTCCACAACCTTGTCCGGGTCGTAGGCGGTCGGTTGCGCATCTATTAATTTTAAAATTGCATCTTTAATATCATTAGTAAATACATCTTTATTTTCTACCTCATCCCAAATTCCTAAAATTTTTATATGTCCTTCTAATTCATCAGCATCAATCAATCTCATCGTTCGCCCTCTTGTTCCAATCTGTAGTTGCTTTCGTTCGCTCGTCTTTCCCTGTTCTGATCCCTCCGTCCTGATCCATGTACATCTCACATTCATAGCTTTTTGGAAGTTCTATTCCGCATTTCATACATTTGATTTTGAACATTACCCCAACAGCCGAATGTGATGACTTATTTGTAATGGTTAAGAACATTGCGTTTCCACCGCAAAACGGGCATGGATTAAGGCTTTCACTCATTCTTCATCACTCCAATCTAATTTCTGACCACATTTCCAGCAATAACGAGCAGGAAGTGTTCCAGTTGACCACCCCATATACCTACCGCATGCCGGACATGTATATTTTGTAGTCCCAGTATCTTCTTTTTCAGCAATAGCAGCTCTCGGATTCTGACGTTCCATAGCCGCCCGGCATTCTTCCGGCGTGCCGATTGCTCTATACTGTTTCACTTCTTCCAAGAGTAACACTTTTCGGCATAGTTTCTCGTAATCTTTTTCCTTGTCATACTCAATATCCACTAATAGTTTCTTATCCGCCATTACGCATAGTAGCTCGTACCAGCTTAATCCATGTCGCCTTGCTAATTTCTCCAAAGTCTGTCCATGATTTTCCATTGCCTGTTTTTCATGCGGTGCAATTAAATTCCAGTCTATAGATTCATTTGTTCCTAAAATTGGGAATTTTTTCTCACTCACAACCGCACCTCCAACAGTTCCGGGTTATCAATCATGTTGCCGATCACTTCAAAATTCTCTGAATCAAAATCATCCAGTTCCTCGTAGTCATCACAGCCCGGCTCATTCGTACACCATCCGTTTTCATGCCACACGACACACTTTCTCGTCTCATCTTCTGGAAACTCAACGTCGATATGACCTGAAAGAATATCATTCTCCCAAATCAACTTTCCGTTCTTGTCCTTACGTCCGGTGCACTGACAGATAGTGGTCGTGTCTATCTTTTTAGCAAAATCTTTATACTCACTCGGATATATCCCTGTAATTTCAATCTGCTCCCCGGTATCAATATCTTGCTGTTTATCGACAAGCAGGCTTCCAACGATCCACTCTCCGGTATCAATCCGCTTTCCACGGAATAAATATCTATCTTCCATCCTTTTCCTCCATTTCTTTCAACTTGGCTTCGGCTTCCTCACGAGTAAAGAATACCGATTTATTAATTTCGCAAATGCTGCAGTGTTTAGCTACGCTTTCACGTATGTAGTACGCCTTATCACTACAATTCTCGCAAAATCCTCTAAAACACATTCCAGACCGATTACTTTTGTTTTTTCCGCAACAATACTCGATGGAATACACTGGTGCATCTTCACTGATTGGCAACCGCAGAAGTAATCCCTGCTCCTCGGCATCCTCGTAGTCAGCTAATTTTTCTGCGGCTGATATATAGTCATGTTCCTTTACCCATACACCAGATTCTCCATCTGGAACATTATCGATTCTTTCTGTTAATCTCTCCATGCTATTCCTCGCTTTCTGCCCGAAGCCACTTAACCAAGCACTGCTTGCACATACTTTTCGGTATCTCATCTCCACTGTCCATCATCTCTTCACACTTATCTTCGGTTTTGCAAAACATACCGTCTAAGTCTTCGGTTTGAAGTGAATATAATAATTCTGCCAACTCCTCATCCGTCATGCTCCGGATCCGGTCTGCATTGGTCTGTGGCTTCTTAGCCATGCTTTTCATACACTCCATCATATTTCTACCTCACTAAATCCGTTATTTTAACAGATACCCCTTTATATTTACCGGTGCGACAATACTCTGCGGTATCAAAAAAACAAATGCATCCATCGTCTTTTTTTTCAAGTGCTATGCTTACACCATTGCTTACCAGTGTATTTTTTAACAGTGTCAGTACCGCCTTTATCTCATTCTTGGTTTCATCTGTCATTTTAACTTCACCTTTCTTCTCAAACTTATCGCACATCCCTACCGGGCACCCACGCCTTAATCCGGTCTTTGAATAATATCAACACTTAATCTCTGTCTGGCTGTGATTGTACGAATATTTACATTTCCGGCAGTATTTTACGCTTGTCTTTGTCATCTCTCCCATGTTAATAATCCTTATTTCACCACTTAATTTTTATTTTATATTTCCACTCGTTATCATCTTTTCAATGATTTCCTCCTGCATCCGCTCTGCTATATGATCCCGGACCGATTCTTCTGGAAATGCGATCTGATATGTCCGCTCCTTGATCCGGTTCGTGATCCGGTCATCGTAGGATAGCTTGTCCAGCGGATCATTACTCGTGAAAATCGTTACCTTCTGGTTTATGTACCGCTCGTTGATGATCTGATACATTTTGTCGTTGATCCATGCCGCCGGTGCTTCCACACCAAAATCATCAATGATTAAAATATCCGTTGTGGAAAGTGCATCTAAAAGCTGGCTTTCATTGCCTGCTGCATCCCTGCGCCATGTATTCTTGATTTCCTGCAAGATGGTCAGTGATACTGCAAATTTGACTGTATATCTTTTCATCAGTTCATTTGCAATCCCGGCAGCGATCCTCGTCTTACCGCTTCCCTTTGTCCTCGACCAGATATACAGTCCCCTGCCTCTTTCCTTCTGGCTCTCAAAATCATCCAGATAGGTTTTTATGATTTTGCAGGCATCTGACACCATCTTTTTACTTTCCTGCTTCCTGTACACATCCATTCGAAACGATCTCAGATCCATCCCACGGAATGCCTCCGGTATATCTGCAAATCGCAACCGCCTTGACATGACCGCTTTCTCACGGCATTTACATGGTACTGCTATTTCAACTCCGTCTTTTATTTTCAAGATCCACTCCCGGCCTTCGCAAATTGGACACACTTCAGAATCCTTGGAAGTCTCCGGTGTCTCCGCATTCCTGCATAAGTTCGTTGAGTGATTTTTCATGCGTTCCAGTATCTCTTCCAACTGATCCATCGTTCTCTCCTTTCAGATACTGCATAAACCAGTTCTCTCGTAAAAAGTTCTCCGGCTTTTTAATATACCGCTCTGCTGTTTTCTCCCGTCTGCATATATCTGCATAATTCTGTGCGGCCAATACCAGATCATCTTCCGGTACACCAGCCAGTACCGCATTGCAGTATTCAGTTTCAACAAGACAGCCAGTGCACCGTTTCGGATAGACCGCGGCAAACTCTGCATACCGTTCCACGGGGGATATAGGGGGTGTATTTTGTTTATGTTTATGTCTTTGTTTATTAATAGGTTCACTTTGTGGTTCAAACTGTGGTGCAATTTGCAGTTCACTTTGTGGTTCATCTTGTGGTTCATTTTTACTGTAATTTTGAACCACAAGACTATTTATTTTATATTGTGCTGCAAGATTCCCACCGCGCGATTTCCATTCGATGAACCCATCTGTAGCAAGTTTGTTTCTCGCTCTCTTTAATGCTGATGCATTTAATCCAGACCGAAGTCCAAGGACTGACGAGGCTACCGTAAACGTATCTGGCCACCCTGCCTTATTCGCTATGGACATTAACGCATGCCATAAGGCGATTGCAGTGTTGGGCTGCGGGTTTAGTTCGAGCCTGTCGTAAAATGCTTTTATCTCAGCTAAATAGTTCAAGTTTCCACCTCCCGAATCCGAACTTCAATCCGTGGATTTTCAGCATCTATACGAAATTCATCAGAGAATCCACAGATCTGCTCCCAGCCATCATTTTTTAATACATGGCAGTTAACTAATGCATCCTGGATCACTTTTCTGCCGAATGACGATATATTGTCCAGATCACGACTTTTATTCTTTTCCACCCACAGATATTCCATAAATACTTTTTTATTGATATTTACGTCTCTCAGGCACTTTCTGATGTACACAGAAACAATAGCTTCATTCTGCTTTTTCATCTCTCCGCCTTTATATCTGCTTGCCTTATCCGCACGGATAAAATCATTCAAGTTATCCAGTCGTCCCGGTATTATCAGTAGGTACTCCAACTTCTCGCCACCTTTCAAATGTCATTTTCATGTTTAAACGTTTTTTCAGTATCGCTCTGGCACGGTGCAGCTCTTTTGATAGATATTCATCCAGTTCTTTTTCATCTACTGGATCTCCCGGAACTGGTCTGTAATATCCATTTCCAACATTGATAATGCAGTCATCCTTTGTATTTGCTGTCTCTATCTGCTTTCGCAGTTTTCTATCTTCAAATGGATTATAAAGTCTCGGTAATGGTTTCAAATGTCCGCAGGGAATGTCATTTATTGTTTTCATTTATCCCCTTTCCTCTCCGGGACTAACCCCGGAGATAATAACCAGCTTCCAATAATTCGTGATATATTATTTTCTGCATGAATAGGTTTCTTTCTGCCATTTGGCAAGGTGTTCCAACCCTATAACCACGACTTTCCAAAAATACTTCTGAACTCTTCTCTAGTACCGTAATGAGATTCAAAATATTCCTGCGCCATAGTTTTTAATTTCAAATCAATTTCTTTTGCATTGGCGCCTCTCTGCGCTCCGTTAGGATGCAGATCCGGTCTGAGTGGAATAACAAAACCATACTTTTCACTGTTTTTACGGTTTGAACTTCCAAAGATATGATGTCTTTCCACTGGGTATGCTCCAGTAAAATAACAGTGATCCATATCATCCGTGAACACGCTCCAAAGCTTTTTACTCATGTTCCCCACTCCTGCTTCATACGTTCCAATTCATCCGGTGTAGCTGTCTCAATGCCAAGTTCCTTTGCTTCTTCAACAATCCGGTCTATAAAGTGGCTCATTTCGACAGTATCGTATTCGCTAGATCCTTTGATCATCAGATACGAAGCAAATTTCCCATTGTCTTTAATATATTTCCAATGACCATCAACCTTTGACATGTCAACTGATTTTTTTACTGTAATCGTGATATATCCGTCTTCATCTTCATAGAACGCTCCGTATTTCTGCAACATTTCCTCATAGACTTCATCCTTGCTGGAATAGATGTCTTTGCTATTGGCAATCTTTGTCATGAGCACCCATGCATAAGCATTAGCATCAAGACTTCTTTTCTGACGATACTTAACTGCCTTAATCTGCAATAAATCATCCGGTTTTAAATGCTCAATCTGCTTTGCTGCTGATGCGTCAACCTCAAATGTAAGGATGATGCCTTGTCCATTGAATGTACGGCTCGCTCCGGTCAGTTTTCCTGTAGTATCCATAAGCTACTTTTCTTTCTTTTTCTTATACCAGCACTTAACCTGTTCAATGATCTTAGCAGCCATTTCACTTGATATGTCTGAAGTCTTTTCAAAATGATATTTTTCTTTCAGCGTTTTCCAGATATCATTGGATGTAGCATTCTCACACATATCAGAATACGCACTTACAAAATCTGTCATTGTCCTAAGCTGTTCTACGGTTGCTGGAACAAAATCATTCTTTGGTTCTACCGTATGGCTTTCTGAATCTGGATCCTGCATCTCTTCGGTAGGAATACAGAACACTTGGAAACAAGCATATTTAAACGCAATCGCCATAGCTTTATTCGTTGCCTTATCTCCGCTATCCATTCCTTCGCCGATCGTTACAGCTGTGATGCTGCTCCCATCTTCTGCAAAAAAGGTGTATTTAATCTTGCAGACCGAATAGATCAGCGTTGAACCTTTTATGGATTTTCTTTCTTCTCTGGTCTGTTCTAAGACCTCTGGAACGATAAATATATGATTGTTAACCAATGCCGGATTGATTGCATTCATCACCGCATCAATTCCGCGGTATTTAAACCCCTGCGTCTTATTCACATCATTTTTTCCAACCGCACCGATTTCTTCCATGCACTTTGATATTGCCTGGTATATGTTCATCTGTTTTGCTGTCTCTGCCATTATCGTACTCTCCTATACTTAATTTCTAAGCTGCGCATCTGTGCTTCCAACTGCACGATCTGGAACGGATCAGCAATAATCTCATAAACAATTGAATCATTAACCGGCTTCGGCTCAATAATTTTTTCTTCTGGTGCAGTCTGCGTAACTGGTGCTTCCTGCATCGGAGTATCAGTAGCAGAACTAACCTCTGACTCCTTACGTGCTTCCTCTTCGGCTTTTCTTTTTGCTTCCTCTTCCTGTCTGCGCAAAATCTCTTCTTTCTGTTTCTGATACTGATTCATGACCTCAATAGCATCTGATAATTCTAAGGTTGCCTTGTATTTCTCAATCCCCTTATCCTCAAACTCTGATCCCATGCTACGGATAATACCGAGATCTTTTTCTACATGATCCACTCGCTCTGCAATGGCTTCTGTAATTGCTTTCTTTGTAGTAGTGGCATTCTCCCACTTGCTGTCATAAATTCTCTGTAAAGGAAGATATCCGCTCGCTTCCCCATGATCTGCCATGATCTCCGTATAGATTTCAGAAATCAGCGATTTCTTTTCTTCCACACGCCTACGCTCAAATTCTTCCACCTGGTTATTAATAAAATTGATACGGTCAAATCGAAGGAAGAGATTCTGACCTTTATCGCGGCATATAAGGATATTTTGAATTTTGCGGAGATTATCCCGGTTTCGGCTCTCAAAGAGATGAATATCGAGGATGTCAAGAGCAGTATTTTTAAATATCTCCCGGCAGGTCCGCAGTTTTACGATGAGGATACCGTCA
>ENA-OPCD01000826-OPCD01000826.1-human-gut-metagenome-genome-assembly--contig:-NODE-826-length-25543-cov-4.829449_pt1 | contig 25543 bp, 21 predicted proteins | sample MGYA00241560_ERZ501471 | MGnify/ENA primary metagenome ERZ501471 (study PRJEB25962, sample SAMEA2042578) | human gut metagenome | biome: human gut; feature: human-associated habitat; material: faeces...
CGTCTGCTGCAAGGATCTGTGCTTCCCCTGTTCCGTGAAGCTGCAAAAAACGGTCTCGCTCCAGTATATCTTCCTCGTCATAAAAGAAGTTTCTCAATGAGCCTTTTGTCTGTTCCATGAAAGTATCGAATGTATATCCTGTACTATGCAACAGCAGATTATTCACAGACAAAATAGACAGGTTTTGGTCATAAGATCCTGTCATTATACCTACCCCGCCATTATTTTCCAGTGTTTTCTGTACGGCCTGTGACATGGCCTGTGTCTGCCCCGTTACAGTCTCACCTAATGAATATATTTTGTCTTCATAATTTTTCATTTTATAAAAATCCTCTCTCCGTCTTATGCCTTCTTCATCCTGCTTTTATCTGTATACAGAAAACCTGTCCCTGCTAGTTTTGTTACCCATTTTTGCATACAAAAAGGACACTTGCCAAAATCTGCCAGTGTCCCTACTATATTTTTTTAAAATCACACATCTATATAGTATAAAAGGTATCGGAATCTCTTCTGTTCAAACATCTTTTCCATATATTATGATGATATGGAAACAGTGGCAACCGGCTGACATGGTCAAGCTTTCTGACTTTAGTCCCTTCTGGCTTTGCGTCCCTGCCTTTCAACAGGTTTGCCTTTAAAATAATTTTCAGTTTTTCCAAAAATAAAATACCATGTGGCTTTTCTTACGTCAATAATATTTTGGTGGAAAATTTACATATATTTTAACCGAATCAAGTAACTCCCCTGTGGAGGTTACGAAAAGCAATAAGCAGTGGGTGAGGACCTGCTGTTTATTTTTCTAATCCCACGGAAAAAATGCCCATTCGCCATTTCCAACATACCATCTTTCATACCGCCGATAAAATCGAATCTATAAACATGGAAAGTTACTGTCCAGCTAACCCCTGAACAGTAACGGTTCCAATACACACTTTTTATTCCGTAGGGTTCTTTCCGGTTTTCCACATAAACTGCTAGTAAAACTGGTATCTTTTTTCTTAAAAGCGAAATCTCTGCAACATTCCTGACAAATCAGAGGGGATACTGCAATGTATAATGTGCATTGCCGGTATCCCCTCTGATTTATTCAACCATTATTCACAATTTTTTATTTCATTTTAACTTTTCTGACATTTGACCATTCACTGAATGTTTTTGAATTATCCTCAGAAGTACGGTTCCATGCATGTAAACCAATATAATAAGTGCCTGATTTAACATTCTTAAATGTAACAGTTACTGTATTTCCTTTTATCTTTTTTACATAATAATTTTCTCCGGAAACAGCAGGGCATTTCTGTCCGTTAGTTTTGGTAAGGGTATCACTGAGAACTACATCATAGCCCTGAGCGTTTTTGCTCTTCGTATATTTTACTGTCACTGTGGAGCCTTTAACAGTTACCTTACTGATCACAGGTGCTTGTGGCGTAATGGCACTCACATCTACTTTATGGATCTCAGACCACTGTCCAAATACTTTTTTGCCATCTTCACCCTTAAGCCATGCGTGGCATGCTACATACCAGGTTCCCTTATCCATATATGCAAATGCAGACTTCAGTTCTTCCTGATTTTTCAGGACCTTTGTATACTGTCCTGTTTTGAGCATATCCTCAGAGGTGCCGATCACATAATCATATTTCAGAGCACCCTTACACTCTTCATTCAGCACCATTTTTACGGAGTTTTGGGAAACAGATACATTCTTTATAACTGCTTTTGCAGGTCTGGTATAATTTCCGTCTGAATCTGTGATACTTCCGTCTGTACTGTAGGTATTTCCTTTTGTATCTGTTACAGTTTCATCTTTATTTACAGTTGGCTTTTTACCATCTGCATCAGGTGTCAGCTTCGTGCCATCCGGAAGTGTTACAGTTCCATCTGAACTGATCACGATTCCTTCCGGTGTAACAAGGTTTCCATTTCTATCTTCCTCAGTTCCCTCCGGGTAAGCATCCGGTATCGGAGTAACAGTTGGTACCGGCGTTACTGTTGGATTCACTGATGGTGACGGATTTACCGACGGTGATGGATTTACCGATGGTGATGGATTTACGGTCTGTATGATTGTGGTATCTGATATAGTACAGTTCTGAATTTTATCATCTGGTGTTTTTGTAATGTCACTCCAATATGTATCCGGAGCAGATTCACTGTTGGAAGTTATTTTTTTACCATTTACTGCTGTTCCTTTTGTAGAAGGAGATATAGTGACAGATTCAGTATACGCTTTACCTGGCTCCGCATTTTTGTTCATAAATGAATAAGCAGAACCCCCCTCCAGATATGCTTTTGCTGTTTCTACATTTCCGGTGCCCTCAACTGCATTGCCACCGTTATCACCATCTCCTCGTCCTGCAACAGCAATCAACGTTCCTGCTCCGGAAATCGTTCCGTTGTCAAGAATCACCGCTGCACCGCCAACTGAAGTAGTTGCTATGTTTCCTCCGCCGTATGCTGCAAGCTGGCTGCCCTCGCCAATAGTAAGTGTTCCGCTGCTGACTTTCAAGGCCGGCTGTCCGCTGTAGCTTTTTCCTGTGGCAGGATCTGTTCCTGTGGCAGCTTCATCACCTTTGATATATACTTTTCCTTCTACCTTTACATTTCCGCTTATCACAACAACAGGTGATGTATTGTGACGTGCCTGTGTTCCATTGGGAAGGAAATTAGTGTTGGAGTAGATCATGGAATTCTTTATGGTCGCTCCATCATTCAGAATCAGCTGTCCATTAATGGAAGTACCTGTCAGGAATTTTCCGCTATAATCATCGTGATTGACAGATATTGTTCCACCATTTTCTACTTCAATCTGTCCATATATGGAAGAATCTCTCAGATTCAATGTTCCGCCATTTTCTACTTTTATCTTCACACTGCTGAGAACCTTCATATTGACCATTGTAAGATCACATCCAGCCGGTATGATCAATGTCTGGGTTGTAGCTTCTCCCTCTGAAACAGCATATCCCAGTTCTCCATATGTACCGCTGGTGTGAGAGCCATACCAGGCTTTAATCTCTGCCGGGACTGTTACAATATCATCTGTATCATTAAAATCAGGAATTACCCATGGATCCATATCATACATGTATTTTCCATCTGCAGTCTTGGTTGCATTTTCAAGCTTCAGATGATCTGCCAGTTTTTCCTTAGTACTGTAAACCTTGAAAGTAAGCTCATTACTTGTTACTGTACGCCCTGATTCATCAGTTACTGTAACATTGACAGGATATGTACCGATTTTAGCAGGAGTTCCGCTGAGAGACAGAGAACTGTCATATGTGGAATACATCCCTGCCATCCCACTTTCACTGTCAATGTTTACCTTTGTATTCTTTGTGTCAATTTTTACACCTGTTTCTTTTAACTCCTTCCAGTCAGCTTCAACAGGTTCCTGCCCATCCGGAAGATCAGCTGCTTCCACAACTACATTACTGTTTTTGTTGGATGAAACAGAAGTGGATGCCCCTGAAACTGCATCGTATTTCTGCTGCCCTGTAACAGCGCTTTCGAAGTATCCTTTTAATCTGACATGAAGAGTGTTCACTCCGTTAGATGCACCGTTAATATTAGTTTCACCGGAATCAGCTGTAACAACTTTGAAGTCATTTCCTTCTGCAGTTACCTTAAGATAAAGTTCTTTATATCCATCACTTTTTATTGTAATGACATTTCCAGTATGAAGTACAGTTGAATCAAATACAACACGATTATTACTGCTGTCTGGACAATATGCTTTTCTGCCATATAATGCTATTGCATAATCTGTTTTATCCCATACTGTCCCATCTACAGATATTTCTTTGATTTTACTGATATAATCAGAAACATTATTTTCATCAGCTGGTTTAATGATCTTGTAGTCTGTACCTGAAATTTCCACTTGATCTCCCGCAAATGTTGGCGCATCTTTGGTCTGTTCAGTTTCAGACTGTGAAGTTACTTTTTCAACGTTCCAGTGTTTTCCGGTTCCTGTTACCTTTAAAGTAAGATCCTTGTATCCGGTACTGGTGATTACAATCTCATTACCCACTTCAAGTCTATCTGGAGATAGTCCAACATAACCGTCTGAGTCTTTTTTAATATATGTTGTTCCTGTAAGATTCCACGAATAAGTTACTTCATTCCACTCTGTTCCATTAATAGATATTCCTGTAATTTGCTCAACATACCTTGAGTTAAGAGAAGTTTTTAGTTTACAAACATTCGCAAAAGAACCACTTTCATATTCTGCTATCACCTCCGGCGGTTCTTTCACACTTTGTGTACCCTCATCCTGAGCCACCTGTACATTCTCCTGCTCATCCGCAAAATCCGGTGTTCCCGATCCATCACTAAAGGAATCATCATCTGCCTCCTGTGTGATCGCTGAATCCGTAGTCATTGAATCTGTAAATATGTCTGCTGCACATACCGGTACAGAAGCAATCATGTTTGCCGCAATTGCCATAGACATCAGAATTGCCATTCTTTTCTTCATCTGTTTCTTTATCCTCCTGTAATATGATATCAGGGGCCAAAGATGTTTCGACCCTGACTTGAAGCTATCTGTGTATCATCTCATTTCAGATGAAGCGGATAAAATCATCCGATTCACCCCATTTCTGCAGTGGAAATTTAAATGATCAAATCACGCAATAGTTTGCTTTGGTTAACTCTGTTGGTTAGTATATTCTAACCTGCGTGAAAATGCAAGAGAATTATTCTGCATCTGTTGAGAAAGTATCTCATAAATCAAGCAGTATCCTGTTGACAAATTTTTATCATTTCACAGCAAGATAAGACAGAATAGAGCAATTATGGCAATTCCATAAAATAATGCAGGTAATAAATCAGGTAACATCCTGCTATCAGTCTGAAAATATCATCTTCTATCTCTTTTTCGCTGCTGTTTAAAGTAATTTTGTTTCCTTCTATCTGAAGCCCCATTGTATCCGCGAGATTCTCAACCCGTTGCCTGTCATATTCTTTTTCATCCAAAAGAACAGACTTCTCATAAACCCTGAATTTTCCGGTTTCATCACATTCCAATCTCAGATGCAGTTCAGGGAGTTTTCCGGGTTTAAAGGTTATCTCACTGTATGTCATAGATTGTCTTACTTTTGTGATCCCCTGTTTCACTGCCAGTATGATCCATTCATCCAATACAGGTCCTTTATACATAGGAAGTCCATATTGCAGATGTAATTGGGCTGCCTTGCTGATGCAGGCATTTCTGGTACGGTTATTCAGACGTTTATAAACATTGCTGCCCTCAACCGGGTAGTATTTCTTCAGTATCTTCTCTTCGGCTTTTGTCCATGGATCATTGGTTTTCCTGCTTAATCCCAGAATCATCGCTCTGTATTTGCATGCCTGAAGAGATCTTTCAGGAATAAGAGTATGCACATATCCGGCACCTTTTTCTTCATAATATCGGGAAATGATCGCATCCTCTTCCTGTGTCCATGGAAGTCTGTTATTGTCTGATCTGACATTTAAGTACTTAGCTCTGGACTGACAGGCAGTCAGAGTTCTCCCTTCCAATCGTTCTGCTGCCTTCCTGCCTTCCGCTTTGTAATATGTTCTTATAATTTCATCTTCTTCTGCAGTCCATTCTTTTCTTCCCTGTATGCAAAGACCTAATTTGGCAGCTCTTTTATTACATGCCTCTTTGGATCTTCCCTCCAGTCTTTTCTGAACTTCAGCACCTTCTGTCGGATAATAATTTCTCAGAATTTCATCTTCGCTGCTGCTCCATTTTCTGTTTGCCCCGGAATAAGTAAGTCCTAATGCAGCAGCTCTTCCTCTGCAGGATTCTGCTGATCTCTGATTTAAGCGATAACGTACCTTACTGCCCTCCGCAGCATAATACTCTCTGAGTATTTTATCCTCTGCCTCTGTCCATAATCTGACATATTTAACATCATTCTGTACAGTTGCTGAAGAGGAAATGTTTTTGGATATTTCCATTTTTGATGCCTGGATCCTGCAGCTTTTTGCAGTTCTTCCGGATAATCTTTCACAGACCTGATCTCCTTCTGCGGGATAGTACTTTCTTAATATTTCGATTTCATCGGCTGTCCATCTTTTTTTCGTATTTGCCATGTCTTACACCTGTTTTATATATTATTTCAAACTGAAATATTCACTACTTCTTACTTTTCGTAACCTTCGCAAAAGAATTCCATATGTGAGTGCAATATCTACATAGAAATTCCTGAATGTACAACATATTCATACCCTGTCTCCGTAGTATAAGTTTTTTCCTGTCCCAGTGCCGGAATAACAGATTCAGAGCTGTGCAGACTTCCACTTTTAAATACGATCATCACTTCTGCTTTCTTTTCATTAACCGGAGTTATTTCTATATTATTGATTGTGTTTTCAATCATGGCTCTGGTGATATCTTTGGGTTTTACGCAGGAATATTCCTTTGCATAGTCTAATATCCTGTCCATCTGATCTGTCAATTCTGTTTTTGAAAGAGGTTTCATGCTTTTCAATTGTTCCAGATTCGCTTTTGTCTCTGCTATCTGCTGTGTAAAAACCTTGTTTCTGCTTAAAAATTCTGCATCAGAAATGTAGCCGCCCATATTGTAATCCAGCAGCTTATCTCTCTTCTGTTCCAGTACGATTATTTCATGCTGTATGTTGTCAATTTTTTCTTCAGTTCCTTCTGTTTTGTTAATCTCTTTCTCATAAAGTTCCAGATACTTATGCAATATACTTTTATTGCTTTGAGCCAGATTGTTATAAACATCCGATATCATCTCCAGCAGGATTTCTTCTTTTACCGGTTTTGATCTGCAGGAAACTGCGCCCTGTTTTATGCGATGACTGCATACCCAGGTCTTTGCAGCTTTTCCGCGGACATTTCTGACTTTCAGCCAGTATGCAGCTCCATCTTCCGCACAATGTATAAGTCCGGTAAAAAGGTTGTCCTGCTTATAGGAAGTTTTTTTCAACTTGATATTTTTACTTCTTTCTTCCAGAATCCTGTTTGCATCTTCCCACAGTTTTTCATCCACAATTGCAGGGACATGGGTACCATCGTCTTTATACATCACCCATTCATCTTCAGGCAGGAATTTCTGTTTCTTAGTAAAGAGATCAACTATTTTTACTTTTCCACCAACATAGTAACCCTTATATTTAGGATTTCGGATAATATTGGCAATCACATGGCTGTCAATCCTTCCCCCTTTATAATTTCTGTATCCACATTCCCATAAAAATTGTTCCAGTGAATGGGTAGACCAGTTTCCCAGAGCATATTTTTCAAAAATAAGCTGTACCATTTTTGCCTCTTCGGGATTCAAAAACAATTTTCCGTTTCGCTTGTCCCATCCATATATATGTGAATTACCAAGAACCACACCGTTCTGTATGGATCTTGCATGACCGAAACGCACACGACTTGAAAGTTTTCTGCTTTCTTCCTGTGCAATACCGGACATAATTGACAGCCTGAGTTCCGAATCCTCATCTAATGTATTGATATTGTCATTCCTAAACCAGACAGCAGTTCCACAGTCCAGAAGCTCTCTTGTATATCGTATACTGTCTAATACGTTTCGGGCAAAACGGGTAATCTCTTTAGTTATGATAAGATCAATTTTCCCGGCTTTTGCATCCTGGAGCATTCTCTGGAATTCCTCTCTGTGGGTTACGGTAATACCGGAGATTCCTTCGTCTATATAACCATCCACAAGCGTCCAATTCTTTACGTCTGAAATCAGTTGTTCAAAAAAAGTCCACTGATGCTCAATAGAGGTTTTCTGTTCCTCCTTATCCGTACTGACTCGGGCATAATACGCCACATTCAGTTTCAGATCAAATATATTTTTCTGCCGGGATTTCAGTTCCTCACGTGTTGCATAAATATCCATCTTATTCCTTTCCAATCAACTGATTCGCTGGCAATATTCATCTGAACTGTCCATCTGTTCTCCATTCTTCGCGGCTGCTGTATTGAATGTACTCAAGGTTATAATGTCTTTCTGGATACTGCTGTGCAGTTTTTCGGAAATCTGTCCATTATCAAGCATTTTGTCATTAATCATTGTCAGTACAACCTGTTCCAATGTCATAAGCATTCCTCCTGTTCTGTATGTTATAATGTGCAATTTGGCATAGAACTATCCAGCGGTAATATGATGAATTTCACAAAATTATTATAACTGATTCAAAGATAATTGTTTTTGAGACGAAAAAAAGCAGCTAACCTATTTTTCATAGACTAACTGCTTAAAGTACGTAAAAAACCAGAAAGATCTAACAGTTCAAAAGATTCTTTCCGGTTTTTTACACATATAAAGCGAGGGCATCGCTCAATCATCTAATTTGATGATTTTACGACACCCCCATCCCTTCAGATATATATCAGGAAGACAGTTCTATCTGCTTCATTTCTTCCAGAAAATCACGGATATAGGATACTGCCAAATCAAGGGCCTCCTGTCCAAGTTCTGCGGAAGAATCTTTCGGATCAAAAGGTCCAAACCAGCCGCTTGGAGCAATTTCTTTGGTATCTCTCACAAGACGTACGATACCACCCTTGAAATTAACTGCCTGGATATAAGCCGCTTTCATATTCTCAGAAGGATCCTGTGCATTGATAGGCTTGCTAAGTTCCAGATGTACTGATTCCGGAGCAATTGCCATCATAGCTGAGGTCTCCAGAACATCACCATGGCCGCCATCAAATTTCTTGTCAAGTTGAGCCACCAGACTCCACCAGTCTACACTTGCACATACGCCCCCTTTGTGATATACCTCCAGAGCCGCCCGATCAATGGATGGAGTATTGCCGCCATGGCCATTCAGAACTACAAAACGTTTTGCGCCATGCTGCATCAAAGAGTCCATAATGCCATGCAGAACCATATACAGTCCCTCATAACCAATATTAATACTTCCCTCAAAGCTTAAGTGATAAGGACATACACCGTATGGAACAGTAGGTGCTACGATTACGTTATCTACATCCTCCACATGATCCGCCAGATAGGACGGTACCATAAAGTCCGTTCCCAACGCCCCCTGTGTTCCGTGCTGCTCGGTGCTTCCCACCGGAATCACAATAATCGGATCCTTCTCAAAAGCCTCTTTTGCTTGTGCTGTAGTCATTTTTGCAAGATACATTTTAAATACGCCTCCTAACTTTTATACTGTAAAATGACGATCAATAGTCTCCTGCGGCGGAGTTTCTGTAAATTTACTTACTACAATCATTACAATAGAAGCAATGATCGTAGTTGGGAACAGTGCATGGAATCCCATAGCCAACGCCTTGACAGACGGATTCAGTGTAAAGAGCAACAGTGAAATAATACCTACTATAACCGATGCGATTGCTCCCTTCGCTGTTGCTTTCTTCCAGTAAATTCCAAACAGAATCGGCACTACAAAAATTGCCATTCCTGAAAATGCAAACAGGTTAATTTCAAAAATACTGCCTGGCTGGAATACACCAAAGCAAATTACGATGATACCGATGATTACAGTTACTACCTTGGACAACTTCATAACATTCTCATCTGTAGCATCCTTATTGATAATCTTCTGATAAATATCACGGGTAACAGCACCGGTAGTCGTTACCAGAATACCATCGATTGTGGACATACCTGCTGCCACAATACCTGCGATGAAAATGGAAGCCAGGAAAGGATTCATGCCTCTCTGCAGAATCATAGGAATAATCTGATCTGCCTTCTCAATATTCTGAATGGAAGCAATACCATTTACACCGGCCCACTCAATCAGAGTTGCAGAGAAAAACATACCTGCAGTACCAAGAAGAATTGCTTTGAACATGGTCTTATGATCCTTCATGGCAAAGAACTTGGTAAACAGATGAGGCTGTCCCATGGTAAAGAACGACCATAGCACAATGTTGGATACATAATAAGTCCAAGGCATATAACCGTTAGCACCCGGGAAGGTCAGATAAGCCTCATTCATACTCTGAAGTGTATGGTTAATGTTAGAGAAACCTCCACCCATTACTACAGATACAATAAATGTAACCACTGCAGTAGCAATCATCAGAGATCCCTGGATAACATCCGTCATCATGGCACCTTTCATACCACCGCTCATACAGTAGAGAATAACGATAATACCCATTCCCACAACACCTACCCATTCAGGCAGTCCGGTAAATACATGTACAATAACACCTGCTCCGATAATCTGTGCGCCCATCATCGGAACCAGGAAGAAGAGCATCATTACGCCCAAAACACCGCTCATCTTCTTGGAGTGATAACGGTCTGTCAGGTAATCGGCCATAGTCAGGAAACCATATTTATGACCAAGAGTAATCAGCTTACGGCCAATAAGAAGAGCCGGAAGAATCATACAGAACACAGCTCCAGGTACAGAGATAGCCATTCCTGCATAGCCTACACCGTAAATGGTTCCCGGTGTACCAAGAAATGTTCCCATGGAAAACTGGGTTGAGAAATATGCAATACCACTTACTACCACGCCAGCCTTTCCACTCAATACAAAGAAATCGCCAATATTATTCGTCTTACGTCCTGCGTACCAACCAATAAATGCCATAATTCCAAGATAAAGTACCAGAACTGTATAGAAAGGAATCGGTGCTGGCTGAATTACTGCTGCTCCATTCATTTATTTGTCCTCCTCATCATAAGTGTGATATTCTTTTCTCTTCATACACATGCGATAATAAACAATAATCAGCACAAATGTAATGGCAGTGTGAACAATCCATCCGAATATATAGAGTGGAACACCACCAAATGCGGGAATATACGTCTCGCTGTAGAAAAACGGGAACGGAATCATAATTAATACAAACATAATCAGAAAAATAATCAACCATGTCCGTTCGAAGTGTTTCTCAAAAAGTTTCTTCATAGCCTTTTTCCTCCTTTGCTTTCGAAAGAAAATCATGTAATATATACTATGATTTTCTTTCGATTTTTTGTTAAGTATATACTTTACTTTATATTTTCCATTATACATGCTATAATAAATTTGTAAAGTTTTTACTTATATTTTTATGAAAAAAATATAAAACATTGCATGCGCCATGCAAAGAAAGGACATCGTGTAATATCTATGGATATTTTAGAGCATCTTCAAAAACTTTATCCTGCCCTGACAAAAAAGCAGAAAACAATCGCAGATTATCTAATTGCTAATCCGGAGGAAATCAGCTACATTACACTGGCACAGCTAAGCCATCAGACCGGTACCTCCGAGCTGACTTTGCTTCGTTTTTGTCAAAAACTGGGGTACTCCAACTTTCTGGACTTAAAGGAGCAGTTTCGGGACTATACCCAAAAAATGATTAAGCAGGCCTCCTCTTCTTCCTTTTTTCTGCCAGAGCGTACCTCAGGCGAAGACACCGAGCGGGAACAAATGCTTCATGAAATCTGTAATACAGAGGCCGCAGTTTTCTCTGATTTTATTACCAACATCAATCTGGAATCTGTCATAAAGGCTTCTGATGAAATCCGGAAAAGCACCCGTATCTACATCTTTGCCCATGATATTTCTCTGGTTCCCGGCAAATTTTTACAGAGCCGTTTGGAAATTCTGTACTTGAATTCTGCGTTGATTGATTTATCGGATCTGGAAGTCACCCAGAAGATTATCCAACAGCTGACGGATGGTGACCTGGTAATCTTTTTCTCTTTCCCCCGCTATTATTTTCCGATTGGAAATATTGCTAAAAAAGCTGCTAAATCAGGTGTACCGATTCTGACCATCACAGACAGTGATACTTCACCGGCAGCTGCGCACAGCACACTATTGCTTCTCTGTCCCACATCTACGAAGCTGTTTTATAACTCTATGACTGCACCTATGGCTATGCTCAATATTCTGGCATCCTGTCTTGTCATCGATAGTGTATCACCATCTGAACGGCAGATTTTTATCGACACTTTGCCATCCTGATTTTTAGTCCAAAAGCAAAACCGGATATACAGGTTTCCAACAGAAAGCCATATATCCGGTTTCGTTTTTATTCTCTTCTTACTTCTCATAGGTGCCTTTTCGAATCACCGCTCCATGCTTCATAAAGATCTTTCCCCTGGCTACATAAGTATCCAGCGTCAGATCCTGATCAAACAGCAACAGATCCGCATCGGCCCCCTCTGCCACAGTTCCCTTGATTCCCAGTAAATCCAGCCCCTCTGCAACCTGACAGGTCATATAAGGCAGTGCTTCCTCCAGAGTCATTCCCAGAACCTGTACCATATATTTCAACTCTTTATAAAGTGCATCCACACCAGATACACCTATCTCCAGAAGGCTGCCGTCCTCAGCATAATTAGACCAGCTTCCGTGTCCGTCAGAGCTCATTGTGATATGCTCTGTGGGCAGTCCCCGCTTTTTAGCCTCCAGAACACATTCTCCCGGTGAAGTGTGCATACCGCAGGTCAGATCAATATAACCTCCCCGCTTCAGAAATTCGTAGCCCTCTTCCAGCAACTTTTCATTCCGGTTGACATGAGTGGGACGGAAAATCCGTACAGGAACAGAACTCACCTCCAATGCCCGGAATACCGGTGCAAGACCATCTTTGTCATCTCCCATGTGAAGCACCACAATGCCTGGCTTTCCACTGAGCATTCCCGCCACACGAGCTTTACTTGCAATCTGAACCAACTGATCACCAGTCACATTAGGTGCCCGGTGATCAGATATCGCCAGCTTCACACCCAAAATCTCATTCACGAATACGATGTCCCTGTCTGTTTCACCTGTGATAGTCGGGCTGGGATATCCGTAAGCACCTGTGAGCATATAAGCACTCACGCCCTCCTCACAGAGTACCCGGGTCTTCGCATAAAGATTGTCCACACTCCTGGTGATACCATCCGTACCCAGAAGTCCCACCACTGTTGTGATACCGTTCTCTACCAGTTCTGACATCTGTAATTCCGGTGTCCGCGTATGAAAGCTTCCCTCTCCACCGCCTCCGGTAATATGTACATGTTGATCTAAAAATCCAGGAGTAAGAATCTTGCCCTCTGCATCCAGCACCTCGCACTCCACAGGCAATTCTCTGATGGAATCCTGTATACATTCAATCTTTCCCCCGCAAATCAAAAGATCCTTTTTACCGAGATATTCCGGTGCGTAAATCTCTGCATTCTTTACCAATAACATAACTGTTCCCCTTTTTCCCGTAGCTGTTCATTACGCAGATACTCCAAACTATCATGAACAGTTACTTTTCTTTTTTCGTTTCTACTCAAAGTATATACGATGGAATCCGTTTTGTCTATGAAAGTTCTGAATAATTAGCTATATATCTCCACCATCAAGGTACATCCGATATGAATGTTTGTCCCATTGGCAGCTTTCCTGGAGAAGTAATTTCTAATCGGTTGTCATATACCGCCACCTGTATCGTACCATAATGAATTATCAAAAATAAAATCTAAGGTGGACAGATTGCTTTGTCTATTGTAATATATGCTGTATGGAATTTTACGAGGAGGATTTATCATGGAAGAAAAAATACTTAATTTTATTCTGGAATGTGCAGAAGTCCAGAAATTGGTTCCATTCTCACTTATCGAAGAAGAATTTAATCTTATTCTGGACGAAGCCTTAAAGTCTGTCATTACGGATGCTCTCTGGGATAATGATACTATTTCTGACGTAACTATAGGAACTGATGGTTTTACTGTCACATTTTTCGAGAATTGATCGTAAATATCAAACTAATCAACTGATGACACGAACACAGCCAGAAGCATAAACAAAGTATCTGATAAGCAGACATGATCTAATACCCCCTTATCAGATACTTTTTTATGTTCCATATCTTGCCTGCAATTTACGACCGTCTATAGCAATCCTCGTAAATAATGCATTTAAGACAGTTCAGCAGAGTGCGAAAGACAAGGAAGATATCTGCAGGCGTGCTGACGCAAGGCAAAAATATCTGACGCAGATTTCACACTCTGATGGACTGGATTAAGATGCATTATTTTAGAGGATTGCTATAGTCATATTTCTCAAGCCCCAGATTCTCAAAACAATATCTGGGCTTTCCAACACTCTTCCTGCCATATTCGATTGCCTCAGCCGGACAATAGCAGATGCAGGCCATACAATGCGTACAATGCTTTTCCCATACAGGTTTCTTATTTTTCATTGTCACATTGTTTAACGGACAGACTTTTACACATTTGCCGCATCCGGTACAGGTCTGATCTGCATAAAATGCCTTTGCTTTTACAAATGCCGCATAGAAGATATCATTCACCAGACCACTCTCAAAAGATGCACCGAAGCCACTTTTTGATGGAAGCTTCTCTCCATGTTTGATTGCCAACACAGCTTTAGCAATATCAGGACCTGCTGCCGCAACAATCTTCTTTGCTTTCTCCACATCAGGAGCATTAAACATGGCAATGTAATTCTCCGGCATAATGATCTGTGCCGTCCCCATATGCTTTAATCCTTTTTTCTCACTCAGTTTTCGATTGTATATATCTGCGCCACCAATACCGCTTCCGCAGCTCATCACATACCAGACGTTCTTCGCCCCGACAAATTCTGTCTGTCCGATCCAGTCAGAAACCACACGCGGGATTCTCCATGCATAAGTCGGTACCACCACTACCAGATTCTCTCCTGTCTTAACAGACCCGGTATCACCCGATTTGATCCGTTCGTTCATACAGATCAGTTTTTCCTGCAAGCTGCCGGCAATCCTCTCTGCTACATATTTACTGTTTCCCGTTCCTGAAAAATAAACAACCATGTCATTTCCTCCTCGCGCCGTTTTATCCTAATAAAAAGATATCACATTCGTTCCGTTTTCTCAATATCCGCGGAAGCCCTGCTCCAGTATCATTGATCTGTTTTCCATCAAACTCACCATATACAGAAAGTCAAAAAACACCACAGATTTCTCTGCGGTGCAGCCCGGAAGTATAGCGATAACTTCATGACAAATCTTCATACCAATACGGAATTGTTCAAAAATCTTTCGGAGTCTTACTTGCTTAATTTATGACTGTATTATAAACTGACTTTCGTGATATTATCACACAATAACATAGTAAAAACTCTATTGGTTTTTCCAACAGGGTTCTATCGATTACTCATTTAAGAAGATTCATCTACTCTGAGCTGAAAGCTAATTATATTTCTTGCATAACTGTTTATTTTTATACATATTAGCATCTGCATCATCCAATAACATCTGCATTGTACACGACATATCATTGGAGGATAATGCCCATCCGCATGCATAGTCGATTGGTATTTGATTTTCATAACTATTTAATCTATCTTTTTCTCTGTACAAAACTTTTAATATTTCCTTAATTTCCGCCTCATTTGTATGATAAATGACTGCTATAAACTCATCTCCGCCATATCTTCCAACAAAATCCTTTTCTGGAATAACACTTCGCAAAAGCTTTGAGAAATTCATTATTAACTGATCTCCTGCGGAATGTCCCATTGTATCATTTACAGTTTTTAGATTATTTAAATCAAACATTATGCATGCTGTAGAATCTGTAATTATATCTTTTTTATTAAGTAGCTCATTACAGGCATTTTTATTTGGCAGTCCAGTATGGGCATCTACGAATGCTTTTTGTTCCAGCAGTCTGTTTTGCATTGCCATCTGCATTGCCTTTAGAGTCTGCATAATAACCAATATCACCAGAATCAACATATCAAGTGCCGACAAAAGCTCTATGGTACGAATCTTTATAGCAATCTTTTCTGAATAGCTTTCTGCGGCAGAGACAGTTTCATCTGCCATCGTAAAATATATTTCACTCATATTAACAATGTCTGTATTTTCGTATCCCTTGTTTCTTACTGCTTCAATTTCTGTTTTCAATTTATCCCAGTAATCACTCTGGATTTTCAATTTTCCCTGATATTCTTCGTCATTGAGTTTTACCAGATTATAATGTCCATCCTGATATCTCAATCCAAGAAGAATATCATCCAAATATTTAATTAATTCATCATTTTGGTTTCCTGTAATTTCTAATTTTACTTCGCGCTGTGTAGCTCCACGTACCAGACCTGCATAATTTATTACGCGTGCTGTCCCCTGCAGCCTGCTAATCTGAATCATCATAAAAATAATAAGAACCACTAATATCAATATAAGGAAACTCTGTATAATACCTATTATATTTTTATTTTTCTTGCTTGTCTGCATTTCACCATTTCACCATTTATCCCGAATCTCAAATAACATTCATTTCAATAACTATGCTATTCATTTACTTTCTCCCTATATTAGGGACAAATATCTTTAATAGTATTTTTCATCTTTTCAATATCCAGAGGTTTTGCCAAATTTGTAATATCAATTTCTCTCACGATATCAGCCTTCATATGATCTGCATACGTTACTGCGTTTAATTCGGCTCTTGACCTTGTCAAATCCCTTTGACTGCTATCTGCACGAATGCCTATATTCACCAGAACAACCAAACCGATCATCAATACAAATACCGGAATCCATAACTTTTTTTTATCCTAAATGTATTTTTTCGTTCCTGTGCTGACTTAATTTTCTTTCACATAACCGATTTCCTTTACACCTGCGTTTTTATCTGCTTCATTTTTATATTTTAGCAGCCACCAATTATTACCTGCCTGTTTTAGTTTCTTTTTGATCTCCAAAAATGAAAAAAGCATTGTCATTGCAAACAATGCATCTTTAACGTGGCAACTGGCTACCATTTTACAGGCCCTATAGCTTTGCGTCGCAGCTTTTCAACTGTTTTGCCAAATATATGTAATTTGCTCCATTATATACGCTTTTTTATATTCTGTCAATAAAGAGAGCCAAAACTTTGCGCTTTGCATCTTACTGTTCAGACACGTGTGCCCAGCAACAGGATTTTGCCGATTCTGCGCATTCCAAATCGGCAAAATCTGCTGCCAGAACTGTATCATATGGAATTTTCAGTCCAGAAAATTCCCACCTGTAAACAGTTACTTTGCATCCAGATTCAATGTCCCAGCATATTCTCCACCAGAATCCCATACCCACGCGTCGAATCCTGAATAAAAACGTGCGTGACTGCTCCGATGAGTTTTCCGTTCTGGATGATGGGGCTGCCGCTCATGCCCTGGACGATCCCGCCGGTCAGGGACAGAAGTTCCGGATCGGTTACGCGGATGACCATATCCTTGTTATGGCGGTTGGAGGAGTGGTCTATTTTCTGAATCTCAATCTCGTAGTCTTTCAATTCCCCGGACACGCTGCTGCGGATGCAGGCACGGCCTTTTTTGACGTCCTGACGGTAACCGATCGGAATTGCAGGGTTCTTTACCCGGCTTAAAAAGCGCGGATTTGCCGTCCCGAAAATGCCCTGATCCGTATTAGCCTCCACACTTCCCAGCCGCGACTGATTTCCATAGTAAATAACGCCCGACATCACGCCCGGCTTTCCGAAACTTCCCTTCTCCACGCCCAGAATCTCCGTATCGTATAGTTCGCCGCCGGAGGTCTGCACCAGAAGTCCCGTGTCTCCGTCGCTGATACCGTGTCCCAGCGCTCCAAACGCGCCGTTAGCACATACATAGGTCATCGTACCGATGCCCTGCGTATCGTCGCGGATCCACAGCCCCAGCTTATAGTCTCCCTCCTGCGTCTGTACCGGCGTCATCTGTACATCCATCGTCTCTCCCTCGCGGCGCACTGAAAGTGTCAGAGCCATATTTCCCGCTTCCTTGACCGCCCGTATCATATCTTTCTTGTCCGTCGCCGGCGTCCCGTTGATTGCCTCGATATAATCTCCAGAACGCAGGATTCCGTCCGCCGGATCTATCACTTCCCCCGTCTGTGCCGTCACCCTTCCGGTTCCGATCACCATCAGTCCATCGGATTTCATGTAAATACCCACCGGCAGCCCACAGGGAACCGCATACTGGACGTCCGACACATCTACCTCGATATCCTTTAATTTCCATATTCCAAAGAGTTTGAGACTTAAACGGTACGTTCCCTCCTGTTCAGAATAGATGGAAAAGGGCTGGTTGAGCTGCAGATGGATCTGGTCGGACGGAATTTTAGAGCTGCCGTTTAGAAGCACCTCCTCGCTCTCACTTTCCAGCAATGCCCGAAACGGCAGCCCAAAGCGAACTTGCTCCTGCCGGTCCACCACCACATTGATGCGGTCGGGAACCGCGTTCTTCACATATTGATAAGACACGCCGGCAAGCGCAATGACCCCCGCACCAAAGATTATCAGCAGAACACGGCGAAGTTTTTCCTTCCGACTTATTGTTTTCCACATACCAGAGTTTTTTCGCACGGTTTTTCCTCCTTCTACTCCTATGTACCTCCCCCGTTCCGTAGATTCCGCACTGCGGCGAATCTCAACGAAATGCAGATGTACACTCTGTTTGAATCCAAGAACTTGTTCGATAAAATCGTTTAATCCTAGTATGCGGAAAACCGTAAAATTCAGTCTGCTATTTTTGCGCCATTCTTTCTATTTTTTTCATTCAAGTGTTATTAAAACCCTGACTTTTTCTCAAGGTAAATGGAAAATCTGAAAAATTCCATTCTAACGTCAAAAAACCCGGTTCAGAAGACAGATTTCTCTGTCTCCCAAACCGGGGGTATAAAATCATCTTACGATTCAAAACTTGCGTAAAAGAACGAAGATTTGATACAACTTAAACAAACGAATCTATCTAAATTATACCAGCTCTAACAGAACTTCCATAGCGCCGTCGCCCTTACGCTGACCGATCTTAACGATACGGCTGTAACCACCATTGCGGTTAGCGTACTTCGGTGCAAGCTCATCAAACAGCTTAGCCGGCATATCTACCTTCTTAGTGTTTTTCTTCTTGCCTGCTCTTGCAGTCGGAACGTCTGTTACATCGTAGAGAACCTTCAGCATCTGTCTTCTAGCGTGAAGTCTGGAAGCTTTATCTTTCTTGATCTCTTTCTCTACTTCGTCGTAAACGGTAACTTTCTTGCCGTCAACAACTTCTTTTACTCTCTTGCCGTTCTCGTCTTTGCGAGCTACCTTAGCGGTAACTTTAACGGTCTCGAAGTTATCTTTCTCTTTTACTGCCAGAGCGATCAGACCCTCAGCGATCTTCTTCACTTCTTTTGCTCTTGCCTCAGTGGTAACGATCTTGCCGTTGAATAACAGTGCGGTTACCAGGCTGCGCAGCATTGCTTTTCTCTGACTGGAAGTTCTTCCAAGTTTTCTATATCCTGCCATGATTCTTTCTCCTCCATTTGCGGAAGCCGGCACTCATGCCCTTTGGACTTACTGAATGTCTGCTATATAAAATATAATTGTTTGATGGTTATGCAGGGACCTGTGCCATTCGGACTTACCCGTCCCCGTATCTGCATGAAAGGGACGCACTGCAAAGCACGTCCACCCACGCGGTATCTTAAGCCTCTTCGCTCGGGTTGAGCTGCAGGCCTAATTCTTTCAGTTTTGCAAGAACCTCTTCCAGGGATTTGCGGCCCAGATTTCTGACTTTCATCATATCTTCCGGTGTGCGGTTGCACAGCTCCTCCACTGTATTGATTCCGGCTCTCTTTAAACAGTTGTAAGAACGAACGGATAACTCCAGCTCGTCGATGTTCATCTCAAGCACTTTCTCTTTCTCGTTGTCTTCCTTCTCTACCATAACCTCTGCGGTCTTGGCATTCTCCGAAAGATCGATGAACAGGCTCAGGTGCTCGCTGAGTACCTTCGCAGCCAGACTGACAGCCTCATCGATTGCTTTCTTAAGGGTCGGTACTGCACAATCCACACAACAAATTTCAAGTTCCTCCCAGTTTTCCATTCCTATTATATCTAATGCATGATCCATTTCACTTGACGTAGCCGGTAATTTCAGTTGTGTGGTATGTGGACCATTGGATAAGCGAAGGATTATTTCATAATCGGGCTTCTGGGGAGGATCATCGTGTGTGAGGGTATCCAAATTGAGGTCTGCATTTTGTACAACATATCCATGATTTGTGAATAGCCCATGTTCTGATGTTCTGGCTGATTTTCCTATTTTAGCGAAGTCCAGAAGTTCAAAGGCTGTGTCAGATATATTCTCTACTTCTGGAACAAAGCCATTCTCTGCATAGAATCTGCCTAATCCAGCGTCATCCATTACGCCTGAAATCACATGGCAGCATTCGGTACTATTGGCGTAGGTAAAAAGATCTGCCACCGACATTGGCCCTTTCCGCTGATTTAACGCAGTTTGGAATAGACCTTCGAATGCAGCCTCCTGACGGCGATCCATACTGGAAAGTCGGTATGAAAGCGCATTAAGTTCATAGATGCTGCATTCATTTACCAAATACAATTCCAAATATTGAAAGTGCGTATGCTCGATGATCTCCCACTCTGGCTTGTCCTGACCTGTCATCCCAAGCCGGTCCAGTGCATCCAGAAGCTCGTAGTCTGTCGCTGGAAGGGATAGATTATAAAATCGGTGATTGCCCGTCAGTTCTACACAGAATACCTTATCCAAGGGTCATCCCTCCCTGTTGGGGCTGAAAATCCTCCTGATATTTGGCAGGATCTGCGCCGGGGACATCCCAGCCTGCCATACTGCCCACCTCCATGGCCTGCCGCTGGATGAGGGTGACACCAAGGTTTTCGTTTAGTTCGTCAGCCAGTTCCACATTTCTCTCTTTGTCCCCGGTGTCCCATTTGGAGGGGTAGTAGCCAGTCTCGCCGCGCTTGATACAGATAAGGTCCCCAGTAGTGCGCAGCGTGGAGAAGCATAGCTCCGGTAGGCCCTCCGCGAATTTGGGGGCAAAGCGTTCCTCCTCGGTCTGGATACTCCAGTCATTGCTGTTCCAGAGATGGACATAGAGTTCGCCGCCATCCACAGAGATCGCTCGCTGCTCAAAGCCCTCACCCCAGCCATCTGATGCCTGACCAGCAATGTACTCTTTGAGGGTATCCAACTCATCCGGTGCGAGCGTTCCGACCACGCGGCACTCTGCTACGCCCCAAAGCTCACGTCCCCGTTTTTCTACGGTGAATACGGCAGATCGTACCTTTCTTTCAACTTCATCATCTTTATCATACCAATACATGAGACCACTCTCGTTTTCCTCTGGTACCCGGTTGCCCATAAGAGCACCAAGGATATGGCCCTCGTAGGTCAGAAGTGAGCGACCACCCAATTCTGTGCTGCACTCCTCCATGTCGCCCCATTCATCCCGCTCATAGAGGTCAGCAGTGAGGGGCATATACAACTTCATAATGGTGGGCTCAGGCGGCAGGACGGAGAAACTGTCCTCTCCAATGATCAGGGCCAGACCGCTGCCATTGTCCCATTTCACATGGAATTGCCCAGCGTCATCGATGTTTTCCAGTGTGCCCATGGTACCGGACGGCACTGGGTGGTAGGGGTCTTTCATCTCTCTGAGCTTGATCCGGCTCCCTGCGGGGTACTGCTCCCGCAGAAAGGCCAGCCATTCTCTCGGCGGCGTGTTCATAGCGAAATTCCTCCCATGGTCATGCCCTCCTGGGGCGCATTTTCATAATCCTCCAGCGGGCGGGGGTTTTCCTCGCCGTAGAGGTCGTACAGGATATCATCAGCCTGTTTACGGACAGCGGGATCATCCGTCAGCGTTTCATACCGGAATCCGGTAGCGGGATGGTCCGGCAGTTCCTCCCGGATGCACTGGAGGTACGCCTCCGGGTCCGTATATTCCACCTGCTCGCCGCTGGCGAAGGAGACCCGGCCTATCACCGCAGGCTGCTCCGCCAAATTCTGCCGCTGGACACAGAGGTCGAAGGCCGTCAGATATGCCTGATAGTCGCCGGGAACAGGGTTGCATCGCAGACAGTAGCGGTAATTCTCCGTCTCTACGATATAGCCATAGTTGGCCGGCCAGCCGCCCACCTCTCCGCCATGGCCCCAACAATACTTGGTCATGCCGGCCAGATCTTTCAATACACTGGTTCGCAGCTCGTCCACGACCTCTTGTAACTCAGCCTTGAACTCAGGACTGTTCAGTTCCTCGGGACCTCGGGGCCACCAGGTGTGCCAGAACTCTTGTCCCCGGTGGCCGAAGTCCATTCGGACATGTCCAATGCAGCCAAGCCTCTGGTCCTCCTCCGGCGTCATGGCATAAAAAAGGGCCGCTTCATCGAAAGAAGCGGCCTTGATGGTAAATTTTCTATCGTCTTGGGGATATTCCAAAGAATGTTCTTCACAAAACTGTTCCAGTGTCATTTCCTCGCCCAACAGGTGGAACGCACTGTTGACCCGGCGTGAAGCCGTTTCCTTCCGCTTAAGGGGGGTGGGGGAGAGTACCGTGCCGGCATGATACCTGGCGGTTTTGTCCACCAGGGCAATCTTTACGTTGGGGGACTGCCGCGTGCCCCGCAGGTCATAGCAGTACCAGTCCTTGGGGATCGTATCCCGCTGGATCAGCCAATTGGTAAACAGCACAGGGTTCCCAAACAGCTCGGCATGTTGCATGGAGTCCGTTCTGATGTTGATGCTCATGGATCACCTCCGATTTTATAGCGACAATAATTACCATAGTTATTCAGAAAAGTCTAGCGTTTTTCTGAACTTTTACTTACAGCATCCGCATCCCAAAACTCATATTCTGCTCTCTGGCCTGTATTTCATAGTATTCCGGATAGTGCTCCCGGAGAAATGCCCCAGCAGACATACCAACAGCCTTCGAGAAAGAAGCATAGGCGGGAAGGTGATTTGCTGAGAGGAACTCTACGGCCAGAGGCGGTCTGCCGTTTACTTTCACAAAATGTTCCAGAGCCTGGATGGCCTTGCCCTTTGTCCATTTCAAGTTTAATTCCGGATGGTGCTGTGTACAGTATTGGTATTCGGATTCTCCGACTTTGCGGAGAAATGTCATTGGACAAGGCAGGTAGTCGCACAACTTGTGGTCCTCCTGCCTTGGACGGCGGCCGTATTCCTCCAGAAACCGTTCCATCGCCTGGATACAACTCTCACGAGTCCATGCTTCCGGCCGTAAATATTGGGGGTAATGGGTTCGACAGAACTCAGGATAATTCTTGGCCCCAGTGTGTCGTATCACAGTTCCACTGGTCGGCAGGCCATTTTCGGGCCGAAGTTCTTTTGTCAGTGGAAGCCTCCCATGCGCTTGTATAAACTGCTTAAATGCCTGAAGTATTGAATCTGTAGTCCAGCCCCGCGCGACCATGGGGTAGCGCCGCTTCCAATACACGCCCGCAGGAACCCCGAAATGTGCCAAAATGGTGTTGTGGCTTGGAAGGCCATATTTTATGCCGTATTCTGCTGCTGCAGGATATCTGCCGTAGGTCTCCATGAAGCGGTCTGTTGCCGCAGTGATGCTGTTTTTCGTCCAAACCCTTCCACTTTTTTTCGGAGCGGGAAGCTCAAGTGACTTCGGCGTGGGCAGTTCGGGGTACTCGTTCTTTAAATAGGTTCCCATCGTTATGCCCGTGCGCTGTAGAAATATCTTGGGGTCGGGTAGCCCAGATGATAGGTTTGCCTCGCTTTGGAGCCTTGGTCGGCGGCCATTATTTTGTACAAACTGATCCACAGCGGCCATGCATTTCTCTGCGGTCCAGCGTGTGGATTCTTCATACCTGCGGCCATATTCCGCATAGCTGCAGCCTGCTGCTCTTTGGAATGTTACTGGGCTCGCCAGTCCAGCCTTGGAGCCCTGCTCTGAAATGCACGGCATCCGCCCCTCTCGGTCCAGAAATAATTTCAGAGCTTGGATACACTGTTCCGCAGTCCAACGAACGGGCCGCCCCCTGCCTTTCTCTCCTCCCATAGAGTTGGTCACCTCCCATAGCATCAGGATAGGAATCTGCACAAAATTCGATGAAAGGCAAGATATGGGACATGTAGTTCCTCTGTTTATATCCTAACGATACCTTGATATCGAGCATTTCATGATATGCGGCAGTTAATTCCTGTTTAAAGCTCACTCCTGATCACCGCCTTTTCCTGCTTCGCAGCGAACACCCGGAAAATGAGAGGCATATACACCCTTTGTAATTGGTACTCCTGAGAAATCAGAGGAACATAGAGATGTTTGTGTTTTATTGAAACTGAGGTACGCTTTGTCGGCACTCATGTCGCTGTGGCCAAGCATCTGAGAGATGGATGTCACCGGGACTTCAGCCATGGCGAGCTCAGTGCCGAATGCTCGCCGTAGGCTGTGAAATGACCGATAGCCTATCTTCTCAACAGATGCCAGACGGCAATATTTATCTATCATATAGTCCAAGGGGCTGGTGCTTTTTATTGCCGTATACGGTGGGTATGCCCGCAGAAAAACATGGACATCTTCGCACTTTGGCCGTTCTTCCAAAATATATTCCGCAATGGCATTGAGAGTTCTTCCGTTTAGCGGAGCAGAAATCGGCGTCCCAGTCTTCTTTTGCACAATACGCAATTCCTGTTTCTTCCAGTCGATATTATGCAGCTTCAAATTCCTGATATCGACACAGCGCAGCCCGGAATTAAATGCAAGCAGAATGATTGCCGCGTCCCGTTTCGGCGTTTTAGAATGAGATCCTATCACATCCATCACGGCGGCGATATCGTCTTGTGTGAATGGAGCAATCATGCGGTTTGGAGGAGACTGAGGCCTGAAAATGCTGAGGTCAACACTTATCTCGGCCAGCTGATGGTCATTCAGATACTGTGTAATATACCGTAACGCACGCATCGTACAGGTCATATTATTAGGATTCTTTTTCGCAGCCTCTGGGATAAAATCAAGAAAATCCCGGTCTGTTGCTTGTTCAATACTGGAATAGCGTTTCTCGAAAAAGCAAAAGAATTGACGCATAATGATTGCAAGCTTATATTGAGAGCCCTCTGTCAATCCACTTGCTTTCAAAATGGAATCAACGAGTTCTTGATATTCTTTGCCGGGCTTATAATACTTTGTGTCTTTTACTATGGAAAAATCGACTTTCCCAGTATCCACATAAGAGCGGATGCGAAAAGCTGCTGTTACAAATGCCCTGTAAAATTTCCTGCTTATTTCTCCGTGTTCATATCGGATTCGTTGTAGTTCACACAGGCTGCTCAAAAGCTCATAAGAGCAGATGTCTGTGTCATGCGTGTGGTGCCAAACGACAATGCGACGGTAGACACTCCAACGTATACATTTTAGACTGTATTCGCTGACTCCCCGCTGGCGCATAGCCTCCAGCACTCCATTTACTGCATCTTCTATCCTTTGCAAAGCATACACCCCCTGTTATATTTGGTGTTCCAAGTATAACAGGTAATGCCGATATTTACTTGAATTCCTCTTGTATTTCAACCTTTTCTAAATTATATCGGCATTTCTTTTTCCTCGGCATTATTCAGATCACAGCAAACATAGGTCCGTTCTTTCATGCCCCGGCCACTTCCTTTCAAATTCTGATATAGTGTGTGCCCTGTGATAGCCGCCCATTCTACCCTTCTGACTATGAGCATCGCCCTTTTTGCGGGGCGTTCCCGGTTTGTATGAGGAGTCCGCTGAACTTGAGGGCCCTATTGATTATAGCGCAAATGTTTCATTGGTTCTATGGAAAAATATATCCCGCAG
>ENA-OPCD01000842-OPCD01000842.1-human-gut-metagenome-genome-assembly--contig:-NODE-842-length-25217-cov-2.868293_pt1 | contig 25217 bp, 22 predicted proteins | sample MGYA00241560_ERZ501471 | MGnify/ENA primary metagenome ERZ501471 (study PRJEB25962, sample SAMEA2042578) | human gut metagenome | biome: human gut; feature: human-associated habitat; material: faeces...
GATAAATTGAAAATGGTAGCAATCGTAACCCATGTGGCGGACGCAAGAAGCTGTGTGCTTCACCCGGCAAGCCATACTCATCGTCAGATGAACGAGCAGGAGTTGAAAGAGGCGGGAGTTCAGCCGGATTTGATCCGTTTCAGTGTAGGAATCGAGAACGCCGAAGATATTATTGCCGATGTAGAGCAGGCATTAAAATAATTCTTAAAAAATGGTATGGATGTATACAATTTACATCTGTGCCATTTTTTGTATAGACGACGAGTGAAAGTTTGTTCCCCACCTATACTTTGGTGACTGCCTACAATTCTGAAATGTGTTTTTTGGAAAATTGTTTCCTCCAAAACTGCATAAAATATCTCGATTTTTTTCATACTGATTTTAAAGATATCGGATATCTTTTGATACGAATATTTTTTGCGGTATGAAGGAGGAGGCAAAATGGCTGAAGAGCAGCAAAAAAGAGAAGACGAAAATAACGAGATCAAAGAAATGGGAACTCTTAATATGAAAGAGAGCGGTTCGAAATACGGAATTCAATTACTGACGATCATAGGGGAAATCGAAGGTCATGACAGTGTTTCAGGAAACACGAAAGCAACGAAATACGAACATCTTCTTCCGAGACTTGCACAGATAGAAGAAGATGATGAAACAGACGGAGTTTTAATTTTATTAAATACGCTTGGAGGCGATGTGGAAGCCGGACTGGCAATAGCTGAAATGATCGCATCTTTAAGCAAGCCTACGGTGTCGCTCGTACTTGGGGGAAGTCATTCAATCGGAGGCCCGCTGGCTGTGTCGGCAGATTATTCCTTTATTGTGCCGACGGGTACGATGATCGTTCATCCTGTGCGTTCTACCGGAATGTTTATCGGAGTGATGCAAAGTTATCGAAATATGGAAAAAACGCAGGATCGTATTACAAAATTCATTGCGTCTCATTCTAACATCACTCAGGATCGGCTTTTAGAATTAATGCTTGATTCTTCGCAGCTTGTAAAAGATGTAGGAACAATGCTTGAAGGAGAGCAGGCAGTAAAGGAAGGGATGATAGATGAGGTCGGAGGAATCAAAGAGGCTTTTGCAAAGCTTCACTCATTGATCGACAAAGAGAAAGAGAAACAAGAGAAAAATTTGATGACATGATTTTCAAATGATGATATACTAAATATAGTATGTTTAATTACCAAGGGGGAATTATATGGCTTCCAAGACTACAAAAGGAAGAAAAAATACAAGATCAAAGAAAAAGACGAGAACGAAAGCGAAAAGCAGCAATGCAAAAAATACAGAACTTGCGGGGGAAATTACGATACTTGTTATATTGACAGTGTGCATTCTGCTTGTTTTGAGTAATTTTGGTATTGGCGGAATTGCGGGGGAGGCAGTTTCTTCTGTACTATTTGGTTTGTTTGGATATATGGCATATGTATTGCCGTTTCTTGTTTTTGCGGCCGCCGCTTTTTTTATTTCAAACAGAGGAAATACACATGCTTATATAAAAATCGCGGCAGGAGTATTTTTGTTCTTATTTTTGACGGCAATACTGGAATTGATATTTAATTCTTATACGCCGGGAACAAAACTGATTTCATACTATACTGCTGCCAGTGAGCATCATAATGCCGGAGGTTTGACCGGAGGCTGTATGATTAGTATGCTCTGCCCTTTGATCGGGAAGATAGGAACATATGTTGTCTTAGTTGTTTTATCGGTGATATGCATCATATTGATTACAGAAAAATCATTGTTAGCTCCGATCGGCCGAAAAAGTAAAAGAGCATATGAGGATGTGCGAAGGAAACGTCAGGAGACGGCAGTTTTAAGAGCAAAGCAAAAGGAAGAGTCAAAAACACTGTCTGAGAGTCGGAAATCGGGACAATCTTTGAAAAAAGAAGAAAACGAGCCGGAGAAAAGGATCGATCATAAAGTGTCCGGTGTTTCATTTGCAACGACTCTTATGTCTGAAGCAGAAATACCGAAAAAAGGCAGAAGGAAGAATAAATCGCCGGATGTGTGCGAATTGATACCTGATAACGAAGCATTTGTCATTAATCGTGAAGAACCTTTTATGGAAGCAGAACCTATTCGGCAAGAGGGGAAAGAACAGCAGTATGAGGCTTTGCAGCAGACAGATACATTCACGCCTTTAGAAGAAAAGGCAGAAGAGGATCTTCAGAATCAGAAAAATACGTCAGGAAGAAAAAACAAAAAAGAAGATTCCCAAGCAGTGGCAAGGGAAACTCAGAACGTGGCCGATGCGGTGAGAATAGAAGAGCAGAAGGAACATCCTGTTTATCATACACCTCCGATCAGTCTTCTGAAAAAAGGAAGGAAAGCCGGTGGAGATTCAGATGCGCATCTTAGAGCTACGGCGCTTAAGTTAGAGCAGACATTACGCAATTTCGGAGTTGGCGTACATGTGACGAATGCAAGTTGTGGACCGTCCGTTACAAGATATGAACTGCAGCCGGAGCAAGGGGTGAAAGTAAGTAAGATTGTCGGTCTTTCAGATGACATTAAATTAAATCTTGCAGTGGCGGATCTTCGTATCGAAGCTCCGATTCCGGGAAAAGCGGCAGTGGGAATTGAAGTGCCGAACAGTGAGAATACAGCGGTTATGCTTCGTGATCTTTTGGAATCAAAAGAATTTCAGGCAAGCGCTTCTCCCATTTCGTTTGCGGTCGGAAAAGATATTGCGGGAAAAGTAGTCGTTTCGGATATTGCGAAGATGCCGCACCTTCTTGTGGCAGGAGCAACCGGATCGGGAAAATCAGTTTGTATCAATACGTTGATCATGAGTATTATCTACAAAGCGGATCCGGAAGAAGTCAAACTGATCTTAGTCGATCCGAAAGTTGTGGAGTTGAGCGTATATAACGGGATTCCGCATCTGATGATCCCTGTTGTAACAGATCCGAAAAAAGCGGCAGGTGCGCTTCACTGGGCAGTCGCAGAGATGACTGACCGTTATCAGAAGTTTGCAGAGGCAAATGTCCGTGACTTAAAAGGCTACAACGCCAAAATTGATGAGCTTCCGGACGGAGAGGACAAGCCGGAAAAACTACCGCAGATCGTGATCATTGTAGACGAGTTGGCGGATTTAATGATGGTTGCGGCGAGTGATGTGGAGGAATCCATCTGTCGTCTGGCACAGCTTGCAAGAGCCTGTGGAATCCATCTGATCATCGCAACACAGCGTCCGTCCGTCAATGTCATTACCGGACTGATCAAGGCGAATATGCCAAGCCGAATCGCCTTCGCGGTGACATCCGGAATTGATTCGAGAACCATTCTCGATATGAATGGTGCAGAAAAACTGCTCGGAAAAGGTGACATGTTATTTAATCCTCAGGGCGTACCGAAACCACTGCGTGTTCAGGGTGCATTTGTATCGGATAAAGAAGTATCGGATGTCGTCGCTTACATAAAAGAAGAAAACGGACAGGTGAGTTACAATTCATCTGTGGAAGAGCAGATGAACAGCATCGAATCCGGGAATACGACAGTAAGCATTGACTCAGGACAGACTGGGGACGGAAGAGATCCTTATTTTGCAGATGCAGCAAAACTTCTGATCGACAAAGAAAAGGGTTCGATCGGAATGCTGCAACGGTATTTTAAGGTCGGCTTTAACCGCGCAGCAAGGATTATGGATCAGTTGGAGGAAGCCGGAATTGTCGGACCGGAGGAAGGTACAAAACCAAGAAAAGTACTGATGTCGCCGGAACAATTTGAGCAGTATGAAGAAGAATATCTGTAATTGATATTTGCTTATCAATAAGACTTGTATTATAATATCAACTTATAAGTCCTGTGTAGGACAAATACAATATGCGAAAGAGAATCGCAGGAATGGAGTTTTGGAATGAAAAGTGATATTCAGATTGCACAGGAAGCAGAAATGCTCCCAATCAAAGAAGTAGCAGAAAAGCTTGGAATCGGAGAGGATGACCTCGAATTATACGGAAAATACAAAGCTAAATTATCCGATGAACTGATCGAGCGGGTAAAAAATCAGCCGGATGGAAAGCTGATTCTTGTGACAGCAATCAATCCAACTCCGGCTGGAGAGGGAAAAACAACGACAAGTGTCGGACTTGGACAGGCATTTGGCCGTTTGGGAAAAAAGGCAGTGATCGCATTGCGTGAACCATCTTTAGGACCATGTTTTGGTATCAAGGGAGGCGCCGCAGGAGGCGGTTATGCCCAGGTCGTTCCGATGGAAGACTTAAATCTTCATTTTACAGGAGATTTCCATGCGATTACTTCTGCAAATAATCTGCTGGCTGCTTTGCTTGATAACCATATTCAGCAGGGAAATGAACTTGGCATTGATACAAGACAGATTGTATGGAAACGCTGTCTTGATATGAACGATCGTGTGCTCCGCAATACTGTTGTTGGACTTGGAAGCAAAATGGATGGTGTTGTGAGAGAAGATCACTTTGTCATTACCGTTGCATCTGAGATCATGGCAATCCTCTGTCTGGCAACTGATATGCACGATTTAAAAAGAAGATTAGGACGCATTATTGTTGCCTATACTTATGATGGAAAGCCGGTGACAGCAGATGATCTTCAGGCAACCGGTGCAATGGCTGCATTGTTAAAGGATGCGTTAAAGCCAAACCTCATCCAGACTTTAGAACACACACCTGCCATTGTGCATGGTGGTCCATTTGCCAATATTGCACATGGATGTAACTCTGTCCGTGCCACAAAGACAGCATTAAAACTTGCAGATTATGTGATCACGGAGGCAGGATTCGGAGCGGATCTTGGCGCAGAGAAATTCTTTGATATCAAGTGCAGAAAAGCAGATCTGAAACCGGATGCAGTAGTTTTAGTTGCAACAATCCGCGCTTTGAAATATAATGGAGGAGTTGCGAAAGCTGATCTTGCAGAGGAAAATCTGGAAGCTTTGAAAAAGGGTATTGTAAATCTGGAGAAACATATCGAAAATCTTCAGAAATACGGAGTACCGGTGGTTGTTACTTTAAACTCCTTTGTGACAGATACCAAGGCAGAGACAGACTATGTAGAGCAGTTCTGCCATGAGAGAGACTGCGAGTTCGCACTTTCCGAAGTCTGGGAAAAAGGTGGCGAAGGTGGTATTGCACTTGCAAACAAAGTGCTTGAGACCTTAGAGAAAAAAGAAAGCCATTTCAAGGTATTATATGAGAATGATCTTTCTCTGGAAGAAAAGATTGAGACTATCGCAAAAGAGATTTACGGTGCAGACGGCGTGACTTACGCACCGGCAGCAAAGAAAGAATTAAAGAGAATTACAGATATGGGGCTTTCCAATTTCCCTGTCTGCATGGCAAAAACACAGTATTCTCTTTCCGATGACCAGACAAAACTTGGCCGTCCGGAGGGATTTACCATTAACGTAAGAGAAGTATATGTATCAGCAGGAGCAGGCTTTGTGGTTGCTGTAACAGGTGCGATCATGACAATGCCTGGTCTGCCAAAAAAACCTGCTGCATATGGAATTGACGTAAATGACGAAGGTGTGATCACCGGTTTATTCTAAAAAAGAAATGCAGTAGAAAGAACAGAGTGAGAGGAATTATGGCACAGATTATTGACGGAAAGAAAATTTCACAGGACATCAAAGATGAATTGAAAGAGAAAGTGACAGCATTAAAAGATACAGGAACGGAGGTTGCACTTGCAGTGATCCAGGTCGGAAATGACCCGGCATCCTCTGTCTATGTAAGAAACAAAAAGAAGGCCTGCGAGTACATTGGTATCCGGTCCTTATCCTATGAACTCCCGGAGGAGACAACCGAAGATGCATTGATCGAGCTGATTGAAAAACTGAACAAAGATGAAACTGTAAACGGTATTTTAGTTCAGCTTCCGGTTCCAAAGCATATTGATCCGGATAAAATCATCCGCACAATCTCGCCGGGAAAAGACGTAGACGGCTTTCATCCACAGAATGTTGGAAAATTAGTGATCGGTGAAGAGGGCTTTGTATCTTGTACTCCGGCCGGAGTCATTCAGCTTCTGAAACGTTCTGGAATTGAAATTTCCGGAAAAAACTGTGTTGTAGTTGGCAGAAGCAATATTGTCGGAAAGCCAATGGCGCTTCTGATGCTTCGTGAGAATGCTACGGTCACGATCGCCCATTCAAAAACAAAAAATCTGAAAGAATTATGCCAGACAGCAGATATTTTGATCGTTGCCATTGGAAAACCACAATTTATTACAGCAGATTATGTGAAAGAGGGAGCTGTTGTGATTGATGTTGGAATCCACAGAGATGAAAATAATAAACTCTGCGGAGATGTACGATATGATGAAGTTGCAGAAAAAGCTTCTGCGATTACACCGGTTCCGGGTGGAGTAGGTCCAATGACAATTGCCATGCTTATGAGCAATTGCGTGGAAAGTCTGGACAGAGAATAAGATTGGTAGAGATAGAAAGGGTTTCATATGAAATGTGCAAAGTGTGGAGCTGAGTTAAAAGAAGGCTGTTTATATTGTTCGGTATGCGGCCATGAAGCACAAATGGTAAATGGTTATTCTGTTTTGGAGGAAGATTATCTGAAAGCTCTTTTGACAGATGAAGCATCCAAAGATACATCGTCAGAAGAAACAGAAAACCAGAAGAAAAAAGCAGAGGGACACCATAAAAAGAAAAAACAGACTCCGTGGATTGTTTTAGGCTGCGTTGCTACAGTGGTTGTCGTCATTGCAATCGGAGCAATTGCTTACGTGCGCTATCAGAATAACAATTCGTACGATTACCAGATTGAGATGGCAGAAAAGGAACTGGTGGATTTAAACTATGAGAAGGCGCTTTCTTACTATAAAAATGCGCTGACATTATCACCAAATGACATCAATGCCAGGGCTGCAATGGCGGAAATCTATCTTGCAAGAAAAGAATATGATTCTGCATTAGTGCTTGAGATGGAGATCATCAACCTCGATAAAAAGAACAAAGAGGCTTATCAGGGATTGATCACGATTTATGAGGCAAAAGGTCAGTACGATAAAATTACAGAGCTGGCGTCTACTGTGACAGATACAGATTTATTAGAACTGTTTTCCGGGTATATTGTCGCTGAACCGGTCTTTTATCCGGATGAGGGAACATATGATGTGTATACGGAAGTTACCATTTTTTCCATTGAAGAATGTGATATCTATTATACATTAGATGAATCAGATCCGAAAAAAAATGGTATTCTTTATACCGATGCCGGAATTGAATTAGACGATGTTGGAAAGTATACTATCAAGGCAGTCTGCAAAAACGATAAGGGAATTTACAGTGATGTTGTCACCTGTAAATATAAGACCGAAGCGAAAGCCCCGGATTATCCGGAAGTAACACCGGATGGCGGTACCATGGATGATATTACGTTTGTAGTGATTACTGCAGATGAGGGATGCAGTATTTATTACACGTGGGATGGAACAGATCCTACAGATACATCTGCACGTTACACAGAACCAATCGAAGTACCGGAAGGTAACAATATCTTATCTATTATTGTTGTGAATGATAAGACAAAACTTACAAGTGAGATCTACCGGACAAACTTTATCTATCATGCCCAGCCTGAAGTTGAGATTGAAGAGTAGCGGAACGTTGTAACTTTTATTATGTACGAAGTGAATAAAGAAAATGCCATTGAATTTAAAACTCAATGGCATTTTTTTATAAATGAAACATGATCAATGATATATTTAACATTCCTCCGGAATGAACTCGATCACACCCTTGGCAAGCCTGGATACACGCGCTAATGAGTATACATCCACACCCTGCGCAATTAACTTGTCGCGTCCCGGCTGGAAGGATTTCTCAATCAGAATACCAACACCTGCGATGGAAGCACCGGCCTCAGTCAGTAAGCGGATGGCACCGCTTGCGGCTTCTCCGTTTGCAAGGAAGTCATCAATGATCAGAACGTTATCATTTTCTTCGATGAACTGATGGGATAATGTCAGTTCATAGCTTGTGCCTTTTGTGAAGGAAGTCACAACGGTCTGAAGCAGATTATCATTTAAAACCTTAGAAGGCTGTTTCTTTAAAATGATCATTGGAACGTTCAAAGAGATAGCCGTCATTAGTGCCGGAGCAATCCCGGAGCTTTCGATGGTAACAACTTTGGTAATCCCCTTGTTTCCGAAATGTCCTGCAAATGCATCGCCAATCTGCTGCATTAAAACAGGATCTACCTGATGATTGATAAAGCTATCTACTTTGAGAATATTCTCAGATAAAGCATGACCTTCTTTTAAGATTTTTTCTTCAAGTTCTTTCACTATGTCACCTCATAAATATGTATTGTTATATTTTTAGAACGATAAAATATAGATTCCGGATCTTTCTGTTCGTTCTTTATTTTGCATATTGTAGCACAATTACAGTGTGAAAAAAAGACTATTTCGTGTTTTCTTCGAATAATTTCCCGTAAAGTTCTTCCACCAGATGATCCAGAAAGGTTTCCTCTAAATCCGGGTACTGTTTTGAGAGGAAACGGGTCATGATCTCATAGCGTTTAAAGTAAAGATCCTGATCAAAAACTTCCTCGTCCATGCTCTCATCAATATCTTTTGCGCTGTAAGTGGAAGTAAACCAGGAAATGATTTCAGAAGATAAATCATTTTCTTTTTCTGCCTGCGTGCCAAGTGTTTTCAACTGCCGCAACGACACAATGCCGATCACGAAGAAGATGAGGAGCATGACACCCATAACGATACAGAGCATAATCTTCATATAATCAGCGACATGGACAGGAAGTACTCCGGTGGCAAATAAAATAAGTGCAATAAAACCGAAAACACTCACCAACAGGAATGAATAGGCGGTGGATTTCGTCTCTTCTTTTTTTGATTCCTTTGAAACATAAACTTTCATAATGATTCTCACTTTCGTTTTTTACTTTGTTATAATTATATTTGATTTACTAGACCGGGGCAACGGTTATATGATATAATTTTTCTGTATGAAAATAACAATTTTATGTGTGGGAAAAATCAAAGAAAAATTTTACAGGGATGCGGTCGCTGAATATGAAAAACGTCTGAGCCGCTATTGCAGATTTGAAGTGACTGAGGTGGCGGATGAGAAGACACCGGATCATGCAAGCGAGAATATGGAGCTTCTCATCAAGGAGAAAGAAGCGGAGCGCATGGAGAAGTATCTGAAGGAAGGTGCCTATGTGATCGCCCTTGCAATTGAGGGAAAACAGTTAGATTCTGTGGAACTGTCGCAGAAAATTGATTCTCTGGGAACATCCGGCATAAGCCATATTATTTTTGTGATCGGTGGTTCGCTGGGACTCGCGGAACGCATTTTAAAACGGGCAGACTATAAGCTTAGTTTCTCAAAGATGACATTTCCGCATCAGCTTATGCGTGTCATCTTATCAGAGCAGATTTACCGCAGTTACCGCATTATCAATCATGAGCCATATCATAAGTAGACGATAAAAACAAAAAATTATAATCATAACAAACATAGAGGAGGAATTGTATTTTATGTTACGAATCAGAGAGTATCGCAGGGTGGAAAGCTTAGAGGAAGCCTACGAACTCAATCAGAAGAAAACGAACCGTATCATAGGTGGCGGACTCTGGATGAAAATAGGAGATCGGAATCTTATGACTGCCATAGATTTAAGCGGTCTTGGATTAGATCAGATCAGTGAGACAGAGGATGAGTTTGTGATCGGCTGCATGGCAACACTCCGCGATTTAGAAGTGCATCCGGGATTGAATGCATACACAGATGGCGCGGTAAAACAGAGTGTCTGTCATATCGTCGGAGTGCAGTTCCGCAACTGTGCAACCGTTGGTGGAAGCATTTATGGAAGATTTGGTTTTTCAGATGTACTGACTTTATTTGCGGCACTGGATTGCTATGTGGAATTATATAAGGGTGGAAATGTTCCAATTCAGGAATTTATCCATATGAATTATGATAATGATATTCTTGTGGCAGTACATATTGTAAAAACACCTGTGAAGATCACTTATCTTTCACAGAGAAACACAGCAACGGATTTTCCGGTAATTGCAGTTGCTGTTTCAGAATATAACGAAAAACTGCATGTCAGCATTGGTGCAAGACCGGTAAGGGCAGAGACACTGACACTTGACCTTTCAGAAAAAGCAGATATGGAACATCTGGTAAAAAAAGTGCAGGAACAGTTTTCGTTTGGAAGCAACCGGCGCGGCAGTGCAGATTACAGACGCCATATTGCAGGAGTGCTTGTAAAGAGAGCCTGTGCGGCAAATGAACAGCAGGAGGATAGAAAATGAAGATACATTTATGGCTGAACGATAAAGAAATCTCTGATGAAATCTCACCGGATATGCCTTTATTGGAATATGTCAGAACAAAGGGATGTTACAGCGTAAAACGTGGCTGTGAGACATCGAACTGTGGACTTTGTACCGTGTGGATGAACAAAAAACCGGTTCTTTCCTGTTCGGTACTCGCAGCAAGGGCAGATGGAAAAGAGATTGTAACTTTAGAGGGTGTGCAGGAACGCGCGGCAGAATTTGGAACTTATCTTGCAAACCAGGGCGGTGAGCAGTGTGGCTTCTGTAATCCGGGATTTATCATGAACGTTCTGGCGATGGAGGATGAACTGAACAATCCGACCGAGGAGGAGATCAAGGCATATCTTTCCGGAAATCTCTGCCGCTGCAGCGGCTATGAGAGCCAGCTGCGTGCGATCAAAAATTACCTGAACCGTAACCGGGATAAAGAGTAGAAGAAATACAAGGAGAAACGGATATGAAATATGTAAATGCTCCCGTGATGAAAAAAGATGCCATGGCGCTTGTGACGGGAAAACCAGTGTATATGGACGATGTGGCACCGAAAGACTGTCTGATCGTAAAAGTACTCAGAAGTCCTCATGCACATGCCCTGATCGAAGAGATCAATATCACCAATGCATTAAAACAAAAAGGAATTGAATGCATTTTAACTTATAAAGATGTTCCACACCGTCGATTTACGATGGCAGGACAGACCTTTCCGGAACCGAGTCCTTACGACCGTTATATCTTAGACCAGCGTGTCCGTTTTGTCGGAGATGCGGTTGCGATTGTCGCCGGGGAGGACGAGGCGGCAGTTGACCGTGCATTAAAGCTTATCAAAGTGAAGTATCAGGTGTTAGAACCGGTGCTTGACTATCATACAGCAAAAGATAACCCGGTTCTTGTCCATCCGGAGGAGGACTGGAAGGCACTCTGTCCGGTTGGTGCAGACAATAAACGGAACCTTTGTGCGTCAGGCATGGACAGTGACGGAGATGTGGATGGTGTCATGAAAGACTGTGACATTGTCATGGAAGGAACCTATCATGTAAAGGCAATGCAGCAGAGTATGATGGAAACCTTCCGCACAGCTACTTATCTGGATACTTATGGAAGAATCAACATTTTATCTTCTACACAGATCCCATTTCATGTGAGAAGAATCCTTGCGAATGCCCTGGACATTCCAAAATCAAAAGTCCGCGTCATAAAGCCTAGAATCGGAGGAGGTTTTGGAGCAAAACAGACCGTGGTAGCCGAGGTATATCCGGCAATTGTGACGATGAAAACCGGAAAACCTGCCAAAATCATTTATACCAGGGAAGAATCCCTAATTGCATCGTCTCCGCGGCATGAGATGGAAGTGACCGTGAAACTGGGCGCAATGAAAGATGGTACGATCCGCGCATTAGACTTGTATACTCTGTCGAATACAGGTGCTTTCGGAGAGCATGGACCGACAACTGTAGGTCTGAGTGGTCACAAATCCATCCCGATGTATCAGACGGAGGCATTTCGTTTTCAGTATGATGTTGTATACACGAATCATATGTCAGCAGGCGCTTACCGCGGTTATGGGGCAACACAGGGAATTTTTGCAGTGGAATCCATGGTAAACCGGCTGGCAGACAAACTTGGCATGGATCCATTGGAAATCCGTTATAAAAACATGACACATGAAGGTGATGTCATGCCGGCTTATTACGGAGAGACCGCAAATAGCTGCAAGCTTGAAGACTGTCTGAGAAAAGCGGCGGATATGATCGGATGGGAGAAAAAACCGCTGCGTCAGGTTATGCCGGATGGAAAGATCCGTGGACTTGGAACGGCAATGGCAATGCAGGGTTCTGCAATTTCAAACTGTGATGTCGGCTCTGTCACAATCAAACTGAGTGATGAGGGATTTTACAATGTGATCGTCGGATGTACTGATATGGGAACCGGCTGTGACACGATCATTGCACAGTTTGTTGCAGACAGTCTGGACACGGACATTGACAACATTGCAGTATTTGGAGTAGATACTGATACCTCACCTTACGATTCCGGTTCCTACGCTTCGAGTACCACGTATCTGACCGGTATGGCTGCAGTGAAAGCGGCAGAACAGATGCGTGAAAAACTGCTGCAGCTTGCGGCAAAAATTCTGGAGGAAGATATCACAAAACTGGAGTTTGACGGCAAACGTGTATTTTGTGAAGAAACCGGAAAAGAAGTATCGCTGTTTGATCTTGCAACTGCATCCATGGTCAACAATGAGATTGCATTGGAAGTTACCTACAGTCACAGTTCCCCGGTTTCGCCGCCACCGTTTATGGCTGCCTGTGCAGAAGTGGAAGTCGATCCGGAAACCGGAGCCATCGAACTTTTGGATTACACGGCATGTGTGGACTGTGGAACGGTTGTGAATACGAATCTTGCAAGAGTACAGACAGAGGGCGGCTTACTGCAGGGAATCGGTATGACACTGTATGAGGATGTCTGGTACAACGAGAAGGGTGTGAATCTCTCAAACTCCCTTATGCAGTACAAGATTCCGACCCGTCTTGACTTTGATAAAATCCGCGTGGAATTTGAGAGCAGTTACGAGCCGACCGGACCTTTCGGTGCAAAATCAATCGGTGAGATTGTAATCAACACGCCGGCTCCTGCAATCGCACAGGCAGTATACAATGCAACGGGTGTATGGGTGAATGAATTGCCAATCACCCCGGAGAAGATTTTAAAAGGGATGCATGTGATTTGAGATGGAATCTGATTCTGCTGGCAGCCGGATATTCCAGACGTTTTGGAGACAGAAAGCTGCTGGCAGAGATAAATGGAACACCGCTTTATCGCTTTTCACTGGATAAAATAAGAAAGCTCTCGGAAAAACTTGGAGATTCGACCATTCTTGTCGTGACATCTTACCCGGAGATTGAAGCATATTGCAGAAAACAGAGCGTTACCGTGATAAAAAATGACGGAACAGATAATACCGGAATTGCGTCCTCTATTCAAAAAGCGGTGAAATATCTGGAGACACAGGAGTGTGCCGTGGAGGGCAGTCGAAAGGCAGATGTTTTCTTTACAGCAGACCAGCCTGGACTTGACGAAAATGAGGTATGGATGTTTTTGAACCAATATGCATCGCAGAACAAAAAAATCGGTACGATGGAATGTAAAAATATCTGGCGCAGTCCAAACGTATTTGATGCATGCTATCGTCCGGAATTATTACAGCTTTCGGCGGACAAAGGCGGAAAAGCTGTGATGAAACAGCACGCAGAGGATGTGTTTTGTTTTCACACAGAAAAAGAAACACAGTTTTTGGATATTGATACGAGAGAGGATTTATTGCGCATATCAGATAAGCTTTTTTCATAAGCTTATATATGAGTAAAAACAGTAAAAAACCAATCCATGAAAAAATGATAAGTCAGTTAGAACTCCCCAAAGACCTTATGCTTGGAGCGGCAATTGTCACAATTACCGGGCGGAAAGAGGTTCTGGTCGAGAATTATAAAGGAATCATTGAACTGGAGGATTCACTTGTGAAAATTCAGACAAAGAACTGCAGACTTCAGATTTTAGGAGCTCATCTGACGGTGGAGTATTACACGAATGAGGAAATGAAAATTGTCGGTCTGATCGACTCCGTTTCTTACGAGTATTAATGTTTGTCTTATCATGGATCAAATTTTTTCGTGGATATGTGTATGTGCATCTTACCGGATATGCCACAGAGCGTTTCCTGAATTTATGTGGCAGCCGCAACATTTTAATCTGGAATTTAAAACCAACGGAAGATGGGTACTATTTTTATATCAGCGTGGATGGTTACCGCAGTTTAAAGCCAATCTTAAAAAAAACAAAGACAAAGGCGCGCATTTTAAAAAAATACGGTGTGCCGTTTCAACTGTTCCGCTACCGGAAACATAAAGTATTTGCGGCAGGAATCGCCGTTTCCGCTGTTTTGCTCTTTTACTGTTCCGGTTTTGTCTGGAATATTGAAGTAAAAGGCAATTCTTATCTGTCAGAGGAGACAATCCTCACGTTTTTGCAGAACGAAAATGCAGGCTTCGGTGTACCAAAAAGAAATATCAACTGCGAAGAACTGGAAGAAAAACTGCGTTCTGCATACAGTGAAGTCATCTGGACTTCGGTAAAAGTCTACGGCACGAAAATGACGGTGGAACTTCAGGAAAATCTGCTGCCGGAGGAGGAATACGAGGCAAAGGATGACACGCCGGAAGATATCGTTGCAAAAAAAGACGGTGTCATTGCTTTCATGGTGACGAGGACAGGAACACCGCTTGTGACCGCAGATATGGAAGTGAAAAAGGGAGATATCCTTGTCAGCGGCAGGGCAGAAATCTTGAATGACGACGGTGAAGTGGCGGAATATATTTATCCGGGAGCGGACGCAGATATTATTGCAGAAGTAAATTTTTATTATGAGGATGAAATAAATATTTCGTATCAGGATAAAATAAAAACAGGCAGGGCAAAAAAAGATTATGGGATCAGGTTCTTTGATTATCACCTGAAAAATCCATTTTTCCGGCAGGACTATGAGCAGTTTGATCTGACGGAGCATGCCAGCCAGCTGCATTTTACCGACAATTTTTATCTTCCGGTTTATTTTGAAACCTATTTGTATGAAGAATGTCAGACAGAGGAAAAAACGTATAGTAAAACAGAGGCAGCAGCAATTGCACAGAGCCGTTTTGAGCAATATCTTGCAAATTTAGAGGAAAAAGGTATTCAAATTCTGGAGAAAAATGTTATGATAGAAAAAGCAGATCAGAAATATGTGGTAACAGGGACGGTGGATGCCTATGAATCCATCGTTTCATATCAGCCGACAGAGATTCTGGAAATAACGAGTGAAGAGAGGCAGCAACCGAATGAGTCTGACTGAAATATCTTTAAATATACCAACCGAACATGTGGCAAATGTCTTTGGACAGTTTGATGCCTATATAAAGAAAATTGAGCGCACTCTTAATGTGACGGTAGTCGTTCGTGGAGATTCCATGAAACTGATTGGAAATGAACGTCAGATCAAGAGTGCTTCTAATGTGTTTATGCAGCTTTTGGAGTTGTCCAAAAGGGGAAATGTCATCACGGAGCAGAATGTGAATTATGCATTGTCTTTAGCGGCGGAGGCGAAAGAATCTGCGATCGTCGAGATCGATAAGGACTGTATCTGTCATACAATCAACGGAAAACCGGTCAAGCCAAAGACGCTTGGACAGAAGAATTATGTGGATGCCATCCGCCAGAAGATGATCGTCTTCGGAATGGGACCGGCAGGTACCGGTAAAACATACCTTGCAATGGCAATGGCGATCACAGCGTTCAAAAATGAGGAGGTCGGAAGAATCATTCTGACCAGACCGGCAATCGAGGCAGGCGAGAAACTTGGATTTCTGCCGGGAGACTTACAGAGCAAGGTCGATCCGTATCTGCGCCCGTTATATGATGCGCTTTATCAGATCATGGGAGCTGAGAGTTTCCAGAAGAATATGGAAAAAGGATTGATCGAGGTTGCCCCTCTTGCCTACATGAGAGGCCGGACTTTAGATAATGCGTTTATTATTTTAGACGAGGCACAGAACACAACACCTGCCCAGATGAAGATGTTTTTAACCCGCATCGGATTTGGCTCTAAAGCAGTCATCACAGGTGATGCAACACAGAAAGATCTCTCACCCGGAACAACTTCAGGTCTGGATGTTGCACTGAAAGTATTAAAAAAGGTAGACGAGATCGGTATCTGTGAACTGACCAGCCAGGACGTTGTGCGCCACCCGGTCGTACAGAAAATTGTAAAAGCATACGAAGATTATGAAAATCGCAATAAAAAGAAACCGGCAGAGCAGAAGAAAAAGTGGGAGAAACGATAGATGAAGGAACAGTTTGTGGCAAAGAGGATCGTGAATATAGGATTGATTTTTCTTGTTGCAATTGGGGTTTCTGTCATTGCCGGTATGATGGGCAGGATGTATTTAGACCAGCTTCTTGGAATGGGAGCATTGACAGTTCTGTTCATGGTTTTATTTGCATTTCTTTTGATTTATGAAAGAAAACGGAAAAAGATATCAAATAACCGCGAGACGGATTACGGAAAGATTTTAAAGGGATTTTTGTTGTCTGCTATTCTTACAGTGATCTTTCTTTTCCTGCCGGAGTTTACAAGTCCGGTCATGATCCTGCCAATCTTAATGTCGGCGGTCGGAACGTATGAGCTTGCTGTGTGCAGTTCCTTTTTCTTTTGTACCGTATTGGAGATGGCAAAGGGCTGTCAGTCCTATGAGATCCTGTGCTGCACGATGCTGCTTCTGGCAGGATTTATGATCACACATATGCTGGAAGATACCCGGAATAAAATGTGGTATCTGATCCTTATCTTTGCAGTGGCTGTTTTGATCCCGGTACTTTTTTCGTACTTTTTTTATCAGGAACCGCATTATGATATTCTGGGCAAAGCCGCAATTGGGGCTGCTGTGACGGATCTTGCAGCTGCGTTTGTTTATCCGTTTCTCACAAAGCAGAAAGAGGCTGAGATTGATAATTTCTTAACAGATATCACAGAAGAGGATTACGGTCTTTTGCGTGAACTGAAGAAGTTTTCGAGGCAGGAATACAGACATGCCCTTCGTGTGTCGGGAATCGCCGAAAAATGTGCATATATTGTAGGGGCAGATGCTGCTGTCTGTAAAGCGGCTGGTCTTTATTATCGTATTGGGATTTTAGATGGCGATCCTATGGTGGAAAACGGGGTTGCAAGAGCGCAGAATCATTGCTTTCCGGAAAAGGTGACGGAAATCCTCTCTGAGTATTATGGAATCGAAAAGATGCCGTCCACCATTGAATCTGCGATCGTACAGATTGTAGACGGGATGATCAAGAAGTTAGAAGCACTTGAGAAGACAAGCAAAATCGCCGGTGGCTGGAACAAGGAAATGGTGATCTATCAGACCTTGAATGAGTTCTCTGCCCAGGGACTTTACGACCAGTCTGGACTTAGTATGAATATGTTTTTAAAAATCAGAGAATATCTGGTAAAAGAGGAGGCTTTACTGTTATGACATTGAACTTTGAAGCGGAAGTAAACGTACCATTTGATTTTGATGTGGAAGCTTTAGCAGGGGAAGTGATCAACTTTACTTTGGAACACGAAGATTTCCCATATGAACCTGAGGTAAATCTCACATTAGTAGACAATGAGGGGATCCATGCCATTAACAAAGAATTTCGTGAGATTGACCGTCCTACGGATGTTTTATCATTTCCAATGCTTTCCTATGAAAATGCAGGAGATTTTTCAAAACTGGAAGATGATTATGATGATAATTTTAACCCGGATACCGGAGAAATTATGCTTGGAGATATTGTGATCTCGGTGGACAAGGTTTTAGAACAGGCAGAGAGTTACGGGCATACCACAAAAAGAGAGTATGCATTTCTGATCGTACATAGCATGTTACACCTGTTTGGCTATGACCACATGACACCGGAGGAAGCTGCGGTGATGGAAGCAAAACAAAAACAGATTCTTGATGAGATGAACATCACAAGATAAAGAAATTTTGAGGAATAATATGAGTAATAAAAAGAGTAGCACCAGTTTTTTAGTGCAGGGTTCCATTCTTGCAATGGCATCGATCATCAGCAGGATCATCGGTCTGGTATACCGTATCCCGCTGACTGCTATCATCGGAAATAAAGGAAATGACTATTATGGCTGTGCCTTTGAGATTTATAATATATTGCTGATCATTTCTTCCTACAGTCTGCCGCTTGCAGTATCAAAGCTTGTGTCCGCAGATATGTCGCTTGGGAGAAAGAAGAATGTATACCGTATTTTGAAATGTGCGCTGATCTTCGGACTGGTGTCCGGTACGATCGCCGCATTGATCCTATTCTTTGGGGCTGAGTTTATCACAGGAACGATCATGAAGACGCCTTACAGTATTTTTGCAGTGAAGGTGCTTGTGCCAACACTGATCGTAGTTGCAGTACTCGGCGTTATGAGAGGATTTTTTCAGGGACTCGGAACGATGATGCCAAGCGCAGTCTCGCAGATCTTAGAGCAGATCGCAAATGCGATCGTGAGTGTGTGGGCAGCCTATGTGCTTTATAACTACGGAACCAAAGTGGGTGCGGTGCTTGGAAATGCAGAAAACTATGCCGCTGCCTACGGTGCTGCAGGAGGAACGCTTGGTACGGGAACCGGGGCTGTGGTAGGACTTCTGTTCGCAGCCTTTGTTCTGCTCGCATATTTAAGTGTGTTTAAGCGTCAGATGAAGCGGGAACGCCGGGCAAAGGTTGACAGCTATTCGTATATTTTTAAAATTTTATTTATCACCATCATACCGGTTCTGATGAGTACTACAATCTACAATTGTAATGCAATTTTAGACCAGGCAATTTTTAAAAATATTGCGAACCTGCAGGGATACTCTGCAAATGATATCAGTGAGTGGAATGGTATTTATACCGGTAAATATAAAACCCTGATCAATGTGCCAATCTCGATCGCATCTGCCCTGGCAGCATCTTCCGTGCCAGCATTGACTGCGGCTTACACGAATGGTAAGAAAGAGGCAGTCCGCTCACAGATCAACACAGCCATCCGTTTTATCATGGTGGTTGCATTCCCGTGTGCAGTGGGAATGGGTGTTCTTGCATCTCCAATCTTACAGCTTTTGTTCCGTGATTCCTCGGAACTTGCAGCGAGTATGTTACAGCTTGGTGCTGTTTCTATTGTATTTTTCTCGTTGTCAACGCTCTCAAATGGTTTGTTACAGGGGATTAACCGTATGCGGGAACCGGTAAAAAATGCATTGATCGCACTGGTGCTTCATATTGGACTGCTTGTTGTCCTTATGTATGCCTTTCAGTTAAATATTTACGCAGTTGTTTATGCAAATGCATTTTTTGGCCTGTTGATGTGTGTCTTAAATGCATACTCTGTGAAAAAATACAGCGGCTACCGGCAGGAAATCAGACGTACCTTTGTGATACCGGGCATTTCTGCGCTCATTATGGGTGTTGCAGTTTATCTGTCGTATCAGCTTGCATTATATCTCTTTCGTGTGAATGCGATCGCAACCGTATTCAGTATTTTGATCGGTGTGATCGTCTATGCAGTGGTTCTTTTGCTGCTAAAAGGACTGACAGAAGAGGAGATTTTAAAATTTCCGAAAGGTGCTGCACTTGTAAGGCTGGCAAGAAAAATGCATCTGCTGCGATAAATTGTAAAACAAATTTACCGGCATGAAAATTTTTCGTTTAAGAATGTAAAAAATGGCAAATACTTATCAGGGGTGATGAAATTGAAAAAAATGATAAGTGTTTGCCTTTTATTTGTATTGCTTTTGGCCGGTTCTTTATGGATAGACCAGACAATGCGTTCTTCTGAGAAAACAAAGCCGGAAGAGGTGGCAGAAGAAATGGCTGCTGATACGGAAAAAATGACAGAGAGCATGTCACATCTCTCTTATACAAAATATTATGTCCATGCTTCAGAAGGCTATGTGGTCATCTATCAGGCGGATCATGAGACGGTTTACTGTGAGACTTCTATCCGGGTGGAACATCTCCCGGAGGAACTTCAAAGCGGTCTAAAAGAGGGAATTGCACTTTGTTCGGATGAGGAATTATATGAATTTCTTGAGAATTATTCATCGTAATTATTTGATTGTTACTTTTACTTATGGTAATATAAAAAAGGTTTTCAATAACTCTGGACCATGGGGATCAGAATCGTTAAAGGTTTACAATTACCCGGATAAATACAATGTGAGGAATCATGAATATAAATGAGAAAAAAAGCTTTGATGTCATAGTGATCGGCGGTGGAGCTGCAGGAATGATGGCGGCCATCACGGCTGCGTCCAATGGGGCGGACACGATGATCTTAGAGCATAAAGACCGTGTGGGGAAGAAGATTTTATCCACCGGAAACGGAAAATGTAATTATACGAACGAATTGCAGGGTGTCACGTTTTATCGCGGAGATGACCCTGCATTTGTGCTACCGGTTATGGAACAGTTTGGTTTTGACGAGACGGTTTCTTTTTTTGAAAAACTTGGTATTTATCCAAAAAGCAGGAATGGTTACTATTATCCGGCGAGCGAGCAGGCGGCATCTGTATTAGATGTGCTCCGGATGGAATTGACATTCCGCCATGTCTCTGTGGTAACCGAGTGTGAGCTTCGCAATATTTTAGAGAAAAAAAACGGTTTTCTGTTAGAGACTGACAAAGGAAGATTTTCTGGAAAAAAAATCATTTTTGCCACGGGATTATTGGCTGCACCAAAAACGGGAAGTGATGGAAGCGCAATTCCTCTGATCAAGGCATTTGGACATCGTTTTTCGGATGTTGTTCCGGCATTAGTTGCCTTGCAGTGCAGAGAATCCTTTTTCAAACAGCTTGCAGGAATCCGCACAGAGGCAGAAGTGTCACTTTTCATAGATGGAGAGAGCATCGCCTCAGAGCGCGGTGAACTTCAGTTGACGGATTATGGAATTTCCGGAATTCCGATATTTCAGGTCAGCCGTTTTGCCACAAAAGCGTTAAAGAGAAAGCAGACGGTCACAGCACAGATTGATTTTCTGCCAAAGCTGAGTGAACAGGAGATAGAACAATTGTTCGAAAGTCGCTTTCGAGAATATGCGCATGGCAAGACTGCGGACGAGGCAATGGTCGGGCTGCTGAACCATAAATTGAGCGATGTGCTGTTAAAGGAAGCGCACATTTCGCTGAAAAAGCCGGCAGAGGAGATCACGAAAAAGGAATTGCTGCAGCTTGTAAAACAGTGTAAGCACATGGAAGTCTGTGTGACAGGAAGCAAGTCTTTTGAACAGGCTCAGGTCTGTGCAGGCGGGGTACATACAGATGAGATCAATCCCCGGACGATGGAGTCAAAACTTGTTCCAAACGTTTATTTTGCGGGGGAAGTGGTTGACATTGACGGTATGTGCGGCGGCTACAATTTACAGTGGGCATGGTCGAGCGGCTATGTGGCAGGCATACATTCGGCAGGATCATACAGAACACATTTCTGTGTCAGGTGCACGGAAAAATGACCGGGGAATGAAATTACAAAAATGCAGGAAAATCAGGAAAAAAGAATGATACGAGTTAGTCAGTTAAAACTGCCTGTAGAACATAGTGAGGAGCAGTTCTATCAGAAAATTGAAAAAAGTTTAAAAATAAAAAAAGATCAGATCAAAAAGCTTCAGATCGTAAAAAAATCAATAGATGCAAGGAAGAAACCGGATATTTCCATTGTCTATTCCGTAGATGTGTGGGTGGATAAGGAAGAGAAGATTTTAAAACACTCTGGAAATAAAAATGCAGTCTGCGTCAAAGAGAAAAAATATAAAGTGCCGGAACATGGCACAGAGCGTTTCAACCACCGCCCGGTGGTGATCGGGGCAGGCCCTGCAGGACTTTTCTGTGCGTATCTGCTTGCAAGGGAAGGATACAGACCTCTCGTATTCGAACGCGGAAAAAAAGTCGGGGAGCGGACAGAAGATGTTTTACACTTCTGGAAAACAGGCGTACTGAATCCGGCATCCAACGTGCAGTTTGGCGAAGGCGGTGCAGGAACGTTTTCAGACGGAAAATTGAATACTCTGGTGAAAGATCCTCTTGGGCGCAACCGGTTCGTATTAGATACGTTTGTCTCCTTTGGAGCACCGGAGAAAATCACCTATGAGAACAAGCCGCATATTGGAACGGATATTTTATCGAAAGTGATTGCGGCAATGCGCGAAGAGATCCTTCATCTGGGTGGCACATTCGAGTTTGAGAGCTGTGTAACAGATATTCGGGTGGAAAACCAGAAGATCAAAGCCGTTGAGATCAATCACAATACCTGGATGGAAACGGAAGTCTGTGTGCTCGCACTTGGGCATAGCGCGCGCGATACGTTTGAGATGCTTCATAAGACCGGGCTTTTTATGGAGCCAAAGGCCTTTGCAGTCGGTTTTCGTGTGGAGCACCCACAGAGGGACATCAACCGCAGCCAGTATGGAGAAAAATATGCAGAACTGCTTGAGGCAGCACCTTATAAAGTGACCGCAAACCTTGCAAATGGAAGGGGTGTTTACTCCTTCTGTATGTGTCCGGGTGGCTATGTTGTGAATGCCTCCTCGGAGGAAAAACGTCTTGCGGTCAACGGAATGAGTTATTCCGACCGTGGAAGCAAGAATGCAAACAGCGCGATCATCGTCTCTGTGACACCGGACGATTTTGACGGAACGGACGCACTTTCCGGTGTAGAATTCCAGCGCAGACTCGAAGAAAAATCGTTTGCACTTGGAAACGGGAAAATCCCGCAGCAGCTTTTTGGCGATTACTGTGAAAATAAAAAAAGCACAGGATATGGAACGTTTTCTTCGGAGACAAGAGGTGAGACTGCATTTTCAAATTTAAGAGGTCTGTTTTCAGATGAGATGGAGCAGTCTTTTATCGAGGGAATGCATTCCTTTGCAAAACATATTCCGGAATTTGACCGGAACGATGCGATCCTGTCCGGCGTGGAGAGCCGGACATCCTCACCGGTACGAATCCGCAGGGATGAGGCGTTTGAGGCAAATATCAGAGGCATTTATCCATGCGGAGAGGGAGCCGGATATGCCGGAGGGATCACTTCTGCGGCAATGGACGGCATGAAGGTGGCAGAGGCGGTCATTCGAAAATATCAGCCTTTCCAATAAGGGGATCGCAGTCAGAAGAATCAGATAATTGCGCATGATAAACAGGCGCAATGGAAGGAAGTAACATAAGTGGCAGAATTTACACCAATGATGCAGCATTATCTGCAGACCAAAGAAGAATATAAAGATTGTATTTTATTTTACCGTCTCGGTGATTTTTATGAGATGTTTTTTGATGATGCCGTGTTAGTGTCAAAAGAGTTAGAGCTGACATTAACCGGAAAAAGCTGCGGTATGGAGGAACGTGCGCCGATGTGCGGTATCCCATATCATGCGGTGGAAGGATATTTAAACCGTCTGGTAGCCAATGGACATAAAGTGGCGATCTGTGAGCAGGTGGAAGATCCAAAGCTTGCAAAAGGAATCGTAAAAAGAGAGGTCATCCGTGTTGTAACGCCTGGAACAAATATGGATATCCAGGCTCTGGATGAATCAAAAAACAATTACATTATGTGTATTGTCTATCTGGCAGATAAATATGGGATTTCCCTTGCGGATGTTTCCACCGGCGACTATTATGTCACGGAAGTGGACTCCGAGCGGAAGCTGATCGATGAGATCAATAAATTTGCGCCTTCCGAGATTGTCTGCAATGAGAGTTTTTATATGAGTGGCGTGGATCTGGAAGACATGCGTCATCGTCTTGGAATTACCATTTATTCTCTGGATGCATGGTACTTCAGCGACGAGACGGCGGAGACAACCTTAAAAGGACATTTTCATGTCAACAGTCTGGAGGGGCTTGGCTTAAATGATTATGCCTATGGAACGATCGCAGCAGGGGCATTGTTAAAATATCTCTATGAGACACAGAAAAACAATCTGGATCATATTTCTGCCATCCATCCATATTCTACCGGCAAATTTATGATCATAGACAGTTCCACAAGACGAAATCTGGAGCTGGTAGAGACAATGCGAGAAAAACAGAAACGGGGTTCACTGCTCTGGGTATTGGACAAGACCAAAACTGCCATGGGCGCAAGGCTTCTTCGTTCTTATGTCGAACAGCCGCTGATCGATAAGGCAGAGATAGAAAAAAGACAGGATGCGATCGCAGACATCAACAGACATATGATCACCAGGGAGGAACTGCGTGAGTACTTAAATCCAATCTACGATCTTGAGCGTCTCATCACCCGTGTGACTTATATGTCCGCAAATCCGAGGGACCTGATCGCATTTAAGAATTCCATTGGAATGCTCCCACCGATCAAAACATTGCTGGAAGATTTTGATACGGAACTTTTAAAAGAAATTCAGACGGATATGGATTCGTTAGAAGAACTTTATCAGTTAATTGATGCATCGATCATGGAAGAACCTCCGATTTCTGTGCGCGAGGGAGGTCTTATCAAAGACGGTTATAACGAAAATGTAGACAAGTACCGTCATGCAAAGACCGAAGGAAAAACATGGCTTGCAGAGTTAGAGGCAAAAGAGCGTGAAAAGACCGGTATTAAAAACCTCAAAATTAAGTTTAACAAAGTATTCGGATATTATCTGGAAGTGACAAATTCCTATCGGGATCTTGTGCCGGATTACTTTACGAGAAAGCAGACACTCGCCAATGCAGAGCGTTATATCACACCGGAGTTAAAAGAGCTCGAGGATATGATCTTAGGAGCAGAGGACAAGCTGATCAATTTGGAATACGATCTGTTCTGTGAAGTGCGCAACAGGATCGCAGCGGAAGTGGTCCGCATCCAGAAAACAGCAAAAGCGGTAGCAAAGCTTGATACTTTCGTTTCTCTTGCCGTGGTGGCAGACCAGAATAATTACTGCAGACCAAAGATGACCAACAGTGGAGTGATCGATATCAAGGGCGGCAGACATCCGGTTGTCGAAAAAATGATCACAAACGATATGTTCATCGATAACGATACATATTTAGATAACGGAAATAACCGTATTGCAATCATAACTGGACCGAACATGGCAGGCAAATCCACTTACATGAGACAGGCTGCATTGATCGTTCTGATGGCACAGATCGGAAGTTTTGTTCCAGCGACATCGGCAAAGATCGGCATCGTGGATCGTATTTTTACCCGTGTCGGGGCATCGGATGATCTTGCAAGCGGTCAGAGTACCTTTATGGTGGAGATGAACGAGGTCGCAAATATCCTGCGCAATGCCACATCCAATTCGCTTTTAGTACTCGATGAGATCGGACGCGGAACAAGTACCT
>ENA-OPCD01000843-OPCD01000843.1-human-gut-metagenome-genome-assembly--contig:-NODE-843-length-25194-cov-6.670313_pt1 | contig 25194 bp, 22 predicted proteins | sample MGYA00241560_ERZ501471 | MGnify/ENA primary metagenome ERZ501471 (study PRJEB25962, sample SAMEA2042578) | human gut metagenome | biome: human gut; feature: human-associated habitat; material: faeces...
CGACTAAAGTCACAAATATAGGGAATAAGCTTTCTTCGAAGGCGTCTACTTTGCTTCGCAAATCAGAAGTTCCGAAATCAGTGAAGCATTCGCTTCTATATGATGGAACATTTTTGTTTTTTCTCTGGATTTCATTTTCTCGACTTTTTTTCCAAGATATTCATCAAGACCTAAGTTAAATTGGTTTCTTCGTCTTTTGAAAAGTCCCCTTCGTCCCTGTTCTTTTTCTTCTGGTTCACTTAAGATACGACCGCTTCCAAGATATTTTCCCTCGCCGGTATAAAGATACACAGTACTTCCAATGGGAAGTTCACCCTCAACGAGGGAGCCTTGTATGATAAGACTGTTTTGTTCTGCATTTTCTTCTAACGTAGCGTCGTAATAGAATAAAAACGCAGACTTTTCATGGAGTTCCATTACCTTTTTCTTCCAGGGTTCGAGATTTTCTTCCTCTTTATACTGTTCCATTGTCCGTTCGTGAAAGTCTTTTAACTTTTTTAACAGCATCGTTGTGTGTCCTCCACAATATCTTTTAATTTCTGGCATGCTTCACAATAAATATTATCTACCATTCTAAGGCATAGTTTTACTCCCTCTTCTTTTAGTTTTTGAAGTCTGTTAAGAGCAATCTGGAATAATTGATCATTTTTAATACGCCCATCCATTAATATATACAGACAAAGCTGCTGCTTATGATTCTCTCCATTTTTTAAGAGGAGTTCTTCTTTTTTCTCTTTCATCAGATCTGTCCCTATAATTAACGCCTCACCTGAAGAATATTCCCGGATGGTCTGTGGAAACTGGCATCGAAAACCTGTGCGGTAATTTTGAAATGTTTTCACCTGAACTGCACCATTTCCAAAAACAAATGCCTGCTGGCAATTATAACCAGAAAGTGTATTTTCCAGTTCTAATTCATCCTGAAGCAGATAGAGCATCTTACTTATCTTTTTGGAGTTATCCAGTTCTGTCCGCAAAATAATAAACAAATCAAACTGTTCTGCGCTTGTTTCCCCGCTCTTCCTTGCCTGCAGTTCTTCTGCCTTTTTTGTTTTATTCTGCTCTGACTTTTCATCTAAGCTTTCTTTTGTCATTCTGGCGAATTCTTCTTCCATCTGAATAGATTCTTCTAACAAATTCTGCAATTTTTCATAGCTGCATATCTCTCTGTTTTCAAAAATCTGTTTCCATTCTTCTGAAAGAATATTGTAGAATAGCTCTGAATAATCTGCTTCTGTTTTTAGGGGAGGAATTTTAACATTCCCCTTCGCACTGGCTACAAGGATTTTATAAATCAAACGATTGTCTGCAATCTGCTGCATCTTCTCATCAAATAAAGTAGCATCCCCAAAAATTCTCTCATCTTCTGGATACCATTCATAATCCTGCTCAAAGGTAAGAAGCTGAAACTTTTCAGGATGTAAAAGGACAACACCATATTGGCTGTTATCCATGTCTACATAGAACTCCTGCAGTTCGATAAGCCCCGGGTAAATATGCTTTTGTGAAAGCTTTTTAAGAATATGGAGTACCTGTAATGCAATTTTTTTGAGAATTAATGAATCAACATGAAAATGATCCATCTGCTTTCTCGCAAATAAAGACTTTACAGGAATCGCTGAGGATGGCAGCATTCCAATCTGTTCTTCAAAAATAATTTCGGGAATACTTTTTAACTCCCGGATTACCGGATGCCCTTTTTCAAATAATTCTTCCTTACTTCCATTCCCCATCGGGACTGTTTCCATACGTTCTCTCTCTTCCACACATTTCACCCTTTCTATGCACCAATAGACACACCTTTCATCAAATCCTTTAATGGCTTGACTATATTGTCTAAAAATTCTGTACTCATCGGTTTCAATAATTTGTCAATTTTAATGAACATCGGAGAAGCCTCCTCATCAAGCTCCCCATCCGGCTTTACAAAACAAAAATGGAAATCTTCCTCACTCATTTCATCTGTTGAGAAAAAGATCACCTGTCCTACCGGATACTGTGTGTATTCCTCATAGTCATTACTTCCATACGCATCCGTAAATACCATAATCGCCTTATTTCTTCCCGAAACAGGAAACTTGCGCAGGGAAGTTCCGATTGCTTTATGCACCGATTCTTTTCCATCGTCCCCGCCGCCATACAGCTTGGTTCCTTTTAACTTTTTTAAAAATAAGGAAATATCTGAAGTAAAACTATCTCGTCCCTCAAATAAAACCGTTTCTGTCTCCTCACCATTTTCTTCATTTCTTATCAGTGTGAGTCCAATCTGCGGATATACTTCATATTTTGACAGGCACTCTAAAAAATGTGCAGCTGCATAATATACTGCTGGAAATACGGTATACATAGATGCCGTCGCATCCACTACAAAATCTAAATACAGTGTAAATGCCTGTTCTTTTTCTTTCTTAAAATTCTGTTGTAAGTCTAAAGGAATTTCTGGATTCCAACTTTCATTCATATTGCCTAACACTCCTGTCCTTTTGGTTTTATTTCTTTCTCAAAAATCACCGTTTAATCTGCAAAATTTCAATATTTGTTCCCGCATAAGTAAAGATGTCTCCCTCGCAGACTTCTTTCTCTTTTTGTTTCCTGATAATGTGGCAATCTTCATGTAAGATAAGTGCTTTTACCTTATCATCCATCCGATAAAATGATAAAATATGTCCGCTCATTCTTCCATTCTGGCTTCGTTCCTGCTTTGTACCAAATTCAATCGGAATAAAACGATAATTCTTCATATATGGACTATATTTTACATCACCGATACGGTAGGAAAAACGAATCGTTTTCTGCTCCTGTGGCTGTTCTAAAAATTCGGGAAGTTCAGGAAGCTTTCTAACAGACATAAGGTATTCTTTCATATCCTGAATCACTTCTTTTATACTTCCATATCGTTCTTCTTCTCTCGCTATCATCTTTGCAATAATACGGCTTAAACGATCATCAATTCCTGGCATCTCTTTTAACTGATAGGCGTAGTCATCCCCTATCATGTAATTCTTTATCTCATCATTTCCATAGAAATGATGCTTCCCTGTATAAATAAAATAAAGTACAAGTCCGGCAGAATAAATATCCATCTCCGGCCGGCAGATATAACTGTTCCAATATCTTGGATCGGCATATCCTGGCGTTCCTTTCTGTTCTCTCCGAAGCATGACAGTCACATTTGATGCATGAAGATGTACCCAGTCAAAATCAATAATCTTAACAACAGAACCATCCGGGGAGGCCAGTACATTCTCCGGCTTTAAATCTCGATGAACAATCGGATCCTGCCGGTACATAGACATATAATGATCTATTCCAAGCAGGAACTTCATTGCAATGCGATTCCTCACCTTCATTTTCTCATTCCAGGTATCTCCTGCAATCCCTCGGCCGCGCATCAGTTCTGATAGATCACTTTCTTCGATATATTCTACCAATGTAATAAAACGCTTGTTTTTCTCGTCAAGCATTCCTCCATAAATTCGGATAATATAAGGAGAATACAACTGTACCTTACTTTCTTTTTCTACATAAACCTGCTCAAGATCATTACAAAACAACACCTTCACAAAATACTTTTTACCTGTGCGGATGTCTTCGGCAATCATGGCCTGCTTACTTCCGGTGCGGTGACATTCTTTTAACATTTTTAAAGATACGACCATATTTTCTCCGGACCGTTCTCTGTCGCGAATCCATGTGAAAACTTCGCCCTCTTCAAAATAACAATTCATCTTACCGGCCTCCTATAAAACGGTTTTTAAAAAGTTTCTCTTTTAATGACAGCGGCTTCTTGCTCTTAGGAAGTTCTGTATAACAGCAGATATCTTCCTTTTTTTTCGACTGTCTGGTATCTGTTTTGGGAAACTTTACTTCGCTTTCCTTTTTGTTTTTTTCCTTTTCCTGATTTACATAAAGAATTGCTGTCTGATTATCCTCTTCCCCGCTTTCTCTTGCGCTCTCAAAAATCTGTCCAATCACTCTTTGCGGGCGCTCACAATCACAACATATCGTTTCGATTTCTGCTTTTGTAAGATCTCCGAACGCTCCGTCTGAGCCCATCAGTATTCCGTCAATCTCCTCTGCGGGAAACAGACGGCAATAGGGCTTACATTCCTTTCTCTTTCCAAGATAATCAAGCAGGCGATTCTTATTCTGATAATATAATACGGACCCTGCTGTTGTTTTTCCTTCCCTTACCATCTCTTCCGCCACATTCTGTACTTCACTGATAAGCTCAATTGTTCCATTCTTGATGCGGTATATTGGACTGTCCCCGCAATTTGATACAATAAATGTATCCCAGAAATGAATCACCGCAGACAAGGTGGTTCCTCCTTTGATTCCGGCATCCAATCCTTTCTTATACAATCCCTGATTTAACTTACTATATATTTCTTCAGAAAATTCCTGTAAAATCTCAATCTGCCGGTCTAAGGGATTCCCTTTAAATCGATCACTCATCAATGTCTGCAGCAATTCCTGATACCACAGATTTACTGCCGCCTCTGAATAATATTTACCCCCGGAAAGTCCGCCCATTCCATCTGCTACTACCATCGCTTTTACTACTGCTTCTGCATTCATATGAATCTCCATCTGGCAATAGCTGTCTTCATTCGATGAGCGCCGGTTTATTTCACTTGCAAAAAAGAAAGCCACCGTACTTCCTCCCTTCCCTCATTTGAAAATTCCTTTCCTTTATGATACACTGATTCACATAAAAAATCTACAAAAGGAGGTTCTCCATGTTTCCGAAATCGTTTTCCAATTTTACATTCTATCAGAAAAAAAAAGATATTTTAATCTATAAAGCTGCTGATTCTAATCATCAGTATATTTTAAAGTGCAGCGAGAATACTACCCCTGCGCTAAAACAGGCACTCCTTGATGAATATGAGGGATTATTTCCTCTGTCCCATCCATCTCTCCCAAAGTATTATGGGTTCTGCGAGAATTTCTCATTACCAGAATCAAATACTCCTGTCTTTGCGCTTTGTATGGAGTGCTGTGATGGCAGCTTACTGCCTAAACTCGTACCATTTTTGGCTTTAGAAGATCTATTATATATCCTGCTTTCTACTGGAAAAGTGCTTTCTTATCTTCTCGAGAAAGGAATTCTTTATACGGATCTTCATCCGTCCAATGTACTTATAAGAACATTAGACGGGCATCTGGCAATCACTTTATTAGACTTTACTTACTGTTACTACTTCCTGAATAATCCAAATCCACCATATGAGCTGCGTTTTTCTTATAATCTTTCTCCTGACTTAAAGGGACAGCAGATGTTGATTCAGGAACTTACTTACTTTCTCCACGCTCTTCTTGAAATAAAAGAGCAACAGCGCACAGGTAAAAAAGAACCCCTTCCTTTTTCTGTGTGCATGCTTCTTGAAACGGGAAATCATCCACCAGAGAATCTCTCCCTTCAAGAATTCTTAATTATGATTCAAAAATGCTTCCTTAGTTTCTAGAGCGTGTTTGAAAAATGCTTTCTGCAAGATGTGCGTTACAATTTGTGGGAGATTTCGCCTGAATGAGGGCGGCGTAGCGGGCTACGTCAACTGAATGAAGGCAAAATATACCGCAAATTGGGGCGTGCAGATTGTAGGAATGGTTTTTCAAACACGCTCTAGAGCTTGTTTGAGAAATCCTCTAATTTGCATCAAAAAGTGTATTGTATAAATCTTCTACCACTGGTGCAAGTGTTTTTCCAATTTCCGTTGTCTTTAAACGATTTGCAACGATGACATACTGCGGATTATCTGCCGGTGCAAATGTAACAAGCCATGCGTTGTTCGTTCCATCTCCCCTCTCCGCAGTTCCTGTCTTCGCAGCAATAGAATATTCTTTCTCTCCTACTGTGGACATTCCATAAGACTGTGCTGCAGCCTTCATTGCTTCTTTAATCTCCTGCGCAGTATCCGTATCCATTGTCTCTACTAACTTTTCTGACTTGCCTTCCGCTGTTGTCTGCCCTTTTCCATTGACTACAGATTTAAAAAGATATGGCTTTAACATTACACCATCATTTGCAATACTCTGTGTAACCATCGCCATCTGAAGGGGTGTAACAAGAGTTTCTCCCTGGCCAAATGCTGTTGTCGCAACAACATTATCTTCATAACCCTTTAAATCAAAGTTAGAATGGATTGTTGCAAAATCAAGAGAAATGTCTTCCCCAAGTAAAAAGCTTTTTCCTGTCTTATAAAGGCGAAGGCCGCCAAGCTTTAACGCCCGGTTCATAAAGTACACATTAGAGGATTTCACAAACCCTTCCCGGAATGAAATACTTCCATAGGCTTTACCACCATAATTTCGTATTGTCTGTCCATTTACCGTAATTGAACCAGTGTCTTCAACTTCTTCTCGTTCAATACCTGCTTCTACGATTTCTTTGGATGTGATTAATTTAAATACGGAACCTGGCGCTACCGGATTCTGGTATGCATTGGAGAGGAATACTCCTTCTTTTTCATTGATTTTTTTCCACTTATCTTCAATCTCAGACACATTAAAAGATGGCGAAGATGCTAACGCTAATATTTCTCCTGTCTTTGCATCAAGAACTGCAACAGATCCTTTATATTTCTCAATGTCCTTATATGCTCTTTCCTGCAAAGCCGCATCAATCGTAAGAGAAACATCCGCACCTTTCTTTTGCTTTGGATTAGCCCCGCAATTGCTGTGAACAAGTTCTTCATTCATCGTCTTTTCTACACCGTATGTTCCATAAATCTTGGACCAGTAACCAACGAGATTAGAAAAAGCATAGGGATGAGAGTATGTGCGTGCTCCGCCCGGCTTTTGTGAAAATGCAATCGTATTTCCATTACGGTCTAAAATAGATCCTCTCACATATTCTTTCTCATATATCTTTGCCTTGGCCTGACTCTTCTTTTTGTCCGCTTCTTTTGATACGCCCGGAAGCAGCGCGGAAACTCTCACGAGAGAAATGATCATTAAGATGACGCAGATAAGCGTGGCACTTTGCAGTAACTGCGTTCTCCTTAAAAAATTTATCCTGTTCTTCTTCATCTTCTACTGTTCCTTTCCATTTGACATTACTTGACACCGCTACGATAAGTCCCACGATCATAAAGCTGATCATAAGTGAAGTTCCTCCGCTTGAAATAAATGGCAGCGTGATTCCGGTAAGTGGGCACAGCCCGGTACTTCCAGCGATGATAATTAATGTCTGGTCAAAAAGCATAAATACAAATCCCGCGCCAACTGCTCTGTGATAGCGGTCCTGTTTTCTTACAAAAAGTCTTACTCCCTCAAGCCACATCATAATAAATACAATAAATACAAGCAGTGCAAATATCATACCACAACGCTGAATCAGTGCTGGATAAACGAGGTCACTCGTCTTAACCGGCAGCTCTGTCACAGAAGAGGTTCCAAACCACCCTCCAAGTACGATAGACTCTTTCGCTTTAAGAAGCTGATATCCAAGTCCTAAAGCATCCTTTTCCGGATGCAGCCAATAAATAAAACGATTCGCTATCTTGTTATAATTTGAAAGGAAAATCTGTGCCAGTTTGTTCGTTCCAAGAAACACTCCTGCACTATTCCACTTTGTAATCTGTGCTCCTATAACAGAAAGTCCGACAGAACCTGCTGCCATGACGAACACCGTTCCGATAAATACCTTTATATCTGGAACGAATAAAAAGAGGAATGTTAAAAACAGCATAAGAATCAGAAGCATGGTTCCAAATTCACTCTGTAATGCCAAAAACAATACTTCTAAAAATGTTACAGTATAAAAAGCCCGTATATTCTCCTTATCCGGATTCGCCTTTGTTCCTAAAAGTCCTGCCGCAATAAATACATATAGAAACTTAATAAACTCTGTTGTCTGTAAAGAAACACCACCTATTGTAATCCAGTTTCTTACGTTACCAACACTCTTTGCAAGAACAAGAGTTGCTGCCGACAGCAATAAGGAAAACCAAAAGAATATTCTGCATACCTTAATCGTCGATAATTTAAAACGCTTCAAACACTTTATAGAAGCAATATTTCTGCTATTTATATAAATTAACGCTGCCAAAAGAGCCATCACAAATCCAAGAATATACTGAAACTGCAATGATGTTGCCGGATTATGTGTCGCATAATACTGCGGATTCTTTAATACCTGCTCTTCTTTAAAAATACATTGCAGCATCGTTCCTACCGTAAGAAGTAACAAGGTATAAATAACAATCTTCTTATTTCCGTGTATCACAGAGGTAAAAAACCAGGATAATAACGTAATCGCAAGTAAGATTCCTATCATATCAAGATAAATCTTTCCTGCGCCTTTCGCCTGCACAAAGATAAAGGCCGCTGCCTGCATCAACAGCAGGGCAAGAACCGGACTATTTTTAAAGGAATAAAATGCTCTCTGGATTTCCCATACCACCCTTTCAAAAGAAAAGGCTTTTGTTCCAGTATCATGCCTACTCATAGCTTCCCTCCGCATTTTTATAAAGTCTTGTAGACTGGCTTCTTCCGCCCTCTACCGCAATCTGAAATTCTTCATTTCCAATGTAAACTCTTAAACCATCTGACAATGGAACCTGCCCTGTCACCATTCCATTCACATAAAGCTTATTCATCGTTCCCACATCTTCTAATAGATAACGTCCGTCTCTCTCAATAATGCGGCAATGATTCCTTGCTACACATAAATCATCCAGTACTAAATCATTACTTGTACTTCTTCCAATTGTAAATGGAATCTTATTCACGCGGTACCGCGCCATAACTCTGTGATTGGCATCCAGCTTCATAAGCGTAATTCCCGTTGTTTCTCTCTTCTTCATCGGAACAATCTTGCCACTTTCGTCTTTATAATCCTGCCCTGCGCTGCTTTCTTCCGGCTGCATTCTCTCCTGGCGCTTTCGTTCCTGCTCTTCATAGTCATATAACCAATCTGTGTTAACTCGAATACTCTCTCCATCATATCCGTCCTGCTGAGATTCTTCTTCATATTCCATCTCTGAGAAATCATTCTTCTTTGGATATTCTTCGGCATACTGTTCTTCCTCTAATGCCTGTTTTTCTTCTTTTTCTTCACGTAACTCATACTCTTCAGGTTCGTTATCCTCATCAACCAGAATTCCTTTTCGTTTCTGTTTCTTTTGTAACTTTTTCTGTTCTTTTTCTTTTTGAACTTCTAACTTCTTTTCCTCACGTTTTTGCTTAATTTCCTCCTTCTTTTCCTGTCTTAATGCCCACTCATCTACGAAGTTCTCTCCCTCCTCGGAAGCCTTCTTTAGATTCTTATTCGAACGTATTAAAACAAGTACAATAAATGCAATTAAAATAACTACCCCAATCTGCGAAATAATAGACATAAATATAGCTCCTGCCTTTCGTTATTTTTAAAAACGCTGCTGCGTTCTTACCAATCACTTTCAACAGGAGCATACCATAAATAGTGCCTTTATTCAAATATTAGCTTTCTGAACTTTTACTGATTCTTTCTTACTTTTGCTACTGCTTCTACCATAGAAGACAAGTCGCTTTTCCATCCATCCTCTTCTTCTCCAAGAACTTCCGCCAGGATAGAAAGAAGGGCTTTTCCATCCAGATTATTTTTTATAAATTCTTTCTGGATTTCTTCCACATTCTGCATGCCATTCTCTTTCTGGTAACATTTACCTGTCCAGATTGAATATAAAGTTGCCGCATAAAAGTACATGTCATTACGAAGGAAATCCTTCGTAAAGCGGCTAGGCCGTCTCACATAACAATAGTCCTCAAACTTTTCCATATCAAGAGCATCCGGTACATAGTTCTTTTCAATCAAAAGAGCTGGAATTTCCTGAAACTCAACTTCCTGCCAGTTATCAATTCCCTCTTCCATATATTCTGCCGCACTCTTCTTAAAAGAAACATTTTTCTTATTGCGGTTCATATCATCAAAAAGCAGTTTATCTTCCATTGCAAAACGGCAGTAGCCGTTCTTCTCATACCCAAATTCTCTATTCTTTTCATTTTTTAAGATTTGTCTGCCGATACAGAAGGAAAACCACCATTTCTGTGCAGCTGGAAGTTCATAAACAGAATTATATTTCCGGCATAAATCTTCCTCGATTTCATAGCCTTTCTGGCGCAGTCTCTCTGATGCAGATTCAATCATAATCCAGATTTCCTGGCTGTTAGCCACTGAATTCGACTTGTATCTGGCAATCATTTCGATAATGACTTCTGCCGGTGTAATGCCAAGAGGTTCCATCTGTGCCTTTGCAAGTAATTTCTCAATGGATTCATACGTTGGCTGCAAGGCAATACAGAACCGCAGCAGCCATTCTCTTGTAACAACTGCTTTGCCTGCTCTTATCTTTGAAAACTGTGCTTCACAGTGAAGACAGCCAATATCTCTTAAAAACCAGGCAGCCTTATCATAGTATCCATATTCTTCCTCAATAACTTCTTCAAGACACTGGCCAAACTTCCTTGTTCCATCCTTAAACTCATCTTTGTAACTTCGAATGAGTTCATAGAATTCCTCTAATGTCTTCACTTCAGAAAGCATAACCCACAAATCCATCGTTGCAAGGCTTCTGCTGTCCTGCTGTATATTTTCTTCTAAAATGTCTTCAATATGTGCCCGGACATCTTCAAAGGCATCAATTGGAAAAAGTCCATTAATCAGTGCAATCCACAAAGCATCATCAATATTCTTACAGTAAAGTCCATATCCCATATAGGTTTCCAGAAGGATGTGGTTAATTTCCTCTAAATTCATTTCAAATGCCATACCAAGTGTGACATAGATATCCCTGGATGATGGCATGGAACCACGAAGCCATGCCCCGATTGCCTGTCTTGTCACAGGTACATAAGAAACTGTTCCCTCTTTCTTCTTTTCTACACGGTGAAACACCTTTTTTGCCAAAGATGTATTGCTGTAATCAAAGGCATCCATTTTTTCCTCTAAAAATCTGGAAAATGGAATTTTATTTTTCTGCCCTTCTGCCAGCCGTTCTTCTATCGCATTCATAAAAGATTCTATCGTATCGTCTGCTAATCTTTCCATAACTTCCTCTTTTTCTATCTGCCTGCATGTGCCGATTCTTCTTCCATCTGACTTTTTTCCTTTTTCAGGCGAAGGAGATTCACTACCTGAATACATACCGTAATTACTCCCAAAATAATAAAATAGTACAGTCTCACTTTTTGCGAACGGAAAAACCAGGCCGCCGCTTCAATAATCCAGCCTTCTACCAGACACAGGCCAACTACCTTCCACAGAGGATAACTCGCCTTTCTCTGAATAATCACAGCCTGATAATTTAACATGAGAAGAACCCACATGCCCGCCATACCAAGTGCAATCTTCCAATGTCCAATCATTAAAGAATAATGAGATAAGTACATGATACAACCGGTGAGAAATCCTTGCGGGAATCCCATAAGTAAAAATGGAACTGCCGGTCCTTCCTCTTCTAAGCTGTCCTCTACTGCCTCTGCCTCCACATTCTCTATCTCCGTGCCTGTTTTTCTCGCTTTTTCTTCCTCTGTTTCTGCTGCTTTCTTATACCGTCGTCCCATGTCACTGTCCTCCTCACCACTGTCTTTCGATTGTCCGCCTTTTTTTATTCTATGTGTTCTGTGTCCGCGTTCCTGACGAAGCACCATTCTTGTTTCCGGCCGGTATCCGCCGAGCATTTCCTCCACATAACACGCTGTATCTAACTGCTTTTTATTAAAGAGCGCTGCATGTTCCTGTAGCTGCTTTACAAAATCCTGAAGAATCTTAATCCACTGCTCCCTTCGGTTCAAATGAATCGCTATTTTATCGAACAGTTCAAACCGGTCTTTGTCAAAAAGTTCCTCATTCAAAAGGCCGATTCCTGTACGAAGGATCTCATCTTTTTGTTCTCCTGGTACTTTCTCCTCATTAAAATCTTTCACATACTTATACAGACTTTCCATGTCCCTCGCATTCATGCGAAACAGACTTTTTCCATAATCAGATAGCTTCTGATTCGCCAAAGTTTCACATAGAAGGCTGGTATAAATATCCTTATTTTTCTCTCTGATCACAGCAAGAAGTGAGGCAAACTCCACTTTATCTTCCTCAAATACTTCCCCTAACACTCTGTCGATTTCTTTTAAAATCCGCTCTCTTGAGCGTCCTGTCATGCCAGTTAAAAGATTCTCTATATATTTCTGTCTTTCTTTTGCTGAAAACTTATATTCCCTGATTTCTTTTAAAATATCTTCTGCTACATATTCTAATGCTTTGTCTTTACATACCCAATATAATAGTTCTGGAAAATTTTCACTTAAAATTTCTATGCTAAGTGCACTCTGTCCATGCTTTCTTGCAATATCATAGAAAATCCACTCTACTTTCTTAAGAAGATTTCCGTTATCTCGAACAGTCTTTAAATACTTCCCAGCCGTTTTTTGAAAATCTCGATAGATCTCGTCTTCTTTTTGGCTTGCCTGTGCAAATCCATTATAAAAATACTGATCAAGGGCTGTCTGCGTGTTCTCCCAATCATTTCTTTCAGATTTTTCAGAAAGGTTAAAATACTTTGTTCCACATACTTTCTGTGAAAAATAGAAAGAAACGGATGGGATTGCCTCTCTTGTAAAGGAAACATATCCTGCTCTTTCCTTGCCGGCTGCGGCAGCAAGCTGTGAATTACATACATCAAACGCTTTGCTTTTTCTGCAAATTCTTCTTCTTTCCAATCCGGTGCCACAATATTAATTCCCTCAGAGTGTCCCGACAAACACCAAAAGACTACCTGCATAAATTCAGGCAGTCTTGACATAAGATTCATCTCCTGCAAGATATCTTTTCTATGAAATTCCGGTTCTTCAAGGAATAACGGCTGTAAATAACCAACACTCTCTTCCTCTGCCCATTCTCCTCCCGGTGCAAGATAGGCTACTGGATTACTTTCAGGAGCCTTGGGCTGATAAATTCTAACTCTCTTATTCTGCCGCTTATCCTCTCCCGATTCACATGGAACAGAACTCATCTTTACAAAACCACAAACAGAACTATAAACAAGTTCATCTACTTCTGTTTTTCCAGTCTTATCTATAACAGCTGCCTGTGCCAGCTTTTCAAGTTCTCTTAAATAGGCTCTGTCTTCCGGCATGGAGGAAGCAGTAATTCCCCAGCCAAGTTTATTCCCGGAAATGCAATGATTAGACCACATATACTCATGTATTAAATATTCTGTCTTCATTCAAGCCACCCTCTTTCCTGCATGAACTTCATCATCATCCACAGTATTGGTTCCTCTGTTCGAATCGGCCGTACTCTTCCTACTGTTTTCACTTCCTTTTGTGTTCCCTCCATCGTCTCCTCTGTCTCACAGCCAAGTGCTGATACTGCAAAGAGACCACTCTCTTTGTAATCTGCAAGATTACGCTGCAGGCGGAACACCTTCTGATCAAAAATCTGCTTTAATATCTCCTGTCTTAAAAAATGATGATCCATGTTCATAAAGCCATAAGATACCTGCTTTCTCTCAAATAAAAGACTGTTTCCCCTGTATTCCTTTATCTCTCCAAGTTCCTCTAATAAATCACTCTTTGCGATAGTAAGAGCCATATACTTCTGCTTTAATTCATGATCTCCAAGAACAGAACGAATAGAATCTAAAACGGTGTCTGCCTTTCTCTCATAAAAATACTCGTCACTCATCGTATTCTCCATCATGAAATCCGCCTGATCCATAACCTGCTTTCCATTCTCATTACTCATTCTCTGAATGGACATCTGTTCTTCCTTCCCCATGACATAAAGTTTCTCTAATACTCGCTCCTCATCAGGAATCTGTTTATTAATAAGAGAATGTTCCAGATGCATCTGCGCTGGATCTACCAGGCAGATAAATCCATCCATATGCCGGACAAATCCTGTTCTTCCTGTACCTGCACTGTCTCTGATAAGCTCTCCCGCCACATCATAAATTGCCGTAAGCATATGCAGATTCTTCTGTCCAATCCGATAGGTCACTTCCAAAAATACCGGTTTTTTAAAAGCCTTACTTGTTGACTCCGGACAGATTCCATACCGCATAAGACGGTCGGCATTCCGCTCCATCTCTATCTTATAATCATCATTTGGATTGCCATAAGCATTACGAACCGTAAGATTCTGTCTCTGCATCACATCAAATCCATTCATCATTAGAGAACAAAGATACACGGTCTTACCAGAAGCGACACTTCCTGCAAGCCCGATCATCAACATCTCATATTTAAAAAAGTTCTGTGGAAGTACATTATGACAGTGCGGACAGACCATCGTATTGGAAAAAAGAGTAACCGCTCCCTCTTCCACATGAAACGTATATCCACAACTATCCGTATCAAAGCGTTTCACGGCAAGATCTCTTCCGGCCGCCGTCAGTTCCTGATTCAGTTCTGTCATAACTTCATTATCTATAATAATTCTCTTTGCATCGATTTGTTCTTCCGGGATTCCCATAGCGCTCCAGAAATACAAATACGCCGTATCTGTCTTATAAGAAAATACTTCATTTAACGCTGGTGACTGAAATCTTACCCCGTCTGTTCTTAAAAGAAATCCTGCATCCTCATTTGAAATATTACGGAAACAGTAAGGACATTTCTTCACCCGTATTGTTTTTGTCTCCTGCATCTGTATCTCTCCCGTCTAACATCTTTTCGTTGCTTTAATCGAAATCTCGTGTTTTGATTCCAAAATAATATAATACTTGACATCCTGCTTTATGACCGCCTGCTTTGTCGGAACACCCTGTCCTCGCGAAAGACCTGCCTCGCGAATCTCAAATGGCTGCTGTTTCGAAATAACCGTCAGTTCTTCTGGATTATCGCAGGCACAGATTTCCAATCCCTGATCTTCGATATAATAAGTAAACTCTTTACCCGACGGATGCTTTCCATACATAAGAATATTATCAAGCGCCACCTTATCCCTGCGGATTCTTCCATCTGGACAAATCGCTGCACAGCCACCAAAGGCGGAACCATGCGTAATCATAAAGTCCATGCCAAATAAGCGGTCTTTCTGCTTCTTTTCTTCTTCCTGTCTCTGCTGCCGTTCTTCTTCTCTCTTCTGACTCTCTAATTCCGAAACTTGCCCGGCATAATCCAATATGTATTTTTCCTGTTGCTGCCGACCACTCTGCCGCTTCCACTGAACGACTCCGACCACCGCCATTAATGCCGCAATCACAAGCCCGGCTTCCATTGTAAAAGTAGAAATCAACTCTTTACACCTCATTTTTATTCATTATATGCAAAAAGAAATCTTTTTTATTCTCCTTGCCCTTATACGATTATAACAGAAAAAAAGCATTTCTCAAAGAGGGTGATTTATTGGTTTTTACTAGAGTGTGTTTGAAAAATGATTTTTTAAACACACTCTAGATTTCCACAAAAAAATATTATAAAATAATAAATATATGTAACGACCTTACTTTACGCAAATATCCTAATTCATTCTGCGTAGTTATATAACATATATTTCTGAATAATTATCATAAATACTATTTTGAATAATCAGCATATAACACTATAGAAATAACATAGAAATGAGGACTTTACTATGGCTCTTGAATCATTACATCTGAAAAAAGAATTTGAAATACGGCAGCTTACTTCTCTCCACTATTTTGAATATAAAAGTGACTTTATTTTTAAAAGTGAGTATCACGATTACTGGAAACTTCTCTATGTGGAGGATGGCTCTGCCGAAATCTCTTTTTCCAACAAAAAACAGGCACCTGTCACTTTGCAAAAGGGTGAACTTTTCATCCAGTCTCCAAACGAATACTACTCTTTTAGGGCCTCCTCCGGCAATATTGCCGTTCTATTTACCGCAGGTTTTTACAGTGATACCGCAAATCTTTCATTGCTCGCCAACAAAAAGCTTGTATGCCAGAAAAAAGAGACTGAGTTATTACAGGCACTCGCCTTAGAAGGAAAAAGCAACTTTTCTCCAAAAATCAACCCAGCATCGCCTGCTGCCCTCGAACGAAGATATAACCAGCCTTTCGGCGGTGAACAACTTATCGGCATTTACCTTGAAATGCTCCTCATCAGCCTAATGCGCCAGTATACTTCTTCCGAAGAGAAAAAAGAAACTCCATCTGAAAATACAAAAAAAGACGCTTCCGCTTCTCTCTTAAAAACAGATTCTATTCTTTTCAACCGAATCACCGATTATTATGAGGCACATATCACCGAACATATTAAGGTAGAACATCTTTGCAAAGAATTTGGCATAGGCCGCTCCCATCTACAGAGAATTTTTCGTGAACAGACTGGCTATGGAGCAATCGAATACTTTTGCCAGATGCGAATCAGTGCCGCTAAACGGTGCATCCGAGAGAATCGTATGAATCTGACAGATACCGCTGCCTCGCTGGGCTATACCTCAATCTATTACTTTTCAAAACAGTTTAAAAAAATCACGGGAATGTCTCCATCACAGTATCAGAAGATGGTGCGAAGTTCTAAGAAAGACCCTCTTTATGAACAGAGAGAGCTTTGATTTTCTTTGCAAAATAGACGAACTCGGAAAATGAAAAAAGATATATTTGTGACTTTAGTCGCTGCAGGTTGAATGTTCGCTCATGCGCTCGCATCCAACCTTTGCTCCGAGGCCACAAATATATCTTTTTTCATTTTCCGGGTTCTGATTGTGGTTGCTGAAGTAAATTCAACAGCTGTCTCTATCAAAATATTCGAGGAGTTTTATAGAACTTCGCATTTAGACGATTTGTTGACTCTCCAGACACTTTTGATTTTACTACTGTGGCGTCTCCCCTGCCTGCGTCAATCAGAGTCCTACTTCCACAAATCTTCTGGATACACTCCTTGCTGTTTCATCTCAGAAATTGCATCCATTACTGATTTTTTATCTTCTTTATAAGTTACGCCATACCATTTTTCAGCGGATTCCATCACCTCTACAGTTGCGCGTTTTTCTTTGAGCAGTTCTTCTACTACGCTTGGAAGGAAGTATTCGCATTTCATAGGTTTTTCTTTTAATCCTTTGTCTAAAAATGCAGGGAATTTGTCCTCAAGTACTTTTAAAAATCCTGGTGTGAATCCCCAGCAGTTCATGGAAACTGGTGTTTTGTCTGGAACTGGTGTCCAGCTTGCTCCGTCATCAAGAGTAAAGGCAGCTTCTGCTCCTCGTTTTTCAATCCTTGTTCTTTCTGTGATTTCTTTTAAGTAGTGGTTTTTGTCTACCTGACATACGCCTCGGGATACATGACCATTTTCTGTGATAGTTTTTTCGATATGAAATGCAATCATAACATAGCGGTATAAATCATCATCTTCATGTGTTGTCAGATAATCATAGAGCATCTGAAATGCTTTTGGCCCATAATAATCATCGGCATTGATTACGGCAAATGGGGCATCTACCACGTCTTTACAGCATAGAAGAGCATGACCTGTTCCAAATGGTTTTTCTCTTCCTTCTGGCACCTGATAACCCTCTGGCAGCTTATCCAGCTCCTGAAAAACATATTCTACTTCCATAAATGGCTCGATTCGTTTTCCAACGATTTCCCTAAAGTCTTTTTCAATGGCATGTTTTATAATAAACACTACCTTTTTAAAGCCAGCTCTTTTTGCATCATAAACACTAAAATCTAAAATCGCATGTCCCTGTTCATCTACTGGATCCATCTGCTTTAATCCACCATAGCGGCTTCCCATTCCGGCAGCCATTACAATTAATACTGGTTCTTTCATTCTTTCTTCCTCCTAAAATATATCATGCCCTCTCGGAGTCTTTTTGTTCCTGCTTTTGTGAAAAGATTTTTTATCAGTTATGTCTAAATTTTCGAAGTGTATACAGTTTATACTCTGATGAAATTCAGGTACATCTGGCAAAAACCCGGCTGCAAAAGCACATGTAAGAAAGGCTCTGAATAGTACATCTAAATTATAAAAAAATTTAAGCTAACTTTTTCATTTTCCCATAAAAAAAGTCAAACTTCAATCAGAATTTATATTATTTTTATAATTATTATGGATTTATCCCAAATGTTTATATTTCTTTCGTTGAGAACGGTAAAAAAAGACAATATAATATAATTATCGACATTTGATATTTTCATCACAAGCAATCATTATGCAAAACGAAAAGTCGTAAATCAAAAAAGGAGGCAGTTATGACGCAAACAAGGTATACTTTACAGCAGCATCATGTTAACCTAAAGTCATCTGTAAAATTGTCGCATGTCAATATGTATCATTGCGAATCCCCTGCTTCAAACATCTTTCCGGGGCATCCGTATTCAAAAATTATCTTTATTCAAAAGGGACAGGGACAATTTTATTTCGGCAATCAATTTTTACCGGTTCGAGAAAATGATTTATTACTGGTGAATCCTGATAAGCAGAAATTTTCTGTTGACGTTCGGGAATCCCCTCTCGATTTTGTGATACTAGGGATTGAAAATCTATCTTTCATTGATGACACCAAACAGTGCATCCCTCCATTTACCAGATTATCATTTCCTTCTGATACCTGTCAGCATTTAATGCATATGCTGATTCATGAGTTAGAAAAGCATTCTGAGTTTTATGAAGATGCATGTCGGTATTACCTGAATCTTATTCTTATCGAAATTCAGCGAAATACCAACATTCATTATGATTTTCCTTCTAAAGAAAAAAATAATCGGGACTGCAAGTTTGTCAAAGAATATTTGGACAGCCATTACACAGAAAATATCACTCTTGATATTCTCTCAAAAGAAAGTAAGATGAACAAATATTATCTTGTTCATTCTTTTACAAAGCACTTTGGCTGTTCCCCAATCAGTTATCTCAATGACAAACGAATTGAAGAAAGTAAGAACCTACTTGAAACAACCAATCATTCTATTGCAGCCATTGCTTCTATGATTGGTTTTTCCTCGCAATCTTACTTCTCACAATCTTTTAAGAAAAATACTTTTATGACTCCGAATGAATACCGAAGGGCTTCACGGCAGATTTAAACCCCATGATTTCATTGTGCATCGCATAATAAATTGAAATTATTTTACATATTATATAATCCGGGTATCATTTTCTTTCAGCATATCCGGATTATTTTATCATTTTCTACTTTTATTTTCTATTTTGACTGCCCATTTTACTTTTTTCCCGTCACTTTTGGTCATTATTTTTTCGTGTTTCATCTGGAAAAAGCGTTTAAGTTATAGTATAATGATATAATTAATGTAAAAACAGTATCTAATATAGGAGGATTTTATCCATGCCAGTAAAATACGTATTCGTCACAGGTGGAGTTGTTTCCGGTTTAGGAAAGGGTATTACTGCTGCTTCCCTTGGACGTCTTTTAAAAGCTCGTGGTTATAAAGTAACCAGCCAGAAATTTGATCCATATATCAATATGGACCCAGGTACAATGAACCCAATTCAGCACGGTGAAGTTTTCGTTACGGATGATGGTGCTGAGACAGACCTTGATCTTGGACATTATGAACGTTTCATTGATGAGAAGTTAAATAAGCAGTCCAATGTTACTACCGGTAAAGTATACTGGAGCATTCTTAACAAAGAACGCCGCGGAGATTTCGGTGGACATACTGTACAGGTTATCCCACACGTTACCAACGAGATCAAGAGCCGTTTCTATCACAATGAAGACGCTTCTGAGACAGAAGTAGCCATCATCGAAATTGGAGGAACAGCTGGCGATATCGAAAGCCAGCCATTCTTAGAGGCCCTTCGTCAGTTCCAGCATGAAGTAGGACACGAGAACTGTATCCTCATCCATGTAACTTTAATTCCTTACTTAAAGGCTTCTGGAGAATTAAAGACCAAGCCTACACAGGCAAGTGTAAAAGAACTTCAGGGAATGGGAATTCAGCCAGATATTCTTGTATGTCGTTCTGACCTTCCTTTAGATGATGATATTAAAGCCAAAATCGCTCAGTTCTGTAATGTTCCAAAGAAACGCGTTATCCAGAACTTAGATGTTGATATTTTATATGAATTACCACTCGCTATGGAAAAAGAAAAACTTGCAAACGTGGCTTGTGAATGTCTCAACATGGAATGCCCACAGCCAGATTTAACTGACTGGATCGACATGGTTAATGCATGGAAACATCCAAAACATAAAGTAAAAGTTGCCCTCGTTGGTAAATATGTTTCTCTCCATGATGCTTATATCAGTGTAGTAGAAGCATTAAAACATGGCGCTGTTGCTAACAATGCAGAGGTTGAGATTAAGTGGGTTGACTCTGAATTAGTAAGTGATTACAACGTAGACAGCTTCTTCTCTGACGTAGACGGAATCATCGTTCCAGGTGGATTCGGTGACAGAGGTATCGAGGGAATGATCTGCTCTATCCGCTATGCCCGTGAACACAAGATTCCTTACCTTGGACTTTGCCTTGGTATGCAGCTTACTATCGTAGAATTTGCTCGTAACGTTCTCGGATTAAAAGATGCACACAGTCATGAATTTAATGAAAACACAGCGAATCCTGTCATTCATATCATGCCTGATAAAGAAGGCATCACTGATTTAGGCGGAACACTTCGTCTTGGTTCCTATCCATGTATCCTTGACGAACACTCCAAAGCATATCAGCTTTATGGTCATAAACAGATTGAAGAAAGACATCGTCACCGTTACGAAGTTAATAACGATTACCGTGAAGTACTTCAGGAAAATGGAATGATGCTTTCCGGATTCTCCCCAGATGGACGTATCGTCGAGATGGTTGAAATTCCTGAGCATCCTTGGTTTATTGGAACACAGGCACATCCTGAGTTTAAATCAAGACCAAATAAGCCACATCCTTTATTTAAGGGATTCCTGGCTGCTTCATTAGCACATCAGAAGTAGGTGATTTTTTAGGGTGAGAAACCCGTTAGAGATAGACAATTCCTTGTTTGTGGCTTTGGTCGCTGTGAGGGGAAGTCTTCTATAAAAAACCGCCCGTTAAAAATATTGATTTTGACTCAGTTGTAAAAATCAATATTTTTAACGGGCGGTTTTTTTACTTTGGTTTTTTTTCCCCTTTTGTATCCCCAAAGACAGACCCCAGAGAAGGAAAGACTCTATATTTGTGGCCTCGGAGCAAAGGTTGGATGCGAGCGCTTAAGCGAACATTCAACCTGCCGTGACTAAAGTCACAAATATAGAGTCTTTCCTTCTCTGGGGGCGTCTGTTGGTCTAAAGCAAAATTTCATACAATATCGCTATTAGGATACAGACGCCGCTTCCTGCGAAGAATCGGAGATCTGGTTTCCATTTTTCGTTGTTTTTGAAGATATTGTCGTTATCTTTCAGAATATTTTCGTTGTTTATTGTAGTTTCTGTTGTTTTTTCTGTTTTAGCAATCAGAAGGATAAGCCAGCCTGCGATTACTGCACTTAATATTGCTATGAGTCCTCCTATAATCAGGAGGCTTATTTCTATTTTCCCCTGTGTGTCTGTCAATGAGGGATTAAATAAGGTATAGCCTGCGATATTGCATTGTAAAATGGCCTGTATGGCATTACTTTTCTCGAAGCAGGTTATTATTACGGTAAATGCATTAAAGAGCATATGGAGCAATATGGAGACGCTCAAATTGTCAGTCAAGTAGATAACAATGGCAAATACCAGCCCCATAACAAATGCATAGCACATCTGATTAAAGTTCATATGCAGGAATGCAAATAACAGCGCTGAGATTATGATTGCCATCTTTTTATTACTTTTGTTCGCAATTCCACGGTAAATCATTCCTCGGAAAAGGAATTCCTCGATAATCGCCGGCAAAATAGCAACTACGACTAATGCTTCTACTGGTTTATTTACAATTGCCTGCAAAGAATCATCTAATAAGTTCTGAAATGCGATCATGGAACAGGCATTTACATAGTCTGCCATGATAAATAAAAATATCGCAGCAACTATAATAAGCCCAATACTCTTTAATGAAACTTTTCTCAAATGACAGTATTCCACTGGCTTTACATATGCATTCTGGCAAACCCAGAATACATAGAGCAATAATAATTCATTAAGAAGTATCGTTCCCTGATAACTTATATCAAGAGAATACATCATAAAAATAGTTATGATACAGCCTGCAATGCAGATTTCGATACGCCGTATATTTTTCTCCTGTATATTGGCCAGAAAAAACCATATCGCTATTGCTGCTATTATTCTTCCAAATGGAAGGATTGCAAGCACTGAATCCAGAACAGACCCCACTATATGCAGCAATACGATTGTAAACCATATTCTATTTGGATTTAAAAATTTTTGCTGTGACATTAGTCTATTCTTCCGTTAACTCGATTCCTGTTTTGCTTATTTTAATTTTCTTGCTTTTATATAAACGTCCAATTGCACGTTTGAATTCATTTTTACTCATTCCAAATTCGCTTCGGATATCTTCAGGCGCAGATTTATCGTGATATGGGAGGAATCCGTCATTCTCTTTTAATTTTTCTAAAATCTTTGCGGAGTCAACATCCATCTGTAAATATGCTTTTTCACGAAGACTTAAGTTAAGCTTTCCATCTTCTCTTACTGAAAGCACTCTTGCCTGTACTTTTTCTCCAATTTTCAACTTTCTGACGATTTCTTTATTCTGAAGCATACCATTATATTTATTATCTACTGCCACAAATACGCCGTATTCTGGGTTCTTTCCATATACCGTTCCTTCTACAATATCATCTGTCTTATATGGAGAATCTGTACGCAGAAAGTCATATACTTTCATCGTAGCACAAAGTCTGTCACTCTTATCAATATAGAGACCTACTAAATATTTCTCGCCCTTTTGTACCTTTACAACCTGTTCGCTGTAGGGAAGAAGTAAATCCTTTTCCAGTCCCCAGTACATAAATCCACCGATGTTATTTACCTGCGCTACCTGTAAAACGGCAAGCTCTCCTAACTGAAGCTTTGGCATATTTGTTGTCGCAATTTCTCTGTCTTTAGAGTCACGGTATACAAATACCTCTACCTCATCACCAATCTTTGCGTTCTGTGGAACCTGTTTCTTCGGGAGCAGTACACAGTCGCTCTTTCCATTTCTCTCTGGAGTATCAGAAAGATACACTCCAAAATCTGTTTTATGGTCAATATATAACTTCTGTTTTACGCCCAATTCTATCATTTACAATCCTTACTGTTATTGATATGGATTATTACATATCTAATCAGCTTTTCCTTTCTTAAATTTATTCTATATTCGCTTTGTTTTTCTCAATGTTTATTCTATACTTATTTTTTTAATTTTTATTTTGTTTATTGTTTTTTTATTTTAATATCTAAATACTTTATTTTTCACATTTCAAGGCATTGACTCATTTTTATCTATCTTTTTCTTTTGATATTCATCTTTGATTACTGCATACTCTCTTTTTCTTAATCCTCTATAGTTTTTAAAGTCATTTCTACCAATGCAGCAATTTCACCATCTGGTTTTATATATTTTACCTTGAAAATATCTTCCTGCTGCTGTACAAATACCTGTATTGTTTCTTTAAACATGGCGGCTTTACGGTAATCAATCCGAACTTCTTTCGCACAGGCACCTTCTGGGAGAATATCTTCTGTCCACAAAGCATATACTGTATTATTTACATGATTATTACTGTCTAAATACTGTTTTGTAACTTCGATTGGTTCGTATTCTTTCCACTCACCATCATCTGAAATCTTTCGATTGATTCTTACAGTTTTATCTGCATCCTTCTCCACATAAATATCAGCGATTTCCTTTGTGACTTTCATTGGAAGCATCTTCTGTGTATTCATCAGAATCCATATTGCCTCCGCAGAAACAATTGTTGCTCCTTGCTCGTCTATAATAGAATATCTTCTATATCCATAAAATCCTCGCATCTTATATGCCTGCGTTGTGACATCAATATATTCTGACATTCTTGGATGTCTTATAATCTTTACGTTCCACGCAATCAAATACCAGGCTCTATGGTTCTTCTGGTCTTCTTCCACACCTAATCCTAATTCTTCTGACTGGAAAGTTCCACAGTCCTGAAAATATTCTAAAATCTGATGCAGTCTTGCTATTCCTTCTCGGTCCACCTCACTGTAGCGAACCCGTATTTTCATTTCATACATATAATGCACCTTTTACTTTTTTATACTATATCAGGTATATTCGTTTTCCTGACAATGCCGTATTATCATAACATATTTTTTTTATTTTTTCATCAGATTTCTGTTTTATCTATCTTTATTTGTCTATTTATTCTTTACGTAATCATTTCTTCATTTTTTCCTACTTTTCCCATATTACTTTTATTACTTTCTTTGCTTTATTATTTAATGCATTTATTTTATCTACAAGAATTTTTACTTGATTCTCATCAGCCACTTCATATTCATCTGTCATTTACTGTTTTAACTCAACTAAATCCAGGCACTGTCAGCCCTAAAAGAGAGAAGCTATTCTATATTTGCAGTCTTAGCGCGAGGATTGAATGCGAGCCAGAGGGCGAACATTCAACCCACAGTGATAGAGTCACAAATATAGAATAGCTTCTTTCATATCATCAGCCTGTTAGTGAATTAAATAATAAAAACTACATCAAACGATTCTTCTTCTCTTTCTCTTCTCTGATTAAAGTCTTCATCGCTGTCTCCACCGCTGTTGTCTCGCCAAAGAAAGCTAATGTAGTGATATGCTGTGGACAGCTTCCGTTAATCTCTACTGGATATACATTACTTGTCTTAAATGCGCGGTCTGCATAGTATAATACACCAGCAACCGTTGTCTGGAGCAGTCCTACTGCATCAAACTTTCTGCTTTTTAATTCTTCCCTGCTCTCTGCATTCATCTTACGGTAAAACATCTTCATTACTGAAGCACTTGGATTATAGATAATACGTCCTTCTGTCATTTTGAACCTCCACTATGTTTCGTACACATTCTTTTTAGTATAATTATTAATTATCATGATAGCATACTCATTATTAAGTAACAATGTACTTTCTTGCTGTTAGTATGTAATATCTTCCCAAGATACAAAAAAAGGACACAATAATGTGTCCCTTCTCTTACAGCGCTACCAGGATTCGAACCTGGAAATGCTGGAATCAGAATCCAGTGCCTTACCATTTGGCGATAGCGCTATATACTATAAAAAATATTTAATTATAGAAGCACGAGACGGGATTCGAACCCGCGACCCTCGCCTTGGCAAGGCGATACTCCA
>ENA-OPCD01000888-OPCD01000888.1-human-gut-metagenome-genome-assembly--contig:-NODE-888-length-24528-cov-3.706289_pt1 | contig 24528 bp, 18 predicted proteins | sample MGYA00241560_ERZ501471 | MGnify/ENA primary metagenome ERZ501471 (study PRJEB25962, sample SAMEA2042578) | human gut metagenome | biome: human gut; feature: human-associated habitat; material: faeces...
AAAAAGAGTTTTTAAATAATATTTTTTATGAAGATCAAAGTCAAGTATATGTCTTAGTTAGAAAGAAAGATTACAAAGTATTATTTTTATCTTCTCACTTTGAAGAAGTATTTCATATTTTACCAAAACGTATACAAGTTGATATAGAAGTTTTAAAAGAAATTGTAGAAGATGATACTTACCGACAATTTTTAAAAGAATATAAGCAATGGAATCAACAAGAACCTTTTAAATATTCTTTTAAAATGAAAGATGAAAATAAATGGTTCATTTTAACAATTACTGCAATAGAACATGGAAAATATCATCTATTTGCTTTTTATGACCATAGTGAAGATGTTTTAAAAGAATTAGATTATTTACAACAAATAGAAACAACTAAAAATGAAAGTGAATATAAAGCTTCATTTTTATCAAGAATGTCACATGAAATTAGAACGCCTATGAATGGAATTATTGGGATGCTGACATTAGCCAGACAATCAAAACAAGATGCCAAACAAGGAAGCTACTATTTACAACAAGCAGAAGATATTTCTAAGTATTTACTTTCACTCATCAATGAAGTCTTGGATATGTCAAGAATGGAAGCAGGAAAATTAGAATTAGAGAGTAAACCATTTAATATTTATCATTTAAAAGCACAATTAAATAATATTTTTAAAGAAACAATTGAAAAGAAAAATGTTTTATTTAAAATCGATTATTTTGATTTTGATGCAAAATATTTTATGGGGGATGAATTACGTATTATGCAAATACTTGTTAATCTATTATCCAATGCTAGTAAGTTTACTGATAATGGTGAAATTACAGTAACATTTAGACAAATGTATAAAGAAGATAAGGTTGCAAATATTATGATGCGTGTTCATGATACAGGTAAAGGAATGTCAAGAGAGTTTTTAAGTCATATATTCAGACCGTTTGAACAAGAAGGAGTTGAAATTTCTAAAAAGTATGGTGGTAGTGGACTTGGAATGGCTATTACAGATCAGCTTGTTAAATTGATGGGTGGAGAAATAGTTGTTGATAGTCTTGAAGGTAAAGGAACCGATTTTACAGTCTTTTTAAATTTACCAGTTGCTCCAAGTCAAGAATATGAAGATGAAAAAGAAGTTGTTGTTGAACAATTTAGTTTTGAGAAAAAGCGTATATTGCTTGCTGAAGATAATGAAATTAATGCAGAGATTTGTATGAGTGTATTAAATTCTAAAGGAGCGTTTGTCGAACGTGTAGAAAATGGACAAGAAGCGGTTGATACATTTAAGAAGCATGCTAAAAATTATTATGATTTGATTTTAATGGATATACAAATGCCGCAAATGGATGGCTATGAAGCAACGCAAATTATAAGAACGATGGAATCGGGTAAAGCAATTCCTATCTTTGCTTTATCTGCTGATGCATATGTAGAAAATAAACGCTATTCTAAAGAGATGGGAATGGATGGACATTTTTCAAAGCCTATTGATTTTGATGTAATGGAAAAAGAATTAAGTGAATATTTTTCAAGGAGAGATGCATAATGAAAAAGACATTTAAATTATCAGTACCGTATTTAGGAAAAGCTGTGGTTGTGACGGTTGTTTCTTTTTCATGTGCGATTTCTGCTTATCAACTTTACCAAAATAGTTCAATCTTCTCACCACAATCACAAGCTTTAGATTTGAAAAATAATCAAGTTGTTTTTTCAAATCAAAATCAACAAACAAACACAAATCAAAATCAAGATGAAAGTCAATATCTTAATGAGAATCAACAAGCATTAGATAAAATTTCACAAACAAATTTTAATAATTCTCCTTATTTATTTAAAAATCAAGGAAGAGTGGATCCGACAAAAATTTATGGACAAACAGGTATGGGGACAAATGGTGGCAATACGATAGGTGTTAATCCAAATGGAACAACAAATAATGGAAATGCAACTGTTGTCATTCCCGGAACAGGAATGCCTATTGCTACAGGAGATGCAAGTTCAGGCATCGCTAATGATGAAGTAAATAAAAATACAAATCATGAAACAACACCGATTGTTGATCCAGATCCAGAACCAACGCTACCAGATTTATCGAATAATGAGATTTATAAAGATGCCATTTCTTTGCCAAATACAGGAATTGAACAAAAAGAAAATGCAAAATACAATATTCATTTTATGGCTGCAGAAGATTTATATCTTGACAATCTTACAATGCTCTATGATGGTTGTGTGATCACTCCATGGAAATTACTTTGTAATATGGTTGTGATGGTTTCAGAAAGGAAAGAGGGGGATAGCTATCCAACACTTTATAGAATAGAAAATTATAATGATAATTTTAAAATAGGTTCTTATCCTCAATATGCAACAGAAAACTTTAAAGTATCATTTTATTTTAGACTAAATGAATCAAGTCCATGGCAAGAATATATTTATGAATTTAAAGTTGATTATCAGGCACGTATTTCCTTACAAGACTATAATCAACAAGAAATAAAATATTTTTATTTAAAGAAAAATGAAACAGAAGATTTACGAAAATATTACAATTTAATAATTCCAACATATCAAGATTCTACACAAATGTTTATTGGCTGGAAAGAGGAAGATGGTAGTGTTATTGAAGATCAATCTGACTACACAATCACTCAAAAAGGAAGAATTACACTTGTTCCTCAAGAAATGGTAGATTTACCAGAGGAATATATTGTTCAATTACAAGATAAAACGATTTTTTCACCAATATTTGCGACAATTTATGAATATGCTTTTACCAATTATGTTGGAGATTTAAATGCTGATATTCATGTACCAGATGGTATAAAAAAAGTAGAATTAAATGATATTTTTGGAAAAGAATTTAATGGTGATTTTTATATTTCAGAGATCGTTGATGATATTTCTTTTGGTTATGGCTGGACAGGACCTGATTTATATGGAAAGTATATCGTTGATGAAAATAATCCTAATTTTAGTTCAAATGAAGATGGATTATTAATGGATAAATCTCAAACAGTGATTCTTCAAACACCAATAGCTGATGCTATTTATATTCCTGAAGGAGTTACATCAATTAGTAGTTCTATTTCGTGGTATGTTCATGATATTTATTTTGAAGGTAAGTGTTTGATAGATAGCCATTCTTTTTCTAATATTCCTACAGATTCAACAGTTCACGTACCTGATCAATATTATTTAGACTATTTTAAAAAGAGTTATGGAAGTTTTGTAACAAGTATAGTTAATGAAAATAATGAATCTTATGATTATACAGTAAGTAATAATTTGGTTTTTAGTGATGATGAAAAGATACTAGTAAGTACTTTAGATAGCGCAAGTGGGACAATTGTTATTCCTGAAACAGTAGAAAAAATAGCTGATCAAGCTTTTAGTGGAAATAGTGATATTACACAGATTATTTTAACAGGAGGAAATATTGAATTAGGTCATCAAATTTTTAAAGACAGTGGTGTTGAAAATGTGATGATTTTAACTCAAAATATGCCAAGTGTTTATAAAGATACTTTTAGTGATAGTGATAATCTTAAAGGAATTAGTATTGCTAGAAATTATTATCATTTGTATGAATCTAAATGGAGTGATTTATTAGAACCAACAGAGTTTGCTTTATTGAATGAAACCGATTCATCATTAAATGTAAAAGATGGTTTTGAATATTTAGAAATGTATTATCGAGATCGTGCACATGCAACCATTTTATTAAATGCGCCAAGTGATTTGGTTTATTTTGATAAAGATAGTATTCCAGGAGTAATAATTACTGAAATTGGTAAAAATGCTTTTTCAAATTGTAAACAATTGAAATCTGTAAAATTATCTAAACAAGTGGTACAAATTGATAGCTATGCTTTTTATGGTTGTGATGACTTAGAAGGCATTTTCTCAGCTAATACAGATACGATTACAATTCAAGAAAATGCTTTGGAAATAACGGATGGATCCTTTCTTAATCTTCGTTATATTGCCTTAAATGCTAAAAATGCAAATTTTGAAAATTATTATTTACCATCAACGAATCAAAAAATGTTTGTTCCTTATGATGGCGATGGATATTATGGTGGTAATACATATAGTAGTAGTTATTTTTTAGATGAATCTTATGGTGGAGCCATCTTATATGGTTATGCTAGAGGATCAGATCAAGATGGAAATACAATTACAGTGGATAATGAATTTTATTTAATTAGTGCAACAACAGATATTAGTGGAGCTGTTGCTACGAAAGAAGGTACCTTTGAGATTTGTATGAATGCTTTCGAGAGTGTTCCTATTACATCGATTCAATTAAATATGACAGATGATATGTATTGGATTGATGATTATGCTTTTTATGAAACAAAATTAGAAGGTGAACTTACTTTGCCAGATGGCTTAGGTCCAATAGGAATGGCTGCATTTAGTGGTACGAGTCTTACAAAAGTGACATTTCCAAAAGTTTATGGGAATAATACAGAGTATCCAGCACGGCTTTGGACAAATAATTTTGGAAGTACTCTAAAGGAAGTTGTTTTCCAAAATGCTACACCTATCTTACTTTATTATTATGGTGATGGAAATGGCTTTGAATTTGGTCAAGATTTAGCAGATGATTTTCATGTTACACTTTCAGGTGATGCGACAGGTTTAGAACAAACATACATAGATAATTGGAAATATAGTTTTGCAGGATATGAAATATCAGATGCTCAAATTCATGGAAATGAAATTAAAGAAGCAGAAAAAAAGGTTGCAGCATTATTAAATTATGTGGTACCTGAAATAAACGAAAATCAAAATTTAGATAATCAAATAGAAGAGCCTGATACTCAAACAAAAGATGATTCACAAGAAATACAGACAGAGAATAATCAAGAACAAGATGATTCAAATAACAATCAACTAGAAGCTTTAGAAAACGAGGGAGAAGAAAATGATAATTGAGCAATCACAACATATTATTGATGAAATATCAAAAGTATTCATTGGTAAGGATGAAATAATTAAAAAAGTATTAATGACAATTTATGCTGGAGGACATATTTTATTAAATGATACTCCTGGTACGGGGAAAACAACATTGGCGTTAGCTTTTTCTAAAGCTTTAGGTTTGGATTATAAAAGAATTCAGTTTACAACAGATACCTTACCTTCTGATATTGTTGGTTTTACAATGTTAAATAATGAAACTCAAAAATTTGAATTTAGACCGGGGCTGTTTTTAGTAATTTACTTTTAGCAGAAGAAATTAACCGTACATCACCAAAAACACAAGCTGCTTTATTAGAAGCTATGGAAGAACATAATGTGACAGTTGATGGTGTTACTTATGATTTACCTCATCCATTTATTTCAATAGCGACACAAAACCCAATTGGTTCAGCAGGGACACAACCTTTACCAGAATCTCAATTAGACCGTTTTATGGTATGTTTATCGATTGGATATCCTGATTTAGATAAACAAATTGAGATTATTAAATCGCGTCGATATGATAATCCAATTGATAAAATTAAAGTAGTTGCTTCAAAAGAAAATGTTATAGAAGTACAAAACTATTTATCATCTGTACGTATCAGTGATGATGTTTTAAAATATATTGTCTTATTATGTGAAAAAACAAGAGAAGTGCCCCTTATTGAATTAGGAGTTTCTCCTCGTGGGGTTTTAGCACTTGTACAAATGGCTAAAGCACATGCCGTATTAGAAGATCGTATCTATGTTATTCCAGAAGATGTACAAGATGTTTTTTTAGATGTTTGTGCACATCGTTTGATTTTACGTCCACAAGCAAGGGTAGAAGGATTAGATGCCAGAGATATTTTAAAAGAAATTTTAGTGGAAGTGAAACCACCATTGGCTGATTAGATTATGAAAAATAAATATTTTGTTTATGCAGTTATCAATATTCTCATTTTTATTGCATATATTTATTCGACTTATTTCTACTTTTTAGTTATTTGGGCAATAAGTATTTTATTTCCTCTTATGCTTTTCATTTTGTTGAAATTAGAAGCACGTTATATTCAATTTGATCTTCATGGACAAAAACAAGGAGAAGTAGGAAAACGTTTATCTTTTGTATCTGAAATAACAAGTCAATATAGATTACTTGTTTCTGGAAGAATAGAGTATGATTTTGTTTATGAAAATAATACGTTACAAAGTCAAATTAGAAAAAGAATATTTATTCCTTTAGGAATGAAATATTCGAAGAAAGAACATCAATATACAGCAACATATTGTGGAGAAGTAACATTTTCTTATGAAAATATTTATTTATATGATGTATTTGGTTTTTGTCGTGTTTCTTTTCCACAAGATAAAAAACATCATGTTGTGATTTATCCTCATAAGATTTCTATGGAACTGCTTTATAATGAACTTTCAAAACCTTATGAAAATGGTCTTTTACAATATCAATATAAAAAAGGTCCTGATATGTCTGAAATCTTTGATTTAAAACAATATTATCAAGGAGATGATATTCGTCATGTTCATTGGAAATTAACAGCTAAAACTAGACAGATGCTTCTTAAAGAAGGAACACACAATAGTAGTTTTGAAACAGTTTTATTAGTTGATATTGGTTTAAATGATCAAAATGAAGAAGTTGATAAAAAGGTTTTATCAAAAGCATTATCTTTTGCAATGAGTATGTCAGAAGAATTATTACTTAAAAATATAGGTCATTATGTAGCACTTTATGATCATGGAAGTTTTTATTGGTTAGAAATGAATAATGTTCAAGATTACTATACGACATTAGAACAATGGTTTTATAAAGGTGTTTCTTTACAAAACGGAGATGCATTACATCTTTTTATGAGTGAACAGTTAGATTTGATTTTTACAAAAATGATTTATGTTACAGCAGGAAATTTCAATGAAGAAATTTCAAAATTAAATGATTTTTTAAGTGTTAGTGCAATCACTGTAAAAGATCATCTTGAAAAAGTACAAACAACAAAACATCATCAAAATCAATTATATGAATTACCTGTTGATTTAATTGATGAAAATACATATCGTTTTGAAATATAAGGAGGTCAAAAATGGAAAAAAATAAAATTATTTCTTTAAGTACGACCCTCCTTTATTCATTTGTATTAGTGATTAGTTTTTTGTGCTTTTATCATAGTATCGTAGAAAGTTCATGGTTGTTAGAAATTATTGTCAGTTTATTTGTTTTAATAGGAGTAAATCTTTTATCTTATAAAACAAAAACAAAAGAGATTATTTTTCCTATAGTGATGACTTTTATTATTGGGATTATTTATTCATTTCAAAGTTTTTATTATGGCTTTTGGGGAATTATAAATTATTGTATTCAATGGTATAATGTTCAATTTGATGATGCTAGAAATCTGATGATGACTAAAGCTATTACAACAAGTCATATACAAGCTTTTAGTTTGGTTGTTATTCTATTTATTACTTATTTTATTTATCGTTCGATAAAAAAAGAAAAAATGATGGGTATTATTCTTATCTTTTCCATTGTTTTTGCCTTTACTTTATGGATTGATCGTTTTTCTTTTATTGGGGGATCACTTTGTATAATCACTCTTTTGATGATTTGGATGTATTACCAAAATAAAGTGATCAATTCAAAAACAGTTCAATGGCTTGTGATTATTTCAATTATTTTTGTGGCTGTAGCGTTACCTGTTTATCAAGATAATTTATCTTTACAACAAATAAAAAAAGAAGTCTTACAACAAGTAGAAGACCTTCGTTATGGTAAAGATAATCTTCCACAAGGTAATTTAAAGCAAGCATCTATAATTCATGAAAATGAAGAAGAACGTCTACAATTAGCTGTTTCACAAAGAAAGAATTTGTATTTAAAGGGGTTTGTAGGGAGTACTTTACAAAATAATCAATGGCAAGATTTAAAAAGAGCAAGTTATAATGGAAAACATGAAGGAATGTTGAAATGGTTAGAAAACAAGAATTTTTCTTCATCTTATCAATATAGTCTTTATGAAAAATTATCTCAATTAGATGATACATCTCAAAAAGTAGAAATTAATAATACAGGAGCTAATAAAAAATATCTCTATACACCTTATTCTGTTTCTAAAAAAGATGTTTCATCATCATTGATTCAAAAAGATCTTAATTTAAAGTCAAATGCTCTCTTTGGAACAAAGAATTATAGTTATACAGAAACATCTTCTGTCTCACCAAGTGAATTGATGACAGGAAGTGACTGGCTTAACCAACCAAATAAATCTCAAAAGAAATATTTAGATACAGAAGCTGTTTATCGACAATTTGTTTATGAAAATTATCAGACAGTTGATCAGGGATTAGAAAAAACGATTGCTCATTTATTTGATCAAGATGAATTTGAAAATACAGGTATTTATTCAATTTCACAACATATTAGAGATACACTTACTAAATATATGAAATATGATGAAAAAACAAATACTCAAAGTGAAAATGTTCTTGAAGATTTTTTAAATCAAAAGATTTCAGGAAATGATGTTTTATTTGCTTCAGCAGCAGTAGAAGCTTTTCGCCATTATAATATTCCAGCAAGATATGTTGAAGGATATTTATTAAAAAGTGACGCTATTGATGAAGAAGGGAATGCTACTCTTACATCAAAAGATGGTCATGCTTGGGTAGAAGTTTATTTTGATGGTATGGGGTGGTTACCAATAGATGTAACACCGGGATATTATTATGATGTTTATACACTGATGAATATGGTTGCTACTCCACAAGAAGATAATAGTCAAGTAAATATTGAAAAGGGACATAAGGATTCTCAAGGTGTTAATGATGGTCAAAATGGTGGAATGATTTATAACATTGTTAGTGGTATTGAAAGTATGGAATCACTTGTAATGGGTGTTTTTACAATTGGATGTGTTGTTTTATTTATTGTTTGGATCTACTTAGAAATTAGAAGATTATTCTTAAATATTGGAATTAAACATGCTTATCATCGAGCTTCGGTTACTCGAAAAGTGAAGTATTTATATGGATTGATGGAGATGTATTTAAAATCTTATGGAATTGATTATCGTTTAGGTTTAGATTCTTTAAAAGTGGATGATACTTTAGAAAAGATGGGAATCATTTATGAAGGAGAATTTTTAAGAGTTTGTGAGTTATTTGAAAAGAGTTTTTATGGTGAAATAGAGTTAGAAGAATTTGAACTTAATATTATTACTCACTTTATTAGTTTATTATATCAAAATCAAAAGGGATTAAAGTGGTATAATAAATTAAGTAGAAGATATGCGATTTTATCTGGGAAAAATATTTATTTAAAATTAATAAGGTGTAATGAGGGTGATTAGGATGGATAAAAATGGGAAAATACTGATTGTTGATGATTCAAAATTTAATCGTGAAATATTATCAGAAATATTAAATCAATATACAGTTATAGAAGCAAAAAATGGCTATGAAGCTTTAGAGTATATGAAAGCTGATAAGAATATTGCGCTTGTTTTATTAGATCTTGTTATGCCTGAAATGGATGGTTTTGAGGTTTTAAAATATATGAATCAAAATCATTTAATTGATGAAATAGCAGTGATGATTATTTCTATCAATAAAGATGATCAAAGTATTGAAAAAGCCTATGAATTAGGGATATCAGGTTATATTACAAGACCGTTTTCATCTGCTGTTGTCTTAAAAAAAGTTAATAATATTATTTCTCATTATAAAAGACAAAAAAAACTTACAACCATCATTAATAAACAAATCTATGAAAAATATAAAAATAACGATATGATGATTATGATCTTAAGTCATATCGTTGAATCACGTAATGGAGAAAGTGGTTTACATGTATTACACATTAAAAAACTTACAAAATTGTTATTAAATATTTTAGTTAAGAAAACAAATCAATATTCCTTAACTTTAGATGATATGATTTCAATTGAAGTGGCTTCTTCTTTACATGATATAGGAAAGATTGCTATTCCAGAAGAAATCTTAAATAAACCATCATCCCTTACTAAAGAAGAGATGGAAGTCATGAAATCACATGTTATCATCGGTGCAAAGATGTTAAATAGTTTACCATTTTATAATGATGAACCAATTGTAAAATATGGTTATCAAATATGTCGATGGCATCATGAAAGATATGATGGAAATGGTTATCCAGATGGCTTAAAAGGAGGAGAAATTCCTATTGCGGCACAAGTTGTTTCAATTGTTGATGCATATGATGCTTTAACAAGTAAACGTGTTTATAAAGAGGCTTATAGTCATGAAGAAGCTTTAAAAATGATTCAAAAAGGCAAATGTGGTGTTTTTAATCCTTTACTTATAGAATGTTTAATGGATATTGAATCATACATTCAAAATGATTTAAAAATTAATGAATTTTATGAAGATAATGAATATTTTGAAGAACGTACACAAGAACATTTAAAAGATGAAGGTCTTAATTTATCTAATTTACTTTATCAAGATTTATATTTTGAAAAATCAAAATATAAATTTTACAGTGAATTATCTAATAATATTCAATTTGAATATTCAGTTGTACCACCATTACTTACATTATCTAAAAAAGATGCATTATTATTAAATATAGAACCTAAAATTATAGATCCATTAAGTAATGAAAAAGTTACAAAACTATTTATTAATAATGATTTTAATGTATTCATACAACAAGCTATTGATTTAGAAAAAGAAAAAGATAAGTTTTCGATGAATACAAAACTTAAAATCAATAATACAATTAAAGATGTTAAAATAACTGTACAAGTTATTTATGATGGTGAAGAAGCTTTAGGGGTATTAGGAGATATAGAAATATTATAGGAGAGTTGTTTATGGAGTTAGAAGAATTTTACAAACAAGTTGGTGGGAACTTTGAAGATGTTAAAAGAAGATTACTTAATGAAGAATTTATTAGAAAATTTGTATTGAAATTTAAAGATGATGAAACATTTGATAATCTTATTGATGCTTTTAATAAAGCTGATTATAAAGAAGCCTTCCGTTTTATTCATACCTTGAAAGGAACAAGTGTTAATTTGGGATTTGATGATTTATATCAAGCAAGTTGTAATTTAACAGAATGTTTAAGAGAAAAAGAAAACTTAAATGATGAAGAACTTGAAGAAGCAGGTAAACTTCTACAAATAGTTAAAAATAGCTATCAAAAAATAATAGAATTGATTGTTCAATTATAAAAATATGTGAAAAAAGGTCGAATTTAAAGGGAATTTGTTGCAAATTCCCTTTAAAAATATTATTATACATTTGTAAAGAAAAGAAAAAGGCAAAGCTGTTGAAAAACAGTGACGCAAAGCCCTAGGGTCTAAAGTACGTAAGTGCTATGATTGCCGGTTGCCCTAACCTATTAAGATATATTTTCGTGTATTTATAAGTTATAGCAACCACCAAAATAATAGGTGGTTTTTAACTTTCTAGGATTTCTTTAAATATCAAGACAAGGGAGAAGAAAAAAAGAAATGATGAAAGATTTATTAAAAAAATTACAAAAAAAATCTAACAAAAAAGGTTTCACGTTAGTTGAAATCATCGTAGTATTAGTAATCTTAGCTATCTTAGCTGCAATTGCTGTACCATCAGTATTAGGATATGTAAACGAAGCTAAAGAAGAAAGATACATTCAAGAAGCTCATTCAATTTATGTAGTAATTCAAACTGAAGAAGCTAAAGCTGAAGCTTTAGGAGAAAAACCAGATTATACTGCTACAGGTATTTGTAAAAAAGCAAAAGATATGACTAAATTAACTGTAAATTCTATCAATGCTACTGCTGAAGTAAAAGATGAATCTGGAAAAGTTACAACAAAAGGTGAATATGTTGTTAATTGGAAAAGTGATGATGGAAAAACAATTCAAGCCACAATCACTAAAAACAACGATGTAAAAATTACTTCTAAAAACTAATAAAAGTAAATAAAGATGATGCCACTACTTAAAAAGTAGTGGTATTTCTACATGTTTGAGGAAATTGAAATGATTAAAAGATTTAATAAAAAAGGATTTACATTAATAGAAATAATTGTTGTATTAGTTATTCTTGCAATACTTGCAGCAATTGCTGTTCCTTCCGTTTTAGGATATGTCGAAGAAGCTAAAAAAGAAAAATATATTGCAAAAGCTAGATCTATTTATACTGTTATTCAGGTAGAAGAAGCTAGATTAGAAAATGAAATAGATTATACAGATAAACCATCACAATATAATAAAACTGAAGATTACATGTATGCTAAAATTTGTGATAAATCAAAAGGTAATAAAGAGGGTGAAGGAATAGTTTATAAAAAAACTGGTATACATTTGTTAACTATTCAAGAAGCTGGTAACGGTGAAATATCCATTTTTTGGAAAAGCGAAGATGGCAAAACTATTTGGGCAATGATATATAAAAATAAAGAAATAAAAATTAAAGAAGTTTACCATTCCTTATAAGAATGGTTTTTTATGTAATAATTGAGAGAAAATTGTTGGATTATTAGAAATTTTGTATATATGTGTTATAGTATAACCAAAAAAGGGGAATGGGCATATGAAGGAAAGATTGAAGAATAACAAGGGTTTTACGTTGGTAGAGATTATTGTTGTATTAGTAATCTTAGCTCTTTTAGCTGCGATTGCTGTACCTTCTGTAATTGGTTATGTAAATGAAGCTAAAGAGTCTCGCTATATTCAAGAGGCACATTCTATTTATACAGTTGTTGAAACGGAAGTGGCTAAGTATAAGGCAACAGATAATCCTAGTGAAAATGATATAGATAATTATATTAAAAATATATTGAGTGGTAATACAATTGCTACTGCAGATAATAATCAATTAAAAGGTATTATTGCGAAAAAGACAGAGTTAGATGATGTTGATGTAGAAAGAAATGGCAATACTTATAAAATGTATTGGATCAGTGATGATGATCATCGTATTGAAGCTACACTCACAAAGAATAAGGATGTAAAGATTGTAAGTACTGATAGTAATCATAATTTTGATTAGATGAGGTTTTTATGGATTCAATTATTATTTTGATTTATGTATATATGTTTTTAATAGGAATGTGTGTTGCGAGTTTTATGAATGTTGTGATTGATCGTGTTCCTAGAAATGAGAGTTTTGTCAAGGGAAGAAGTCATTGTGATCATTGTGGTGAGACTTTAAAATGGTATGATTTGGTTCCTATTGTAAGTTATATTTTTTTAAGGGGTAAGTGTCGTTATTGTCATACTTCGATTCCTATTAGAGGTTTTTTGATTGAAATTTTTGGTGGATTGATTGGTATGTTTTGTTTTTATCGTTTTGGTTTTAGTATTGAAACGATTTTAATGTTTGTGATTGCGATGATTTTACTTGCGATTACAATGATTGATTTTGATACAATGATTATTCCTGATGGTTTAAATATAGCTATGCTTCTTGTATCTATTGTTTTAATGTATGTAAGACATATGTCTTTGTTAGAAAGCATTATTGGAATGTTTTGTATTTCAGTACCAATGATTTTATTAAATGTTTTAATTGCTGAATCTTTTGGTGGTGGAGATATTAAATTAATGTTTGTCTCAGGAATAGCTTTAGGATGGAAGTATAGTTTACTTGCTGCTTTTATTGGTATTTTACTTGCAGGAAGTTATAGTATTTATTTATTGGTAAGTAAAAAGATTGATAAAAAAGGACATATTGCTTTTGGTCCTTATTTATCAATTGGTATTTTTATTGCTTTATCTTATGGTAGTGAAATTATAAGTTGGTATTTAAATTTAATGATGTAAAGAGGTGATAGAATGGCTACATTTAAATATATTTCGAAAGATATGTCAGCTAAAACAATAAGAGGAACGTTAGAAGCTGATGATCGAAATGATTTAGTGAGAAAGCTTAAAGAACAAAATTTGTTTTTAGTAAGCTGCCAAGATGTCACTAAAAAGACTGTTAATCAGTATAAAATGAAATTAAATGAATTATCAGCTTATTCTAGAGAAGTAGGAACAATGCTTGCTTCTGGTTTATCTTTGATTCGTATTTTTTCTATTATGGTTCGAAGAGAAGATAATAAAAAAATAAAAAAAATTTATGAAAATATTTATGTAAAGTTACAACAAGGATATACTTTATCCGCTGCTATGGAAGCCCAAGGTGTTGCTTTTCCTAATTTAATGATTCAAATGTATCGTTCAGGTGAAGCAAGTGGGGATATGGATAAAACGGCTTTAACGATGTCTAATCAGTATTCTAAGGATCATCGTATTAAAGGTAAAACAAAGTCAGCAATGATGTATCCTATTATTTTGATTGTTATTACAATTGCTGTTTTGTTGATTGTTTATTTAGCAGTGCTTCCTTCTTTCTTTGATATTTTTAAAAATGTTGAATTACCATTGATTACTAAAATCAATATTAGTATTTCTAAGTTTTTACAAGATTATTGGTATTTTGTCTTATTGATTGCTGCAGGTTTGGTTGTCACTTTTATTGCTTTACTTAGAGTAGAAAAGGTACGTTTTCAAGTAGATAAATTAAAAATAAAAATTCCTAAGTTTGGTAAATTGTTGATGACAATTTATACGAGTAGATTTGCGAGAACTTTATGTTCTTTATACACAAGTGGGATGTCTATTGTTAATGCTTTAAATATTGCTAAAACAACGATTGGTAATGTTTATATTGAATCACAGTTTGACGGAGCTATTAAGAAATTAAGAAACGGGGAAAGTTTATCTCAAGCAATCAAGGACATTGATGGTTTTGATATTAAATTAACAAGTAGTATTTTTGTAGGAGAAGAAAGTGGGCGTTTGGAATCAATGCTTACTACTCTTGCAGATGATTTTGATTTTGAAGCAGAACAAGCATCAGAAAGAATGATTACCCTTATTCAACCATTAATGATTATCTTTTTAGCAGTTGTTATTTGTTTAATTATTATATCTGTATTATTACCAATTTATACATTGTATAACAATGTAGGAAATATGTAGGAGGAATTATGAGTTATATTGTATTTTTATCAACAAAAGGATTACAAATGGTTCAAGGAAATGTTTCAAAGAATAATATTCATATTTCTTCTTACAAAGAATTTGAATTTGTTGAAGGAACAATGTTAGATGGGAATATTCTTGATGATCAACCTGTTAGAGATGTTTTACTTGATTTAAAAAAAGAAAATGTTGATAGTGTGAGACTTGTTGTCGATAGTGGACAAATTTTAGTGAAGTGTTCTGTTTTACCAGAAGTTTCTCATAAACAAATGCTTCAATTTGTAAAGGATGAATTTATTGATGTTGAAAGTCAATATACGGATTTATTATATGATTATGCTGTTATAAAAGATAAAGTTGAGGGTAAAGAAGGTCAACTTGTTTTGTGTGCGGCAATGGAAAAAGAGTTTTTAAAGCCGTATATTGATTTGTTTGATGAAATGGGAATTTCATTAGAATCAATTGATATTATGACAAATTCAATTATTAAATTAACAGAATCTATTCTTAAATTAACAAATCTATCTTATGTTTTAACAGTAATCAATGGACAAGATGTTATTCATTATTTATTTATTAATGGACAATATGAAATAGCTAATAGAACACGTATTTTCTCTGATCGTGGAACAGTTTCTTTTATTACTGAATTATCCAATTCACTTACTAAATTAATGCAGTTTACTAAAGGTGCTTATAAAGATGCTCAATTAGAAAAAATCTATTTTGCTGGGCTAGAAACTTATGAAGAAGATATGTTGATGTCAACTATTTCTTCTAATTTGAGTATTGAGACATCTCGTTTTAAACCAACAAACTATACTTGTAGTAAAGATAATAATTTTCCTATTCATAAATATTTATTTGTAGGAAGTTTATGGAGGAGATAAGATGGCAAGAAACAGTAACAAAGATATTGATTTTTTATCTGTCTATAAAACAAAGAAAAAAATAAATACAAATTCTAAAACACTCTTGCTTATAGCATTACCTGTTTTACTCATTCTTATTTTTGCGACAAGTACACTTTATTTAACAATCACTAATAGGAACTTACAAAAGGATGTTGATACATTGCAAACACAAATAGAAGAGGCTCTTGCTGCAACAGCATCTAATACAAATTCTGATCAACAAAAAGAATTAAGTAAGCTCAATGAACAACTTACAAACTTACAAACAATTACACAAACATTATCAAAATACCCTCAAATTGATAAAGGTATTTTAGAAACAATTGATAAATCATGTAAGAACTTAACAATTGATTCAATATCATTTAATCAAGAAACAGGAGCTATATCACTTACTGTAACAGCTTCTAAAGTTAATGGTTGTGAAGAAACAGTAAGAACACTAAGAGAATCAGGTACTTTTAAAACAGTTGATTACAATGGGTATACTCAAGATGGTGGTGTTAGTGAAACAACGGAAATCGTAACAGATCCTACAACAGGTGCGACAACAACACAAGCAGTAACGAATACGACACCAATTACTTATAAATCATCGATTACATGTACATTAGAAGGAGGTACAACAAATGGACAAGATTAAAGATTCATTTAAAAAACTTTCTTCTAGAGAAAAGACATTGATTTATATATTAGTGATTTTATTGATTGTTTGTTTTGGATGGTTGATTTTATTACAACCACAATTAACATCACATACATCATTAAAGTCTTCAAAAGATAGTTTAGAATTACAACTTACTGAATTAAAAGGAACAAGTTCATCTTCTTCAACAGAAGATATCAAAACACAAATTATGAATGTTAATCAAGAAATTAAGGCTTTAAATGATCAATTTTACAATCTTATGTCAAAAGAAGATATTGATCAATTGATTACAAATCTAACAATAGAACATAAAATTAGTCCTACTAATTTAACAATGTCTGAAATAACACAAACAGATTTATCAAGTAAAAAGAGTGATGATAATTCATCTGATAACGCAAATGATAATACAGATGAATCTAAATCATCCAATGCTTTAGTTTATTCATGTGTTGTTACTCAAACATGTAAAGGAACAAAAGCTAATTTACTCAATTTAATTGAAGATGTTAAAAATATGAGTGGTTTACATATTAATTCTGTTGCCTATGAAAATTCAACAGGTAACTTGGATTTAACAATTACATATACAGTTTATATGGTAGAAAAATAGTAAAAGAGGTGCAAACAATGAAAAATAAAAAGGGATCAACAATTGTATGGGCAATTACATTGATTATGGTTCTTGTAGTCATTGTAGGTGCCTCTTTGTCTTTTGCATATATGTCTTATAATCAATCTATTAAAAATAGAAATAAGACACAAGTTGAATTGATTGCTAATTCGGCAATTAAATCTCTAGCTGGTGCTATTGAAAATGATGAAAATAGTTCGCAGCTAATTCCAGATACAGGTAAACAAATTAATGTATCAAAGATGGAATGTTCTGTTCCTTATGGAACAATTTCAAATATTAAAATTAATCGAAAAAAAGAAAATTTAATTATTGCATCACTAAAAGCTAATTATCATGATGAAGATTATACAATTTATGCTTATTTAACACAGTCTAATAATCAATGGAAATGTGTTCAATATGATACAAATGGAAATCGAGATATTTCTACTGATAGTAGTTCAAGTGGAAATGGTTCAGGAAATAATGGTAGTACAGATAATGATAATGACAATAATATTGGTTTGCCAGAAGGAAGTAATATAGCAGATACACTTGATAAAAGACTTACGGTTATGTTGAATCAATACTATGGAGATTTTAAAAATATTTATACATTTATTGATTGGTATAAAGATCAATGTAAGTATATGAATAAAACTACGGATGCTAATTATAATTGCGATTGGTGGTTTAAGAATAAAGAGGGCTCTGATTATCATATTAAACAAGCGTATTTAACATGTATGACACAAAATAATCAATTTGATAAGTTGGAAGATGATATTTATCAAAAAGTTAAAGATCAAAATATTGTTTTTAACAATAATACATGGTATCCAGATTTATATGTTAATTTTCATATATTTCCAAATAGTAATGGAAAGTATTTTATCTATGCATCTCCTTCAAGTGGTGCAAGTAATGGAGGAGTTTATCTTATTTATTATGATCAATCTTGGTATGTTACTAAAAATAAATCATTTAATGAAAGTGATTTTTTAAATGTTGACAGTATAAAAAATGCTGTAAGCAATACAGATCAATGGTTAAAAATTGAGTAGGAGGGATGAATATGAAAAATACAAAAGGTATGACACTTATTGAAGTAATCATCTCTCTATTAATTATTAGTACAGCATCTTTAATTATTGTGGTTGGTTTTGTTACTGCACTTAATCTTTTTACAGATTCTAATCATTATAAAGATGTAACGAATAAACAACAAAAAGCTCTAGTTGATGAAGAAAATAAAGATACAGATATTGATGTGAATGATACTTTAGCTAATTATTCTATTACTGTGAATGAAAGTGGTAATCAAATTATCGTCAATGGTACTTATAAAAAAGCAACAAGTAAAACATATAAGGATGTTAATCTTTCAAATTTTATTCCTAAAATTCAAATAAATGAAGCTGTGAAAGGAAGAAATATTTATAAAAATTATTGCAAAATGATGCAAGAATTTTCGAATTATTTAAAAGAGCAAGGAGTCACGTCAAATGATAAATTATTTGAAGGAAAGACTAAAGAGTATATAAAAGAGTGGATGATGCAAAAAACAGGTGCAAACAAATCAGATTTTATTACAAATTTACCTAAATTATATGCAAGTATATACCCTGATATAGAACTAGATTCATTATTAGAGGTTATTGGAACTTATAACAAAGATTTTGATAAGGAAAAGTATAAATATATTACACCATGTATGTATATATCAGATAGTACTAGAGAAAATTTAACTTATAAAGATTTTTTTGAAGATGAAGGATACAAAAAATACGTATTCATATTAGTTGGTGATAAGGCAAAAAAAGGAGATCGTCCAACAGATATATGGGCATTGCTTGATAATACAACTGTTGAAGATGATCAAGATACTTGGTTAATTCCAAAAAGCAAAATAAGTACAAAAATACTTGAAAATAAAACATATTCAGAGTTTTATAAAATAATAAGTGGTAATGAATGGATTTATTATACAACATCAAAATAGAAAAGAGGGTGACTAAGATGATCAAAAAAGTAAATAATAAAGGTATGACGTTAGTTGAAATTGTTGTTGTACTTTTAATTGCTTCTATTATTATGACAATTACTGGTGGAATCTTAGTCAACTCATTAGGTTATTTTGATACAACAACCAAGAAATCTTTAGATAAACAAACATTAGATGGTGTTCTAGATTTTATTAGCAATGAAATCACCTATGCAACAGATGTAAGAGTATCAAATACTAAACCAGATGATAGAGATTGGCATTATCTTTATGTATTAAAAAACGATAAAAATAAAGGTAGACTTTATCGTGATGGTAAAGCAGTTTTTGATGATGACTATTATATTAATAATCGAGATTTACAAATGGATGTTAGAGGTTTTACCACTAATGGATATCGTTTGGATTTAACGCTTAAGTATTTAAATGGAACAGAAGAAGTATATTCAACAAAGAATACATATGAGTTGGTCAATTTTAATATTAATACAACTGATAAAACGACTTTATTTAGTAATATTTCTAGTACGACACAGTTATCAGAAAATACAAAACTTTATTATATAAAAGATGACTCATCAAAAGGTAATAGTGAAAATGACAAAACGGATAGCGAAATCACAGTTGCTAAACAGGTTGAATGTATTAATACGAAAAATAATCGTGGTGATTATGTAGAAGGAAGACATTATAGTAAAGGTGATTTTGTTTATTGTGATGGGTCATGGTGGCAGTTAATTCAAGATAAAAGTAATGCTACTTCACCTGATAAAAGTAAAGCAAGATGGTGGAAAAAGATAGATAAAAATTATAGTCCACTCAGTGCATATACTAAAGGTGATATTGTTTTTTTTGAAAAAGAACAATGTTATTATCAATGCTTACAGGATATGTATTCTATGGGAGTTGGCAGTGATAGTTCTGATGGATATGCGCCAGATGGATTTAATGGAAAGCAGACCTATTGGAAGTATATTGGTCCTAAAAATACGGTTACAAAAGATGTACATAATTGTGATGATATTTCAATAAGAAGAACTGATACAGTTTTAAATAAATTGGATCAACTCACGGAAAGCCAAATAAATAGCATTCCTAAATATGATGTTAATAAAACGGATTATAAAATAGGTGATTATATATATAATGAAGAAAAAAACGGTATTAAACAATATTATTTGAAAGTATTGGATGGATCTGGAGGTCCCGGATCAAGTGCATCTTCTGGATGGCAAATTTTATCTCGTGACTGGAATAAAAATAGTGCATACTTAAAGGGTGATATTGTTTTATATTCTGAAGCTGAAGATTTAGGATATCTTAAAGCCATGCAAAATATAAATAAAGATAATAATCCAACAACATGGCCACATAGGGTAGAAATTGTTAATGGTAATCCAAATCCAAATTATTTTTGGAGTACAGTAAATTGATGGAGGTTGACACATGAAAAGTTTACCAATAGGTGAAGTATTAAAAGAATATGGGTATATTAATGAAGAACAGTTACAGATTGCATTAGATGCCCAAAAGAAAGATAGAAGTAAAAGATTAGGGGAACATTTAATAGATTTAGGTTTTGTTAGTGAACAACAAATGTTAGAAGCTTTATCTGATAAATTAGCTGAGCCTTTAGTTTCATTGGATAATATAGATTTTGATATTAATGCTGTTAAAAAGGTTCCTGAAGCAATGGCACAAAAATATAATGTCATTGGTTATGCTTTTAATGACAATGTGTTAACAGTAGCAACAAGTGATCCTTTAAATTATTATGGGTTAGAAGATGTAAGACTTGTTTCAGGTTGTCGTATTAGTGTTTCACTTGCAACAAAAGCAGATATTCAAATTGCTATTGAAAGATATTATTCAGATGTTGATACTTTGAATTTAGTAGATGATATTGATGAATCGACTTTACCTGAAGTAGAAGAGGATCTAAATTTATTTGATGCGAATGAAGATGATACACCTGTTGTTAAATTATTAAATTCATTGTTAATTAGAGGATATAATACAAGTGCTTCTGATATTCATATTGAACCATTTGAAGATAAATTACATGTAAGAATGCGTATTGATGGAATGCTTGTTGATTATTTAGATTTAAATAAAAATATACAAGCGGCTTTGATTGTTAGAATTAAAATTTTATCTAACATGGATATTGCTGAAAAAAGATTACCTCAAGATGGTCATTTTATGGGAGTAATTGATGGAGTCGAATTAAATATTCGTGTATCTGTTATTCCTACCATCTTTGGTGAAAAGATTGTTATGCGTTATTTGAATTCTAATAGTACTATTGACCGCTTAAGTACTTTTGGAATGACAGAAGAAAACTTTAAGAAAGTGAATCATATGATGTCTATGCCACATGGAATTATCTATGTAACAGGTCCTACTGGAAGTGGGAAAACTACAACACTTTATATGATCCTTGAAAAATTAGCTCAAGGACAAATCAATATTTCAACGATTGAAGATCCTGTGGAAAGAAAATTAAATCGTATTAATCAAATGCAAGTCAATACAATGTCTGGCCTTACATTTGATAGAGGATTGCGTGCTTTAATGAGACAAGATCCAGATGTAATCATGGTTGGAGAAACTCGTGATAAAGAAACTGCTGAAATTTCTGTTCGTGCAGCTATTACAGGGCATTTGGTTGTCAGTACATTACATACGAACGATGCTATTAGTACGATTGTTAGACTTGAAGAAATGGGTGTTGAACCTTATATGGTCGCTAACAGTTTAGTAGGTGTTGTTGCGCAACGTTTAATGCGAAAGGTTTGTCCTTATTGTAAAAAGGAAGTAGCCACTTCTTTATCTGATCGATTAGCTTTACAAGAAGGAATTAAATATATTTCTAAAGGAACAGGCTGTCCTCATTGTAATCAAACAGGTTATAAGGGGAGAATTGCTATTCATGAAGTTATTGAAATAGATAGTAAAGTACGTAAAATGATTTCTAATCAAGAAGAAATAGATGATATTATGAAATATCTTGTTGAAGAACAAGGAGTAGAAACTTTAAGAGATCAAGCTTTAAAACTAGTTAAAGAAGGAAAAACAACAGTAGATGAATTCAATAAGATTATTGCTTATATTGATTAAAGGGGAATGTTATGGCAAATATTAATGATATTTTAAATGATGCAAGAATTAAAGGATGTAGTGATGTCCATATTGGTGAAAATACAGGTATAACATTGAGACAAGATGGAAAACTTATTGGATTTGAACAAGCTTTTAGTAATGAAGAAATAAAAGAAATGATTTTATCAATGTGTAAAGATCGAATTTTAAAGATTGTAGAAAAACATGAAGATGCTGACTTTGTCTATGTAAATGATTTAGGAAGACATCGTGTTAATATTTATTTTCAACAAGGTTATATGACAGCCGCAATTCGTATCATCAATGAACAAATCAAGACATTAGAAGAATTAAATTTACCTGATGTTTTACATAAATTGGCTTTACTTCCTCGAGGACTTGTTCTAGTAACTGGTCCTACAGGAAGTGGAAAATCAACAACTTTAGCAGCAATGATTGATTTTATTTCTTCAATGAGAAATTGTCATATTCTTACTATTGAAGATCCAATTGAATATGTATATCAACAAAAACAAGCTCTTATTCATCAAAGGGAAGTCTATGAAGACGTTGATTCTTTTGATACAGCTTTAAAAAGTGCAATGCGTGAAGATCCAGATGTTATTCTTGTTGGAGAAATGAGAGACTATGAAACGATTCAAGCAGTTATTACTTTAGCTGAAACAGGCCATCTTGTATTTAGTACGCTTCATACTATTGGTGCTCCTAAAACAATTGATCGTATTATTGATGTTTTCCCTCCTCATAAACAAGCTCAAATTCGTGCTCAATTAGCCTCTGTTTTACAAGCGGTTGTTACTCAACAACTTTTACCACTTGCAAGTGGTAAAGGAAGAGCAGCTGCTTTAGAAATCATGATTGCTAATGACGCTATTAAAAATTTAATTAGGGAAAATAAAGGTCATCAAATAGATACAATGATTCAAACTGGAAGAAATGAAGGAATGACAACATTAAATGCATCACTTGCTACTTTAGTAAATACTGGAAAAGTAAATCGTATGGTAGCAGAAAGATATTCTCTTGATGTTGGAGAATTAAGACAATTAATAAGATAGTTAAAAAGAATAAGCGAGTCTGCTTATTCTTTTGATTTGAGAAGGATGCAATTATTCATATATTGCATAACCTTTTATATACTCAAAAAGCAGCAGTATTAAAGATAAGTTTTAACACTGCTGTTCATTAAATACAAGTTCTTTTAGTGACACTACAAGAAACAATCACAAACTTGAATAACCTATTTTTTAGTAATGTTTAAATTACTTACACACTTTTCTTGACAAACCCTTTGATTTTTGAAGATAGTTTTTTAATTCTTCAAATTCTTCAAAATCATATAGATGTTTTTGAAGATTACGAATTTGTTGTTTAGAAAAAGTGCTTATAAAATCACTGATATCTTCATGAAATTGCATTTTAATATACTTAATAATACTTTCCTTTGTTTCATCAAGAATACTATCTATTTCGTTATTTGCTTTTTCAGCTCTTTGGTTTGCTTCCTCCGCTTTTTGCTTTTCTTTCTCGGCTTTTTGTTTCTCTTTCTCGGCTTTTTGATTCGCTTCTTTAATTTTTCTATCACGAGAACGAAGCAATATTTCATTATCTAAACGATCAAGATATTCTAGGTATGATTCTTCAGAAGATATATATTTGTCATGCATTTGTATCGCTTCCTTTATTCTATAATCTATTTCAATTTTATCATATGGTTTTTCGTTTTTAAAGAGATACATCAACTGATTAAAACTCGTCATTTCATTGATTACTTGATTGATATATTCGAGTTGAATAATTGTTATTTCCATGCGATTAAATGGATAGACAATATGATGTTCATCATCAACCATCTCAAAATGACATTTATAATAAGGGGTATTTTCTAGAATATGCCCATAACTAATAATTAATGATCTTACTACATGAGCACTCGTATAATCTTCTCCCTGTTTTACTTGTTGTCTTAAAAGTTCAGCATTGTAAAGTTCAAAACGAACAAGTATCTCTTCATTTAAACCATAAGTTTGTAATTCGATATTGTAGAGATCACCTACATCATCAATAGCTAAAATATCTAAAATAAGTTTCTTTTCATAGAAATTTTTACCATATTGTTGTGCGTTTTTTAATTTAGTAGAAACAATCTCCCTGTCTAAAATAAGCTCTTGACAAATAAGGGTTCTAATTCTTTCATTTTCAACAAGCAAATGATGAAAATATAAATCATTTGAATATTTTATAAAATTCTCTCTATTTTTGT
>ENA-OPCD01000895-OPCD01000895.1-human-gut-metagenome-genome-assembly--contig:-NODE-895-length-24442-cov-6.168737_pt1 | contig 24442 bp, 20 predicted proteins | sample MGYA00241560_ERZ501471 | MGnify/ENA primary metagenome ERZ501471 (study PRJEB25962, sample SAMEA2042578) | human gut metagenome | biome: human gut; feature: human-associated habitat; material: faeces...
GTGAAACCTGGTTTCACATTAACATTCGCGCACGGATGACTGTGGGAATTTATTACACCCTCGCATAAAATTCCGTGATTTTTACACCCACTTAGAGACCACTAAAATTTTCTCTTAATATATCTTTCATTTCCTCGAAACAAAGATATGCACTTTCCAGCTCCGTATGGGATTTCAGGAACAAAAACCATTTATACATCCATGGATTTGGCGGAATAAGAGCTTTTATCTGATCATTTGTAAATGCATTAGGGAAAATTATCTGTAATGCATATAGCCTTCCCAAATAATGAGATACAAGATAAGCCTGTTGTATGCCATCATCAGTTGCATGATAGTTTTGATAAAGTAATTGTTCTTGTGCTGGTATCTCCCTATTTATGATATCGGGAACCTGGGACTCATCAAACATATCTTCGAAAGAATATTTTCTCACAAAATAATATCCTCTCGCCCGTGCATGAAATTCTGTCCACAGCTGAAACATTGCATTTTCAGATATGCTTAATATGCCTTCAAAGTCTGCTACTCCAAGTAAGTCTGCATAATTGAGGTAATCAATTACATGTGTGGTTTCATGTGCAATCGTTCCAACCCAGTTAACATTACCATCATTCAGCGATTCCTGTATAATTCTTCGATTAAGCAAGACTGTAAACATTTCAGAAGTACTGCCCGGTGCTACCATTATACCATTATATTTATCCATAGATGCAATTTTTTCAGGCTCTTTTATTGCATGATCTGGTCTAAGTTCTTTATATGCTTGAGGCATATCATCAACTATAGAATATCTAATGGAAACCGGATCGATTTCAAAAACACTAAAATAATCAGCTACGATTGTCTGAACAATTTGCTCAAATGTCATTGGTGGCACTTGTACACCTCCTTATCGATTACAACTTTCTAACTTTTTTTATGATATCTGGACCTTTAGTAACCATAAAAGTTACGCCAGCCGCCAACGCATATCCGCCCACTTTTTTTACGCCTTTTCCGACTTTACTCGCAACCTTATAAACATTTATCTTCTCCATCACCAATCACCTCTATTATTTCTCGACCTTTTACCCTGATACACACATTCTCATCTATCGACGGTGCTTTGTATGCTTCCAATAATTTCTGCTCATGCAATTTGGGATTGCTATACCACATCCCTTCAAAAGTTCTCCCTGGCAGAAGATACTCTACACTTGAAAGGCATTTTATATTTTTATGTTCAAATACTTTTTTGCTATCCTCTAACAACCCTTCTATAAGATGCGGCTGTTTTAAATAGGTATATGCATACGCCATCGGGAGCATGGACATATAATAATATTGGAAATATTCCTGTATATCATTGTATCGTCCAGTCTGTTCATCAAAATACTCCGGTTGATGAAAACATTTCCAAAGTCTTTTTATACTTCCCTCAGGAACCGGCTCAAGCGCGTCCATTTTATCCAGCAAGGTCTTTTCTATCTTTTCCCTGCCTTCTCGAAGCATTCCCAGGGCCTGAAAAACCAATGCTTTTTTATCTGACTCATCACCTTCATAGCGCAAAGCGTCTAGTAGATGCTTTCTACCAGATTCAACCTGTGCAAATCGGTCATTGTCTTGTCCTCTTTCTATCCGTTTCGCAGCCTCATGCAACTCATGTATCTCTTTTACCAGGGCCTCATATCGTTGTTGCTGGATCAGCCCTTTTGTCGCGAAACTAAGATTGACTAAATCCTGACCTGTGGGAGAACCTTTAATTTGTAGTCGTACTTTACCACCAATTCCCTTTGCGGTATAGTCATACAAATCAGGTAAAAGATCCCCAGTGAGCTTATCTTTTAAAAATTGAATATCATGCTCTTCCATCTTTCTCAGCAGCTCTGGTGTGAATTTCACAACATAATCAAGATCGGGATTAATAACTCTTTTTGCATTTCTCCCTATTTCAACAGTGTTGAATAGCTGTTCGAGAAACCCATTTATATCCTTATCTTTTCTTTTACTGCTAAGCTGATCAATCTCTTCATCCAGGGGAGAGTAATGAATTTCTACTTCTACCACATCATTTTTTCTTTCTTCCATATATCTCTGAATTTCCTTCTCACTCGTGCTGGTTTCTAAGTTGCTTAAGGACAAGATCAATTTCGCCAATCTGTTCCTCTGCCCTCTTTATTTCATCTTGTAGCTGTTCAATCATTATTCGCTTTTGTTCTATTGATTCCACCAGCCTATCAGATTCGTTTTGAATGTATAAAATATACTTTTTCATTTCATCCTGACCGAGTGATTCTATTGCCTTCTTTTTTGACTTCTGTGCAAGAATAGAACTAACTGCAAATCCTGCAACTAACGGGAATGATATAGGAGCTGTTGCCAACACTCCTGCACTTAGCCCTGCTGTTGCAGCTCCACTGGTAATTCCAGAAATAATTCCTGCGTATTTCGGTGACGACTTAAGAAAAGCTTTAAGATCTTCATCTTTTACGATATGTCCTTCTTTTCTAGATGTCTTCTCTGCATATAGCTTTCCGTTCCGAATCCAACGTCTAACTGTTTCCGGCTTTGTATCCAACATTTCAGATATTTGTTTTACTGTATATGTATCCAAAACTCATCACCTCGCTTTATGTTAATAATATCATACCAAATACACATTCGCAACATAAAAGGAGCATTAAAGTAGTATTAAAAGAAAGTAACCGGAAAACAGCTTTTGTCTTCCGGTTTTTGTTTAAATATGAATATTACATTTTATTCTAATACTTTTCTTTATTTTCCACCAGCGGCAAATTCTCCCTTATTATTTTCTTGATGGCCCTGGCTTGTTCGAAAATAACACGCTTTTCAAAAGCGCTGCAGTCCTTCAACAACTCTATCAGTTCATTCTGATATTCCTGTTTATCGCCCACCTGGTTACCTCTCAATAATGAATCAATATTGATCTCCAGTGCGTTTGCAATATGTACCAGCGCCTTCAGACTTACCTGCTCCTGATTTAATTCTCGTAGCAATTCTTCCTCACTTGGTAAATACAATTTGCATTTTGAGGCAAAAATCTGTGTTTCATTTTCTGGCAACGTATATTTGACCACAGATTCGCTTTTGTCCGCACATAACACAATACCAATTAGTGGATTATCTCCCTCATTTATAAGCTCTCGTTCATAATAATGAACATACATCTGCATCCGCTGACGAGACCTCCCTTGGTACCACACGTTTCTTTCTCTCCATATATCTGCCACATTTACTACAGTTAATTCCGAGTAGTTATTGGACTTTGGTTTGTTTAGCAACCTTATCCTTAACTATAGCCTGATGTGATTTCTGTTCGTCAGACCAGAGATTTGCCTCCACCTTCCTTCAGATTCCACCTCACGATGGACACCCTTGGTCTTGGCTGTATCCTTCCCACTACTAGGGCGGATTAGGAACTTTCATCCATTAGTGACGTGCGCCGCAAGGCACACCAAAAAACACCTCAAAACTCTTTCGAATTCTGAGGTGTTTTTTTATTTAATCTTTGAGTTGCTTCGCTTGTCAGCTTGTTTTTACTAAGTGTTCAATGCCTACATCATTCCCATTCCGGCTGGTGCTCCTGCTGGCATTGCTGGTGCTTCTTCTTTGATATTCGCAACAACTGATTCTGTTGTTAATAATGTAGAAGCTACGGATGTTGCATTCTGTAATGCGCTTCTTGTTACTTTGGCTGGATCGATGATTCCTTTTTCTACCATGTCTACGTATTCTCCATGTAATGCATCGAATCCTTTTCCGATTTCTGCTTCTTTTACTTTATTGACGATCACAGCTCCTTCAAGACCTGCATTGACTGCGATCTGGAATAATGGTGCTTCTAATGCTTTAAGGATGATGTTTGCTCCTGTTTTCTCGTCTCCTTCTAAGTCTGCTACTTTCTCAGCTGCTTTCTTAGATGCATGAATATAAGCAGATCCTCCACCGAAGATGATTCCCTCTTCTACAGCTGCTTTTGTTGCTGCTAAGGCATCTTCCAGACGTAATTTGCTTTCTTTCATCTCTGTTTCTGTTGCTGCTCCAACACGGATCACTGCAACTCCACCAGATAATTTAGCTAATCTTTCCTGTAATTTTTCTTTGTCGAATTCAGATGTTGTTTCTTCGATCTGTGCTTTGATCTGTCCAAGACGTGCCTGGATTGCATCTTTATCTCCTTCACCGTCTACGATGACTGTGTTTTCTTTTTCAACTTTGACAGATTTTGCACGTCCTAACTGATCTAATGTTGCGTCTTTTAATTCCAGACCAACTTCTTCTGAGATCACTGTACCACCTGTTAAGATAGCGATATCTTCAAGCATTGCTTTTCTTCTGTCTCCATATCCAGGTGCTTTCACTGCACATACAGAGAATGTTCCACGTAATTTGTTAACGATCAGTGTTGTTAATGCTTCACCTTCGATATCTTCAGCAATGATCAGTAATTTCTTACCACTCTGTACAATCTGCTCTAATAATGGAAGGATTTCCTGAATATTAGTGATCTTCTTGTCTGTGATCAGAATATATGGATCATCTAATTCAGCAACCATTTTTTCCATATCTGTTGAGAAATATGCTGATAAATATCCACGATCAAACTGCATTCCTTCTACTAAATCTAATTCTGTTTTCATTGTTTTAGATTCTTCGATCGTGATAACTCCGTCGTTAGATACCTTTTCCATAGCATCTGCTACTAATTCTCCAACTTCTTCGTCTGCTGCAGAGATTGCTGCTACTTTCGCGATCTGATCTCTTCCTGTAACTTTGCTACTCATCTCAGCAATTGCTTCAACAGCTGCTTCTGTCGCTTTCTTCATTCCTTTACGAAGAATGATTGGGTTTGCTCCTGCTGCTAAGTTTTTCATTCCTTCGTTGATCATTGCCTGTGCAAGAACTGTAGCTGTTGTTGTACCATCTCCAGCAACATCATTTGTCTTAGTTGCTACTTCTTTGACTACCTGAGCTCCCATATTCTCAAATGGGTCTTCTAATTCAATTTCTTTTGCGATCGTTACACCGTCATTTGTGATCAGCGGTGCACCAAAAGATTTGTCTAATACAACATTGCGTCCTTTTGGTCCGATTGTAACTCTTACTGTATCTGCTAACTGGTTAACTCCTGCTTCCAGTGCTTTTCTTGCTTCAATTCCGTATTTAATCTCTTTTGCCATGATCTTAATTACCTCCGACTAATTCCTTGATTAAATCAAATAATTGTGTGATGTGATAAAACTATTCTACAACTGCTAAAATATCATTCTGTTTTACGATGATAAATTCTTCATCTTCTAATTTTACTTCTGTTCCTGCATATTTAGAATAAATAACTTTCTGTCCTACAGAAACTTCCATCTTCACATCTTCTGTTCCAGGTCCAACTGCAACAACTTCTGCTTCCTGTGGTTTTTCCTGTGTTGCTGTTGTAAGGACGATTCCTGACTTAGTTGTTGTTTCTGCTTCCAGCTGTTTTAATACAACTCTATCTCCTAATGGTGTTAACTTCATAATGATATTACCTCCTAAATATATTAGAATTATTGTTCTTTTTATCTTTTGTTAGCACTCACTTATATCGAGTGCTAACTCTATGTTCATTAGTATAACACCAGACAAAAAAAATGCAACCCCCTTTTTATAAAAATTCTATAAACTGAGATTGCATTCTTTGGTATTTTACTTATTCTTTGATGTATTTTTTTGCTTCTTCTGAACTTCTTGTTGGAACAGTCTGGAAATATACATGTACATGTTTTTTGATCAGTTCATGAATAGCTTCCATCTCCATGGTATCACACGCAACTCTTCTTGCAACTGCTTTACGTTCTCCACGAATTCCCATACCTCCGATATTAAGCTGATTGATCTTGATCCCTCGTTTGATCAATTCTTCAAATACCAGTGGGGATTCTGCAATTACGATCACCCGCTCTCCATCAAAGGATGGGGCTTCTTTTAATTTCTCCGTTGCACGATCGATCCCATATACATGAATTATAAGGCCTTGGGGCGCCATCTCTTTGATCACTTTGCTTCGGAATTTATCCTTCGCCACAACATCATCTACAATAATGATCCTGTTCGCTCTGACTTCCGGCACCCATAATGTCAAAATCTCCGTATGTATAAGCCTGTCATCAACTCTCGCTAATACAATGTTTTTCATTCTTCTACCTCCTTATATAATTCACGCACATCTTTCACTGTCTCTGGCGCTGCCTTAAGAAGATCTTTGCACACCTCTTGTGCGCTCTTTCCCGCGTAACGTCCCATAACTACTTCCATCATCAACGGAAGATTGATTCCAGTTACGTGGTAGAGATCGTATTCTGACATTAAAGAAATTACCGTGTTAAACGGACTTCCATAAAACAGATCTGTTAATATAAGGACTTCTTCTCCTTCTGATGTCTGTTCAATACTCTCTCTGATCTTCTCTCTCAAAGTATCCACTGATTCTTCTGGTTCAAGCCCAAATGCCTCAAGGTCTTCCTGTTCCCCTGCGATCATCTGTGCTGTATCCACAAGTCCTCTTGCATAACTTCCATGAGATACCACGATTACCTTCATCAATTTTCCTCTCTTCTCTCTCATCACATCTTGCCTGTTACGGCAAATTTGATTAATTTGGTTTGTAAGAACTCTTTAAGCTTACAATTCTATTAAATACCATGTGTTCTTTTGTAGAATCTTTGGAATCTAAACAGAAATATCCTGTTCTCATAAACTGGAAACTGTCTTCCTTATCATATTTCTCTAACTCAGGTTCTACATATGCTTCCTTGATCACAGTCAGTGAATTTGGATTCACATTGATACTTCCATCTTCATTATATACACCTTTTTCTTCATCTACAATATTTTCATACAGACGAATTTCTGCTTTTTTCGCAGTTGGTACAGATACCCAATGGATCGTTCCGCGAACCTTTCTTCCATCTGGACTGTTTCCTCCTCTGGATTCTGGATCATATGTCGCATATACACAGGTTACATTGCCGTCCTCATCTACATCATATCCTGTACATGTCACAAAATATGCATTCATCAGACGTACTTCATTACCTACATATAAACGACGGTATTTCTTAGGCTTTTCAATCTTGAAATCTTCTCGTTCGATATATAATTCTCTTGAAAATGGTACCTGTCTTGTTCCCATCTCTTCGTTTTCCTGATTATTTGGAACGTCAACGAGTTCCCCTTCTCCTTCTGGATAGTTTGTGATCACCAGCTTGATCGGATCTAAGATCGCTGCCATACGTGGACGTTTTAATTTCAGATCATCACGGATGCAGTATTCAAGCATCGCTGAATCTACAGAGCTGTGACTCTTTGCAACTCCGACAAGTTCCATAAACTTCTTGATGGATTCTGGTGTATATCCTCTTCTTCTAAGTGCTGATAATGATACCAGACGTGGATCATCCCATCCATCTACGATTCCATCTTCTACCAGTTTCTTGATATAACGTTTTCCTGTGACAACATTTGTCAGATATAACTTCGCAAACTCAATCTGTTTTGGCGGATTCTCAAATTCACATTCATTCACAACCCAGTCATATAATGGTCTGTGGTCCTCGAATTCCAGTGTACAGATAGAATGTGTCACCCCTTCAAATGCATCCTCTAATGGATGTGCAAAGTCATACATTGGATAGATACACCATTTGTTTCCTGTATTATGATGTTCCATTCTTGCGATACGATAAAGAATTGGATCCCTCATGTTGATATTTCCAGATGTCATATCAATCTTGGCACGAAGAACTTTGCTTCCATCTGGGTATTTTCCTTCCTTCATCTCGCGGAATAACTGTAAGTTCTCTTCTGGTGTACGGTCACGGTATGGACTGTTCTTTCCAGGTTCTGTTAAAGTTCCTCTGTATTCTCTGATCTGTTCAGCATTCAGATCACAGACATATGCTTTCCCTTTCTTGATCAGGAATTCTGCACATTCATACATCTTGTCAAAGTAGTTAGAAGCATAATAGATATGTTCGTGATAATCTGCTCCTAACCATTCTACGTCCTCTTTAATAGAATTTACATATTCTTCCTTCTCTTTTGTTGGGTTTGTATCATCAAAACGGAAATGGAAATCTCCGCCATATTCCTGAGCCAGTCCATAGTTTAATAAGATGGATTTTGCGTGTCCGATATGAAGATATCCGTTTGGTTCTGGTGGAAATCTTGTAACTACCTTCTTGCAATGCCCTTCTTCTATATCTTTTTCTATGATCTGTTCGATAAAATTCTTAGAAATCGTTTCTTCCATGTCTTCCTCCATATAGTTTTTTCTATTCTGATTATAATGTATCTTCTATACACTTGCAATCATATAATTTCTGTATCATTGTGAAATACAGATAATCCTTCTATATAAGATCTAATGCCTCCATGACATTTGAAACTCCTACAAGTCTCATGTCTGTCTGGACCTTGATCTGATCTACATTCGCCTGAGGCAGAATGCATCGTTTAAATCCTAGTTTCTGTGCTTCTTTGATCCTTGCTTCTCCACCTGATACGGCTCTTACTTCTCCTACCAGACCAACTTCTCCAAAAATGATCGTATCTTCTAAGATCGGCCGGTTCTTATAACTCGATGCGATTGCCATAATAATACCAAGATCGATCGCTGGTTCGCCAAGTTTCATACCTCCAGCCAGATTCACATACGCATCACAGCCGCCAAGCTGCAGTCCAACTCTCTTCTCAAGCACTGCCATCAAAAGATTCACCCTGTTATAATCAATTCCAACTGCTGTTCTTCTCGGCATCTGAAAGCTTGTTGGTGATACCAATGCCTGAATCTCGATCAGGATCGGTCTGGTCCCTTCCATGGAACATACAACAACGGATCCTGACGCATCAAGGGGTCTTCCATTGAGCATCGTCTTTGACGGATTCTCCACTTCTACAAGTCCATTGTTACACATCTCAAACACACCGATCTCGTTCGTGGATCCAAAACGGTTTTTGACACCTCTTAAGATTCTGTATGCCGCTTCTCTTTCCCCTTCAAAATAAAGGACCGTATCTACCATATGCTCAAGTGTTCTTGGTCCTGCAACCACTCCTTCTTTGGTCACATGTCCTACGATAAAAACTGCGATATTATTCTCTTTCGCAACTCTCATCATCGCTGCAGTCACTTCTCTTACCTGAGACACACTGCCTGCTGCCGAGGAAAGATCCTCGCTGTACATTGTCTGAATCGAATCAATCACCGCAAATTCTGGTTTCGTCTTTAAGATCGCATTCGTGATCGCATCAAGATCTGTCTCACAATACAGAAGCATCTCTTCTTCAAATGTTCCGATCCTCTCTGCTCTCATCTTGATCTGATGCATAGATTCTTCCCCAGAAATATACAAAACCTTACGTTTGCTGTTCGCAAGATTCCTGCATACCTGTAATAATAACGTGGATTTCCCGATTCCCGGATCTCCTCCGACCAACGATAGGGAACCTTTGACGATCCCGCCGCCTAACACACGGTCCAGTTCATGAATCCCTGTTGGAATCCGCTCTTCATTCTCTACTGTTACCTCGGATATATTCATAGGAGAGGCAGAAGTCTTTAAAGACTTCGCCCCTCCTTTTTTCGTTTCTGTAACTTTCTCTTCTGTAAAAGTATTCCACTGCTTACAGGCAGGACACTGCCCCATCCACTTGGAAGACTCATGACCACACTGGCTGCAAAAATAAACTGTCTTTTGTTTTGCCATTGGTGCTCCTTTATGTTACTACTGTTTCTTTACACGAACAGCTGCTGCTGTTCCCTCGCTTAACTCAACACTCAGAGTTAATTTTCCTCCAAGATTTGCTTTCATCATTCCTACATTCGTATTATCAATAAAAACTTTATATTCCTGTCCGGCTTCTACTTCTAAAGTAACCTGGACATCAGATGAAGATTCAATCTCAAATGCAACTCCATCTGTTGTTGCAACAAAGTTATGTACTGCTGAACCTGGAACTGATTCAAAGATCAGCTGTCCGTTCTTGTCCAGTTTTGTCATTGTCTTGAAAGTCTTGATCTTATAGATATCTCCTTCAAACTGGATATCTCCTTTCTTCGCTTTCTGTGCTAATGTATAGTCACCAAAGCTAAGTGTTCCATTGTCTTCGCTGCGGAATAATTCAGTTACCACTGCCATTGTCTTTTCCTCCTAATATATGTTTCGGTCGTCGTATGTATATTATAATATATTTCAGTATTATTTACTAGTTTTCCTTTACCGAAAAAGTAAGTTTTTTATCTTTTTTACCAATCGTCATCGTCTGTCCATTCGTAAGGGTTCCTTCTAGGATCTTATCTGCCAGTACATCTTCAATCTCATTCTGGATGATCCTTCTTAATGGTCTTGCCCCATAATTCTCATCATATCCCTTATCTGCTAACAGATCCATCGCACCAGATGTGATCTTTAATGTGATCTGATGTTCACTTAATAAACGGGTTCTCAATTCATCCATAAATAATTTTGCGATCTTCTTAACTTCTTCCTTTGTAAGGACGGCAAATACGATCGTCTCATCAATTCGATTTAAAAACTCTGGGCGAAAGATCTGTTTCACTTCTTCCATAACACCCTTTTTCATACGTTCATGAGTCTTGGCTTTATCTGTATCATCCATAGAAAATCCTAAATGTTTTGGTGCAATGATACGGTTTGCACCTGCATTGGAAGTCATAATGATAACAGTATTCTTAAAGTCGACTTTTCTTCCATTGGAATCTGTAATATGTCCGTCATCTAATACCTGAAGCAGGATATTAAATACATCAGGATGAGCTTTTTCGATCTCATCAAAAAGAAGGACAGAGTAAGGATGTCTTCGAATCTGTTCACTCAGCTGTCCGCCTTCTCCAAATCCAACATATCCTGGAGGAGATCCGATGATCTTTGATACACTGTGCTTCTCCATATATTCAGACATATCCACACGGATCAGATCTTCTTCTCTTCCAAATAAAGCTTTTGCTAATGTCTTTGACAGCTCTGTCTTACCAACTCCTGTTGGCCCTAAAAATAAGAATGATCCGATCGGACGGTTTGGACTCTTAAGACCGACTCTGCTTCTCTTCACAGCTTTGGCAACTGCATTGACCGCTTCATCTTGCCCGATCACATGTTTGTGAAGTTCTTTCTCTAAATGTCTTAATCGTTCCATATCTCCCTTTGTAAGCTGTGTTACTGGAATCTGTGTCCATAAAGAAACGACTTCTGCGGCATCCTCTGTTGTCAATTCTGGAATCTCATTTTGCTTCTTCTGATTTCTCTTCATCTTACGTTCCAGAGATTTCTCAAGTTTGTTCTTCTCTTTCTTAAGCTCTCTTGCTTCTGTAATATCTCCATCAGAAAGCGCTGCTTCGATCTTCTCTATGATCTCCCTGATCTCCTTGCGTTCTTTCTTAAAACCTGCATGACTTCCAAGCTGTTCCATTCGTTTCCTTGCACAGGCTTCATCTAACAGATCGATGGCTTTATCTGGCAGAAAACGATCACTGATATATCGATCAGAAAGAGAGGCGATCGCCTCTGCCACATCTTCTGATACCAGGATCCTATGATAATCTTCAAAACGATGTTTGATCCCTTTTAAGATCGTGATCGTTTCTTCTACGGTTGGTTCTTTCACTCTGACTGGTTGGAATCTTCGAACTAATGCTGCATCTTTTTCAAAATATTTTGTATATTCTTCACTCGTTGTCGCACCGATCAGCTGAAAATCTCCTCTTGCCAATGCTGGTTTTAAGATATTAGATGCATCCATAGCTCCCTCAGAACCTCCAGCTCCAATGATCGTATGAATCTCATCGATAAACAAAATAATAGAATCATCCTGTGTTGCTTCGGTTACGATGCGTTTCATTCGTTCTTCAAATTCTCCACGGAATTTCGTTCCAGCGATCACTTTCGTAAGGTCTAAGGACAAAATCCTCTTATTCTTAAGAATTCTTGGCATATTGCCTTCGGCGATCCTTTGTGCAAGGCCTTCAACGATCGCTGTTTTACCAACCCCTGGATCACCGATCAGACATGGATTATTCTTTGTCCTTCTGCAAAGGATCTGCATCAGACGTTCCATCTCACTTTCACGTCCGATCATCGGATCAAGCTTCCCAAGCATTGCTTTCTCTGTCAGATCTGTACTATACTGAAGCAGCATATATTCTCCCGCTCCATCTTCCATATCACCGCCATCAGAGATTGCTTCATTATATTCATTCTTCGCACTTCTGAAATCAATTCCTGCAGTAACTAAAATATCTGTATAGATTCCTTCGGATGAAATCTTATGATCTTCCAGAAAACGGAATGCTTCATTATCTCCATCTTTGATCATCGCCATCAAGATATGTTCTGATCCGATCGCTTCACACCCGTATTTCATTGCAAGTTCTCCTGCAATTTCTAACAGGTATTCTGTCTTCGGAGTATCCATTACCGTTCTTCTTCGGTCTTTTGGCATCTTTGACTTCTCTTTGATCGCTTCTTCTATTAATTCTCTTGTCACTCCGTGCATCTTGAGCACTTCACTTGCAAGAGATCCGTCTGCCCCATAAAGTCCTAGCAGAACAAAAATACTGCTGACATCTTTAAATCCAAGATATCCAGCAATCTCTCGTCCTTCATTCAATGCTTTGGAGGCATATTTTGTAAATGGTAATCGGTTCATAATTCCTCCTGTTATTACTTTCTGTCTAATTTCTGGTACATATCATGAATCAACCGGTTCATCTCGTCTTCTGTAACTCCTTTACAGACAGCTTCTGCAACTAACATCCTTAAATTCTCCTGAATGCTTGCTAATTCCTGCTGTTTTTCCAAAGTTTCAACACTTATGACTGCACCTTTTCTTCGGTCTAGTTTCAGGTATCCTTCTTCTCTTAAGATCGCATAGGCTTTGTTCACCGTGTGCATGTTCACTCCAAGCACCTGTGCTAACTGCCGGACAGATGGAAGTGATTCTCCATCAGCAAATTCTGCACATGCGATTCCCATAATGATCTGATTTCTTAACTGTACATAGATTGCCTCGTCACTATTGAAATCAATCTCCAGTATCATTGTGCAACCCTTCTTTCCTCTTTCGAAATTTACAACTTATCTATGATATTTTGTTATACATAGACTATAATATAAAGCACAGTCTGTCAAGAGCTTCTCTTCCAGATGATAAAGAAAAAGATGCAGTGTAAAAAACTACATCTTTCTCGTCTATTTTTCATTCAGATCTAAAATTCTTTGATTTGCACTTCCTCGGAATTTTAATGTGATATCTTTCTGGGATTCGATAAACTGTCCATCAACTAGCGTATCAATATAAGATAACATCTCTTCCGTAAACTGTGTGTATACTTTACCACCTTCGAGCAAATCCTTGTCATAAGTATATCCTGTATAGCACCAGATATTCTTCTTTGGATAATTTTCTTTGATCTCTTTTAATAATCTAACCAGTTCTTCCTGATTCTCCGGTTCAAATGGTTCCCCTCCAAGAAGCGAAAAACCTTCAATATAATCTGGCTTTAACAATTCCATGATATGATCTTTTGTCTCCGTCGTAAATGGCTTTCCATAACAAAAGTCCCATGTCTCCTTATTAAAGCATCCTGGACAATGATTTCGGCAGCCTGATACGAATAAGCTGACTCTGACTCCTGGTCCATTCGCAATATCACATTTTTTAATTTCTCCGTAGTGCATATGATCTCCTCTGTCATCGTGTCTTATAAATGAAGGACTCGATCCTTGATCTCCTGTGTACGTCCCTGATTCCAGAACTGTGTTCCGATATATCCACAAGTACGTCTTGCAACAAACATATGATCCTGATCTGTATTTCCACAGTTTGGACATTCCCAGATCAGCTTTCCTGATTCATCTTCTTTGATCTGAATCTCTCCGTCGTATCCACAGCATTCACAATAATCACTCTTTGTATTTAACTCTGCATACATGATGTTATCGTAAATAAATTTCATCACAGATAAGACGGCTGGAATATTATCCTGCATGTTTGGTACTTCAATGTAGCTGATCGCTCCGCCTGGAGATAATTTCTGGAATTCTGACTCAAATGCCAGTTTGCTGAATGCATCGATCTCTTCTGTTACATGAACATGATAGCTGTTTGTGATGTAGTTCTTATCTGTAACTCCCGGAATGATACCAAAACGTTTCTGTAAGCATTTTGCAAACTTGTAAGTTGTTGATTCCATTGGTGTTCCGTATACAGAATAGCTGATGTTCTCTGCTGCCTTCCATTCATTACATTTATCATTTAATTTCTGCATAACTTTTAATGCAAATTCTTTTCCTTCATCGGATGTATGAGACTTGCCTGTCATGCGAACACACATCTCATAAAGTCCTGCATATCCAAGGGAAATCGTGGAATATCCATCGTATAATAACTTATCGATCTTCTCGCCTTTCTTCAGTCTCGCAAGCGCTCCATGTTGCCAAAGGATCGGCGCAACATCAGATACCGCTCCCTTTAATCTCTCATGGCGACATCTTAATGCTCTGTGGCACAATTCCAGTCTCTCTTCTAAGATGTCCCAGAATTTATCCATATCTCCATTAGAACTGCATGCGACATCAACCAAGTTGATCGTTACAACACCCTGATTAAATCTTCCATAGAACTTATGGCTTCCATCTGCATTTCTCTGGGAATCTTCAACCGTTAAGAAGGATCTGCATCCCATGCAAGGATATACTTCACCATTTTTCAGTTCTCTCATCACTTTCGCTGAGATATAGTCTGGAACCATGCGTTTTGCTGTACATTTTGCAGCTAATTCTGTCAGATGCCAATACTTGGAATCTGGTGTGATGTTATCATCATCTAATGCATAAATAAGTTTTGGGAAGGCTGGAGTGATCCAGACTCCTTTTTCATTCTTAACACCCTGAATTCTCTGTTTCAGGACTTCTTCGATCACAAGAGCCAGATCGTCTCTTGTCTGTCCTTCTGGTACTTCGTCAAGATACATAAAGACTGTGACAAATGGCGCCTGTCCATTACATGTCATTAAAGTTACCAGCTGATACTGGATCGTCTGGATTCCCTGTTTGATCTCATCATACAGACGCATCTCTGTAATCTTGTCGATGATCGCATCATCCATAGATTCTCCGATCACTTTACGTTCCTTCACGACATTCTTACGCAGCTTCTTTCGACTGATGTCTACAAATGGTGCTAAATGTGCTAATGTAAAAGACTGTCCTCCATACTGGTTGCTTGCAACCTGAGCAACGATCTGTGTTGTCACATTACATGCTGTAAAAAATGAATGTGGTTTCTCGATCAATGTCTCACTGATCACCGTTCCATTCTGAAGCATATCTTCCAAGTTGATCAGATCACAGTTATGTTCTCTCTGTGCAAAATAGTCAGAATCATGAAAATGGATGATTCCTTCTTCATGAGCACGAATGATCTCATTTGGCAGAAGGACACGTTTACTTAAGTCTTTGCTGACTTCTCCTGCCATATAATCTCTCTGCGTGGAATTGATCACTGGGTTCTTATTCGAATTCTCCTGATTTACTTCCTCATTAATATTATCAAGTAAAGAAAGAATTCCATCATCGGTCGTATTTGATTTTCTTCTCAGTTCTCTCTTAAAACGGTATCTTACATACTTCTGGGCAACTTCATATCCTCTCATCTCCATGATTCCTGTCTCGACCATATTCTGGATATCTTCTACATTCACCGCATGAGAAGAGTTTGCTACCTGATCTGCAACCTTCTCTGCGATCGCCATGATCTGATACTGATTCATCTGATGGATCTTTGTTACCTCTTCATTCGCCTTCGTGATCGCATTGATGATCTTATCGAGATCAAAGGTTACCTCCTCACCGTTTCTCTTGATAATCTTTGTTTTTACATCACCATTCATAGTTTCTCCCTCATTTATATAAAATTACAAGATTCTGTGTGTTTCCATTTTCTGGCACAAAATCTTGTTGTCGTTCTACTAATCAGCACTATATCTTGTGCCATTGCCTTTATTATATTACACTCTTTTTCATAAAAAAGAAAGAGCTAATTTTTCATTTTAGAGAATATGAAGATGCTCAAACAGAATCTTAAATCCCAAAAGTATCAGTATTATGCCACCTGCGAGCTCTGCCTTGGATTTATATTTTGTTCCAAAAATATTTCCGATCTTTACTCCTGCAAATGAAATCAAGAAAGTACAGACTCCAATCATCGACGCTGCGGATACAATATGCACATTTAAAAAGGCAAATGTGATCCCAACTGCTAATGCATCGATACTTGTCGCAACAGCAAGCATGAACATTTCTTTCACTGCGATCGAATCATCTGCCTGTTCTTCATCATTTGATAATGCTTCTTTGACCATATTGATTCCGATCAGCCCAAGAAGCACAAATGCGATCCAATGGTCGATCGATGTGATCTGGTCTTTAAACTGTGTTCCAAGGAAAAATCCGATTGTTGGCATCAGTGCCTGAAATCCTCCAAACCATAAACCAACAATAACCCCTTTTTTCAAAACTTTTTCTCTCATCGCCAGTCCTTTGCAGATAGAAACAGCAAATGCATCCATCGCCAATCCAACAGCCAGTGTTAATAACGTAAGTAAATCCATAAAAACGTCCTCCATATCGTAAGTTTTTCATATCATAGGGGATTCCATCGGAATTTCCTATGATATGAAAAAGACCCACAGACGAAAGCCTTGTTATAAACAAAAGCTTATCGTCTGTGAGTCTCGTTAATTAAGACAGCACCAGATGTCGTTCATCATTATGTTGATACTGTCACAGATTCTCTGCTAACTACTCCCTCACGGAAATATCTATAAGATCATACCGGATGTGCTTCCGGCAAAATGTGCCTATGTATCATATCTCAACTGAGAATCTTTGTCAATATCTTTCCTTTAATTTTTGATTACGCTTTTCAAGATCTAACAGGTATTCTTTCATTTCCAGACCACCTGCATATCCTGTCAGTGAACCGTTCATTCCGATCACTCTGTGACATGGAACAACGATCACGATCGGATTCCTGTTATTCGCCATGCCAACAGCTCGACATCCTTTTGGAATCCCTACTGATTCCGCAATGTCTTTGTAAGTACAAGTTTCCCCATATGGAATCTTCTCCAATGCTTTCCATACTTTGATCTGAAATTCTGTTCCATGATAAGAAAGTTTCAGGTCAAACTTCTTTCTCCGTCCATCAAAATACTGTGATAATTGCAGTGCTGCTTCCCTGATCAATTCTGTATTCTTCTTCTCGCCTTCTAATATCTTCGTCCCAAAATATATCCCGCAAATGCCATGCCCATCTTCCTCAATCGTTAAATTACCGATTGGAAAACTATAATCATAATAGTACCTCATATGACAATCCTCCTAAAAATAGGTATACCATATTCTTCCATGGTTGGCAAGGACTAACTTGACATGTACATATTTCTTGCGTACAATGAAAAGAACTGTATAAAAATGAACAGATATTTATTTTAGGAGGAATTTTCATTGGACCCCAGTATGATATTACAGATAATCGCAATTATCATTTTATTACTGCTTTCTGCTTATTTTTCATCTGCAGAAACAGCGCTTACAACCGTCAATCCACATAGTATGCGTGCCATGGCAGAAGATGGCAATAAAAAAGCTGCTATTGTTTTAAAATTGATCGAGAATCCAAGCCAGATGCTTTCCAGCGTCTTAGTCGGAAATAACCTTGTGAATATTTCATTAACATCCCTTACTACAACGATCGCTATTCGTATCTTTGGAAGCATGGGAGCCGGAATCGCAACTGCTGTGATCACAGTACTTGTATTGATCTTTGGTGAGATCACACCAAAGACTTTTGCAACGATCAATAATACAAAACTTGCTCTAAGCTATGCTTCCAGCATTTATCTGATCACAAAATTACTGACACCGGTTGTTTACATTATCAACAAACTTTCTACAGCGATCCTTATCATCTTGCGGATCGACTCGAAACAATCCAAACGTATCATGACTGAACGTGAACTTCGTACGATCGTTGATGTCAGCCACGAAGAAGGCGTTATCGAAGAATCTGAGAAAGATATGTTAAACAACGTTTTTGATTTTAAGGAATCTCTTGCCAAGGATATTATGATCCCGCGAATTGATGTAACTTTTGTGTCTGTAGATGCTTCTTATGATGAAGTTCTTGATATTTTCCGCGAGGCCGGTTATTCTAGACTTCCTGTTTATGAAGGAAGTAAAGATCATGTTGTTGGTATTGTTTATTTTAAGGATGTTTATTTCTACCGCAGCCAGCACAGAGGCGAGATCTTTCATTTGAAAGATGTTCTGCGTAAGCCGTTCTTTACGTATGAAACTCAGAAAGTATCAAGCCTTCTTGCACAGATGCGTGAAAAATCTGTTAGTTTCTCCATTGTTTTGGATGAATATGGAGTGACTGCAGGTCTTATTACTCTAGAAGATATCGTTGAAGAGATTTTTGGAGAACTGCGTGATGAATATGATGATTCTGAGGAAGAAACTTTCAAAAAATTATCCGATGGATCTTATATGGTATCCGCTTCTTTAAAGCTTGATGATCTTGATGATCTGCTTGACGTAGACCTTGATTCTGAGGATTATGATTCTCTTGGCGGATATATCATCGAACTGCTTGATCATCTGCCTTCAGAGGGCGAAACTGCAGAAGATGAACATTTTCTTTTTAAAGTTGTTTCCGTTGACAAAAACCGTATGGAAACAATTCATATCATTCCAAAAGAGCAGTAAAAAAAGAACCTTGCTTTTTCTTGCAAGGTTCTTTTTTTGTACTCTTATTTGAAATATTCTACTCCGGATTCGAAGATCTTCTGATCTTTCTGTCCGTAAATATTGATTCCTACATAGCTGTCACGACGTTCTGAATGTCCCATCTTACCAAGGACTCTTCCGTCTGGACTTGTGATACCTTCAATCGCATGGTAAGAACCATTTGGATTGAATTCTTCATTCATTGTAGGATCACCATTGAGGTCAACATACTGTGTTGCTACCTGTCCATTTTCAAACAGTTTCTGGATCACATCTTCATCTGCTACGAATCGTCCTTCTCCATGAGATACTGGTATACTGAAGATATCATCTACATGTACATTGTTAAACCATGGTGACAGATTAGAAGCAATTCTTGTATAAGCAACCTTAGAAATATGACGACCAATGCGGTTTGTTGTCAGTGTAGGTGATTTCGCGTTCTGTTCTACGATCTTACCTTCTGGAACAAGTCCTAATTTGATCAGAGCCTGGAATCCGTTACAGATACCAAGTGCCAGTCCATCACGGTTATTTAACAGATCCATGACTGCTTCTTTTAATTTTTCATTTCTAAATGCTGTTGCAAAGAATTTTGCAGATCCATCTGGTTCATCACCGGCACTGAATCCACCTGGGAACATGATGATCTGGGATTCTTTGATCGCTTTTTCAAAAACTTCCACTGAATCACGGATTCCCTGTGCATCTAAGTTCTTAAATACCTTTGTGATCACGTTCGCTCCTGCACGTTCAAATGCTTTCGCTGAATCATATTCACAGTTTGTTCCTGGGAATACTGGAATAAATACATTTGGTTTTGCAACTTTATTCTTGCATACGTAAATATTTCCTTTTATATAGTGTCTTGTTGTATCAACGATGCTCTGATCTCCTTCAGATCTTGTTGGGAATACTTTCTCTAATGGTTTCTTCCATGTATCGATTGCTTCTTCTAATGTTACAACTTCGTCACCAAATACAAATTCATGTTTGTCTGTAACCTCACCTAACATTAATCCTGGAATCGCAAGTTTATGAACATCTCTTGTGCTCATTTCAACAACAAATGATCCAAACTTAGGATCTGTTAAGTCTTTTAATTCTACTTCTTCATCAAAGATCACACCTAATTTATTACCAAATGCCATCTTGGCAACTGCTTCTAAGGCTCCTCCGCCGCCAATTGCATATGCAGATTTGATAATTCCATCTTTGATCAGTTTTGTAATACGTTTGTATACTTTTTTCACTTCAGAATATATTGGAAGATTGTATGCATCTGTTGGGATACAGATACGGATCAGACGGTTTCCTGCTCTCTTAAGTTCTGGTGTGATAACATCTGTTGTCTTCGCTACATCGACTGCAAAAGATACCAGTGTTGGTGGTACATCAATATCATTGAATGTTCCAGACATACTGTCCTTTCCACCAATCGATGCAAGTCCAAATCCCATCTGTGCCTGATATGCACCAAGCAGTGCTGCAACCGGCTGTCCCCAGCGTGTCTTATCTTCTCCAAGACGCTTAAAGTATTCCTGGAATGTCAGGCGGATATTGCTATAATCTCCACCAGTAGCCACGATCTTCGCGATAGATTCTGTGATCGCATAAACTGCTCCATGGAATGGACTCCATTTGGACAGATATGGATCAAATCCATAACTCATCATTGTGACTGTATCGCATTCTCCTTTCAATACTGGAAGTTTTGCGACCATTGTCTGAATTGGTGTCATCTGGTATTTTCCACCATATGGCATTGTAACTGTTGCTGCTCCGATAGAGCTGTCGAATCTCTCTACGAGACCTTTCTGTGAACATACATTAAGATCAGATAATGTATTCTTGCACACTTCTTCAAATGTACCTGTCTCGTCTTTGCGGTTAAAGTAAGATTCTACACGGTGAGGGATCTCTACAAATACTTCTGTTTCCTGATGTGCTCCGTTTGTATCAAGGAAAGCTCTTGAGATATTAACGATCTCTTTTCCTCTCCATTTCAGTACTAATCTTGGATCTTCTGTTACAACAGCAACTTCTACAGCCTCTAAGTTCTCTTCTGCAGAGTATGCAAGGAACTGATCTACGTCTTTTGGATCTACAACAACAGCCATACGTTCCTGAGATTCAGAAATCGCTAATTCTGTTCCATCAAGTCCTGCATATTTCTTAGGTACTTTATCAAGATCTACAACCAGACCATCTGCAAGTTCTCCGATCGCTACGGAAACTCCACCTGCACCAAAGTCGTTACATTTCTTGATCAGACGGCTGACTTCTTCTCTTCTGAATAATCTCTGGATCTTACGTTCTGTTGGTGGATTACCTTTCTGAACTTCAGCTCCACATGTCTCGATAGATTCTTCTGTATGAACTTTAGATGATCCTGTTGCTCCTCCACAACCGTCACGTCCTGTTCTTCCACCTAATAAGATGATGATATCTCCTGGGTCAGAGTTCTCTCTGATCACGTTCTTTCTAGGTGCTGCACCCATAACGGCACCGATCTCCATACGTTTTGCAACATAGTCTGGATGATATACTTCATTAACATATCCTGTTGCAAGACCGATCTGGTTTCCATAAGAACTGTATCCATTCGCAGCTTCATTTACAATCTTATACTGTGGTAATTTACCTTTTAATGTGTCTTTTAATGGGACTGTTGGATCAGCAGCACCTGTAACACGCATTGCCTGATATACATAAGAACGTCCTGATAATGGGTCACGGATCGCTCCTCCAAGACATGTTGCCGCTCCACCAAATGGTTCGATCTCTGTTGGATGGTTATGTGTCTCATTCTTGAAACTGATCAGCCATTCTTCTTCCTTACCATCAATTTCTACTGGTACAACAATGCTGCAGGCGTTGATCTCATCGCTTTCTTCCATATTGTCAAGAATTCCATCTTTTTTAAGACGTTTCATCGCCATTAATGCCATATCCATTAAGCAGACATATTTGTCATCACGGTCTTTGTACATCTCTTCAAAGTCATCCATGTAAGAATAATATGCTTCTTCTAATGGTGCACGATAAAATCCATCCTGGAATCCAATGCTTGTAAGTTCTGTGGAGAATGTTGTATGACGACAGTGATCTGACCAATAAGTATCCAGTACACGGATCTCTGTCATGGAAGGATCTCTCTTTTCTTCTCCTTTATAATAATTCTGGATATGAAGGAAATCTTTGAATGTCATAGCAAGATTTAAAGAATCATATAATTCTTTAAATTTGTCTTCTTCCATATCTTTGAATCCATCCAGAATCTTAACATCTGCTGGTTCTTCAAAATCCATCACTAATGTCTCTGGTTTGTCTGCAGCTGCCTCTCTTGAGTCAACTGGGTTGATGCAATATTCTTTGACTGCTTCTAACTGTTCGTCAGTTAAGTCACCTTTTACAACATAAGTTGTTGCACTTCTGATCAGGGCATCTTCGTCCTCATTCAACAGTTTCACACACTGCTGTGCAGAATCTGCTCTCTGATCGAACTGACCTGGCAGAAACTCAACGCTGAAAGATATTTCCCCATCGGCAAGTGGTAATGTCTCTTCATACACGTCGTCAACTGGTGGTTCACTAAATACTGTAACCAGTGCTTTTTCATAACTTGCATCGGATAGATTCTCGATGTCATAGCGGACAAGGACACGAACAGATTCGACATCCAGTCCAAGATACTGCTTCAATGATGCATGCAGCTCTTTTGCTTTTACTGCGTAGTCTTTTTTCTTTTCAACATAGACTCTTCTAACTTCTCCCATGATTTCCTCCCATTTATTCATGTAGTTTCTTAATCACCTGAAATGCAGATGCATTTTCCAAAATCGTTGGCTGATCCTCGGCATAGAATATGATTCCATCTGCCGTTGAACGGATCTCTGATAAAATCTCTCCATTATATGGATTAATGACTTCACCAAGCAGCTGACCTCGGTTAACTTCCTCATTGATCGTCACAAAACGTCTTAGGAATCCCGGAGCACTTGCTTTGACGGATACAAGATCCTCTTCTTCTATAATACTCGCAATATACCCGTTATGGCAATTATATTTTAAAATACCCATTCGAGTCAAGAAGCGAAGCACGGCAGATACAGCCTTCCTGGCCAGATTCACATCGATATTATCTGTTTCCCCAGAATATACCGAAAATGCATCCGTCCCATTGATCTGCCAGTTATAAGTTAATGTCTTTTTATCAAAATTTCGTTGTTTGCTTGTTAATACATAAGGCAGCCCGAACAGACTTGCAAGGCTGGTGCTTTCTTTTCCTGTTGCAGGCATTCGCACATGTGGCACAAAATCCCCGCTTCTGAAAAATGATGCAAAATGGATTCCATAGCGGAATCCTTTAACCCGTTCAAATAAATGTGCTGCCAGACGGCTTGTTGGTTCCCCGTCAAAATTCCCAGGAAACTGACGGTTGATATCACTGTTATCAGATACCCAGTATTTCATTCCGACATTCATTGAAAAATTATTCACACATGGAATGACCAGAATCTGATTATCTCCAACGATCGCACCACTGTTCTCCAGTTCTTTTAAACGTTTGACTAACTGAGAACAAATATATAACTGCTGATATTCATTTCCACGCATTGCTCCGACAATACATGCCGCTGGTTCTGATCCTTCACTTTGTTTTCCAAAGAGATATCCTTCGATCTTAAACTCATCTCTTAAGTAATTTCCTGAGGAATATATGATTTCTTTTTTCATAGTGCATTCCCTCCGATCACTCTGGCTACCAAGGACCCTTCCGTTACACTTGGATGTTCTCTTAATGTCATCAAAATACCATCGGTTGGGGCAACCACTTCTTCTTCCGTTGCTCCCATTAAAGGATTCTGTACGATCCCTATGATCTCGCCTTTCTTTACCGGATCCTTTAATCGCTTGTAAGAAACAAACAATCCACTGGATTCACAATTTAAATAAAAGATCTGGTCTTCGTGGATAAACGGAACCTTTGTTTTGCCTTGAACCTTTCCCTTCCAGATACCAAGTTCTGCCATCACCGAAAAAATTCCATCTATGATCTGGCGGCAGTACTCGTAACGGATACGAAATGCTGCACCGGATTCCGTAACCATAGTTGGGATTCCCATCTGGTTTAAAGTGAAAGCTAAACTTCCTTCATTCACTGTCTGAGAAGGATGGATCCAGACAAGATCCGTATTCATATATTTTGACAGATGAAGTAATGTCTCATCGTAATCGTTATTTAAACGTACTTGAGGAACTTCCTGCAAAAAGATATTACTAGAATGAATATCAATGCAACAGGATGCTCCTTTGATATCTTCGATCAATTTAGCTGCTGTATAATCTTCCAGACCTCCATTGATGTCTCCTGGAAATGCACTGCTGTAATCGATATCTGAGATTGGTACTGCTCTTGTTCGTGCATCCAGTCCTAATGGATTGACCGCTGGATACACATCGACAATACCTGTCAAATTCTCAAATTCTGCCTTGATCCGGCGAATGATCTCTCCGCAGATATACTGTCCGCCAAGCTCATCTCCGTAGATTCCAGACACCAGACAGATTCTCTTCTCCTCTCCAGT
>ENA-OPCD01000929-OPCD01000929.1-human-gut-metagenome-genome-assembly--contig:-NODE-929-length-23840-cov-7.303973_pt1 | contig 23840 bp, 22 predicted proteins | sample MGYA00241560_ERZ501471 | MGnify/ENA primary metagenome ERZ501471 (study PRJEB25962, sample SAMEA2042578) | human gut metagenome | biome: human gut; feature: human-associated habitat; material: faeces...
GAAAAAATTGAGTAAACTTTTTTGCTTTTGGGAGGATAATTTAGCGTTAGCTAAAATTCAATGCCCGACCGATACTCCGCTAAACCATAATTTAGCAAATAGCTTAGACTAAATCGGAACGAAAATTTTAAAATGATTTAATATTACTTCCTATTAAACTTTTTTACCTTTTCCGAAAGGCTTTGTAAATCCTCTTTTGAAAGTTCAGGCAGATGTTCGAGGTCGTCAAGAAATTTTGCTATACTTTCCTTTTCCTTTAGCTTTGTACTCTCAATATAATAGCTTGTAATAATTCCCGGTACTACCGCTATTATCAGTATGGAACATATCGACAGGAAAATCGACATTGCCCTGCCGAGTATCGTAACGGCGGTTATGTCGCCAAAACCTATGGTCGTGGCTACGCTGAAACAGTACCATACACTGTCAATCGGAGTTTTTATGTTCGGCTCAACTATCCATACACCAATGCTTACACCTGCAAATATTATTATGTATGTTGTCAAAAACTTAAGTGCTCCTGTCCGTTTAAGTATAATTTTTATCAGCCGAGTTTTTTTCATATCTTCACCGACTGCCTTTTATAACAAAATTATATCAATTCTGCGTATAACAGTCAATATTTTTAGCGAAATTAAACAGTCGAATTTTTTGTCAGAGCTTTTGCATCGATTTTCACAAAACAGGTGAAAAATTATTATACAAAGAAAACACCGTCAGCGCAAAGTGTTGACGGTGTTAAAAAGCCTATTTTCTTGTTTGTTTTCATAATTGAAAGATTTTCGCTATTGTGTTTAAGCTGCCAAACAGCAAGCCGGTTGGCTATCGGAGTTTGCGTTAGCCCTTAATAAACAACTGTTCCCAATAATATCTGTACTGAGCATTTTGGTCAACATAACACGAAACACCGATTTTGTTATATTTGCTGTTCATTATGTTTGCTCTGTGCGATGGAGAATTCATCCATTCTTTTACTACAGCTTCGGGTGTGTTCTGTCCTGCGGCAATGTTTTCGGCTGCCGAAGTGTACGAAACATTATTCTGCTTTAAAACCATAGACCAGCTTGTGCCGTCAGGGCGCTGGTGTGAAAACAGAGTTGCTGTTTCTTTTGAACGAATATTTGAAAGGTTTGTAAGAGTTGTGTCTTTTGTGAGAGGAGAAAGTCCCTCTTTTGCCCGTGCCGCATTTACAAGTTCAATTACCTTATCAGCAAATTCTTTATTATAGCTTGCAGATCCGCTCGGCTGTGTGGTCGGCTGCGGTTGTGAAGTCGGTTGTACGGTGGTCGGCTGTGTTGCAGGCTGTGTCGGAGTTTCTCCTCCTGAAATGAGCATTTGAGCCGAGGTTACATCCTGAACATCAATTTTGCCGTCATTGTTATAGTCGGCAATTTTTTTCTGATTGTCTGTCAGTTCTCCGTCACCTGCTATTTTTATCTGCAAGTATGTAACATCCTGCACATCAAATCTGCCGTCATCGTTTAAGTCGTATTTTTGCGTATCAAGCGCCGATGCCGAAACAATTGCAGTTGCCGCTACTGCTGTGGCGGTAAGTGTTACGGCGATAATTTGTTTTAACTTTTTCATATGAACTCCTGTGATTTTAACTCTGATAGATATTTAAAAGAATGTTTTTGATGTCCCAAAGTTTTTTCGAGAGGTCAACATAGTAGTTGTGCGGGTTCTCAAATCGCTTTACCTCGTCCCAAAGGAGTCCGATTTGGTCTTTGCAGTATTTTGCAATATCTTCAATCTTTGGCGATTCATACACGCACTTGCCGTCCTTAAATATCGGTACAAGTAATTCTTTTGCGGTAAAGTCTGTGAGAGTTTTTGCTTTCCATGTTGCATTCTGGTCGAAAATGGTGTGTGGTTTTGAGAAATCCATTACTTCGTCGTACACGCAAAGTTCGTCGGCAAGAGCCTTGCCGCTCTCGTTGTCATAATAACGGTAAAGTTTTTTGAAATGAGGATTTGTGATTTTTGATGTGTTCTCGCTGACTTTGATTTTCGGGATAATTTCGCCGCTTGTGGGTTCTTCAACGGCAACAAGTTTATATACACCGCCGAATACAGGCGAACTTGACGAAGTTATAAGTCTTTCGCCAACTCCGAAAACATCGACCTGTGCACCCTGCATCATAAGGTCACGGATAAGGTACTCGTCGAGTGAGTTTGATGCAACAATTTTGCAGTTTTCAAGTCCTGCCTCGTCAAGCATTTTTCTCGCTTTTTTAGAAAGGTAAGAAATATCGCCCGAATCAAGACGAATTGCAAATTTGTTAATGCCCTTTGGAACAAGCACTTCTTTAAATACTCTTATTGCGTTCGGAACGCCGCTTTTAAGCGTGTTGTAAGTATCGACAAGAAGCGTCGGGTTCTCAGGATAAAGCTCGCAGTAGGTGCGGAATGCTGTATATTCGTTGTCGAACATCTGAATCCAGGAATGAGCCATTGTGCCGCCTGCGGGTACGCCGTAAAGTGCGTCTGTAAGTGTGCAGGCTGTACCGGCACAACCGCCTATGTATGCGGCTCTTGCACCGTCAACAGCACCTGTTGCGCCCTGTGCACGGCGAGAACCAAACTCAAGAACCGTTCTGCCCTGTGCGGCACGAACAATTCTGTTTGCCTTTGTTGCAATGAGAGTCTGATGATTGATTGTAAGAAGTAAAAATGTTTCGATAAGCTGTGCCTCTATGGCAGGAGCTTTTACCGTAATAATCGGTTCGTTAGGGAAGATAGGAGTTCCCTCGGGAATAGCGTAAATATCACCTGTGAATTTGAAATTTGAAAGATATTTTAAAAATTCTTCGTCAAAAATTCCTTTTTCTCTAAGATATTCAATATCGGTTTCGGAGAAGTGGAGATTTTTGATGTAGTCAATTACCTGCTCAAGACCTGCCGCAATGGCAAAACCGCCGTTGTCGGGCACTTTGCGGAAGAAAAGGTCGAAGTAAACATTCTTTTTGTAAAAGCCGTTTTTAAAATAGCCGTTTGACATTGTAAGCTCGTAAAAATCGCAGAGCATGGAATAGTTAGTTTCTGTCATTATAAATCACCTTAATAAAATTTGATTTGCATTATGTTTCGAACCTATCAGCTTTCGGTTTGTTCAAGATTTTTTACACCCTTGCTAAGGCAAAGCCTTTGTGCAAAAACCGCAAGCACACACATAACAATAACAAGTCCAAGGTTAATTATAACAGGTTCAACGCCAAAAATCCATAGCAATACAAGAGAAATTGCACAAATAGCGGCGGTAATTGCTATAATTATGGCTGCATTGATTACGGTATTGTAGTTACCTCGCAAAGCGTTGATTTCATCGTCCCATACAAGTTTAGGGTTTATTGTGTCCAAGAATATACCGAGGTAGGTTACAAAAACAACGCAGATAAGGCTTAAAAGAATATGTATAAGCGGAATTACGATGAATACAAACGGATTAAAGCTGTCTGCGAGAATTGCGCAGTAAATATTAAATGCAATTACATAGAGCACCATAACAGAGCCGCTGATTATTATACTTGTAAGTGCTTTTGCATTCAGTTGAACTCTTAATGTAACGGGAATATAGCGCATAAATTGGAAGTGCTTGCCCTCTCTTGAAATTGCGGAAGAAGCGATGCTGTTAATTGCCGTGACAAGGGCGGAAATTACAACAGCCGCTACGGTAATTACAGTAATACTTTTTTGATCTCCCGCAAGGTACGGTGTAAGTGTGCCCGACAAAAAGTTTGTACTGCCCTGCAAAATCATAATAACAGCCATAAAAACAGGCCACAAAAGGTTAATGGCTATGCAGTCCATAAAGAAAGGCGGAGTTCTGAAAAGGATAAGAAATTCTTTTTTCAAATAACTTGCAAAAACTCCTTTTTGGGTTGATTTTTCAACAGCCTGACTTGCAATGCTTTTACTGCGTTTGGATTTTGTGGTATTGATGTCCGACACACCTTTGATATACATTTTTGACGCAAGGAAAAGGAAGACTGCAACGAAAATTACATTTGCAAGCAAGTATAAAAGCAGTTGATATACGGATTCGCTTGAGATAGAATCCATCATAAGCGGAATGTGCGGAAAAATAAAGTTCATAACATTTAAAAATCCGTTGTCTGCGCTTGCAAGCGAAGTAACGATTGCATCGGGATTAAATCCGCTGATGCTTACGAGAGCAACCAATGCGCCGACTATAAGCACGGCAGTGCCGATACCTGTAATTTTATTGAGGAAATCACGGTTTTTTACCGAGTGGGTAAAGTACATAAATATAACGGCAATAATTCCGCAGTAAGCAAGAGGAATAATGGGAACGGTAAGTATGCCGATTATTGAAGTTATAACACCTGTAAGCGAAAATCCCTTTGCCGACATAAAGCCTACGCAAGCGCCGAGAATAAGGATAAATTCCATTATGTTTTCCGAAAGCAGGGAATAAGCAAACTTTGCGCTTACGATTTCTCTCGGCTTTAACGGAAGAGGAATGAGATTTTCAATATCGTTTGAAAAATAAAATATATTGATAATTACATTAATTCCGAATACTACGGAAAGGATAGAAATAATATGTAAAATTACTTCCGCACCCTGTGTTGCTCCGCCGTATGTCATTACGCCGAGTGTTAGGGCATAGGTGATTATTCCGACAAGCGCACCTGCCGGTATCATAATAAGAAGCACAACCGCCGTACCCATAATTGTATAAAAATGTTTGGAACGCTTTTTTTCTGCGGAGGTTAGCTCGGTTGTTTTTATAAAGGTTTTTAATAAATTAAAAAAATTACTCATTTTCAGTCAGCTCCAAAAAGATTTGTTCAAGTGATTTGCCTGTGTTCTGACTACAAAGATTATCGAGAGTGCCGTCATAAAGCGATTTGCCCTTTTTAATTATGATAACCTTGTCGCAGAGTTTTTCGGCAACTTCAAGTATGTGGGTGGAGAAAAATACGCAGTTACCCGCATCTGCGTGTTCACGCATCATAGCTTTCAGTTCAAAAGCACTCTTAGGGTCAAGACCGATGAGCGGTTCGTCAAGAATCCATACATCGGGATTGTGCACAAGTGCGGCGGCAACCATAATTTTCTGACGCATACCGTGCGAGTAGCTTAGCATAGGTGCGTTTAAGCTGTCGGTAAGTCCGAATCTGTCGCAAACTTCGGTAAATCTCTTTTTGCGCACATCTGACGGAACTTTGTAGATGTCACCGATGAAATTGAGAAACTCAATTCCTTTGAGCCTTAAGAACATATCGGGACTGTCGGCAATGTAACCGATACTTTTCTTTGCCTCAAGCGGTTCTTTTTTTATGTCGTGACCGTTGATGCTTATTTCACCGCTGTCACTTGAGAGAATACCTGTAAGCATTTTGATTGTGGTGGTTTTGCCCGAACCGTTCGGTCCGATAAAACCTACAATTTCGCCTTTATTTACAGTAAAAGACAGGTCGTCTACTGCTTTTAAAGTGTTGTTAAATACCTTTGTAACATTATTGAATTTTATCATAATATCAGTCCTTTATATGAATGTATTTATATAAATATTATAAAATCAGATATAGTCCCTGTCAATTATTTTTACATTGTTTTTAAAATTTGTTCTAATGCGACATATTTTGAAAAGCTTTTTGTATATGCAAAGTTTGGCAACAACAATAACCCCTCCGACAACGCATATTAACAGCGTTGCCGGAGGGGTTATGCTTTTAAGCCTGTAATTGATTTAAAATTTTATTTCTTATTCTTTTTTAGTTTACCGATTACATAAATCAGTACAAAGCCGAGCAGGAAAGCGCCTACTACACATTTAAACACAATGCCGAGCACACCGTCAAACATTGCAATTCCCGAAAAACTGTTCATAGCGTACCATACAGTCATAAAGCTGAAAAAACCCCCGATGATGTAGCACAAAGAACCGAGCTTTTTTGCCGATACGAACATATACAGAGCAATTATTGCCCATAATATAAAGTAAAAGGATTTTATGGTTTCCATTTGTTGATCTCCTATAAATCTAATGTATTAATGATTTAAAGTTTAAGGTCGGGAATATACTGCTTTATAATTGAAATTAATCCGACCTTTGGAGTATCTTCGTCGGGTAACTGCGGAAAGTCATATGCCGCATAGTCATTGCCCTCGATAATCGCAGGTCCGTTCTCCGAAATGCATACATCCCAACCGCAATACTTAAATTCGGGTTCTTCCAGTGCCGCATTTTTAACAAGCTCCTTGACCTCTTCGCAGTAAGGAATTTTAAAACCTTTAAATTTTATTCCCGAATACGGGTGTTCGTATGCAATTTCCATATCGGAAGTATGTCCCGGCCCTGTTACCGTACCTGTATCGAGGTCAAAGTGACAGGCAAAACCGCCGTTTTCAAGATTATCTACAAATTTACCGTTATTTCCTGTTTTAAACACCGCATACAAAATATTCGGCTTTCCGTCTACCACAAGTGTGGCAATTCTTAAGCAGTTAATTGAGTGAGGATAAATTTTTGAAACATCGGGGTGTTGCTTTATTGCCTCTTCAAGTACACCGAATTCGTTTTCTTTGTCAAAAACATAATTATAAAATTCTTCGTCACTCTTAAAGTCCGCTTTAACAAGTCTTTCAATGCCTTTGCCGCATTCGCCGAAAGCAGGCTTTGCAATGAAAACATCCCAAGGCTTAATAAATTCGCTGAATTGCTCCAAAGTAATCTTTTCCTCAATTACAAGTACCCGTCTGCCAAGATATTTTGCAAATCTGGTATCAAATAATCTTTTATCGTTAAATATTTCGGCACTTGTAAGATCGTTCTGCATTAACATAAAACGCTTGTTTTTAAAGCGTGTCATATACGTTTTGCGTTGGTCTGCAGTCATATTGTAGTATTCAAACAGAACATAGTCATTATATCCCGCTCTGTATTTAAAAAAGCAACCTACCATATCAAAGAAAATGCCGGCTTTGTTTTTGCCGGATTTTGTGTGAACGGTATTTATTGCGCCGGAAAGTTTGCTGAATGTTGCGCCGGAGCAAACTCTGAAAAAGTAACCGATTCTCATAATAACCTCTTTTGTATCTTAGTTGTATCAAAATTACGGCTAATTTAAGCCATTTTGTGTAGTTAAGGGTGTATTTGTCAATATAACTTCCATTATAGTATATTTTGCGCTGAAATGTCAATAATGGTGACGGATTTGTGAAAAGTTTTTGAAAAGTAAAATTTTTCTGATAAAACTCTTGACTTTTGCTGACTTTAAGATTATAGTATAAGCATAAGAGTTAGCACTCACACACAGAGAGTGCTAAAACAACAAAAAACGCAGGCAGAGAGGTGATACCTATGGAGCTTGCGGAAAGAAAGCAAAAAATTCTTTCGGCTGTTGTTGAAAACTTTATAAAGACAGGTGAGCCTGTAGGTTCAAAAACTCTGATAGACGAAACGGATTTAAAAGTTTCATCGGCTACGGTAAGAAATGATATGGCAGACCTCACACAAAAGGGTTATCTTGTTCAGCCGCATACATCGGCAGGCAGAATACCTACTCAGCAGGGCTACAGATACTATGTTGACAATCTTATGAAGATTGTGGCGGTGTCACAGCGGGGCAGAGAACTTGTGGAGGATAAACTTTACAGAAATGCCGAATCACCCGAAAATATTTTAAAATCGGCGGCAGATCTTCTTTCGGAGCTGACAGGACTTACCGCAGTTGCCACAGCACCGAATTCCGCAGAAAGCAGGATTCACAAAATCAGCTTTGTGCAGACGGGTTCGCACACGGCAATGACTGTTGTAATTGCTTCAAACGGCATTATAAAAAATCAGCTTTTCAGATGCGAATTTATAATCACTCCCGAAATCCTTGAAGTGTTTGACAAAGCACTTAACGAATTGTTTGACGGAGTAAGGCTTTCTTCGATAAATCGTCCGTTTATACAGACGGCAGCGGCAAGATTTGGCGAGTTATCGCTCTTTATGCCAAGTGTGCTTACGGCGATAAAAGATGCGGCAGACAAGGCAAACGAAGTCGGAATCTTTTTGAGCGGTCAGACAAAGCCGTTGTTTATGCAGAATGTAAATTTTCTTGCGGCAAGAAATGTAATTGAACTTCTTTCAAGAAAAGGAGATCTTGCAGGTGTTCTTACAAGCCTGCCGATAGGTACTTCGGTAAGTATAGGTACAGAAAACAGCCGTATAGAACTTGCGTACAGCTCGGTAATTTCTTCAAGCTACAGCGTAAAAGATACACCGTCCGGTACGCTTGCCGTAATAGCTCCGATACGAACGGATTACGGCAGAGTGATTTCGATTATAGAATGTATAAGCGAATGTGTAAGTAAAATAATAAGCGAGCTTATAGAGCATTAATATAGAAAGGAAAGGTAATATGTCAAAGAAAAAAGAAGTGACAAAAGACGAAGCTGTTGTAAACGAGAATACATCCGAACAGACAGCTGAAGCGGTTACGGAAGAGATTGATGAAACCGCCAAAAAAATAGCTGAACTTGAGGAGGAGCTCAACTCACAGAAAGACAAATATCTTCGCCTTTGTGCCGAGTATGACAACTACCGCAAGCGTACAGCAAACGAAAAGCTTTCTATTTATGATGACGCAACAGCAAAGGCGGTTACAGAGCTTTTGCCTGTAGCAGACAGTATTCAGATGGCTATTACAAATTTAAAAGATTGTGACCCCGAAATTTTAAAGGGAATTGAGCTTATTTCAAATCAGCTTGCAAAGTCGCTTGAAAAGCTCAAGGTTGAGCCTTTCGGTGCGCAGGGTGAGGAGTTTAATCCGGAAATTCACAACGCAATCTCAAAGATTGACGATGAGAATTTTGAAAAGAACTGTATTTCACAGGTGTTCCAGACAGGTTACAAAATCGGCGATAAAATCATTCGTCATGCAATGGTTCAGGTTGCAAATTGCGACTAAGACCTTTATATAAATAAATCAGTATAAAAGTAAAACAAATATATTCAGGAGGAATTCATTATGGCAAAGACAATAGGTATAGATTTAGGTACAACAAACTCATGTGTAGCAGTTATCGAAGGCGGCGAGCCTGTAGTTATTCCTAACGCCGAGGGCGCAAGAACAACTCCTTCCGTTGTTGCTTTCTCAAAAGACGGCGAGCGTATGGTAGGTCAGGTCGCAAAGCGCCAGGCTATCACAAACCCTGACAAGACAGTTTCTTCTATTAAGAGAGAAATGGGTACATCATATAAAGTATCAATTGACGGCAAGCAGTACACACCGCAGGAAATTTCAGCTATGATTCTTTCAAAGTTAAAGGCAGACGCTGAAGCATACCTTGGCGAAAAGGTAACACAGGCAGTTATTACAGTTCCTGCTTACTTTACAGACGCACAGCGTCAGGCTACTAAGGATGCAGGTAAGATTGCAGGTCTTGATGTAAAGAGAATTATCAACGAGCCTACAGCAGCTGCTCTTTCATACGGTATAGATAAAGAAAAAGACCAGAAGGTTATGGTATATGACCTCGGCGGCGGTACATTCGATGTATCTATCATTGAGATGGGTGACGGTGTTCAGGAAGTTCTTGCTACAGCAGGTAACAACCGCCTCGGTGGTGATGACTTCGATAAGAGAATTATCGACTGGATGGTAACATCATTCAAAAACGAGACAGGTATTGACCTTTCATCAGATAAGGTTGCTATGCAGCGTTTCAAAGAGGCTGCAGAGAAAGCTAAGATAGAGCTTTCGGGCGTTACAACATCTTCAATCAACCTCCCATTCATTACAGCAGACCAGACAGGTCCTAAGCACCTTGACTTAACACTTACAAGAGCTAAGTTTGACGAACTTACAGCAGACCTTGTAGAGGCTACAATGGGTCCGGTTCGTTCGGCTCTCTCTGATTCAGGTTTACAGATCAGTCAGATTGACAAGGTTCTTATGGTCGGCGGTTCTTCAAGAATTCCTGCTGTACAGGAAGCTGTTAAAAAGCTTATCGGCAAAGAGCCGTTCAAGGGCATTAACCCTGATGAGTGCGTAGCTGTAGGTGCTGCTATTCAGGGCGGTGTTCTCGGCGGCGAGGTAGAGGGACTTCTTCTCCTCGATGTTACACCTCTTTCACTTGGTGTTGAAACAATGGGCGGCGTAATGACAAAGATTATTGAGAGAAACACAACAATTCCTACAAAGAAGAGCCAGATTTTCTCAACTGCCGCTGATAACCAGACACAGGTTGAAATCAATGTTTTACAGGGTGAGCGTGAATTTGCAAGAGATAATAAGCAGCTCGGTTTGTTTGCTCTCACAGGCATTGCTCCAGCTATGCGTGGTATCCCGCAGATTGAAGTAACATTTGATATTGATGCAAACGGTATTGTTAATGTATCTGCAAAAGACCTCGGTACAGGCAAGGAGCAGAAGATTCAAATTCAGAACTCAACCTCAATGAGCAAGGAAGATATCGACAAGGCTGTTAAGGAAGCAGAGCAGTACGCCGCAGAAGATAAGAAGCACCGTGAAGAGGTTGACGCTAAGAACGAAGCAGAGAACCTTGTATATCAGGCTGAAAAGCTCGTAAACGAGAGCGGCGACAAGATTTCAGAGGACGAAAAGAATACAATCAATACAAAGTGTGCTGCAGTTAAGGACGCTATCGCTAAGAACGACAAGTCTATGATTGACACTGCTAAGGAGGATTTACAGAAAGCTGTTTACGAAGTTTCCGCAAAACTTTATCAGCAGGCAAATCCGCAGGGTGCACAGGGTGCGGCTCCGCAGGGTGACCCACAGCAGGGCACACAGGGCGGCTCAAACGGTGACCCTAACGTATATGATGCCGATTTTAAGGATGTTGACGGCAACTGATTAAAAACGGCACCTATAAATAGATTTACACAATGATTGACTTCATTTGTTTTTCCTGTTAAAATTTGTTAAAGGGGCTGTTTTTTGCAACGGCTCCTTTAGCACTGTATGGATTTTTGACAGCGTATATAGATAACCTTTATACAGCTGATAACAAGTTATTAAAAGGTGAGAATGATGGCAGATAAAAGAGATTATTACGAGGTGCTTGGCGTTTCTAAGGGAGCAAGCGAAGATGAAATTAAAAAGGCTTACCGTCAGAGCGCTAAAAAGTACCACCCTGACCTCCATCCGGGAGATAAGGAATGTGAAGAAAAATTCAAAGAAGTCAACGAGGCTTACGAGGTACTTTCAGATAAAGATAAAAAAGCCCGCTATGACCAGTACGGTCACGCAGGCGTAGACCCTAACTTCGGTGCGGGCGGCGCAGGCGGTTACGGTGCATACGGTCAGGGCATTGATATAGATGATATTTTTTCAAGCTTTTTCGGCGGATTCGGAGGCAGACGCTCCAATAATCCTAATGCTCCGAGCCGAGGCAGCGATGTTGAGGCAAGCATTTATATTTCATTTGAAGAGGCTGCAAAGGGCTGTAAAAAGACCGTAAGCTACGATTGCGTTTCTTCTTGTGACGAATGTCACGGTACGGGCGCAAAACCCGGTACTCAGCCTAAGACCTGCTCTGTGTGCGGAGGCTCGGGCAGAGTTACAATCAGCCAGCGTTCACCTTTCGGAGTTGTTCAGACACAGCGTGCCTGTGACGCTTGTCACGGTAAAGGCAAGATTATTGACAGTCCTTGCCCTAAGTGCGGCGGTTCGGGCAGAAAGCGCAGGACTAAAACTGTTGATATTACAGTTCCGGCAGGCATTAAAGACCAGCAGATTCTTAATGTCGGCGGCAGAGGCAACGCAGGTTACAACGGCGGCCCGTCGGGTGACCTTCATGTATATGTAAATGTTCAGCCGCATCCTGTATTTGAACGCAGAGGCGATGATGTATGGTGCAATCTTCCTCTCACATTTGCACAGGCTGCTCTCGGCGCAGAGGTGGTTGTTCCTACTCTCGACGGCAAGGTTTCGTATCAGGTTCACGAGGGTACACAGCCGGGCGATGTATTTAAGCTTAAGGGCAAAGGCATTCAGCGTCTTAACGGCAGAGGAAAAGGCGACCAGTATGTGCGTGTAACCATTGAAGTTCCGAAGAATCTTAACGCTAAGCAGAAAAATCTTATAAAAGAATTTGAGAATGTTACAAACGAAAAGAACTACGCACAGCGCAACAGCTTTTTTGAGAAAATAAAGAGAATGTTCAACGAATAATTCTGATAATAGTATATAAAGGGGCTTAACAAATGGAGTCTTGGACAGAAATAAAAATTGCGGTAAACGCAAAGGATATAGACAGGGCAGGCGACATTGCGAATGTTGTAGTGCCTTACGGAATTTATATTGAGGACTACACTGCTCTTGAGCAGGAAGTGCAGGAGATTGCACACATTGACCTTATAGATGAGGATTTGCTCAAGAAAGACAGGAGCGTTGCCTATGTTCATATTTACCTTGAGCCTGATGTTTCTCCGAACGAGGCTGTAGCCTTTTTGTCCGAAAGGTATAATGCAGAGGGCATTGAGCATAAAATTGAATTGCTCGACTGTGCCGAAGAGGATTGGAGAAACAATTGGAAAAAGTATTTTAATCCGATTGCCGTTGGAGAAAAGCTCCTTATTTGCCCGAGTTGGAGAGATGATTACGATCCGCAGGGCAGAATAGTTTTGAATATTGACCCGGGTCTTGCGTTTGGCACAGGCAGTCACGAAACCACAAGACTTTGCCTTGAAATGTGCGAAAAGTATATGAAAAAAGGCGACAAAGTGCTTGATGTGGGTTGTGGCAGCGGTGTGCTCGGTATTGCGTCTTTGCTTATGGGTGCAGAAAGTGCCGTCGGAGTTGACATTGACGATGTTGCGGTAAGAACCGCAAAAGAAAATGCCGAAATTAACAATGTGGCTGACCGCTTTACTGCAATCTGCGGCAGCTTTACAGATAAAGTAACAGGTAAGTATGACATTGTACTTGCAAATATTGTAGCAGACGCAATTATGTTCCTTTCAAAAGGTGTAAAAGACTTTATGAAAGACGATGCGGTTTATATTATGAGCGGTATTATTGATACCCGTGCCGAAGAGGTAAAGGAATCAATCGGCAAGGATTTTGACATTATAGAAGAACACCTTGAAAAAGGTTGGGTGTGCCTTGCCGCAAAAGCAAAAAAATAAGGTAATAAATGTGCTGTATAGTGCGATATTTACTGAACATTTGTCATAAAACTGTCACAATAGTGTGATAAAATCTAAATAATTTTGATGCTCGGAGGCACGATTATGAAAAAACCAAATAAAAAGAATACAGTAAATCTGTTTTTCTCTGCATTCCTTATTCTTGCGTTTGTAGTATGCGCACACTTTTTCTCTAATTTTGCACTTGGACAGAATCAGGTGCTTTCAAATGTAATTCAGTTGTTTGTTTACACAGTGTTCGGTCTGCTTTTGTTCTACGCAACAAGAGTCGGCGACGGAAAGCCTGTAAAGCGTTTTTCACCGATTACATTAATAATTATGGTATTGCCTGCGCTTTACATAATGATTGCAAGCATAGCAAGTGGTATGCCGCTCCACAGCGCATTTGTTATAAATGACAGTTCAATCAGCATTGTAACAACACTTGCAGCCGTTGTATTCGGTTACGGTATTCCGTACACATTCTTAAGCGGTTTTGAAATTGTCGAGGAAGAGAACGAAAGCGAGAAAAAATTCGTTGAGGGCGGTATAGAAGCTGACATTCAGGATGTTGAAAATGAAGAAGAGTCAGAGGAAACTTCCGAAAATGCCGAAGAAACCGAAACAAGCGAAGAAAACACAGAAGAATAATTTGTTTTACTTATTAATTTGACAGCGACTTGACAAAATCGAGCCGCTGTTTTATTATTTAAGCGGTGCCTTATACGGTTATTTAAGAATTAAAGGCTTTTTATCATAAGTTTGGGTAATTTATAGTTTAGCGGAATACATCAGCCAAGTAATTATAAAAGTTTGGTCAACCTTTGAAAAGGCTTGACCTAAATTTTTAAATTATTACACTAAACCGTGAGCCAAACAATAATTTATTATTGTTACCCCAACATTTAGAACCAAATTAAAGAGGGTGAATTTATGGACGAAAAGGATAAGTTTGACGGAACAGAAAAAATTGAAGAGGAAGAAGAAAAAGTATATATTGCCCGTCACGCAAAAAAAGACGAAGAGGACAGATTTGCGGATATTGAAAATTTTGATGTTGATAATACCGAAACTGTTGAAAATAAAGAAGTTGAAAAAAATTCAAACGATGTACCGAATAATGAGCCTGCCATAGACAGCACAGAGAATTTTGATGTTCACAGCGATAATTACGGCGATGATTTTGACTGTCAATCGATAGCAAGCAAAAATCATATACCGTCGGATAATCCAAAAAAAAGCAACAGAGATTACGGTGACGGTTTTGACGCTCAAACGGGTGAGGACAGACACGAATTTAAGCGCAGACAACCGAATAATGACGACTATTATGAGAATAATGCAGATACGGACGATTATTCGGGAAAGCCGAAAAAGAAGAAAAAAGCGAAAAAACAAAAGCAGAAAAACAGTAAGGCGGCTATGGTATGCGTAGTGGTAGCCGTTGCGGTTATAGTAGTATGTGTGCTTGCTTTTGTGCTTTCAAAATGTTCGTTTGACAATAAAAAATCGACGGTGACAACTGCACCTACCACGAAAGCGACTGTTGCCACAACTCAAGAGCCGACAACCGAGTATTACGAGCCTGAAACCGAATCGGAGTATGTTCCCGATTACACGGAGAATGTGGAGGAAACCACAGAACAGCCTTCCACAGAGGAGTACACCGAGCCGGAAACAGAGCCTTACACAGAAGAATATACCGAACCCGAAACTTACGAATCTACCCCGGATACAGAACCTGTAACGGAGTATGTTCCCGACGAAACAACACAAATTGTATAAAATGGAGATGTAAAAAATATGGGATGTAGTCATGATTGTTCATCTTGCAGCTCTGACTGCAAGTCAAAAAATTCGGAAAGTTTGCGTGAAAGCCTTAATCAATACAGCAGTGTAAAGAAAGTAATTGCCGTAGTATCGGGCAAGGGCGGAGTAGGCAAAAGCCTTGTTACTTCAACTCTTGCGGTAACTTTCAACCGTCTTGGTAAAAAAACGGCTATTCTTGACGCAGATATTACAGGCCCGTCAATTCCAAAGGCTTTTGGCATTAACGAAAGAGCAAAGGGCAACGAATACGGAATTATTCCTGTTACAACCGAAACGGGAATTGATATTATGTCAGTAAACCTTTTGCTTGAAAATCCGACCGACCCTGTTGTATGGCGTTCACCTGTCATTACAGGCACGGTAAAGCAGTTTTGGAAAGATGTTATCTGGGAAAACGAGGACTATATGTTTGTTGATATGCCTCCGGGAACAGGAGATGTTCCGCTTACCGTATTCCAGAGTTTGCCGATTGACGGAATCATTGTAGTTGCATCTCCGCAGGAGCTTGTTTCCATGATTGTCGAAAAGGCGGTAAAAATGGCAAATATGATGAATGTGCCAATTCTCGGTCTTGTTGAGAATATGAGTTATTTTGTATGTCCCGATTGCGGCAAAAAGCATAATATTTTCGGTGAAAGCCATATTGATGAAATTGCCGAGCGTTACAATACAAAGGTACTTGCAAAGCTTCCTATTGACAGCGACCTTGCCAAGTGTGTCGACGATGGCAGAGTAGAACTCTTTGAGGGTAACTACCTTGATGATGCCGCACAGGAAATCGAAAAAGCACTTGCGTGAATAATAAGTTATGACTTTGCGCAAATTTAAGATAAAATCTTATAATCGCTTTACGAAATGTTTTTCTGAAACATAATTTTAAAGCTAAGGCTCTTCTGAATGGAGAGCCTTTTGTTATGCACTTTAGTTAAATAAATTGTAATTTTATGCTTTATTATATCCAAAAATATGCTTGAATTTATATGTATCAAAATGGTATAATTATGCTGTTCTATGGAATGTAATTGATATAAAATTTGGAGGAACAGAAAAATGCACAGATGTCCGGATTGCGGAGAAAGATTTGAGGGTAATATATGTACCTTTTGCGGCAGACCCGTACCGCAAGAAGAATTAGAACAGGAAAAAGCCGTTCAGGAAAAATCCGACGAACAGGCAAATATAAATAATTCTGAAGAAGTGTCGAAATCTGCAGTTGAAAATACTGCTTTAAACAGTGCCGGTGTTCAGCCTGTAAACGAATACGCACAAAACGGTTACAGCACGCAGTCTGTAAACAACTATGCTCAAAAAAAATTACAATTCACAGCATAGTTACGGAAACCCTAATTACAGCAACAGCGCAATGCCGAGCGGTTATACTAATCAAAATCAGCCGTTTTCGGATGTTGTAAATGCCCGTGAAAAGAAAAAATCAAAAACAACTCTCATAGTTGTTCTTGTTATTGCAAGTGTATTGATTATCAGCCTTTGTGTTATCGGATATACCGTCATAACGAATGTAATCAAAAACAATAAATTTAATATGGGAACAGGTGAGCTTACGGGTGCGGATGACTCTGCTGCCGTTTCGTCCGTGAGTATTGATTTTGACGAAAACTCGTATTGCTATTACACTGAAAACGATGACGGAACTGTTACAGTCACAGGCATTGACACCTGGGATTACTACAATAATTTTACGGATGAAGTTGTAGATGATACTTACAATTTTTATTTTAATATTCCGAGTGAAATTAACGGCAAAACCGTAACTGCTGTCGAAAAAATCAATCCGTCCAATCCTCTTTCCTCGGGTATTCTCCATATTCATATTACAATACCGGGTACAGTAAAGACAATACAGAGCGATACTTTTAACCTGTCGGAATATGTGCGTGAAATTACCCTTGAAGACGGTGTTGAAACTCTTGAGCCTGACGCTATTGTGGATTGCTATTCGCTTGATAGGGTTAATATTCCGGAATCGGTGACCGTTATTGGCAAGCATGCGGTAGGCTTTAATATTGCGGGAGATACATTTTCAGAGCCTGTCGGCAAAAGAGAATATACCCGTTCTCCGCTTACTCACATATACGCTAAAGAAGGCTCGGCTGCCGACAGATACGCTAAGGATAACGATTTGTATATTGAATATAACTGATGCTTTGATTAATCGTGAGCGTTTAAATTCTAAAGGCTTTTATCGAAGGTTGAGATAATTGCTTAGATGAAATTATGTAAAATAATAAACTTAAGGTTCTCTGCTGCGGAGAACCTTTTTGTTATGAAATTATAAAAATATACAATATATTGCTTTTTATATGTAAATAAAAGCAATTGATTTTTGCATAAACAAAATGGTATAATTATGCAATAGTATGGCAAATATATTTTGCTTATTTAAGGAGAGGTATAGTAAATGAAATGTCCTAATTGCGGAAATGAAATCACAGGTAAGTTTTGCACAAGCTGCGGCACACCCGCTCCTGTCGAAGAGCCTGTAAAAGAGCAGGAAACTCAAACACAGCCTGCACAGTCGGATAATTTTGCGGCAAACAATTATAATTCCGAACCTGCACAGCAGAATGTTGCTGACAACAATTCACAGCCAAACAGCTTCGGTGCGGATAATTACAACACACAGCCAAACAATTTCGGTTCGGACGCATATAATTCACCTTCGGGTTTTGGTGCCGACGCAAACAATGCACAGCCTGCACCACAGCCGTATCAGTATAATTCATCTGCTAATCAGCCAAACGGTATGCCTGTAAATAACGGTTACACAGGTCAGCAGTTTACAAATGTTCCTAACAACAATATGCCTAATCAGCCTAAAAAAGGTATGAGCGGCGGTAAGATTGCAGCTATTGTAATCTGCGTTATTCTCGGTATCATTCTCATTCTTGGCATCATTATCAGTGCTGTTGCTTGCCATGCATATAAGTCTCTTGAAAGCGGATTAAAAGATAATATCAGTACATTTGTAAGCAATTATAACAACGAAAGTTCATATTATAATTGGGAAACATCAGACGGAGATTCCGATGTGTCAAAAGTTGTAGACAATGACGGTGAAATTTATGATGAAAGCACCTGTTGCTTTTACAAGGTATTTAACGGCAACGAAGTTTCTGTCACAGGTGTAAATATGTATGATGTCGTTGACGGAGATTACACAACAAAGCACATTGAATTTACACTTCCGAGTGAAATTGAAGGCAAAAAGGTAACAGATATTTACAACGCTTATATCTACAATCCTACAAACAACGATGGCAAAGATGTTGAAATCAAGGTTACCGTTCCGGGCAGTGTAAAAACTATTCAGGCATATGCTTTCCTCAATTGCGAAAGCCTTACAGAGCTTGTTCTTGAAGACGGTGTAACAGAACTTGAGAACGAGGCTATTGTAGAATGTAAGAACTTAAAGAAAATTACAGTTCCTGAATCCACAACAATTCTCGGCGAATATGCATTCGGTTTCTTAAGCTCTGACGGTATAAGCTCTGACTACACTCCTGCAAAAGATCTCGTAGTAGTTGCAAAGAAAAATTCAGTTGCGGAACAGTTTGCAAAGGAAAACAATTTCAAAGTCGAAAACAACTGATTTTAACATTTTTCCTTATTAACAAACTAAAATTTTAACAAAAACCGCTCTCTGCTTTTACGGAGGGCGGCTTTTTCGGTATATAAAGAAAAATTTGGGGTAAAATAGTATCTGCTGCGGCACAAATTTAAAAAACTCAAGTAAAAATGCCGTAAAATCGGGATAAAAACGCTTGACAAAACGATATTTGTTGAGTTATAATACTAAATTGCAGAGCAATGTGTAATTGCACCTTGTTCGGCATTTCGGCCCTGCTTGACAGGGCGGTTAATCAATTTCTTAATATTTTGGAAAGGAGGAAAAATATGCCTACATTTAACCAGTTGGTAAGAAAGGGCAGAGAGGTTTCCGAAAAGAAAGCTAAGGCTCCTGCACTCTTAAAGGGTTGGAACTCTAAGAAGCGTGTTGCTATCAACCAGAGCTCACCACAGAAGAGAGGTGTGTGCACAGCCGTAAAGACTGCTACACCTAAAAAGCCTAACTCAGCTCTCAGAAAGATTGCCAGAGTAAGACTTTCTAACGGTATCGAAGTTAGTTCTTACATCCCAGGTGTTGGTCACAACCTTCAGGAGCACAGCGTTGTTCTTATTCGTGGTGGCCGTGTTAAGGACTTGCCTGGTGTTCGTTATCACATTGTTCGTGGTACACTCGACGCACAGGGCGTTGCAGGAAGAATGCAGTCCCGTTCTAAGTATGGCGCAAAGCGTCCAAAGGCAGGTAAATAAGGAATTGACATAACTTCGGCTTAAATTGATTTTAAGTTCTGCTATGCGGCAGGATTTCTATATATATTTATGGATTTCTTGTTGGCATACGGGAGTTTGTCGCTTTCGAGTACCTATGATATCTCAATTATTGTGAAGGAGGGAAGCAAAGTGCCAAGAAGAGGTTCTATTGCGAAGCGTGACGTATTACCGGATCCGCTTTATAATTCAAAACTTGTAACTCGTCTTATCAATAACATTATGTATGACGGTAAAAAGGGCGTTGCTCAGAAGATTGTTTACGGTGCATTTGAAATCATTGCTGATAAGACAGGTAATAACCCACTTGAGGTTTTCGAGCAGGCTATGGAAAATGTAATGCCAGTTCTCGAGGTAAAGGCTCGCCGTGTAGGTGGTGCCACATATCAGGTTCCTATGGAGGTTCGTCCTGAGAGAAGACAGACACTCGGTCTTCGTTGGATTTCAACTTACTCAAGAGCCAGAAATGAAAGAACAATGAAGGAAAGACTTGCAGGAGAAATTCTTGATGCTACTAACAGCACAGGCGGTGCCTTCAAAAAGCGTGAAGACACTCATAAGATGGCTGAAGCAAACAAGGCTTTCGCTCATTACAGATGGTAATTTTTATTACCGGAGTAATTTTTAGAGGAGGATTTTATGCCAAGACAGGTTTCACTTGAACAGACAAGAAACATCGGTATCATGGCTCACATCGATGCCGGTAAAACTACAACAACAGAGCGTATCCTGTATTACACTGGCGTAAACCATAAAATCGGCGAAACACACGATGGTGCTTCAACTATGGACTGGATGGTTCAGGAGAAAGAACGTGGTATCACAATCACTTCTGCTGCAACAACAGCATTTTGGTTCGGTAGCAAGCATCAGTACAAGAAACACAGAATCAACATCATCGACACACCTGGTCACGTTGACTTCACCGTTGAAGTTGAGCGTTCACTCCGTGTACTTGACGGTTCTGTAACAGTTCTTTGTGCTAAGGGCGGCGTTGAGCCTCAGTCTGAAACCGTATGGCGTCAGGCTGACAACTACGGCGTACCAAGAATGGTTTACGTTAATAAAATGGACATCATGGGTGCTAACTTCTACCATGTTGTTCAGATGATGAAGGACAGACTTAAATGTAACGCTGTTCCGATTCAGCTCCCAATCGGTGCCGAAAGTGACTTCACAGGTATTATCGACCTCGTTACTATGAAGGCCGAGATTTACCACAATGAAGACGGTACAGATTACAGTGAGGAAGAAATTCCTGAGAACATGCAGGATCTTGCTAACGAGTATCACGAGAAACTCATCGAGTCAGTTGCTGAGCTTGACGAGGATCTTATGGAGAAATACTTCGGCGGCGAGGAAATTTCTATAGATGAAATTAAGAAAGTTATCAGAAAAGCTACAATCGACAATACAATGGTTCCTGTAACTTGCGGTTCTTCATATCGTAACAAGGGCGTTCAGATGCTCCTTGACGCTATTATCGATTATATGCCTGCTCCAACCGACGTTCCTGCTATCAAGGGTACAAACCCTGAAACAGGCGAAGAAGTTGAAAGACATTCTTCTGATACAGAGCCTTTTGCGGCTCTCGCATTTAAGATTGCAACTGACCCGTTCGTAGGTAAGCTCTGCTTCTTCAGAGTTTACTCAGGTATTGTTAAGGCCGGAGATACAGTTTACAACTCTGTAAAAGACAACAACGAGCGTATGGGCAGAATTCTTCAGATGCACGCTAACGACAGAAAAGATATCGACTGCTGCTATGCAGGTGATATTGCTGCTGCTGTTGGTCTTAAGAATACAACAACAGGTGACACACTCTGCGACGAAAAGAATCCTGTAGTTCTTGAGTCTATGGAGTTCCCTGAGCCTGTTATCAGAGTAGCTATCGAGCCTAAGACTAAAGCCGGTCAGGAAAAGATGGGTATTGCTCTTGCAAAGCTTGCAGAAGAAGACCCAACATTCCGTGCTTATACTGATGAAGAAACAGGTCAGACAATTATCGCAGGTATGGGTGAGCTTCACCTTGAGATTATCGTTGACCGTCTTCTCCGTGAGTTTAAGGTAGAGGCTAATATCGGTGCTCCGCAGGTTGCTTACAAAGAAACAATCCGTAAAGAGGCTTCTGTTGATGAGAAGTATGCTCGTCAGTCAGGTGGTAAGGGTCAGTACGGTCATGTTAAGATTAATGTATTCCCTAACAAGGACAAGGGTTACGAATTCGTTAATAACATTGTCGGCGGTGCTATTCCTAAGGAATATATTCCTGCTGTTGACCAGGGTATCCAGGGCGCAATGCTCAGCGGTGTACTCGCAGGTTACAATGTAGTTGACGTTAAGGTTGAGCTTTATGATGGATCTTACCATGAGGTTGACTCATCAGAAATGGCATTTAAGATTGCCGGTTCTATGGCATTCAAAGAGGCTATGAGAAAAGCTGATCCTGTTCTCCTTGAGCCTATCATGAAGGTTACAGTTATCGTTCCTGACGAATACCTCGGTGATGTTATCGGCGACCTTAACTCTCGTCGTGGTATGATCCAGAGCATGGAAGCAGAGAACGGTGCACAGAGAGTAACAGCTCATGTTCCGCTTTCAGAAATGTTTGGTTATGCTACTGATATGCGTTCTAAGACACAGGGCCGTGGTCAGTATGTAATGGAGCCTGATACTTATGCAGAAGTTCCAAAGAACATTGCTGAAAAGATTATGAGCGAGAGAGCTAAGAAGGACTAATTAATCCTTTTTGCTGAATATATTAGGTTTTTTATAAAAACCTCTTGATTTTTTGCTGATTTGTTGGTACAATAGCATTAAATCTATTGTAATGTAAATTACAATGAATTACCATATTTAAGGAGGAAATTTCCAATGGCAAGAGAAAAATTCGAAAGAAATAAACCCCATGTAAACATTGGTACAATCGGCCACGTTGACCATGGTAAAACAACACTTACAGCTGCAATTACAAAGGTTCTCAACTTAGAAGGCGACGCTGACTTCGTTGATTACGCTAACATCGATAAGGCTCCTGAAGAGAGAGAGCGTGGTATCACAATTAACACAGCTCACGTTGAGTACGAGACAGAAAAGCGTCACTATGCACACGTTGACTGCCCAGGCCATGCTGACTATGTAAAGAACATGATCACAGGTGCTGCTCAGATGGACGGCGCTATCCTCGTTGTATCAGCTGCTGACGGTCCTATGCCACAGACAAGAGAGCACATCCTTCTTTCTCGTCAGGTAGGTGTACCTTACATCGTAGTATTCATGAATAAGACAGACCAGGTTGACGATCCTGAGCTTCTTGAGCTCGTAGAGATGGAGATCCGTGACCTCCTCAACGAGTATGGCTTCCCGGGCGATGAAACACCAATCATCAAGGGTTCAGCTTACCTCGCACTTACAAGCGATTCTAAGGATCCTAATGCTCCTGAGTATGCTTGCATCCACGAACTTATGGACGCTGTTGACGAGTTTATCCCAACTCCTGACCGTAAGGCTGACCAGCCATTCCTTATGCCTGTTGAGGACGTATTCACAATCACAGGCCGTGGTACAGTTGCTACAGGTAGAGTTGAAAGAGGTCAGATCAGAACTTCTGAGGAAGTTGAGATCGTTGGTCTTACAGACGAGAAGAGAAAAGTTGTTGTTACAGGTCTTGAGATGTTCAGAAAGACTCTTGACTATGCTGAGGCTGGTGACAACGTAGGTGTACTTCTCCGTGGTGTTCAGAGAAATGAAATCCAGAGAGGTCAGGTACTTGCTAAGCCAGGTACAATTCACCCACACACAAAGTTCCGTGGTCAGGTTTACGTTCTTACAAAGGACGAGGGTGGCCGTCATACACCATTCTTTAACAACTACCGTCCACAGTTCTACTTCAGAACAACTGACGTTACAGGTACAATCTCACTCCCAGAGGGTACAGAGATGTGTATGCCTGGCGATAACGTTGAGATGGATGTTGAGCTTATCACTCCAATCGCTATCGAAGTAGGTCTTCGTTTCGCTATCCGTGAGGGTGGTAGAACAGTTGGTTCTGGTGCTGTTGCTACAATCATTGAGTAATTGTTATTAATACAGTTCTTTCAAGGGTTTCCGAGGTTATCGGAAACCCTTTTTTGCGCGAGCAGCTCCTTGAGAAGTCATGGGCAGTTTGCAGTCGTGCTCGCGAAGTAATGAACTAGAATATGATAAAAAGAGGAGTACAACATGCTATACATAATGCGTCATGGCAGGACGGACTGGAATGTACGTCATAAATTGCAGGGAAGAACAGATATACCGCTTAATGATGAAGGCAGAATGATGGCGGCAGAGGCTGGGAAACAGTATTCAGATATACATTTTGACATATGTTACTCATCTCCTTTGGAAAGAGCAAAAGAAACAGCAGACATTTTCTTGAAGGGAAGAAATGTTCCTGTGTATACAGATGACAGACTTGTTGAGATGGGATTTGGAGTATATGAAGGAATAGAGAATTCATTTGCTATAGATGACTGTCCAATTAATACTCTTTTTAAGAAGC
>ENA-OPCD01000939-OPCD01000939.1-human-gut-metagenome-genome-assembly--contig:-NODE-939-length-23718-cov-2.630689_pt1 | contig 23718 bp, 11 predicted proteins | sample MGYA00241560_ERZ501471 | MGnify/ENA primary metagenome ERZ501471 (study PRJEB25962, sample SAMEA2042578) | human gut metagenome | biome: human gut; feature: human-associated habitat; material: faeces...
AGATCGGTATGGTAAAACCGTCCGGTTGGCACACCGTAAAATACAATGACATCATCGATGGCAATTATCTTTACAACAGGTGCCACCTGATCGGATTTCAGTTGGCGGGAGAAAACGCGAACCCAAAGAACCTGATCACCGGAACCCGCTACTTAAATGTTGTCGGAATGCTGCCGTTTGAAAATGCAGTCGATGACTATGTCGACACAACCGGAAACCATGTGCTGTATCGTGTAACCCCGATGTTTTCCGGGGATGAGTTGGTTGCCAGAGGTGTCTTAATGGAAGCCTACTCTGTGGAAGATCTGGGTGCAGGCATTCAATTTTGTTATTATGTATACAATATCCAGCCTGGCATCGGCATTGATTACCAGACGGGTGACTCCTGGGAAGATGCAAGTGTTGTCGCAAAAGATAACACGACCTACCGGGTAACAGGCACCGCTAACGTTCAGGCACAGGAAGAACAGACAGAAGCAACAGAAACAGTCACACCTCAGCCTGCACAGCAGGAAGTAGAATCCGCTCCTCCTGCACAATCAGAGCTGGGTTTGGAAGCCACCGTCTGGATATCCGAAACCGGTTCCAAATACCACAGCAAAAATAATTGCGGCAGGATGAATCCAGATAAAGCCACTCAGGTAACAGAGCAGGAAGCAATCAGCATGGGACTTGAAAAATGCTCCAAATGCTGGTAACGCAAAACATGTACTGAATATATGAGAGAGAGCCGAGGGTGCGGACATTTTCTTGGACTATCTAAGTGACCAATCCAAGTCTATGTCTGTACTCTATAGGACTCAAATATCCTAATGATTTTTTTATTCTTTTTTCATTATACCAATAAAGATAATCATTTAAAATACCAATAAATTCTGAGATGTTTACCCCAGACCAATCTGCATTATAGAACATCTCATTTTTAATTCTTCCAAATACGCCCTCACAGGCAGAATTATCAGGTGAACAGCCTTTCTTTGACATTGATCGTATGAAACCATTTTTCTCCATCCTGTCAATCCAGCCTGGCCAGCGGTAGTGTACGCCTCTGTCTGAATGTATGATTGGTTTTTCTCCTACAGATAGTAATTTAGCTGCATCGTCAAGCATAGAATTGACAAGTAATGCATCTGGAGAAGTGCTTATATTCCAATTGACAAGTAAGCCATCAAAACAATCTACTATAGGCGATAAATAAACCTTTCCTGCCGGAATTGCAAACTCGGTTATATCTGTTAACCACTTTTCGTTAGGTTTAGATGCAGAAAAATTTCTGTTAATTAGATTATCTACTGCTGGAGATATTTCACCTTGATAGGAATTATATTTACGAGTTCGTTTGATTTTTACTACAAGTTGTTCTTCTTTCATAATCCTACGAATAACTTTTTCTGAGACAATTATATTTTCACGCTTAAGTAGGGCGTGAATTCGTCTGTAACCATATCGACCTTTATTCTCTGTAAATAATTCAATGACTCTAACACGTAAAAGTGTGTATTTATCTTCTTTTTGTAGGGATTGTTCCTGATAATAATAACTGCTTTTTGATAATTGTAATTTCTGTAATAATAATGGCAGTGAGTATCTATTTTTCAAGACATCGATTATCACCGCCTTCTCTCTGTTGCTGAGAGCACTATGATCGATGTCTGGGTCTTTTTTTAATACATTTATCGTTTCTTTAAGAATATCTATTTCTAATTGCATATCTTGCATTTGAGCCTTCAACTGATTTATTTCATCAGAAGAAATATCTGTACTTGAAACAGAACCTTCTACTAATGTTCCCGGAGTAATGTTTTTGTGATTCATAAGACCTAATGTACCTTCTTTTAAATAACGTTTTCGCCATTGATAAATACTAGCTCTACTATACCCAATGTCTTCTGAAACATATTTTATATTTTCTCCGAGCTCATAGCAACGGTGAATTGCATCTAATTTTACTTCTAATGGAGGATTGCGAGGATGATCAGGAGGATTATTAATTACAGGGTATTCTTTCCTTGTTTTGGGTGGGGTATTTTCCTCAGCAATCCATGTGTACAGATTTCTACGTGTTGGATACCCTAGAATCCTAATAGTTTCAGTTACAGACTCTGTTTGATGATATATCCGTAGTGCAATATCTTTTTGTTCTTTTGAATACATAAAAAGGCTCCTTTCGAAGCCCTATAGTAGTCCAGGATTTTGTCCGCACCCTCCTACCTTAGTCGCGTTTGAAAATATCACGAGTATATACTTTGTCAAGTACATCATCCAGACAGGAATCATATCTGTTTGCGATGATTGCCTGGCTTTTCTTTTTGAATTTTTTGAGATCATTTACTACTTGTGATCCAAAGAATGTCTCTCCATTTTTTAATGTTGGTTCGTAAATGATAACGGTAGCACCTTTGGCTTTGATTCGTTTCATGACACCCTGGATAGAAGACTGTCTGAAGTTATCAGAGTTTGATTTCATAGTCAGACGGTAAACTCCGATAACACAATTCTTTTCCTGATCTGGAGCATAATCCCCACGATTGTAATAATCATAATATCCAGCCATGTTTAATACCTGGTCGGCAATAAAGTCTTTTCTTGTTCGATTACTTTCTACAATAGCAGAGATCATATTCTGCGGCACATCGTTGAAGTTTGCCAGAAGCTGTTTGGTATCTTTTGGCAAGCAGTATCCGCCATATCCAAAGCTTGGGTTGTTATAGTGTGTTCCGATACGTGGATCCAGGCAGACACCGTTGATGATTTCCTGTGTATTTAATCCTTTTGTTTCAGCATAAGTATCAAGCTCATTAAAGTAGGATACACGCAGTGCCAGGTAAGTGTTTGCAAAGAGTTTTACAGCCTCGGCTTCAGTGAATCCCATAAATAAAGTATCAATGTTTTCTTTGATTGCTCCCTGCTGAAGAAGTTTTGCAAAGAGTTCTGCTTTTTCCTTTGATTCTTCATCACAGGATACAATGATTCTGGATGGATACAGGTTATCGTAGAGGGCCTTTGATTCACGCAGGAATTCCGGGCTGAAGATGATATTTTTTGTATGGTATTTTTCTCTTACAGATGCTGTATATCCAACCGGGATGGTGGATTTGATGATCATGGTTGCATCCGGATTTACTTTCAATACAAGTTCAATGACTGCCTCTACTGCGGAACAGTCGAAGAAGTTCTTTTTGCTGTCATAGTTGGTCGGAGCTGCAATGACTACGAAATCGGCATGCTTATATGCTTCTTCGCCATCCAGTGTGGCTGTAAGATCCAGTTCTTTTTCAGCAAGATATTTTTCAATGTAATCATCCTGGATCGGAGACTTTTTATTATTAATGAGTTCTACTTTCTCTGGAATGATATCGACGGCTGTTACATGGTTATGCTGGGAAAGAAGTGTAGCAATAGACAGACCTACGTAACCGGTACCGGCAACGGCAATGTTGTATTTCTTGTCGAGAACAGGCTTTGTTGCAGCAGGTTTTTCCTCTTCAAACAAATCCGTTACTTCGAATCCGAGTGCTTCCGCGATTGCCTGAAGCTGATCAATCGATGGAATATAATCCAATGCTTCTAAACGACTGATCATGGCTCTGTGGATTCCGGTCATTTCTGCCAGCTGAGCCTGTGTCAGTTTTTTCTCTTTTCTTTTGGCGATAACGAGATCTGCCATTTTCTGGTAAGATATTTTCTTCATATTTATTTCTCCAATGTTATTATTAGTGACATTTGTGATATGTTTCACGTCTGTTTTAAAACATTTTTTATATTATCAGAAGAAAATGATAACGTCAATGAAAATAAAAGAGAAAATGAAAAATATTGTGAACTTCCAGAAACAAGTGCAACTCAATAAAAATTGAAAATTGGAAAGTATGAATAATAAATTGATAGATAGCTATTATAATGTGTTCCAATTCGTGGATCAAGGCAGACACCATTGATGATAAAATGTTATTAAACATAACATATACTATTGAATGCAAAATTTGTTTATAATATAATATAGTGTAAAAATGTCAAGTAAAAGGAATAAAAAAGATATTCGAAATATTTTTAATAAAAAAACAGAACATAAATGTTATAAAAAATAACATTTTAAAAAAGAAAGTGAAGAATGAAATAAAATATAAGGGGAGATAAAAGTGGATAAAATACATTGGCTACATTTATCAGATATACATTTGAATAAAAGAGATGTAGATAGTCGGCGTATGCGTAACAGGCTATTAGACTATATGAAAGAGTTAGGAACACAGATAGATTATATTTTTATTACCGGAGATCTTCGGTATGCTCCGATGGGAGAGTTTGCGGCAGATACTGTTGATTATATCAACAAACTTTTAAGTGTAACAAATCTTACCGTGGATCGCTTGTTCATTGTACCGGGGAATCATGATATTGAACGAGATGCGGAGGGACGTGCGGAGGCTATTTTAGAAAGTATCAAGGATTATTCTCCGAAGGACGGTGCTTTAGCCTCAGATAAAATGGCAGCGGTACATTGTGGACATACAGAATTTCGGAAGATGATGCATAGAATTTATCATGAAAATCAAGAACAGGCAGCCAGCTATGACGATGATGAAAAGCCACATTTTGTAACAGAAACAAAGGACTTTAACATAATATGCATAGATACAGCTCTTACTTATACAAAACAGAGAAATAATAATCTGTTTATCGGTACAGAATATATCATGGATTTGCTTGAAGAATTGAATCAAGATAAACCGTCTATTATATTGACACACTATTCTTTTGATTTTTTAGAGAGAAGTGAACAGATGCAAATTGTCCAGTTGTTGAAAGATTTTCATGTTCAACTGTGGCTTGCCGGTCATGAGCATACAGTCTTAATGAGAAAACAATGGGACTACTTTTATGAATTTCAAAGTGGAAATTTGATGCACGAAGGGGAGTATACGAGGAGTACAATTATGATTGGAACGTATGACTCGGCATCATACAATGGCATTGTTGAAGTGCATGAATGGGATTCAGATAATGGCTGGTTTAAAATGCAGAATGTTGGGCTTCATAAGGAAGATTATTATGCCTATGAATTACAAAATACAAAGACAATGATTGACCAGATTGTCAGTGCATCGCACCAGAATGCAGGAAGCCCGGTTCGGATGGAAGCAGAGTTATCTGCAGTACCTGATAAGATGGAAATGGATACATTTTGCGGAGAACTGTCGGCTGCAGCGGATATTCATCGGATGCCAAGTGAGAGCAGAAGTGGGTATTTGTATGTGGATAATAGAATTGCACCTACTGCACAAGTAAAGGTTTTGGAATACAATATCTATGGTACAAAATATTATGAAATACGCAACGATGGCTTTGAATTTAAGTTTCTTGAAGGCAGAATAAGCATTCCTCCGCTTTACACACAGCAGTTTGAAAGTGAAAATTTATCTTTTGGTTATGAACTGAGTGTATACTCTGATGTTGCTGATAGGTTATTTTGGTTTAATGTGATTTCTGAGATTGTGAATGCGTCAACAATAATCATTAAGTTTGGAGCAGCGGATGAGGAAAGAATATTAAGATTGTCGATACCGGGTGCAGGAAGCAGTTTTGACAGGATACGAGAAGACACTGCTGTATGGAAAGAACAGATGGAACGAATCGCCAAAATAGAAAATTATTATGGTGTTAAGTTTTATCTTCCGAAAAAAGCAGATGAGAGTGTCTATGTTACGATTGAGATTTTGAGTGATGCTATCGAGGGACTTCCGACACGTAGACTTCCTGTTGTAAATATGAAGTCGCGAGGACTTTTTAAACATTTTACATTGAATGAGGAGGTTTGGTATGGAGATGGATCAGATCTCATGAGTTTGAACTTGTTTGGATACACCTTTAAACCTGTTGCGGAGTATATTATGCCGGGAGAGTTTGTTTGGAATCGAAAGGAGCATGGATGGGAGTCTGATAAGAAAAAGGGTGGTGTCTCTGTGCGAGTTGAGTTTATGGTAGATACGGATATTTCAAAAGATAAAAAACTGATGGATGTGATGCCTGTTTCTGATCTTAAAGATGAACTCAATTTAGAAGAAACTCCAATTGTTACGGGTGAGTGTGCGGATATAATATCTGATTATATAAATGTAAGCCATAAGGTGCAGGAAATATATAGACAATATCAGATGTATCAGGAAGCACTTGGAGAATGGATTCATTATGATTTAGATGAAGACAACCATCTTGTAAAAAAATATAGTGGAGCTGTCATAGATAAGGTTACTGTAAACAAAATGACAAAAAACATCTTGCATGAGGGAATGTTGCTAGTAAGGAAAGCCGGTGCGTTTGTACAAAAGTTAGGTTTACAGAACGAAACAGACTTTTTAACGGATTCTATGGGAGACAATCTTGGATTCGAATTTATGGTGCTTGCTGCAATATACATGGATCATGGACATTGGGCGGTTGAGTTTGAAAATGGAGACAGCTTTTATAATCTTTTAGAGATGTGCACGGTGTTGCGTACTGCAGATGAAGAAGATAGTGCCGATTTATTAAAAACATTCACCTTGTTGAAAAATGAAATGGAAGAACAGGGAATGGATATACGGCATATTGATCATTATAATATGCTGCGTAATTATATTTATACGGTTGCTGATATCTATAAAATATTCTTTGATGCAATACAAAAAAAGCTAGAGACCATGGTTTGGGAAATAGATTCTTTGGTAGATAAAAACCCGGATTTTATTGCAACGGAAGGCAAATTCAAAGGCTGTATTTTTTATCAGACAGACACTGATTCGAATCGTGTAGATGTATTTGATCCAAGTGGAAATATTATGGCTGATTTTTCTATTTTTCAAAGTGAAGCGATCAGAAATTATGAGAAAACTCGGCTTGGAATCCAAGCAGGTGATCCGTGTTCATAGTCAGGATGAAATCGAATGGAATTTTGACGATATTTTTTCAGAACAGAGGTAACTTGAGCAGGACAAGAATGACTTATCAAAAGATAATAAAGGTGCCGTGGCTACCTGATGGAAGCGTCAGATAGTCTTCGGCAGAAAAAACTAAATTTGCATGAGAAACAAAAGGTGGAACTGAAATGAATAAGAGTGTCTATTTATATGAACTGGATTCTGTAAGAAATTCAAAAGAAGAGATTCAATATGCACAGGAACGGATGTTCCGGGAAATTATACTGAATGGGAACCAGGTGATCCTGACCATGAATCAGTTAGCGGATTCTCGTGCATTTCTTGCTGCGATTGAAAATGAAAATACATTTGAACCATTTTTTGAGTTATGTCAGATGGGGGTGATCCGAATTTCGCAGTATGGGTCGTTGCGTACTCCGTCGCAATATTTTCAGGGAAAGATAGAAGAATTTCTGAAGAAGGCAGAGAAAACCGAGTCTGAAAAGAGTGCATTTATTTATTCAGGGGTTCCCGTTGCACATGATGATGCTGTGATGCTGAGACAGTTGTTGAAAGCATTGCGTTATAGTGACCCGGAGTGTCTGAGGGAGTTATCTGGTTATAATGAAGAAAATTATAGTGAAGAAAAGATAGAATATTTGATCCGCTATGTGAAGACGTTGCTGGCATTGAGTGTCAATGCATTTTCATTGAATCCACCTAAAAAGGTAAAGCAAAAGAAACTGACAGAATATCTTCATGAAATTGCATATCCGCTTACTGATCAGGATACAGTAGAAATTCTGGAAAGAGTTGAGAGAAATTTGAGTTTACAGAATCGTCAGGAATATCGGAGTGACTGGCATATTTATCTCCACGAAAATGAGAAAGGAGAAAAGGCAGAATATGCAGAAGCGGTGCTCGATCTATGTTATAATCTTACAACGGAAGACAGTATTTATGGAATTTCCAAGCATTATGATCCGAAAGATATAGAATCCTGCCGTGAATGGTTCAAAAGCAAATTGAAGGATTACTGGGAGAAGGATATTGCTCCGATCCATGTTTTTCCTGCAAAGGATAGTACAACGTGGGAACTTTATCAAGGAAAACTCCCGGACTGGAGTTGTGCTATTCGGATTTTGCAGATGAAAAATGTGCAGGAAACGCTGGAACTGAAACCGGCTCTTGAAAATGAAGAATTACAGACGGGAAGCCGTTATGAAGTGGGGATGGAGAAAGAGCTGAAAGAGTGGGATAAAAGTATACATAAAGGAATAAAAAGAAATATCATAGATGCACTAATTGGGGTGGTGATCTTTGTAGGAATTGAGCTGGGAATGAACTATCTACAGGATATTGTGTCTGTAGAAGGGGAGCTTTGGCTGTGACCATAGGATTGGCGGTCTTGCAGGTGATAGCTTTTGGTATTCTGAGTTCGTGGATTTCGGGTATGATATCCCATTGGTGGACAAGTTGTGATATTTTAGACAGTATTGAGGAATTGACAAGAACGTGGGCGGATCTGAAAATCGTAAGAAAATGTCGGGAACGCCTGAAAGTTGAAAAAGGCTGAAATAAAAAATGAAAACCTGCTCACAAGAAGTTGGTAAGAAATAGGGATGAATGGGAATGGAAATAAAAGGAACAGAAATGGATTCGATTGAAAAATATCTGGAATTAAGTCGGACGTGTACGGAACTTTTTGCCCAGTCTGAGGAACTTCCGCTGGTACTTGACCCGAAGGAACTGTATGCATTTGCACAAAAAAGTGGCAGAAGAATCGGAATTGTATACGAGAGCCATTACCATTTAATGGTTGTGGATGTTGTGCGTGCAAAAAATGGAAGTCTGTTTGCATATGAAAGACTGATGAACCGCGTTATGAGAGGTGCGGTTGTTATCGTTCCATATTATAATGGAAAGTATATTTTACTGCGGCAGTATCGTCATGCTCTCAGGGAATATCAGTACGGTTTCCCAAGAGGTTTTGGAGAAGAAGGAATTTCTGCAAAGGAGAATGCGGGAAAAGAATTATGGGAAGAACTTGGTGTGCAAGCAGAAAAATGGAAAAGTTTCGGAAAAATTGTGCCGGACAGTGGTGCAATGAGTTCAAAGGCAGATGTATTTCTGGCAGAGTTGAATGAAGCTCCACAGGTGATACAGGAAGAAGAAATAGTAGGACATATTGCATTGGATTGGGAGCAGTTGGGCGAATGGATCCGGGATGGAAAAATTACGGATGGTTTTACTCTGGCAGCATATGCAAAGATGAGTTTACAGAAATAATGAGGATAGAAAAGTGGAAAAGACAGTACAAAATCTGCTGCAATGGTGTCAAAGATCAATATGATGCAGTCATCATTGATTGTATTTCCTGTGTTTAATAAATTGGGGAACATTTCAATGTGATTTGTCAAGAAAAAGTTCCCCAATCCGTATTGGATATTTGGGGAGCATTATGCTATAATAATTATATGATTTGTTCCCTAAATGAATAATCCGGGCTCCGTGTCCCTGCTGTCCGGACCGCACGGGAATATTCAATCAAAAGGCACTACCGATAGACGGTTAGTTCCACAAAGATTAAGTTACAAAAAAGTAACCGCTTAGTTTGCGAGACTTGGGGCGGTTACTTTTTTGTGTTCTTGATTATCTCAATGATCAGCGTTACCACAATTCCAAGAACTGTGAATTAGAGAGTGCTTGATAATAATAAGGCAGCCTGGCGGAAACTATAAGCTGAACCATGCAATCACAGCTACACAGAAAACAATACTCGGATCTTTCGGAATTGACGAGGCAGAGGCAAAGGCACGAGCCTTGGCGATTGGTAAAGAATTTAGCAATAAAATTTAACTTTTCATATACCTATTGATTTTATTGAAGGTAGAGAGTATGATAATATCAAATCAGGATTTAGTAAATCAGGATTAGATATATAAGGAGGCGCTTTTATGTTTATAGGCAGAGAAGCAGAATTACAATTCCTAAACGATAAATATGAAGAAAACCAAGGACAGTTGATTGTCTTGTACGGCAGACGACGTGTTGGCAAAACGGAAACACTCAGAGAGTTTTGCAAAGGCAAGTCGCACATTTTCTTTTCCTGTACTCAGACAACTGACAGAGTACAGCTCGCAAAGTTTTCAAAACAACTCTTGAAAGAGGATATTCCTGCAAAGCAGTATGTTACGGAGTTCGCTGATTGGGAAAAAGCATTTAGAGCTATTTTGGATTTGCCTTATGGGGATGAAAAGAAACTTGTTATCATTGATGAGTTCCCGTATATGTGTCGAGGAAATAAAAGTATTCCTTCCATTTTGCAGAATTTGTGGGACGCAGAATTTAAGAACAGTAATGTAATGCTGATTCTTTGCGGTAGTGCAATGAGCTTTATTGAGAAAGAATTGCTTGCTGAAAAGAATCCGTTGTACGGCAGAGCTACCGGAATTTACAAGATGAAAAAAATGGGATTTTATGACGCTATAAAATTTTTTCCGGATTACTCACCGAAAGACAAAGTGCTTACCTATGCTGTGCTTGGAGGTATTCCTCATTATCTGAACCAATGGAATCCGAAACTGTCTGTTGCGGAAAATATTAAACGCAACATACTGACGAAAGGTTGTATTCTATACAGTGAGGTGGATTTCTTGCTTCATCAGGAACTGCGAGAAACACCGATATATAACTCAATTATTGAAGCTGTGGCACTTGGAAACACAAAACTTAATGACATTAGTCAGAAGTCGCTTGTTGAGGATACTTCAAAAACGAGCGTATATCTGAAGAACCTTATCGAATTGGGAATAGTGGAAAGAGAGTTTTCGGTTGACGCCGGAATAAAAGAGCAGGCAAATACCAATAGAGGTACTTATCGCCTGACGGATAACTTTTTCCGTTTTTGGTATGCGTTTGGATATACGAATTTCTCTCAGCTTGAGGATGGAGATGTCGAAGGCGTTTACGATTATGCGGTAGAACCGCTGTTGCACGAATTTGTGTCCTTCAGCTTTGAAGATGTATGCAAAGAATTTGTTCGTGAAATGCAAAAGAAAAATGAACTGCCATTCCGTTATAACAAAATGGGAAGATGGGTTGGAAAAACAACGATTCGTGATGAAAATGCTGTTGATGGTTTGAGAGTAGCTGAAACAGAGATAGACCTACTTGGAATCGGTAGAGGCGCAAAGGAATATCTTGTTGGTGAATGCAAGTTTAAGAAGTCGCCGTTTAGCTATTCCGAATATCTTGATACACTTGCTAAACTTACTCCAATGAAGCAAAAGGCGAAATTCTACTATGCACTGTTTTCTGAAAACGGTTTTGATGAAAAGATTGAAAGTGCTGCTGAAGAAAATGATGTGCGGTTATATACACTCGAGGATATTGTCAATTACCTGAATCCGTGAAGTTCATTGCACCATAACAGGTAAATTACTTCATTATCAAACGTAATCTTCGTCGTGAAAGCAAGGAAGCATGGATGGGAGTCTGATAAGAAAAACGGTGGTGTCTCTGTGCGAGTTGAGTTTATGGTAGATACGGATATTTTAAAAAATAAAAAACTTATGGATGGTATAGATGGATATTTATCAGATATGGACAACGTACAATAAGCAATGGTCAAGGTATGAAATACTGGCTTTTGGGCTGGTATTAACGGTGGTATGTATTGGAATGGTGGTGTGTGTATACAGAAAGAAGCTGCGTATCATTCAGGCATTGGCAGTCGTGGCATTGGTGGTGTTTCTCGGAATTGTATTTGGCTCGACGGTATTTACCCGGATTGGAACGGTCCGTCAATATGAATTATTGCCATTCTGGTCATGGCGGGAGGTGATCTGTAACCACGACCGGGAGTTGTTGAAGGAAAATCTGTTGAATTTTATCTTGTTGCTGCCGGCTGGGATTCTGCTTCCGCTCATCGCGAATCATAAGATAAAGTGGTATCAGGCTCTGCTGATCGGAATCCTGATGTCAGCGACAATAGAGCTCAGTCAGCTGATTTTTATGCGTGGTCTGTTTGAGTGGGATGATATGATTCACAATGGACTGGGGTGTATGGCAGGATGTCTGTTTACGAATCTTTTTGTGAAAAGCAGAATGAAACATTAACAATAACATTGCTTCAAACCGATGATAATGTTGCTTAATGGATTTGTCTATGATAAGATTAATACAATGAGAATCATAAATGACATAAAAGATATGAATGAATGGTTTTGCAGATAACGAAGGGAGTTCAAATGAGAAAAAAAAGATTTGAGGCGCTGTTATTAAGTTTGGTGTTGGCATTGTCTCCACTGAGCACCATGCAGGTACAGGCGAAAAATGTTTCCGATGATACGAAGGTGAAAACGGTACAAAACACGGGATATATAGAAAGTGATCTGGATAAGAATGTACCGGTACGCAGAGCAGGCGTTGCTGCATATGCAATGCTGCCATCTGCTTATTCGACAGATATTGATGCATGCAGACGCGAGTATCCGGCAGTGCGTGACCAGAATCCATATGGTACCTGCTGGGCATTTTCTTCCCTCGGTCTGGCAGAGTTTGATTTGATCAGTGATGGAATCGCAAAGAAAGACATTGATCTGAGCGAGTTGCAGCTGATTTATTTTTCTTATAATTTTGTGACGGATCCATTGGGCGGCACAAAAGGGGATACCGCAGAATACAACAGTGCAGAGGCGAAAGGCAGTTTTCTGAATTTTGGCGGTAATTATGAGATGGCAGCCCGTAGAATGAGCCAGTGGGTCGGCGCGGTAAAGGAAGCGGATGTTCCGTATACGGATGCTGAGAAAGTGGAGCAATCAGGACTGAAAGACAGTTATGCTTACAGCCGTGATGTGGCGCATCTGGAAAATGCATACTGCATGAGCCTGAAGGAAGATACGGATGGTGTGAAGGCACAGATCATGGATCATGGTGCGGTAGGTGTGATGTATGATCATCTGGATAAGGCGATGGCGAAGAATCAGAAAGGAGAATATACCTACTATGATGCCGAAGCCAGCGGCTACGGACATGCGGCTATGATCGTTGGCTGGGATGATGATTATTCCAGAGACAATTTTGCTGGATATGCAAAACCGGCACACAATGGTGCGTGGCTGATCCGAAACAGCTGGGGATCTTACTGTGATTATTTCTGGATGTCTTACGAGACGGTTTCACTCGGTGAGGCTGCGTGGGCGTTTGATTTTGATACTACGGATGCGTATGACAATAATTATCAGCTGGATGGTGGTCTGAACGCATATCCGACAGAGTTTGATACGCTTGCGAATGTATTTACGGTTCAGGATGCAAAGGCTGGTGTGGAAGCAGAAGAGCTGAGAGCAGTCAATGTATCTATGATGCACAATGCGAATGTATCTTATACGATCAGTGTTTATACAGATCTGAAGGATCCGAAAGATCCGACCAGCGGTACAAAGCAGGAAAAGGCAACGACAACCGGTGAGACTTCTTATGCCGGTATCTATACCATTCCGCTGGAGAATGCTGTGGAGCTGCAGCCGGGAACGACATTTTCTGTTGTAGTCCAGACGGATACCAATGCGGTAGAGTGTGAGCTGGAGATGTCCATCGAGAATGGAGGCCAGGTCATCTGGTCCTGTGATGTCAGCAAGGGAAATGAAAAGACGTTTTATCAGTACCATAATAAGTTTTATGCATATCCATATGGAAATGCCTGCATCAAGGCACTGACGTCAGAGGTGAAGAATCCGGCTTATAAAACCGGTATTTATACTGAAAATGGCGAGGATGTCTACTATGTAGACGGAACGCGCCGGCATGATACCGGTCTTGTGGAGGTAGATGGCGTACGCTACTATATGAATGACGGTGTTGTACAGAAGGAAGAAACGGTTGTTATGCAGGAGGATGGCACCTGGGTATACATTAATGAAGATGGTGTCGCAGATGATTCTTACTGTGGTTTTGTTTCTTACGGCGGAAGCTGGTGGGAGATTCGAAACGGTGTGATTGATTTTTCTGTAAATAGTGTGGATGAAGGTATTGTCAATGGTGAATATGGCTGGTGGAATGTGGTAAATGGCCGTGTGGACATGGGAAATACGGTCGCGCAGAATGCCGGTGGCTGGTGGTGTATCCGGAATGGTAAGGTAGATTTCTCCTATACCGGAGTCGCACAGAATGCCGGCGGCTGGTGGAGAATCGAAAACGGCATGGTGAATTTTGCTTATAACGGTGTGGTAAACAGTGAGTATGGCTGGTGGTTCATCCGCAACGGCAGCATTGATTTTACTTATACCGGTCTGGCACAGAATGAATATGGCTGGTGGAGAATCGTCAACGGAACGATTGATTTTGGCTGCAACAGTGTCGTAGACAGTGAATATGGCTGGTGGTATGTCAGAAATGGCCAGGTCGATTTCGGTTATACAGGCGTTGCGCAGAATGAAAACGGCTGGTGGTATGTCAGAAACGGCAAAGTTGACTTTACATTCAGTGACGATCTGCTGATCAATGGAAAGATTTACAGAGTGATCCGATAATATCAGATGTGAGATGCACAGAAGAATATATCATGCATTGCATGATGTGCATTTCGCAGCAAAAATGCCGAGGCATTTTTGAATATGAAAAACTGACTGTTCCGAATTATATAAAAAGGTCTTAAAAAGCAGGAAAAAACAGCAAGCTTTGAAAAATAAAAAACGATATAATAATTGTGAGAAATGGTTCAGATATAGCAAGGAACAGATGAGATTGTTTCATAACCATATCATCGTTTTTTATCCGCGCAGCAGTATACATGAGGAGGAATGCTGCAACGGTGACAGGACATCCGTTTTATGATGGGGACAAGGCAGATGTTTTTCAACGCAGGGCAAAATCGGAGGAATCCGGCAATGTTCGATGAGGTCAGGAATAAGCATATAAAACTATATATTTGAACAGTCGTATCAGGTAAAAGAAATCAGACATATCTGTATTCCGAAAAATTTGGATAGCATTCATTGTATTCGGGGGATTGCAGAACGGTTTGAAATTGTGGAGACAGAAATGCTGATTTTTCTTTTGCCGGATCGGAAGTGCTCTTTCCATTTTTAAATGATTATATAATTCAGGATTCCCATACCTTACCGGTATGGGAATTTTGAATCTTATATATAAAGATATGAATATTTTCCTGTTCATATCAGGGACTAGAAATCTTATGGGGATCAAGTAAGAGGAGGAAAAAGATGAGGAAAAAACTTGTAGTGCGGATGCTTTGCCTCGCAATGGCAGCATCTATGATTGGCACCATGGTACCGACCAGCCTGTATCCGGTTGTTGCTCATGCAGAGACCGCAGGGCAGGAAGCTAGCACAGCAAAAGCTGTTCTTGAAGATGGTATCAGGGACAAATGGACACAGGACAATCTCATGGGATTTGATTCTGTATGCAAAGTGGAAGATGGATGGCTGCATCTGAAATCCAGCGTTGATAACGGAAACAATCCTGGATCAAAACCGGCAATGTTTGTCAACTCCAAGGAGTTTGACTTTAATAAAGCCGGATATTTTGATTTCACGCTCAAACCGGCAAACGGAGATGGACGTTTTGGTGTATATCTCGGATATAACTCAGATAAAGTCGGAATGATGATCGGTTATGATGCCGGCGGATGGTTCTGGCAGAAATACGGAGCAAGCGGAGATCCGTGGTATAGCGGCAGTCGTGTTGCTTCTCCGGCAAGTGGCGTAGAGACAAATGTTCATATTGAATGGACAGCAGATAAAAAAGTAAGCGTTAAGATCGGTGACCAGGTTGTATTTTCAAACGAAGATTTCAGCGGTATTACAGGTCTTGGCAACAAGATCGCGTTCAAGGGCGGAACTTACAGCTCTGCTGTAACAGATGTATATCTGAAAAATATTCACTATACCGGACAGGCAGAGGCAAAAACATATGCTGTAACAGGTAAAGTTCAGGATCAGGATGGAAAAGCAATCTCAAATGCAACGGTAACCGTAGAGGGACAGTCTGTAAGAACCGGTGAAGACGGAAGCTATTCTCTTACTCTGGCAACCGGAAATTATGAGATGACAGTTGCAAGAGACGGATATGAGACTGTTGTAGAAAATATTGCAGTAACAGATGCAGATACAGTATTAGATACCGTTTCTTTAGTAAAATCAGCAGAAGTTGAGACTGAGAAACTGTCAACAGAAGATATGGATGTGTTTGTATCCAAAACTTTCCCGAGTGTTGTAAAATACGAGATGAAAGGCGATCTGGCCGGTAAAGTATTCTACGGACAGTCAGAAAAGATCAACACAGTCAGAATTAACAACAGAGATATCCAGCTGGATGATGCAGATGTAAAAGCAACATTCGAAGGAAATAAAGCAACCTATGTGATGACAGTGAAAGGTGACAGCGTAGATGCAGTGATCACTGCTGAACTTGTTGCTGAAAAGAATACACTGGCATTTAACATCACAGATATCAAGAACAATCTGGAAGACAGTGTAACCGGTAATCCGATCCAGACAATTGAGATTCCGGATCAGAGTCTGGTTTCTGTAAGAAGTTCCCAGGAAGGTGCCAACTTCAAAGGCGCAGCAATGTCTTCTAATACAAGAATCAGCGGTGATACTTATACAGATGTAACAATGGATACATCTATGAACAGTGATTATATGTATGGATTTGTATCTAATAATGAGCTGAGTGCAGGTCTGTGGAGTAACTCCGAGCATGATGGAAGTTCTGTGGCAACATCTGTAACCGGTGGTTCCAAAAACACCCGTGTACAGGCTGTGACACAGAAAAAACAGGATTATGTATCTCTGGGACTGGGCAGCTGCGCATGGTATTATCATCGTGTGGTAACTGATTCTCATAACAGAAACTTCATGGTAACAGAAACAGATATGCCGAAGGCAAAAATCATCATCAGCGGTGATATGAATGATGACAGTAAGATTGATTGGCAGGATGGTGCTGTATCATTCCGTTCTATTATGAACAATCCATATAAATGCGAAGAAGTTCCGGAACTGGTAGCTTATCGTATTGCTATGAACTTTGGTGGACAGGCTCAGAACCCGTTCCTGACCTCTCTTGATAATGTAAAACGTGTTGCTTTAAATACAGACGGTCTTGGACAGTCCGTATTATTAAAAGGCTATGCAAATGAAGGTCACGATTCCGCACATCCGGATTATGCTGATATCGGTAAACGTATCGGTGGTGCTGATGACATGAATACTCTGATGACAGAGGGTGCTAAATACGGTGCAAGATTCGGTATCCATGTAAATGCAGGTGAGATGTATCCGGAAGCAAAAGCTTTCAAAGATGACAATGTACGCCGTGATTACTACGGAAACCTTAGTTATGGATGGAACTGGCTGGATCAGGCAATCGGTCTTGACAGTCTTTACGATCTGGCTACCGGCGATCGTGAGAAACGTTTTGACGATCTGGAAAAACTGGTAGGACAGAACCTTGACTTCGTATATGTAGATATCTGGGGAAATAATACCGGAAGTAGCAATGATGATTCCTGGCAGACACGTAAACTGTCCAAAGAAATCAATGATAACGGATGGCGTATGGCAAATGAGTGGGGTGTAGCAAACGAGTATGATGCAACATTCCAGCACTGGGCAGCAGATCTTACCTATGGTGGATTCAACCAGAAAGGTCAGAACAGTGAGGTTATGAGATTCCTTCGTAACCACCAGAAAGACTCCTGGGTAGCTGATTATCCGAAATATGGCGGCGCAGCTATGATGCCACTGCTTGGCGGCTATAACATGAAAGATTTTGAGGGATGGCAGGGACGTAACGATTATGATACATATATCACAAACCTGTTCACCCACGATGTAACAACAAAATTCATCCAGCATTATGAGATTATTAAATGGGTAGACGGTGATCCTGTATCAGCAGGTGCAGCTACAAACTGGATTCCGGAGATGGAGATTACCTTAAAGGATGATGACGGAAACAAACTGGTACTGACCAGAGGATCCAATAATCCGGACGATGATGCATACAGAGAGAGAACCATGACTCTGAACGGCAAAATCGTTGCAAAGGGCGCACCTTCCCGCGGTGACCGTACAGATTCCGATATTCAGAACGGACGGAATCGTGGTACAGAGAGCTATCTGCTTCCATGGATCTGGGATTCAGAGACAGGTGAGAAAGTAGCTGCTGATGATGAGAAACTGTATCACTGGAATACACAGGGCGGTACAACCACATGGGATCTTCCGGAAGGATGGACCAACCTGAAAGACGTAAAAGTTTACAAACTGACAGACCTTGGTAAGACAGAAGAGAAGACTGTAGAAGTTAAAAATGGTCAGGTTACATTAGAGGCTGAGGCTGAGACTCCATATGTCGTATGCAAAGGTGAAGAAGGAAATATTAATGTAACATGGAGCGAAGGCATGCATATCACAGATGCAGGCTTCAACGGTGGTGTAGAATCTCTGGAAGCAAACTGGACAAAAGCAGGCGATGGCAACGCAGAGATCGCTAAGAGCCAGTACAGCAACCCGATGCTGAAACTCAGCGGAGATATTTCCATGACTCAGGAACTGACAGGTCTGAAACCGGGACAGCGATATGCAGTACTTGTAGGTGTAGATAACCGCAGTGACAGCAAAGCTTCCGTGACTGTAAAAGCAGATGGTAACGTTCTTGATACAAACTATACAGAAAAATCTATCGCAAAGAACTATGTAAAAGCTTATACACACAGCAATTACAGTGCAACCGTAGACGGAAGCAGTTACTTCCAGAACATGTATGTATACTTTACAGCTCCGGAGAGCGGAAAAGTTACATTGACACTGGCAAAATCCGCAGGCGACGGTGATGCATACTTTGATGATGTACGTGTGGTAGAGAACAACGCTCAGAATATTACTAAAGATGAGTATGGTAATGTTGTAAAATTTGAGCAGGATTTCGAGAACAATGTACAGGGTATTTATCCGTTCGTTGTAAGTGGTATCGAGGGCGTAGAGGATAACAGAATCCATCTGTCCGAGCTGCATGCTCCGTATACACAGGCTGGCTGGGATGTTAAGAAGATGGACGATGTCCTGGATGGAAACTGGTCTGTAAAAGTCAATGGTCTGACACAGAGAAATACACTTGCATACCAGACAATTCCGCAGAACTTCCGTTTTGAGCCGGGTGTAACTTACAAAGTAAGCTTCGATTATCAGACAGGAAGTGATGATACTTACGGTGTTGTAGTAGGCACTGGTGAGTACAAAGGCGCAACAAGACTTGAAACTCTGAAAAAACAGATGGGTCCGGATCAGGATGGTCATTATGAGCGTCTGATTACCGGTGATATGTCAGGACAGACCTGGTTTGGTATCTATTCTACAGGTAATGCACCGGATCTTCAGGGAACAAGCGGAAGTGAAGCAAACTTCGGCGGATACAAGGAGATCGTTCTGGATAACCTTGTAATTGAGCGTGTAGATGAGGATATCAATAAAGAAACTCTTCAGGGTCTTATTGATAAGGCAGAAGGTCTGGAAAGAACAGATTATGACAAAGATGCATGGAAAGTTCTTGCAGATGCTGTTGTAAATGCAAAAGTTGCTGTAAATAAAGATAAGACAGATGCACAGGATATTCAGACTGCTTACTATGAGCTGAAAGCAGCACTGGATTATGTGGAAGGATACAAGCTTGATCCGGAAGCTAAGAATGATATCTCCGTTAAAGGTGCAAAAGCTACTGCATTCAGTGAAGACAACGGTACTTACGGATCCAACGTAGGAAAAGCTTCCTATGTACTGGATGGTAACACAAGTACGGCATGGATGACAGCTTACAGTGGTTTTGGTACAACAATCAAAAATAATGAAGGATGGATCGATATTCAGTATCCGGAGCCGCATACGGTAGACGGACTTCGTTACCTGCCGGGACCAAGCCTTGGTGGATCTTTTACATCGATTACCACATATGAGATTTCTGTAAAAACAGCTGATTCTGATGAGTATCAGGTTGTAGCAACAGGTGATTGGGCAAATACAGAAGGATGGAAGACCGCTGATTTTGCACCGGTAGAGAATGTTACAAATATTAAACTTCTTGCAAAAGCTGCAAAACCGACAAACTGGTGGGCAGTAGCTTCAGAGATTCGCGCAACAAGCAAATCAGAAGCAGAAGCAGGAAATAAACCAGGGGCAGAAGTTGTAAATAAAGATGCTCTGAATAAACAGATCGAAGCTGTAAAAGCTCTGGATAAAGATAACTATGCAGCAAATGATGCATGGAAGACTCTGGAAGCAAAACTGGCAGCAGCAGAGAAAGTAAGTGCAGATAAAGATGCAACAACTTATGATGTAAAACTTGCACTTGCAAATCTGAAAGACGCACTTGGTGACATTCAGTTACTTGGCGCAGATTACAGCAAAGTAGATGCCGCAATCGCAAAAGTTCCGGCTGATTTAAGTATCTACACAGAAGAAAGTGTAGCAGCACTGAATGAAGCACTCAATGCAGTAAACAGAGACCTTGATATCACAAAACAGAGTGAAGTAGACAAGATGGCAGCAGCTATCAAGAAAGCTATTGCAAATCTGAAGATCGCTCATGCAGATGGTCTTGCAAATGAAGCAGCAGAAGATGGTAACTGGTATGTTTACAAAGATGGAAGCGTAGACACTACTTATACAGGACTTGCAGCTAATACTTATGGCTGGGGGGATGTAGAAGGGGGTAAAGTTAACTTCAACGCAACCGGACTTGTAGCAAATGAGTATGGCTGGTGGTATGTAGAAGGTGGCAAGATCAACTTTGAGCATACAGGACTTGTGGCAAATGAGTACGGCTGGTGGTATGTAGAAGGTGGCAAGATCAACTTCAATGCAAACGGACTTGTAGCAAATGAGTATGGCTGGGGGTATGTTCAGGGCGGACAGATCAACTTCAACTTCAATGGTATCGTACCAAACGAGCAAGGCTGGTGGTATGTACGCAACGGAATGATCGACTTCAACTTCAACGGACTTGCAGCAAATGAAAACGGCTGGTGGAAATTCGAAGGCGGCAAGATTGATTTCAACTTCAATGGCGCAGCTCAGAATGAGAATGGCTGGTGGTATGTTCGTGGAGGAAAGATTGATTTCTCCTACAACGGAACCGTAAAAGTTGGTGGAAAGACCTACACAGTTACAGGTGGAAAACTGAACGTTTAATACAATGCAGTGATTCGTTTGTAAAAGACAATAAAAGAATACTTGAAAAAGTAAGAAAAATGGGCGTCGCAGGAAAGTGCGGCGCCCGTTTTGCGATATCTGTTTTTTTATCAAACAAATGAAAAGAAAAAGTATCGTTCTTAATAATAATCTTTGATATAAGACTTCCGGTAGCTGGAAGGTGTTTCTCCAATGATGGTCATAAACAGTTTGGAGTAGTGCTGGGAATCTTTGAAGCCTACCAGCTGTGCAATCTCTGTCAGTGATTTGTCCGACTGCATCAGTTCAATAGACTTATTGATCCGGTAAATATTGATATAGTTGGACAATGTAATGTTCATATATTTTTTGAACAGCGTACTCAGATATCTTACGGAAATCTGAAGTTCTTTGGCGATATCTTCCTGATGAATCTTGTACATATAATTTTTATGGATGTGATCCAGAGTATATGCCACATAGCTGTTCTGGATATTTGGATCCACAAAATGGTGATCCGGCTGCTTCTTGTCCAGGATATGGAGCATGATATTCATCAGAGCCAGATTGATATTGGCAGCGGAAAACAGGCTGTCCGAGGAAGCGTGCAGATCAATGACTTTCTGCAGACAGTCGTCCAGGACAGAATCCGATTTCTGATGGTAGTATGTCTTAAAATGAAAGTGTATCGCATGCATCATGCTGATGGGATAGATTCCGCTGTTATCCAGAATGACATTGGCAAAGGTTTCCGGCCGGAAGTGAATCTGCTGGAATTCACAGTCACTGTCTTTTCCAAGATAAAAGGAATGTACAACGTTAGGGAGAATCATGATAAAATCTCCGGTATTGCATGTGATGCTTTCTGTGCCGATATCCATATAGCAGAATCCGGAGAGAATCCGGTAAAACTCGATCGTTGTATGGATGTGTGCCCCAAATCGGAATCCCGCTTTTTCCCGGCGTGTCAGTGCACCTGTCAGAACATCCGTGGACAGGGGCAGGGTTAATTGTTTTTCAGTTAAATTCGAACTCATGTCGGAGCCATCTCCTTATCCGTAAAACATAAATTGTTTACTGTTTCTGTTTATTATAGCAGAAAGCCATCCATTTGGCGAGAGGTAGTTCCCGATGCAAGAGCTGTTTTGACACCCAAATCCTATGATGTTGAGGTCAAAAGATGCCTTACGAATTGTTCCGTACTTTGTACTCCCACAATTCTACCCAATATTCGCATATCGTGAAGCTGATGCTCCACTTTTCAGACTTTTTCTCCGGAGTTGGAAATAAAAAAATCTTGCAAGATGTATAAAGTTAGATTATAATAGTTTACGTTGCAATGGAGAAATGTTTTTCTCCGCTTTTTTTATGGAATATAGATAGTATAAATTTTTAGGAGGGAAAGTTAGTATGAAAAACTTAAATCGCTGGGTATATGCGATCATCGGTGTTATCACTTTGCTTCTCGCAGGTCTGGTATATGCATGGTCCGTTATGTCCAAATCAATCGGTGCTTCCCGTCCGGACTGGACAGCAGCACAGTTATCTATGACATTTACCATGGTTATGGCATTTTTCTGCATTGGATGTCTGATTGCCGGAATGATGGCAAAAAAAGTCAGTCCGAAGATCTACATTATTCTTTCAGGAATTTTATTTTTAGCAGGATTTATGCTTGCTTCCACAACAGGTGCTTCACCGGCAACACTGTATCTTGGTTTCGGTATCCTGTGTGGTCTTGGTGCAGGATTCGCTTATAATGCAGTTATGAGTACCATGTCTTTGTGGTTCCCGGACAAACAGGGCCTGATCTCCGGTATCCTTCTGATGGGATTTGGTCTGAGCAGTTTTATTATCGGTAAAGTATTCGCTGCTGTTACACCGTCTGACGGAACAGACAAATGGCAGGCTACATTCCGTGTTCTTGGTATTATTATTGTAATCGTAATGGTAATCTGCAGCTTCTTCTTCGTAAAACCGGAAGCTGGTTATAATCCGGGTGCAGGTTCCGCGAAAGCAAAAGCAGTCCGTGAGCCGGCATGTGAAGTAAATACCGGCAAAATGGCAACTATGCCGACTTTCTGGTTCTACTATATATGGGCAATTCTGGTAAGTGCTGCAGGTCTTGCACTGGTTTCCCAGGCAAGTGGTATTGCAAGTCAGGTTGGTACAACCGTATCTGACGGAAATATTGCGACTGTGGTAGGTCTGATCTCTATTTTCAATGGTATCGGCCGTGTGATCTTCGGTGGATTATTTGATAAAAAAGGTTACAGATTCACCATGATCCTGGATATGATCATTTTCATCGTTGCTGCTCTGATCCTTGTACTTGCGCTGGTAAGCGGTAACTTTGCGTTTATCGTAATTGGATTTGTGGTAGGCGGACTTGCTTATGGTGGAGTTACACCGACAAACTCTGCTATCATCAGTGATTTCTTTGGTCGTGAAAATTACTCCATGAACTTTTCACTGATCAATACAAACCTGCTGATTGCATCTTTTGCTTCTACTATCGCAGGTAAACTGTACGATGCAAGCGGATCCTTCATGACAACGATTTTCATGATGATTATCGTAACCGTTCTTGGATTGGTTGTATCCTTCGGTGTACGCAGACCGAA
>ENA-OPCD01000971-OPCD01000971.1-human-gut-metagenome-genome-assembly--contig:-NODE-971-length-23187-cov-2.950977_pt1 | contig 23187 bp, 17 predicted proteins | sample MGYA00241560_ERZ501471 | MGnify/ENA primary metagenome ERZ501471 (study PRJEB25962, sample SAMEA2042578) | human gut metagenome | biome: human gut; feature: human-associated habitat; material: faeces...
ACAAGGTGCTTGCTGTGGCAAGAGCAGGAGCAGGAGTAAACAATATTCCGCTTGACAAGTGTGCCGAGCAGGGAATCGTTGTATTCAACACACCGGGAGCCAATGCAAACGGTGTTAAAGAGCTTGTGTTTGCCGGAATGCTTTATGCATCAAGAGATATCGTTGGAGGTATCGACTGGTGTCTTGCAAACCAGAACGATGAGAATATTGCAAAGACAGCCGAGAAGCAGAAAAAGAACTTTGCAGGAACAGAGATTTCAGGAAAGAAGCTCGGTGTTATCGGACTTGGAGCCATCGGTGTACTTGTTGCAAATGCTGCAGTACATATGGGCATGGATGTTTACGGATATGATCCATACATCTCAGTAAATGCTGCATGGAACCTTTCAAGAAGCGTTAAGCATATCAGCAATGTTGAGGACATCTACAAGAACTGTGATTTCATTACAATCCATGTACCTCTTCTTGATTCAACAAAGAAGATGATAAACGCTGATGCTATTGCAATGATGAAGCCAACCGCTATCGTATTAAACTTTGCCAGAGATCTTCTCGTTGATGAAGAGGCTATGGTAGATGCACTTGCCAAGGGAAAGGTTAAGAAGTATGTTTCAGATTTCCCTAACAACACAACTGTTGGAGCAAAGGGCTGCATCGTAACACCTCATCTTGGAGCATCTACAGCGGAGTCAGAGGACAATTGTGCAGTTATGGCTGTCAAGGAGCTGAGAGATTACTTAGAGAATGGTAATATCGTTCACTCAGTCAACTTCCCTGATTGCAGCATGGGTGCATGCACAGCTTCAGGCAGAGTCGGAATCCTTCACAAGAATGTTAAGGGTATGATTGGACAGATTACAACAGCTCTTGCAGAGGCTGATATCAATGTATCTGATCTGACAAACAAGGGCAAGGGTGACTATGCATATTCACTTCTTGATCTTGATTCAGCTATTGATGCTTCTACCGTTGAGAAGCTTTCTGCCATTGACGGAGTGCTCAGAGTGAGAGTTATTAAATAGTGAATTAATATTTGATTTAAATACTGATCCCCCATATTTTATATGGGGGATTTAGTGGGTTATAAGGAAATAATAAATATATAAGAGATATAAGAGATATAAGAGATATATAGGAGATTATATGATCAGACAAATTATTGGTGAAGTATCAGTGCCGGTTGCAAACACCGAGGTACAGCAGGTTATTGAAAACCCGGGCATTGTAAAGACATATCTGGAGAAGTATATGCCATCGCTTATCAGCTTTCTCGTGCAGCTTGTTGTTGCGATAGTGATACTGCTTATAGGTATTAAGGTGATTAAATCAGTCGTAAAAATAATTAAAAAAGGATTTGATAAAAGCAGAATGGACGCTGCAGTGGCATCATTTCTAGCAAATGTTATTAAATACTTTTTGTATTTTATCCTTGTCATGGCACTGCTTTCGGGATTTGGAGTGGCGACAGGCTCTGTTATAGCAGTTCTTGGCTCTGCCGGACTTACTGTAGGTATGGCATTGCAGGGCAGTCTGTCGAATTTCGCAGGAGGCGTGCTTATTCTTTTGATGAAGCCGTTTAGCGTGGGCGATTACATAGTTGACGGTTCAAGTGGTACAGAGGGCACTGTAAAGGATATAAATCTGTTTTATACAAGGCTTTTGACAATAGATAACAAGATGGTTATGATACCAAACGGAAAGCTCGCTGATTCGTGTATCACAAATGTATCTATGATGGATAAGAGGATGCTTGATTTGAGAGTAACAGTATCCTACAGCACAGATTTAGCATTTGCAAAGAGTGTGCTGGAATCTGTTGTCACATCAGCAGATACGATGCTTCACGATGAGCCGAGCAATGTGTTTGTGAGTGAGCTGCAGGATTCGGCAATAGAGCTTGGTGCGAGAATCTGGGTGAAGAACGAGGATTACTGGAACACAAAATGGCAGCTTACAGAAGAAATTAAAACAGCATTTGATAAAAATAACATCGAAATTCCGTTTCCACAGATGGATGTTAATATTCAAAAGAGGAGCATAGACTCTGACTTTTAAAGCCGGATGTTGCAGAATATTACTTTAACAGATTTTTTGTGGTAAATATACTTATAATTTAACTATAATATGTAAAAATGTGGTATACTATCATCATCGCATTTTAGGAGGAATAATTGATGACAATTCACGATTTGGCTGAATACGAGATTTTAGATGAGCACAGAGTGGAGGATGTCCAGTCGGACGGATTCATTCTGAGACACAAAAAAAGTGGTGCAAGGATTGCCATTTTATCAAATAATGATGATAACAAGGTCTTTTATATAGGCTTCAGGACTCCGCCGGAGGATGAGACGGGTGTACCGCATATTATTGAGCATACCACACTCTGCGGTTCAAAGAAGTTCCCGGTAAAGGATCCCTTCATCGAGCTGGCAAAGGGCTCGCTCAATACATTTTTAAATGCCATGACATACCCTGACAAGACAGTTTATCCTGTTGCCAGCTGCAATGATCAGGATTTTAAGAATCTCATGGATGTGTATCTGGATGCAGTGTTTAATCCAAATATCACAAAGTACGAGGAAATTTTCAGGCAGGAGGGCTGGCACTACGAGCTTACAGGCAAGGATGACGAGCTTAAGATAAACGGAGTTGTGTACAATGAGATGAAGGGAGCATACTCATCGCCGGATGAGGTGCTTTCAAGCCAGATTTACCGCTCACTGTTTCCGGACAATACCTACAGCAAGGATTCAGGCGGCAATCCGGAGTATATTCCTAAGCTTACGTATGAAGCCTATCTGGACTTCTATCACAAGTATTATCATCCATCCAATTCATACATTTATCTGTATGGTGATATGGATGTTGTCGAGAGACTTGAGTGGCTGGATAAGGAATATCTGAGCCTGTATGATTATAAAAAAGTTAATTCAGAAATTAATAAACAGCCTGCATTTGATGAAATAAAGAATGTTGAGGCACAGTATTCAATTACCATGGATGATTCACAGGAGAATAAGACCTATCTATCTTATAACCGTGTGGTAGGGGATACGCTTGATGAGATGCTCTATCAGGCATTTGATGTGCTTGACTATGCACTTGTCAGCTCACCGGGAGCACCTGTGAAGCAGGCATTGATAGATGCGGGAATCGGTGATGATGTGTATGGCTCATACGATGCGGGCATTCTGCAGCCGGTATTTTCGTTTGTGGCAAAGAATGCCAATGCATCTCAGGCAGATGAGTTTGAAAGTATTATAGAAAACACTCTTAAAGAAGTTGTTAAAACAGGAATTAATAAAGAAGCACTCCTCGCGGGAATCAACAGCAGCGAGTTCAAATTCAGGGAGGCTGACTTCGGACAGTTCCCTAAGGGACTCCTTTTTGGATTAAACTGTTTAGACAGCTGGCTGTTTGATGATATGAAGCCTTTTATACATCTGGAGTGTCTTGGTACCTTTGCTAAGCTTCGAAAGGCTGTAGATACTGATTATTTTGAAAAGCTTATACAGGAGTATCTGCTTGACAATACCCATGGTTCATCTGTTACTGTAAAGCCGAAGCGTGGCCTTGGCAATGAGAGGGAGGAAGCTTTGGCAAAGGAGCTTTCCGATTACAAGGCATCTCTTTCGGATGAAGAGATTAAAAAGCTGATTGAGGATACAGAGTATTTAAAGAAATATCAGGAGGAGCCTTCGTCGGATGAGGACCTGCGCAAGCTTCCAATGCTTACAAGAGCAGATATGAAAAAGAATGCTATGCCTTTTTCAAACATTGAGGATGAGCTTTTGGATGTAAAGGTTGTGCGTCATGACATAGAGTCAAACGGCATTGATTATATATCATTTTTATTTGATGCAGGTGATTTTGCCCAGAGTGAGCTTGGCTATCTTGGCTTCTTCACAAACGCACTCGGGCTGGTGAGCACCGAAAAGTACAGCTATACCGATTTAGCCAATGCTACCAACATATATACCGGCGGAATTAGCACAGGTACTGCAAGTCACCCGGATATTAAGGATAGAAATAATTTCGTGTTTAAGTTTGAGGTGAAGCTTAAGGTGTTGGAGAAAAATCTTGACAAGGCACTTGAGCTTATGGAGCAGATGCTTCTTTCATCGGATTTTACAGATACAAAGAGACTGGGTGAGCTTGTAGCACAGATTAAGGCAAGGCTTCAGGCTAACCTTAGCAGTTCCGGTCATTTGGTTGCAGCTATGCGAAGTATGTCGAGCTTCTCGCGCTACGCGCTTTATCAGGACGAGCTAAAGGGAATTGCTTTTTACCGCTCTATATGCCGCATAGAAAAGGAACTTTCCGAGTCACCAAAGAGTGTGTCAGATAAGCTTGCTGCAATAGCCAAAAAGCTGTTTGCAAGAAACAGAATGCTTATCAGCTTTACCGGAAATAACGAGGCATACTGCAATGCAAAGCCTTCGTTGGAAAAAGTTATAGCTGGATTTGATAAAATGAGTGCTGTAGGCAATCAGGCTGAGGTTCATTTTAATACAGCAAAGGAAGCATTTATTGATGCATCACAGATACAGTATGTGGCAAAGACCGGTGATTTCATCTGTGAGGGCTATGAATACACCGGGGCACTGAGACTGCTGCGTATCATCTTAAGCTATGATTATCTCTGGATAAATGTCAGGGTAAAGGGTGGTGCTTACGGCTGCATGAATACATTCCTTAGAAGCGGAGAGAGCTACTTTGTCTCATATAGAGATCCTAACCTTTCAGACACACTTGATGTCTATGACAGGATACCTGAGTATATAAAGAGCTTTTCGCCTGATGAGAGGGATATGACCAAGTATATTATCGGTACCTTCAGTGCTCTTGATACGCCTATGAATCCGGAAGCAAAGGGTAGCAGATCACTGTCGGCATATCTCGAGGGTATTACCTACGAGCAGATTCAGAAGGAGAGAAATGAGATACTAAATGCACAGCCAGAGGATATCAGACGGCTTGCAGACCTTGTAGAGGCAGTGCTTAAGAAGGACAGTATATGTGTCATCGGCAATGAAAATATGATTAAAGAGTCGGCAGGGCTCTTTGAGAATGTTGAAAAGCTTATATGATTAAAGGGTCACAAGGTATCATCGATGCATGCTTGCATGCAATTCGATGTATACCTTAGTGACCCGCACTACACCGAGAAAGTAGCAATTTGCTGCGGGGACGCAGGAAATTAGCGGATTTCGAGGTGTAGTCAGATTACGGGAATGCGTAGCATGTAGTAATCTGATTAATCATAAATGAGGGGCAAAATACCTTTTGACCCTCATATCCTTATAAATACAGATTCACATAGGAGGAAAAATGATACAGAATTTCAAATCGGGTTTTGTTACAATAATCGGTAGACCAAACGTGGGCAAGTCAACACTGATGAACAGGCTTATCGGTCAGAAAATTGCCATCACCTCAAACAAGCCTCAGACCACAAGAAACCGCATCCAGACAGTATACACGGATATGGAAAAGGGACAGATAGTGTTCCTTGATACTCCGGGCATACACAAGGCCAAAAACAAGCTGGGCGAGTATATGGTCAATGTGGCGGAAAAGACATTAAATGAGGTGGATGTTGTGCTGTGGCTTGTGGAACCGACCAACTTTATCGGGGCGGGAGAGCAGCATATCATAGAGCAGCTTAAAAAGGTTAATACACCTGTTATATTGATTATCAACAAGGTAGATACAGTGGAAAAGGAAAAGGTGCTTGAGTATATAGACACCTACCGCAAGGTATTCGACTTTGCAGAGATTATTCCTACGTCAGCCTTAAGAGGGCAGAATACGGATGATGTTATTAATTCTATATTTAAGTATTTGCCTTATGGCCCACAGTTCTATGATGAGGACACCATCACAGATCAGCCTGAGCGTGCAATCTGTGCTGAGATTATCAGGGAAAAAGCGCTTCATGCTTTAAATGACGAGGTGCCGCATGGCATTGCAGTAGGAATTGACCGCATGAAGACAAGAAAGACAAAGAGTGGTTCTATTATAGATATGGATGCCACAATTGTCTGCGAGCGAGACTCCCATAAGGGAATCATTATAGGAAAGCAGGGCAGCATGCTCAAAAAAATCGGCACCAATGCGCGCTATGAGATGGAAAGACTGCTTGACTGTAAGGTGAATCTGAAGCTATGGGTTAAGGTAAAGAAGGATTGGAGAGACAGCGACTTCCTCATCAAGAACTTTGGATACAAAGAGGAAGAATAGTATTTTGAAAGTAAGATTAAGATGTCACAGAGTGTAGTGTTGACCGGTATGGTGCTTTCAGCCATGCCGGTAGGGGATTTTGACAAAAGAATAACGATTCTCACAAAGGAACGAGGGAAAATCACAGCCTTTGCAAGGGGCGCAAGACGTCCAAACAGCCAGCTTATGGCAGGAAGCAATCCATTTTCGTTCGGTGAGTTTGAGCTGTTTGAGGGTAAAAGCGCATATTCTCTTTCAAAGGTCACAATCAGCAACTATTTCAGGGAGCTGACACAGGATTTGGAAGCAGTATACACCGGGTTTTACTTTCTGGAGTTCTGCGGATATTTTTGTCAGGAGAACAATGACGAGAAGGATATGTTAAAGCTCATTTATCAATCACTCAGGGCTCTTGAATCACCGGCATATAAAAATGAGCTGGTCAGGGCTGTTTTTGAGCTTAAGGCTATTACGATAAATGGCGAGGGCCCATCGCTGTTTTCGTGTATACACTGTCATTCAAGGGAAGGACTTAATGTCTTTTCGGCAAGTCGCGGAGGGGTGTTTTGCGATAACTGTGGCACGCAGGTGCAGGGCAGGCATATACTAAGCGATACACTTTATACCATGCAGTATATTGTTTCAGCTGATATCACGAAGCTGTACACATTTGCAGTGTCAGACGATGTGCTTGAGGAGCTGAGAAGCATAATGAAGGAATATCTTTCAATCTATGTGCATCATGATTTTAAATCAGCAGCTTTTCTGTGATAAATTAAAGCATGAAATTAAATCATGAAATAATTAATAGATACTATGCATGTCGTTGCCCTTTAAAATATGATACTTGAAATCATATATACAAAAGGGTATAATATCATAGATTATATTTTAGGAGGCAGCTATGAATAAAAAGCTATCAATGCTGTTGCCTGTTATTGCGACATGCGGTTTGCTTGCCGGGTGCGGTACAGATTATTATACCAAGGACAGCACGGTGTTTGTTGCAAAAAACGGCAGTGTGGTATCTACAGATGTCGAGGACTTTGATACAGCTGCATACAAGCAGGATGACTTACAAAGCTATGTGGACAAGTCAATAGACGACTACAATAAGAAGAATGACGGTTCGATCAAGCTCAAAAAGCTGACTGTCGAGAAAAAGAAGGCATCTCTTACCATGAGCTATGCGTCAACTGACGAATATACTGATTTCAATGGGACAAAGCTTTTTTCAGGGACGATTGCGGAGGCTCTGGCAGCCGGATATGACTTCAAGACCGATTTCGCAGCGATAGATGATGGCAAGGCAAAGAAATGTGAATCATCTGAGTTTCTGGATGAAACCGGCTACAAGGTCGTTGTTTACGAAGGCAGCTCAAATTTGCACGTGAAAGGGAAAATATTATATGCATCTGTCGACAAAGTAAAGCTTGTAGATGACAAAACAGTTGCGATTGGTGACAAGTACAGCCTGCTTGCATCACAAACCACAGGGACAGAGAGTGTCACAGAGAACACGGAAGCAGTAAAAGCCGATGCGACGGAAGGAACGGAAAACGGAGCGGATGATAGTGTCAGTGATGATGATATATTAAACTCGGTCAAGCAAGACAACGAGGTCACATTTGACTTTGACAGTGAGGAGGACAATTCGGCGCCGGTGTCATATATCACATATGTTATATATAAGTAGATTAAGGCGTGAATTGTTATTTAATTATAATTAAGAATACAAGTAACTATTCAGTACATCTGATTCTAATGCGCCTGCAGCTTACAGCTGTGAAGGTACTGAACAGTTACGAATACAAATAAATCATAAGTAAGATAGAGAGGAAACAAGAATTATGGAAAAGACCATGGACAAAATCGTACAGGTAGCAAAAGCAAGAGGATTTGTATATCCGGGCTCAGAAATTTACGGAGGTCTTGCAAATACATGGGATTATGGAAACCTGGGCGTAGAGCTTAAAAACAACGTAAAAAGAGCATGGTGGAAGAAATTTATCCAGGAGAATCCTTATAACGTAGGTGTGGACTGCGCCATCCTCATGAATCCTCAGACATGGGTTGCATCAGGACATCTCGGCGGCTTCTCAGATCCGCTTATGGATTGTAAGGAGTGCCACGAGCGATTCAGAGCCGACAAAATCATCGAGGATTTTGCGCAGGACAATGGTATTGAGCTTGAGACATCAGTTGATGGCTGGACAAACGAGCAGATGGTAGATTTCATCAAGGAGCACAATGTTCCATGTCCATCATGCGGCAAGCACAATTTTACAGATATCAGACAGTTCAACCTCATGTTCAAGACCTTCCAGGGTGTTACAGAGGATGCTAAGAATACAGTATATCTTCGTCCTGAGACAGCACAGGGTATCTTTGTAAACTTTAAAAATGTACAGCGTACATCACGTAAAAAGATTCCGTTCGGTATCGGACAGGTTGGTAAGTCATTCCGTAACGAGATTACACCTGGTAACTTCACCTTCAGAACACGTGAGTTCGAGCAGATGGAGCTTGAGTTCTTCTGCGAGCCTGGAACAGATCTTGAGTGGTTTAAGTATTGGAGAGGCTTCTGCCGTGACTGGCTCATTTCTCTTGGAATCAAGGAGGATGAGATGAGACTGCGTGATCATGATCCTGCTGAGTTAGCCTTCTATTCAAAGGGAACTACAGATATCGAGTTCTTATTCCCATTCGGATGGGGCGAGCTTTGGGGCATTGCGGATCGTACAGATTATGATCTCGGACGTCATCAGGAAGTTTCAGGACAGGATCTTACATACTTCGATGACCAGAAGAATGAGAAATATCTGCCATACGTTATCGAGCCATCACTCGGTGCAGACCGTGTAGTACTTGCCTTCCTTTGCGCAGCTTATGATGAGGAGGATATCGGTACACCGGAGAAGCCGGATGTCAGAACAGTATTCCATTTCCATCCAGCACTTGCACCTGTAAAGATTGGAGTACTTCCGCTGTCAAAGAAGCTCAATGAGAGTGCTGAAAAGGTATTTGCACAGCTTTCAAAGACATACAACTGTGAGTATGACGACAGAGGAACAATCGGAAAGAGATATCGTCGTCAGGATGAAATCGGAACACCATTCTGCGTGACATATGATTTCGACTCAGAGGAAGACCATTGTGTGACAGTACGTGACCGTGACACAATGGAGCAGGAGCGTATCGCAATTGATGAGCTTGATGCTTATTTTGCAAAGAAATTTGAATTCTAGTTTTGTACAAACTAACGATATTTTTTGTTAAATGAGGCTAAAAAAAAGCAATTACAACTTTTTTTGAAAGTGTATTTTGTGAAATCATACAAAATTAGGAATTAGGTCACAAAAATTAATATAAAAACATATCAGAAATCAAATTTTATGATATAATATAGATGACAAATGACAACCAAAGATATAGTAAGCTATTCTTTGGTTGTTCTGATATATGGAGATTATGAATATGGAAGCAAAAGAATTAAAGAAGCTGAGCAGAAGTGAGCTGCTAGAGATGCTTTTAGACAGAAGTAAAGAGGTTGAACACTTAAGAAAAGAGCTTGACGAGACAAAAAAACATATTCAGACACTTGAGCGTGAGGTAAAGACATCTGGTGATATCAATGCTGCAATTAATAAACTCACGTCAGCAACAGAGGAAATCCAGAAATTTGCCGCCGTAATATCCATGGCTTCAAATAATCTGACAAGAAAATAATATAGAAGCAATATTTTGTGGTTATGAAATGGATTATTGGACAAAAGAATGATAGAAAAAATATATAAAAAGGCAATATATGCTCTGGCAAGAGTTGCCGTAAAGTACATTGAGCTAAGAAAAAAAAGAGAACAGAAGAAAATTAAGCAGAATAAATCAGCTAACCTCACAAATTCGACAAAAAGCTGCACAGATGCTGAATACAATAAAAAGGTAGTTGCAGAGATTAATCATAACAATATTGCAGCTGTTGCAGAAAGCAAAAATAATATTGATGTAGTGGATTTAAGCAAAGACGAGGAGCTGAAGGATGTCGAACAGAAACCACTTACCAATGAGGATAAGCTTGATTTACTTTTGGCACAGATGATGGAAACATCTGTTAAGTCATCTGAAAAAGTAACGCAGGTACATAAGCAGACCCAAAATGTTGATGAAAATATATCACAGGAAATAGCGGAAATAATTCCGGTTAAATATGTAACACCGGCGCCAGACATAACTCCTGATATAGAAAAAAATATTGAAATAGAGAAGGAATTTCAGCAGACTAAAAAAGAAAACCGGCCGGAGGATATATCTGTACATATAGAAAAGGAAATATCAAGGAAGGCTTCAGAAGAAAACAGAGTAGAGAATAAAGAAATTGAGAATAAAAGTGCTGAGAAGACTGAAGATACATCGGGCTATCGCAGTATCATGACAGACGACTATGACCGTTATAGCGATGATCTTGGCATAAAGGAGCTGCGTCAGGAACTGAGAAGAGTGAAGTATAACAACAAATTTGCAGCAACACTCTTCAATACCGTAGGAACACTTGTGGTAGTGGCAGCGGCAGCAAACCTGTGGCTTCCTATTTTGAAGGTGACCGGAACATCTATGTCACCGACGTTACAGGAGGGACAGGTGCTTATGGCATCAAAGGGGCATGACTTTAAAACAGGAGATGTCATAGCTTTTTATTACAATAACAAGATACTTGTAAAAAGAGTTATTGCGATGCCGGGTGACTGGGTCAATATATCAGAGGATGGCACGGTTTATGTAAACGATATCGCAATTGATGAACCGTATCTCAATGAAAAAGCTTTAGGAGACTGTAATATAGAGCTGCCTTATCAGGTTCCTGAATCCAAGATTTTCGTGATGGGCGATAACAGAAGCGTATCACTTGACTCAAGAAATACAGCTATAGGCTGTGTCTCAGAGGAGCAGGTAGTCGGCAGAATTACATTTGCCATCTGGCCATTGTCTAAAATTGGCAAAGTTGACTAAAAATATTTAGCTTTTTTTAGTAAAAAAGTAGAAAAATCAGATTTATGGTCCCGTGTGACCGCTGTGTGACCAAAAAGGTGTAATATGTTAGCTGTAAAATAACGATTAAGATATTAAGCAAATGGAATTATATAACTCTATGAAAGGAGGATGCAGAATGGATAAGGATATGGAACGTCTCGGCAAAGAACGGCTTAAAAGAGTGAGAAGACGTAGACAGCTTGCTACGTTTATTATTTCAATGGCTGTTATTGTGCTGGGCATTACTGCGTACAGACTTATACAACCTGCATCTGCAGAAGATCAGAACAAGTACGAGTTCGAGGTGGATGGACAGAAGGAAACATATACCAATCTGGGGAAGCTTAAAAATCCTCCGGTGGTGAAGCTTGAAGGTGATCAGCCTGAAGTAGAATGGGATGGAAAGACATTTAATTATAAGGTTGATATGTCTTTCGCCATAGGCGAGGGTGAGTTCAAGGATGAAAGCGGAAATATAATTAAGAATTATTATATGACTTATGGACAGGATATATCTATTCCTGATGCGGTTTGTGATGGCTGGCATTCATATACAGACGAAAGCGGCAATAAGTTTTGTAATTATCGCTTTATAAAAAACAATGATGGTACATTTTCTGTATTGATTAAATTTGCTGATGATTACATACAAAGCAACACTACTGAAATTAAAGGTGGTGCGACATTTGGCGCAAGTGGCTATAGTGAAGTTAAGGACAATGGTGATGTTGTTGTTAAGATAGGCGGAGATGCTACATTAGATATAAGCAAGGAATATATCCATTGGGATAAGAACCACAGCGCTAATTATGATATTACCGTTAAAAAGTCAAATACAACAGATAATACGCTTAAGAAAGATGACAATGGCAAATATGCTGAGTATGTTGTTGATGTTTCATCTGAAAAAGGTACACCGGATGTTATTACTTTAAATGATGTGTTGGAGGCCGGCAAAATGTCTGTTGATACATCAAAGTTTACTTACACAATAACTAAAAACGGACAGCAGGTTGGTGGTGAATATACTGCTAATGTTACGGCTTCTTCGAATAATGACAATAATAATCATAAATATAATCTTACAGCAACGCTGCCTAAGCTTAATGCCGGTGAAAGCTGCCAGATAAAATACAAGTATTATTATGACACATCTCTTTGCGATAGTGGAAATGAGTCACAGGCGTCTAACAAGGTTACCGGTGAATCAATAAATAAAAAGTCTAATGAAAAGGTTATTGATACATCAAGCAGTGTTATTAAATACACGAGAGATGATCTTGATAAAACAGGTGCATACGACTCAGACAGTCAGACTGTCAAGTGGACAATCACTGTTAATAAAGAAAGAAATGATATTGTTGGGGCTGTACTGACAGATAACTGCCTTAAGGATGCAAAGAATTTTAAAATAAGCTCTGAACAGGATACCGACTGTAAAGGTGCTGAAATCCAAAAGGACAAAGAAGGCAAGATTAGCGGTATTAACTTTGTGGCTATAGATAATAAAAATGACAGTACATATGTTATTACATATGAAACATCTGTCACACCACAAAGCTATGACCAGCCTGTTAATAATCAGGTTAATTTCAATAACAAAGAGATATCGTTTAGCAAATGGGCCGGAGTAAATGTTCCGGGAACTCATAGAGATGTAAAAGTTACAAAGAACTTGACTGCCCATAATGAAGAGACTGAGAATAACAGGTATGAGCTCAGTTGGGAATCGACATTTACCATTCCTTCAACCGGAGCGGATGCAGGGGCTTGGTTTGTTGATGAACTGACAAATAATACTTCAGACAATACGGCTCATTATATGACTTATCAGCAGGTTAAAGATGTATTTGATAAGGCAAAAAACATTTTTGGCGATACGATATATAATTTTAAAGTAAAATCCGGCGATCATGAGTATGATTTTTATTCTCTTAATAGCGAAACGGATGCTAAGTTTACCAGATTTTCGTTTGAGTTTAAAGATAAGTTTGTACCTTCTAATAGCAATAAAGATGGTTATAAAGTAACTTTAAAATATAAATCATATGCAGACTATTCAGCAGGTGGCGAACTCGAGTTTAAGAACAACGTAAATTTCTGGAATGTTAATGCAAATGACTCTTTTAAAACGACAAAAGATATTAAATCATCAATTGTTAAGAGTGATGGAAATAACAATACAGCAGATACATATGTAAAGACCACTGATTCAGGATATGACGGAACGCTCACATGGATTGTAATGGTTACAATGGATAAAAATGCAACCAAATATACAATCACTGATAATATGCCGGAGGGCATCAGCGTACAAAATGTTACTGTAAAGTTAAAATACAATAATTCAGACCAAGGTTTTACATACCCTACATTGGATGGCAAGAGCTATAAAGTAGAAAATTTAAATGGCAAAAATTACTATTCTGAGGGAATTAATACTTCATGTAAAAAAGATACAAGCAATGGTCGTGAGGTAATAACTACAACTGTAGAAAAGCCAAAAGATGCAGAGGTTCGTGGCTGGGGAGAAGGTTCTAAAATTTTCCTTGTTTACAAATGTAAGGCTGATAGTGCTGAAACCCTGGAGGCAGGAAAGGAGCTTGTGTACAAGAATACAGCTTCTGCTAAATCGGACAATAATGATAAGATTGGTGAATCTAGCCAGACACAGATAATATCAAAACCAAAGCAGGATAATGAAAATATTCCGGATTCAGGAGATAAAGTTATAAGCAAAAACGGAAGCTGGAATGATGATGAACATAAGTTGAATTATACTGTTCTTATAAATCCGGAGGGCAAGACATATCTGGATGGTGGTAGGCCATTAAATTTAAAAGATGTTTTGTCGTACAAAAAAATAACTTATGAAAATGCTAGGGTAAGCTGGCAGGTGGATTTGATGCCTGGTACAGTTAAGTTCAGAGAGGCTATCAAGCAGGACGATGGAACATACAAACCTGGTGAGGTGATATCTGACTGTAAATGGACATATGATTCACAGGAAGCATCAAATGAATGGGAGTATTCAAGCAAAACAATAAATGCTATTGTCCCTGATGGAAAAGCTATAATGTTGACATACACTTATAGTGTAAAGGGTGATTTGCTACAGGAGTATAATGATTCAAAACCTAAATTTAATGTATCTAATGCCGTTTCACTGGAAGGTGTTGATAATAGTAAAACAGATATTAACACTCAATTAGAGTACACTAAATCTTATTCTTCGTTTTATGTATATAAGAATAATTCGTTTATTCTTTATAAGACAGAAGAGGGAAATAACGGAAAGTTATTGCCGAATGCAGAGTTTGATGTTTACAAATATGATCCAAACAGTACAGATACTACGAAAACACCAGAAGGATATGTCTATGTTAATAAATATGTTACCGATGATAAAGGTAAGATAGAGATTGTCTTTAATAAAAATTCAATGACATATAACACACAGTATTATGTTGTTGAGACAAAGGCTCCTAGTGGCTATGTTCTTCCAGAAGAACCGGAAAAAACATATTTCTACTTTAGTTCGCTGGATAAAGATAAATATCCTGTGGCAGCTCCAAATAACAGCTTAACAGGAAAATGTCTGGCAAACAATTATGATATAGTATATATCGGTGATGAGACTATTCCAACAACAGAAATTTCTGTTGAAAAAAATTGGGTTGATTCCAATAACAAACCTATAAATAAGACAGATGGAAGTATTTATTTACAGTTACATCGGGTGGATTCATCAGGAAATGATGATAAATACGGTGATACCGTAGAAGTGACACCGGATAAAGATGGAAACTGGTCTTATAAATTCAAAGACCTTCCTACGAAAAAGACAGATAATATAGGTCATATAACAGGCGAAACCTATAAGTATTATGTTACAGAGGTTGGAATAAATCAGAACAACAGTATGTCAGGCTATGATGTTTCTTATGTATTTAAGAATACAGATGGAACAGTGATTAACAGAACTGATGCCAATGTGGCACCGGGAAAGAATATGGCTGTTGACTCAGGTACTATTGAGATTACAAATAAGCTCAATGAGTATAAGCTTCCTGAAACAGGTGGAAGCGGTAACAGATGGTTGTATATGTTAAGTGGAGTTGTGCTTATTGCGATAGCTACAATAACACTTTTCTATAAAAAACAAAAAGTATTATAAAAAAAGGAGAATGCGAAATGAAAACAATCAAACGAAGCATTGCATTAGTGCTTGCTATGATTCTTACACTTGCAATGAGTGTAACTGTATTTGCAGCACCAAACGCAGATCAAAACACATTCAGTCTTACACTTAACAAGGCTGTCAAAGGACACACTTATGAGGCTTATCAGATTTTATCTGGTGATTTATCAGCAGATAAAGCAACTCTTTCTAACATAAAGTGGGGAGAGGGCATTACAGAAGCAGGACAGACTGCTCTCGGCGGTGATGCTGCTAGTTATGCTGAAAAACTCGGTGGTTTTGGTAACAACTCTTCAGAGCTTAAAGAGCAGGCGCAGATTATTGGTGCAAACTTAGCATCAGCATCAGGCTCAGTTACAGTAACAGATCCGGATGCAAAGAATGTAATCAGCAACCTTAAGCCAGGTTACTACCTTATCAAAGATCAGGATAATTCTTTACAGGGTCAGGAATCTTACACAGAGTTCATTCTTCATATTACAGATGATGTAGTTGCAAATGTAAAGGCAGATGTTCCTTCTGTAGAGAAGAAGGTTAAGGATACAAACGACACAACAGGCGTGACAACAGATTGGCAGGATTCAGCCGATTACGATATCGGAGATGATGTTCCATTCCAGCTCACAGCTACATTAGCAAACAACATTGAAAGCTACAAGGCATACTCTCTCGAGTTTGATGATACTCTTTCAAAAGGACTTGACTACAACAATGATGCAGTAATTAAATTAGGTGAGAAGGATGTTACAGATTATTTCACACCTAGCTATGATGCAACAGCTAAGACACTTACATTTACATGTGACAATATCTTAGCATTTGGCGCTAAAAACTCAGATCAGATTGTTGTTGAGTATACAGCAAAGCTTAACGAGAATGCGGTAATCGGCGCAGCCGGAAACCCAAATAAAGTTAGTCTTAAGTTCTCTAACAACCCTAACAATGGTGGTGAGGGAGACAGAGGTACGACTCCTGAAGACAAGGTTATCGTATTTACTTACAAGTTAACTGTAAACAAGGTTGACAAAGATAATAAGCCACTTACAGGTGCAGAGTTCTCACTTTTCAAGAAAGTAAAGGTTGACGGACAAGAGGAGCTTAAGCTTGTAGAGGTTAAGAAGATTCTTTCTACTAATACAGAGGGAACAGTATTCGGATTCACAGGCTTAGATGATGGTACATACGTATTACGCGAGACAAAGACACCTGACGGATACAACTCAATCGAGGATCAGACATTTACAATTTCTGCAAAGCATGACGAGTCTAGTGATAATCCAACGCTTACAGATCTTACAGGAGATGTAGCATCTGGTTCAATTATTGATTTAGGTGTTAAGCTTGATAAGGGTGAGTTATCTACAAATGTAGTAAACAACAAGGGTTCAGTTCTTCCTTCAACTGGTGGTGCCGGACGTGTAGCAATCTACGTAATTGGTGCTATCTTAGTTATCGGTGGTGGAATTGTTCTTGTAACAAAGAAGCGTGTTAGATAATTAATATCTGACTGGCACTATTTAGTTTTAAATATTATGCTGCCACAGGTTATAAATCTGTGGCAGCTATAATAGATTTTATTTAGAGTTTATGTAACAGTAAGGAGAGCACTATGAAAAGACGTTTATCTACTATTCTTTTTGGCGTAGTGTTTATCGCAGGGTTGTCCTTACTGCTATATCCGACAGTAAGTGATTATTGGAATTCATTTCATCAGTCCAGAGCCATTGCAAGCTACGTTGATGCGGTAGACAACACGGATGAGCAAAAGCTTGATGAGATGCGAAAAGCTGCACAGGCATATAATGAGAAGCTTTTAAGTAAGCAGGATCGTTATGAAATGTCAGATCAGGATAAAGCAGAGTATGAAAGTCTTCTTGATGTATCTGGCACAGGAGTCATGGGCTATGTTGAGATTCCGTCCATCAATGTCTCATTGCCGATTTACCACGGCACAGACAATACAATACTTCAGATAGGTGTTGGCCATATTGAGGGCACATCGCTTCCGGTTGGCGGAGCAAGCACACATTGTGCTGTTTCAGGACACAGGGGACTTACGTCGTCTAAGCTATTTACGGATATTGACCAGATGGCGGAGGGGGACACATTTAAGCTGTATGTGCTTGGCGAGACACTGACCTACGAGGTTGATCAGATAAGGATTGTTTTGCCTGATGAGCTTAATGACTTAAAGATTGAGGAAGGTCAGGATTACTGTACACTTATCACATGTACACCGTATGGTGTGAATTCACACAGGCTTCTTATCAGGGGGCACAGGATTGCAAATGATGCACAGGGACTTATTGTCGAGGATGTAAAGCAGGTACAGCCGTTACATGAAGCCATAGTGCTTGGCATTCTGTTTCTGGTTTTGTATATTATAATTTGTAAGATACTTAGTAAAACGATATTGTATAGATTCAGATAGAATCAGGAAGGAGGAAAAATGCACAATAGTTTAAAAAGAGCTGTCAGTATAGCTATAGCAGCGATAGCCTTGTTTTCTCTGCCATGTGGAAGCATTTTTGCAAGGACGCATATTGATATTGATAAGAAATGCTCTATAACAGTTGATATCCCTGATACATGGGAGGATTTGTATACTGTGGATTTTCCCGTAGAGCTTTACAGAGTGGCAGATGTAGATGAGAACGATGTATACACTGCAACGAAGCAGTTTGATGAGCTGGCTAAATCTATATCAGATATCAGCAGTAAAACTACCGCAGATGACTGGGAAAAGATGGCAAAGACAGCTGCGGACATTGCAGACAAAGGTTCTTTGACAGCAGATGAGGCAATAGATGTTTCAAACGGAAGGGGAAACGTCACAGGCGTTAAGACGGGACTGTATCTGGTGTATGCAAAGCCGGCTAATTCGGCAAGATTTGGATACACATTTGTGCCGTATCTGATTTCGGCTCCGAATAATGAGTTTGCTATGACAGGAAGCGGCTCAGATTCATGGATATATGATGATATCGATATCGAGCTGAAGCCTGAACAGACCGGGCTTATGGGAAGCTTACAGATTAATAAGACATTAAAGACATACAATACAGCACTCGGTGAGCCGGTGTTTGCATTTGATGTTGAGGCCTACGACAGGGATGGTAATGTGGTGTTTTCCGATATCGCATCAATCAGATTTGACAGTACAGGGGCTAAGAGCGTAGTTATTGACAATATTCCGGCAGGGTCAAGGGTGATAGTAAAGGAGGTATATGCCGCTGGCAGTTATCAGGTGACCTCCTCAGACAGCATAGAGACACAGATTGTGGCCGGTGAGACCGCAGATGTTGATTTCACAAACGATTACAACGACAAATTGATTTATAGTACCGGTGTCGTAAACCATTTTGAGTATGACGGAACCGGATGGGAATGGGTGCAGAATTAATGAAAAAATTATCAGAGTCTTGTAAAAAACTTAATAGAAATCACCGTATTCTTATATGTGCAGCCTTTGCTGCAACACTCATTGTCTGTGGTGTTTCAGTTAAACCGACACTGGCATATTTTACAACCTATGCTACGGCAAAGGGCGGTATCTCAGTAGATATCGGTCCTACAACTGATGTCAAGGAGAAGTTTAAGGACTGGAAGAAAACTATTGAGATTGAGAATACAGGAAAAGCAGACTGTTTTGTCAGGGTAAAGGTAATTGCAGCGAGCCAGTTTGATATACAGGCATCAGGCTCAAACTGGAGCCTTTCAGATGATGGCTACTGGTATTACAGTCAGGTAGTGCCGGTTGGTGGTAAAACCGAGCCAATTGTTGCAGCTATCACAGTTAGTGAAAAGGTAAAGACCAGCTTTAATGTAGTTGTGGTTCAGGAGTGTGCTCCTGTCACATATGATGAAAATGGCAATCCGTGTGTCGCACCTGATGCAAAATGGGATGCGACAGCACAGTATGATAAAGAGGAGGGCGAAGAGTAATGAAGAGAAAACTTCCACTTATACTTGTAGCATCCTCTGCAATAATGCTTGCAGCATCGACGATAGGATCTACAAAAGCAACTCTTACATATATGAGTGATAATTATCTGGCTCAGATTGACATCAAATCCATCGGTGTCACTTTAACTGAGAATGGCAATGATGTGAGCTGGCGTGATTATAAGCATAAGGATGATGACTGGAGCGAGGCAACAGGAGTGCTGCTTGGCGATATGTTAGAAAATGCCGGAGATGAAAAGCTGATTCTCGACAAAAAGTACGATGAGAGGCTTGCTGTCAAAAACAGCGGCTCGATAGATGAGTATGTGAGAGTGACTGTGCAGCATTACTGGGCAGACAAGGAGACAGGTGATAAGCTTTCAAACCTTGATCCATCCAAGATACAGATTGGCTTTACAAACGATGGCTGGACAGAGGATGAGAGTGCTAAGACCACAGAGAGAAATGTATTTTACTACAATTCTATTTTGAAAAAGGGTCAGACTTCACCTGATTTTGCTGACAAAATCAGTATAGCCGGTGATATTGCCACCATAGTGGATCAGACATCACAGACTGATGATAACGGACTTACAACCATTACCACTACGTATGAGTATGATGGTGCGTTATTTGTGCTGGAAGTAACTGTTGATGCAGTACAGACACACAATGCAAAGGACGCGATTAAGAGTGCGTGGGGTGTTGATGTAAATATATCAGATGATGGAGCACTAAGCTTAGAGTAAAGGAGGACAATATGAAAAAATTTATCGCATTATTATCATGCATGTTGTTTATCCTTGGTTCGATAGGCACTGTATTTGCAGATGAAAATACTACTGTAGCCGGCTCGTGTGAGTTTACAGGCAAGGAGGATTCATTTTGACAACTTCCGTATTTTTAAACAACGACAGAACCATGCCTCTTCTGGGCCTTGGCCTTTATAAAACAACTGACGCAGCCTCTGTCTCACAGATGGAGCCCGGAGATTCTGTCACATTTTCCGTTGATATAAAGAATAACAGCAGTATTTCGACGAAATGGTATATGTCCAATGATGTATTAAAGAGTCTTGAGGATACACAGGCTGTGGCTGAAAATGGTGGATACTCATATATTCTTACATTTGTAGGACCGGATGGAAAAGAGGACACTATATACAGCAGCACCAGCGTAGGTGGTGAGAAGGAGACAACAGCCGGAAAAGGACTCAATGAGGCTACAAACTCTCTGGATAAGTTCTTTTATTTAAAGACATTAGAGCCTGGAGAGGGAGGCAGCGTAAAGCTTTTAGTAGGGCTTGACGGAGAGAGTCAGGGTAATATATATCAGGATACACTTGCAAAGCTTATGATGAACTTTGCGGTAGAGGATAACTCAGATCCAACTTTATCAAATCCACCTACATTTACAACTACAACAAGCAAAGTAAAGACCGGAGATATCTGGTCAATAGCGTCAGCTGTAGTGTTTGTGATTGGTATTATTTTGATGATACTGGCTTTCGTAAGTGACAGAAAGGGGGCTAAGCAAAATGAAAAGATTGCTTAAATATTTTCTTGCAGCTCTTGTTGTCATAACCGGTGTTTTCGCACAGACAGCAGATGCAAAGGCATTTTCATATACATACACTGTTTCCTTTTCAGCCGGAGGTCAGGGAAGCATAAACGGTGGTGTGCAGGTGCGCAAGGCATCAGGCAATGGGGCTTCGGTTTCTGTTTCTGCTAAAGAAGACAAAATAATTGTCACAGGTCTTGAATACGGAGATGTCATCAGCTGTGATGCACAGGGCAGTGTGGCACTTAATGAAAACAGCAAGTACTATGTAAAGGGAATCAGATTAAGCGGCCGTGACAATAATACGGTTGCACAGTCGGCTTTTCTCGTATCGGGAGATCAGGACTATGTTGTTGCATACGGCATACCGGGCGAGCTTGCTGAGTATACAGTCAACTATGTGGATACAGATGGCAATAAGCTTGCTGAAAGCCGTACTTATTATGGTAATGTGGGCGATGAGCCGGTTATAGCATATCTGTATATAGATGGATATATTCCGGACAGCTATAATCAGACAGGCAAGCTGTCGTCAAATACATCAGAAAACGTGTTCAACTTTGTATATTCAAGGGCTGCATCAAGCATGGCTGCTGCCGGAAATGGAGCAAATGACAATACTGCAGCAGGCGGCAATCAGGCAGCCGCAGGAGCTGCAAATGCAGCAGGGGCAGCTAATGCAGCGGGCAATGCAGCAGGAGCGGTAAATAACGGAGCTGCAGATGGAGCAAATGCCGCAAACACAATAGTGCCTGACGGACAGAATGATCCGCAGGATGGAATCCAGGCACCGCAGGCACAGCCAAATACTGATATAGCAGATGAGCAGGTACCGCAGGCGGCAAACGACAATAAGCATGATATAGCAGATGAGCAGGTACCGCTTGCCACCATGATTAGTGAGAGTGGAATGGCCGTTCCGCTGGCTATTGGTGCGATCGGGATAGTTGCAATTCTTGCAATTATGATATTTGTCATAGTAAAGAATGTAAAGTCTGTCCGTGTTCAAAAAAATAGTATGAAACATAAGGGAAAAGATAATAAAAATTAGTTGATATTTGCTGAAATTATGGTATTATTAATGTGTGCGCTTGTATGAGTGCACACATTAATCAAGTATATGGATGGTTTTTTTACCATACCAGAAATAAAATTTAGGAGGAATTGCAAAATGGCAAACAAGTGGGTATATACCTTCAAAGAGGGTAACATGACCATGCGTAATCTTCTCGGTGGTAAGGGTGCTAACCTCGCTGAGATGACAGAGATTGGACTTCCTGTACCACAGGGCTTCACAATCACTACTGAGGCTTGTACACAGTACTACGAGGATGGACGTAAGATCAATGATGAGATTATGGCTCAGACTATGGAAGGTGTAAAATGGATGGAAGAGGTTAACGGAAAGAAATTCGGTGACCTTAAGAATCCTCTTCTCGTATCTGTTCGTTCAGGTGCCAGAGCTTCAATGCCAGGTATGATGGATACAATCCTTAACCTTGGTCTTAATGATGATGTTGTTGCAGCTATGATCGCTGGTAACCCAGATCCAGCATTCGAGCGTTTCGTATATGATTCATACAGACGTTTCATCCAGATGTTCTCAGACGTTGTTATGGAAGTAGGAAAGAAATACTTCGAGCAGCTCATCGACAAGATGAAAGAGGACAGAGGTGTTAAATTTGACGTAGACCTTACAGCAGCTGACCTCAAAGAGTTAGCAGAGCAGTTCAAGGCTGAGTACAAGAATCAGTTAGGATCAGATTTCCCTTCAGATCCTGTAGAGCAGTTAAAGCTTGCTATCGAGGCTGTATTCCGTTCATGGGACAACCCACGTGCAAATGTTTATAGAAGAGATAACGATATCCCTTATTCATGGGGAACAGCTGTTAACGTAATGCCAATGGTATTCGGTAACTTAAATAACGAGTCCGGTACAGGTGTTGCATTTACACGTGATCCAGCTACAGGTGAGAACAAACTTATGGGTGAGTTCTTGATCAATGCACAGGGTGAAGACGTAGTTGCCGGTGTTCGTACTCCAATGCCAATCGCTCAGATGGAGCAGGAGTTCCCAGAGGCATACGCTGAGTTCCTTAAGGTTTGTGAGACTCTTGAGAATCACTACCATGATATGCAGGATATGGAGTTCACTGTAGAGAACAAGAAACTTTACATGTTACAGTGCCGTAACGGTAAGAGAACAGCTCCAGCTGCATTAAAGATCG
>ENA-OPCD01000972-OPCD01000972.1-human-gut-metagenome-genome-assembly--contig:-NODE-972-length-23167-cov-3.520206_pt1 | contig 23167 bp, 20 predicted proteins | sample MGYA00241560_ERZ501471 | MGnify/ENA primary metagenome ERZ501471 (study PRJEB25962, sample SAMEA2042578) | human gut metagenome | biome: human gut; feature: human-associated habitat; material: faeces...
AGTGCACAGAGGAAGAGCTTCTCGATCAGGGAATCAAGCCAAACACAATCCGTCTGTCCATCGGTACAGAGAATATTGATGATATCATTCAGGATCTGGATGAGGCATTCAAAGCAATTCAGTAAATAAGAATCAGAGAAAACAGAAAAATCTGTAAGAAGTAGGAGCAGTAAAAGCTGCTCCTATAGTGTTTAGAAGAAAGGAGTAGAAGCGTTTGAAATTATCAAAGAAAAGTAGATATGGACTGCGTGCTCTTATTGATCTGGCGGTGAATTCACGGACAGAGCTGGTCTCATTAGGAAGTATCGCACAGAGAAATGACATTTCCGCTCAGTACCTTGAGCATGTATTTTCAGCTCTTCGCAAGGCTCATATTGTAAAAAGTATGAAAGGTTCCCAGGGAGGATATTTTCTGGAGAGAGATCCGAAAGAGATCACGGTTGCGCAGATTGTAGAGGCATTGGAAGGAACTTATGATCTGGAAGATGAAGTTGATCGAAACAACGTGGGACGTGGAGATCAGGAAGCAATTCAGCATCTGATCATTGATCGAATCAATGATTGTGTTCAGGAGATTCTGGAAGATGTGACGCTTAAGGATCTTGTGGATGCATACGAAGGGTATCAGGATTCTGTTGAGGGAATGTACTATATTTAATAGAGTGGAACGTAAGGAGCAGAGACAGACAGCATGGCAGAAAATTATCAATTTGAAACACGATGTATTCACGGGGACGGAGGATTTGTAGAGGAACATCCATATGGAGCAGTCTCCGTTCCCATTTTTCAGACAGCAACTTTCGCACACCCGGGAATCGGGAAAAGTACAGGATATGATTATTCTCGTGAGAGCAATCCGACACGGTATGAATTAGAAAGCGTAATGTCCTCTTTAGAAGGAGCGGATGACAGTATTGCATGCTCGACAGGAATGGCGGCAATTGGAATCTGCCTGGAGCTTTTCGGAGAAGGAGATCATATTTTATGTACAGAAGATCTGTACGGTGGAACTGTGCGAATGTTTGAAAGCATTGGCGAAAAGCGAGGATTAAAGTTTTCTTATGTAGATACTTCAGATATTGATCTTGTAAGAAAGAATATCAGAAAAGAGACAAAGGCACTTTATATTGAGACACCAAGCAATCCAACGATGAGGATTACAGATTTTGCAGAGATGAGAAAACTCGCAGACGAATTCGGGTTACTGATTCTTGCGGATAATACATTCCTTTCTCCTTATTTCCAGAAACCGCTACAGTTGGGTGCTGATATTGTAGTACATAGCGGAACAAAATTTCTTGGAGGACACAATGATGTTCTCGCAGGATTTGTTTGTGTCAAAGGGAAAGAGCTGTCGGAAAAATTGCGTTATACATATAAGACAGTTGGCTGTAGCCTGTCTCCGTTTGACAGTTTCCTTGTACTTCGCGGAATCAAAACTTTATCAGTGCGTCTGGAGCGCCAGCAGGAGAATGCGAAGAAGATCGCACTTTGGCTGAAAAACAGACCGGAAGTGATAGAAGTTTATTATCCGGGTCTGGAAGATCATCCGGGTTACGAGGTGAACCGGAAGCAGGCAACAGGAGCAGGAAGTATGCTTTCTTTCCGTGTAGATACGGTGGAACGTACAAGAAAGATTCTTGAAAGTGTGAAATTGATCTCTTATGCGGAGAGCCTTGGCGGTGTAGAATCATTGATCACATATCCAATGCTTCAGACACACGGTGATGTACCGGTGGAGATAAGAGAACATCTTGGAATCACAGAAGATTTCCTTAGAATGTCTGTTGGAATTGAAAATGCTGAAGATCTGATCAAAGATCTGGAACAGGCATTTCAATAAAAGGAGTAAAAATGAGTGAGAAGAATTTGAATTTTGACCAGCCTGTAGAGAGAAGAGGAACCCACAGTCTGAAGTATGATTTTGCAGAAGAAAGAGGGAGAAAGAAAGATATTCTTCCGTTATGGGTTGCTGATATGGATTTTAAGACGTCATCTTTCGTCCAGGAAGCATTGATCCGTCAGGCAGAGCATGGAATTTATGGATATACAGAGTCAGATCAGGAGTATTACGATGCGGTCAGCTCCTGGATGGAACGCCGTCACGGATGGAAGATCGACAAGGAGTGGATCACAAAGACTCCGGGAATTGTCTTTGCACTGGCAATGGCGGTGAAGGCTTATACAGAACCTGGGGATTATATTCTGATCCAGGATCCGGTCTATTATCCATTCCGGGAAGTGATTGAAAGCAATGACCGTAAAGTGGCCGCCAATATCCTTATCTGTAAGGAAGATGGATCTTATGCGATTGATTTCGAAGATTTTGAACGCCAGATCGTGGAAAAGGGTGTGAAATTATTCTTATTCTGCAGCCCACACAACCCGGTCAGCCGGGTATGGACAAGGGAAGAAGTGGAGCGTCTGGGAGACATTTGCCTAAAGCATCAGGTGATCATTGTAAGTGATGAGATTCATGCAGACTTCGTATTTGAAGGGAAGCATCAGGTACTTGTAGATCTTAAGGACGAGTATAAAGACATTACAGTGACATGTACTTCCCCGGGGAAGACATTCAATCTTGCTGGACTTCAGATTTCCAATATTATCATTCCAAATGCAAGCCTTCGCAAGGAATTTCAGCATCAGGTAACTGCAGCCGGGTATAGTCAGGTCGGCGCACCCGGAATCTTTGCGCTGATCGCTGCGTATACTCAGGGCGAAGAATGGTATCAGGCGATGAAACAGTATGTGAAGTCGAATATTGATTTCCTTCATACATGGATGGCAGAACATTTACCACAGATCAAGGTGACAAAGACAGAAGGAACCTATCTCGTCTGGATGGATTTCCGGGCATTAGGGCTTTCTGACAAGGAACTAAAAGAACTGATAGAAGATAAGGCAGAGGTTTGGCTGGATGGAGGAGCGATCTTCGGAGAGCCTGGAAGTGGTTTTGAGCGGATCAACGTGGCTTGCCAGAGAGCGACGCTTGTGGAAGCGTTGGATCGGATTGAAAAAGCAGTGAAAGAAAACGTTCACGGATGATTAGATAAAATAGAAACAGAAAAAGATGGATAAGCAATAAAAGCATTACTTATCCATCTTTTTCTATGTAGATCTGATTTTCCATTGTATTGAAACAACTGTTATTTCGTTCCCCCTGAAATAATGCTATTTCTCAATCTTGCATGGAATGGCCGGTTCATGAAAGTCAGCAAGTGTAATGCTTCCAAGATAATCTTCAATAAGATTATTCAGCTTTTCCCAGATCGGACGTGTCGGACACTGACCCGCACGTGCACATTCCGGTGCATGATCCTCCAGACACGCTACAGCTGCAAGGCTTCCTTCTGTCGCATGAAGAATGGAAGCGAGAGTGTATTCTTCCGGAGATTTTGTCAGGCGGTAGCCACCACCTTTTCCGCGAAGTCCAAGGATAAATCCTTGTGTGACAAGAGATTTTAAAATATTTTCCAAATACTTTTCAGAAATCTCCTGACGTGCTGCGATCTCTTTCAGCGGTGTGTAAGAGTCCGGATCCTGCTGAGACAGATCAATCATGACTCGGAGAGCATAACGCCCTCTTGTAGAGATAATCATAACCTATTTCCTCCCAAGTTACCTATAATTTTACATTGTGAATAGTGTATCATATGTTAAGAAAATAAACAAGCTGTCGAGGTAAAGTGAAACAGTGCAAAAGCATTAAAGGTTGTTGAAAACAAACGAAAACGAGTGTGTCTAAAAATGAAATAACCGTGAAATTGTATTAACTTTACTGGAATTTACAGTGCGTTTGTGATACTCTAAAGACTGTAAGTCCTGATCGGAATGCTATCTTTCTGATCAGACAGAAAAGACTGGGTTACTGTTCACTCCCGTGTCAATCACTTTGCTGATTGACACGGAGTGAACAGTAACAAGACTGGAGAGAGAATATGAAAAGATTAGTAGTAGCATTACTTCTGGCAAGCACATTGTGTATGACAGGATGCGGCGATACGAAGAAAACAGAACCGGCTGCATCTACGACAGAAGAGGTGGACAAAGCAAGCAGTACGATGAAAGAACAGATGGGAGACAACGCGGTTCTTCCAAGTGATTCTGTTAAGAGAGTTATGGCAAAGCAGTGGAAGGTGATTGGAACAGATACTGTGTATGATCTGAAAGAAGATGGAACAGGAACTAAGGATGACACCGGACTGACATTTGAGTGTGGATTTGATGAGGATAACAACATTACAATCAAGATCACAATGGACGGCGAAGAAGAAGGTAAACTGTATGCGGTTACGACAGATGATACAGGCTATGGCGTAGTGCTGGAGTCCCTGGATGGTGGTAAGGATATAAAATTACTCCAGGCGGATACAGAACTTCTGGATCTGACGGATGACCGTGCGAAGGGGCTGATCGGAAAGTGGACAGACAACAGCGGAAATGAATATAAATTAAAGAAGGACGGAAAGCTTGTGATCAAGAGTTCCTCCGGTGAGACAAAGGGAACATATTGTGTTGCAGAGAATGCAGACGGTACATTGAGGCTGAATCTGGTTATCTCCGGTGGAACACTGGAATATGTCTATACACTGTCAGATGATGGATCTACAGTGGAATTATGTAGTCCGGGAACAGATACAGTACATAAGTGGACGAAAGCCTAAAGTGTGGTGAATAAAAGAGATGCAGTTTGCGCATGAATTGATCGTTCCGGAAGTTGGATTTCCTTTTAAACTATTCTTATTTGAAGGCAGAGAAGGACATTACCATAGAGAAAAACATTGGCACAGATCGATTGAGATTTTTGCAGTGTGCGATGGAGAACTGGAATTTAAGATCGATGAGAAGACCTGGCATCTGACAGCGGGAGAATTTATGATTGTGAATTCGAATGAGGTTCATGAAGTAGATTCTCCGTTGCCAAACGAGACGATCGTTCTTCAGATTCCGTTGAAAGTTTTTGAAAAATATTATACAGGAGAGCAATTTATCTGGTTTACGCATGAACCGGGACGTAAGGACGCACGCTTTATGGAATTGTTGGAAGAACTGTATAAGACGTATTGCGAAAAGCAGTGTGGATATGACATGAAGATGAACAGTATTTTTTATCATCTTTTATATCTTCTTATGAAAGAATACCGTCTGACGGAAGTTGAGGATGCTTTTGTAAGGAAGAATAAGAATCTGAACAAGCTTTCAGCAATCACATCTTATATGAAAGAGAATTATGCACAGGAGCTCAGTCTGGAAGAAGTGGCAAGAATTTTTGGCTACTCACCAACGTACTTGTCGAGGATGTTTCAGAAGTATGCGGAAATCACATATAAGAGCTATCTGCAGAATATCCGTCTGGAATATGCAATGAAAGACCTGAAGGGCGGAAAATATAATATCACTGAGACAGCACTTCGCAGCGGCTTCTCCGGAAGCAAGGCGATGGCAAGGGCATTTCGGAAAAAATACGGAATTCTTCCAAGTGAATATAAAGAAAATGCGTAGCATTTTGGAGGTTGGCTCTGAACAGTTACGAAAATGGAATATAAAAAAGAAAAAATGACTAACAGTACAAAATATATTGACTGTTAGTCATTTTTATTGTATAGTTCAATAAGAGATTAAAATGACCAATGGTCATAAACGAGATATAAGGAAGGGAGCGAAAAAGGATATGATGGTAAAGTTTGGAAAAAAGATAGTAAAATTCAGAGTGCCGATTCTGATTCTCAGTATTTTATTATTGATTCCGTCTGCATTGGGGTATCTGCATACGAGAATTAATTATGATGTATTGACTTACCTGCCGGATAACATCGAGACGATGAAAGGCCAGGATATTTTGGTAAATGATTTCGGTACAGGTGCATTCTCGATGTTTATAGTCGATGGAATGGAAGATAAGGATGTATCGAAGCTGAAAGAGAAGATTGAGAAGGTAGATCATGTAAAAGAGGTTATCTGGTATGATTCTATCGCAGATATCAGTATGCCGAAGAGTATGCTGCCGACAAAGGTTTATGATGCATTTAACTCCGAGACCGGAACGATGATGGCAATCTTCTTTGATGAAGGAACATCTTCGGACGGAACAATGGAAGCAATCTCCGAGATCCGTTCTCTGGCGGGCGAGCAGTGCTTTTTAAGTGGTATGTCAGCTGTTGTTACAGATACGAAGGAGCTGGCGGAGAAAGAGACACCGTTGTATGTATTGATCGCGGTTGTACTGGCGATGATCGTACTTGGTCTTACAATGGAATCGTTCTTTGTACCGATCCTCTTCATGCTCAGTATTGGAATTGCAATTGTCTATAACTTGGGAAGTAACTACTTTATGGGAGAGATCTCCTATATTACAAAGGCACTGGCAGCAGTTCTGCAGCTGGGTGTAACGCTGGACTATTCGATCTTCCTGATGCATAGTTACGAAGAACAGCAGATCCGTTACGACGGAGATAAACACCGTGCAATGGCACATGCAATCTCACAGACATTTTCATCTGTAATTGGAAGCTCCGTCACAACAATTGCCGGATTTATCGCACTGTGCTTTATGTCATTCACACTTGGACTTGATATCGGTGTTGTTATGGTTAAGGGTGTTATCCTTGGTGTACTTGCCTGCGTAACAATCCTTCCATCCATGATCCTGTGTTGTGACAAGATTATTGAGAAGACAAAACATAAACCATTCCTTCCGGATATCGGAAAGATTTCAGACAAGGTTACTAAGAGATATCTCATCTATGTGGCACTGTTCGTAGTTCTGCTATTCCCGGCTATTTACGGAAATAACCATACAGGCGTTTATTACAATCTGGATGAGACACTTCCAAAAGATCTTCCGAGTATCATTGCAAATGAGAAATTGAAGGAAGATTACGACATGAATACGACGCACATGATTCTTGTAGACAGCTCTACAGATTCAGCGGACGTAGGCAAGATGCTGAATGAGATGGATAAGGTAGACGGAATCAAATGGGCACTTGGACTTGACTCCCTGATTGGGCCGTCCGTACCGGCAAGCATGATCCCGGATTCTGTGACAAGATCATTAAAGAATGATAAGTACCAGCTTGTACTGGCGAACTCAGAATATAAGGTAGCTACAGATGAATTGAATGACCAGATCAAAGAGTTGAATACGATTCTTCATAAATATGATAAAGGTGGAATGCTGATTGGAGAAGGTCCTCTGACAGCAGACCTGATCGACATTACAGATAAAGATTTCAAGACAGTAAGTGCAGTATCAATCGGAATTATTTTCGTGATCATAATGCTTCTGTTCAAGTCAATCTCACTGCCAATCATCCTGGTAGGCGTTATTGAGTTCGCGATTTTCGTCAATATGGGTATTCCATACTACATGGGAACTAAGTTGCCATTCGTGGCATCCATCGTAATCGGAACCATTCAGCTTGGATCCACCGTAGACTATGCAATTCTTATGACAACTCGTTATAAGAGAGAGCGTAACCATGGCGCAAATAAATACGATTCCATCACAACTGCGCACCGCGTATCCGCACAGTCTATCATGGTAAGTGCGTTGAGCTTCTTCGCAGCAACGATCGGTGTAGGACTTTACTCCAACATTGATATGATCAGTTCCCTGTGTATCCTGATGGCAAGAGGAGCACTGATCAGTATGGTAGTCGTAATCTTCGTACTGCCGTCCATGTTCATGGTATTTGATAAAGTGATCGTGAAGACAAGTAAGGGATTCCTGCCACCGAAGGAATAATGGGACGTGGAATAGGATGAGAGGGTAAAAAAGGAAGCGGTTCGCTTCCTTTTTTGCTTATGAAAATAAATACTGGTAAGATCTTCTTTGTTGTAATATAATGTCGCGAACTCTTATTTTTATATCTGTTGAATAAAATTTTTCTTCTCTTAAAAGCGTTTCTATTATTTGTCCATTGAAATCGAAATGTAATTTTTGACCATATAATTTTTCAACAGCATCTAACTGCTCTAAGAAATCCGTAGAGAGTGTTTTTGCCTGGACTTGTGGAATTAGATCAATAATATCTTCTTCAAGTGGATAATCAGTAGTTGTATCTGAGAGTAAAGAACATCCATTATCAAAAACAGGACAGTAATGGTAAATTCCAAGTGGATCAAGTAAGACTCCAATATTATGCATATGTCGATCTTCATTTAAAAATAATGCATCAATAGTGAGCAAAGTACAAAGGTATTTCCCAAAATCTTTTAGTCCAGTCATTTGTATTACCTGATCTACGAGAAATTGTGCTCGATCTTCTACTTCTCCAAACTGAAAAATAGATTGATAAAGACTTTTTCCGTGAAGTGTATGAAAAAGTCGTTCTAGTGTTAATAATTGCCAGCCATCAGGAAGAAAATTTGAACTTTTACATCCTAAATAGTCTTTTTTTCCAACACGAAGTATTTCTGTGTCATATAAGACGAAATCCTTTGTAGAAAGAGTGGAATGCATTAATAAGTGAGAAACCATATATTCTGTTAAACCTTCATAACCAATATAATCTGCCTTATACCAGGTTTCAGTATTCGAAGGGTTCCATTTTAATTGATTTCCCTTTGAAGAATGACGTTCAGTATCTTTCATATCATTTATATTTAATTCAATCACTCTATCTTACCTCCTTCCAGCGTTCAAGTTACCTATCGTTCGATTTCTATCCAAAAATCATCCTCAGCCATTTTCCCCTTGGTTTTCTGAATAATCAGGAATGGATCATAAAAAGGCAGTCCGAGATCACGTAATATAATCTTCATTTTATCCCTGCTTCGTGGAAAGCATCTTGATTCAAGAAATTCTTCATAATCTCTGAATGTAGGAGCATTATTGACACCAAATGCACAAAAAATAGGATTCCTTACAAAATTTTTAATTGCTATTTTTCGGGAGGGTTCGTTTACATCAATTACAGTACACAGACTTTCTTTATAGTAATAAAATAGTCTAAGAGGATAAATTTTCGTTGGAATTTGTAATTCTTCAACCCATTCAGGTGTTTCATATAGAATCTTTAATAATGTTACAGCGGGACCGGTTACGGTAACATCTGCTTCTTCCCAACGTTCAACTGTTTTTACTGAGACATTTAATAAGGCGGCAAAGTCTTTTTGCTTAAGTCCAAGACGCTTTCGCATTAGTTTTATGTCTTTCGAAGATAATGTATGTTGAATTGCAAACTCCATAATTTCACCTCCAATATAATTCTGTTTATAGTATAACACATAAAATCCCTAAATATAAGGGGTAATATAAAAGAATAATCCCTAAATATTAGGAGTTTTTCTTCGTATCATGCGTCTTTCGAACCTCAGTAGGCGAAGCCTTAAAATGTTCAAAGAACATTCGACGGAACAATTTATAATTGGTAAATCCATGTCTTTCCAGGATATCTTTGATGGAATCATCTGTAGAAATAATATCCTGATAAATAAAGGAAAGTCTTAATTCATTTTGATATTCTAAAAAAGTGATTCCCATACATTTTTTGAAAAAACGGCAGAAGTATCCAGGCTGCAGATAAGCAATTCCGGCAATCTCTTCAATGCTGATGTGGCGGTAATTCTGTGCGATATAATCTAAGATTGTGTCTAGTCTTGCGCGGTCTTTATTGCGCTGAGACTGGTTACTGTGTACAACGCGGATACTGAAATTTAGTGTGCCGAAGATGCTATTGCTCATATGGTTGGTGTTGGAAGAGATACACCAGAAAATCCTCTTCATTGTTTATCGGTTTTACGAAACAAATGTGCGCATGCGGCTAGAATGTATAATACAGATTTTAATCCTCCGGCAAAGTTTACAACATTATATTAGTGTACATTTCACTTTCAAAAAGAAAAGATAAAAAATGGGCATTATTTGGTTAATTATTTGGTCGATAATGCCTTTTTAAGTTGGTAAAATGACCATAGAAACAAACGAAACAGGAAACAGAAGAAAATTCAGGGGGACATCATGAAAATCCAGAATGTAACAGATGCATCTTTCCGAAAATACGGCAAGATCATCACGGAATACTCTTTTGAGAAGATCTTAAAAGAGATGGAACACACATCACTTCCGAAAGATGTTGTCTACGTACCGTCTGTTGAGGAATTGGAAGTACTTCCGGAAGCAGCTGAAATCTGCAAGAAAGGATTCGGCGGACTGCCAATCCAGATCGGATACTGTAATGGAGATAATCACAAACTGAATGCATTAGAATATCACAGAAGCTCGGAACTTGATATCGCACAGACAGATTTAATTCTGCTTCTTGGAATGCAACAGGATATTGAAGACGGTGATATCTATGATACAGCCAAAGTAGAAGCATTCCTTGTTCCGGCGGGAACCGGTGTAGAACTGTATGCAACAACACTTCATTATGCACCGTGTACTGCACAGGAAGGTGGATTCCGCTGTGTAGTAGTTCTTCCGAAAGGAACGAATGAAGCGCTTCCATTTGAAACAGCGAAAGAGGGAGAAAACAGACTTCTTGCAGCGATGAATAAATGGCTGATCGCGCATGAGGATGCACAGATTGAAGGAGCATTTTGCGGATTAAAAGGCGAGAACGTCGAAGTCTGATTGAAAATGGATGCCGGGGTTTCCAAAAATCAGGATCATGTTATTCACAAGGTCTCTGTATGATGTGTGGAAAACCAAATGAAATTACAGGAAAAGTGTGGATAACGTAACATAAGAAAGATAGAAATAATAACAAGTATAAAGAAAGCGAGGATTTTATTATGAGTAACATGCCAGAATTGAAAATCGGTGTTGTAGCAGTGAGCAGAGATTGTTTCCCGGAGAGTCTTTCCGTGAACAGAAGAAAAGCATTGATTGATGCCTACACAAAAAAATATGGTGAAGGAACTGTCTATGAATGTCCGATCTGTATTGCAGAGAGTGAGATCCACATGGTGCAGGCTCTGGAAGATGTAAAGAAAGCAGGATGTAATGCACTGGTTGTTTATCTTGGAAACTTCGGACCGGAGATTTCTGAGACACTGCTTGCAAAACATTTTGACGGACCAAAGATGTTTGTCGCAGCTGCAGAGGAGACACAGGATAATCTGACACAGGGACGTGGAGATGCTTATTGCGGAATGCTTAACGCAAGCTACAATCTGAAACTCAGAGGAGTAAAAGTTTACATTCCAGAGTATCCGGTAGGAACAGCAGAGGAATGTGCTGACATGATCCATGAGTTCGAACCGATCGCGAGAGCAGTTGTCGGATTAAGTGACTTAAAGATTATCAGCTTTGGACCGCGTCCGCTGAATTTCCTTGCATGTAATGCACCGATCCAGCAGCTTTACAATATCGGAGTTGAGATTGAGGAAAATTCTGAACTTGACCTTTTCGAGGTTTATAACAAACATGAAGGTGATGAGAGAATCCCGGCCGTTGTAAAAGAGATGGAAGAAGAACTCGGAGCAGGAAATAAGAAACCGGAGATCCTTCCGAAACTGGCTCAGTATGAGATTACTTTGAAAGACTGGATCGAGGAGCACAGAGGATACAGAAAATACGTTGCGATCGCAGGAAAATGCTGGCCGGCATTCCAGACACAGTTCGGATTTGTTCCATGTTATGTAAACAGCCGTCTGACAGCTCAGGGAATCCCGGTATCCTGTGAGGTTGATATTTACGGAGCACTCAGCGAGTTTATCGGAACTGCTGTCAGCCAGGATGCAGTAACACTTCTTGATATCAACAATACAGTACCGGCAGATATGTACAAAGAGAGCATCGAAGGAAAATTCCCATATACACAGAAAGATACATTTATGGGATTCCATTGTGGAAATACAGCTTCCGGCAAACTTGCTTTCTGCGAAATGAAATATCAGATGATCATGGCAAGATCTCTTCCAATCGAGGTTACACAGGGAACACTGGAAGGAGATATCAAACCTGGAGACATCACATTCTACAGACTGCAGAGTACATCTGACAATGTACTTCGTGCTTATGTTGCACAGGGAGAAGTACTTCCGGTTGCTACAAAATCCTTCGGATCTATCGGAGTGTTTGCAATTCCGGAGATGGGAAGATTCTACCGTCACGTACTGATCGAAAAGAATTATCCACATCACGGAGCAGTTGCTTTCGGACACTTTGGAAAAGCATTGTTCGAAGTATTTAAATACATTGGTGTGCCGGTTGAAGAGATCGGATACAACCAGCCGAAGGGTGTAAGATATCCAACAGAGAATCCGTGGGGTTAATTACATAGAAAGTTATAAGCATAGAAAACGGGCAGAGAGCCGTGCCGGAAACGGCAAGGCTTTCTGTCTTTATACAGGAGAAACGACATGTTATTTGTAGGAGTAGATCTTGGAACATCCGCAGTAAAACTTCTTCTGATGGATGAGAATGGAAAGATCAAGAATATCGTATCAAAAGAATATCCGTTATATTTCCCACATCCGGGATGGTCAGAGCAGAAACCGGAAGACTGGTTTGCACAGAGTATGGAAGGGCTGAAAGAGCTTCTTGAAGGCTTTGATAAGGATCAAGTAAAGGGAATCAGTTTTGGAGGTCAGATGCACGGTCTTGTTGCGCTTGATAAGGAAGACAAGGTGATTCGCCCGGCAATTCTGTGGAACGACGGACGTACTGCAAAACAGACCGATTACCTGAATCAGGTGATTGGAAAAGAGAAGCTTTCAGAGTATACAGCAAATATTGCATTTGCCGGATTTACAGCACCGAAGATTCTCTGGATGAAGGAAAATGAACCGGAGAATTTTGCAAAGATTGAGAAAATCATGCTTCCGAAGGATTACCTTGCATATCGTTTGTCAGGGTCTTTTTGCACAGAGTATTCAGATGCTTCCGGAATGCTGCTTTTGGATGTGGAGCATAAGTGCTGGTCTGCAAAAATGCTTGAGATCTGTGGTATTACAGAGGCACAGCTTCCACAGCTGTATGAAAGCTGGGAAGTAGTTGGAACTTTGAAAGCAGAGATTGCAGCGGAACTTGGCATATCAGAGGATGTAAAAGTAATTGCAGGAGCCGGGGACAATGCGGCGGCAGCAGTTGGAACAGCAACGGTCGGAGACGGCGGCTGCAATATTTCTCTCGGAACATCAGGAACACTCTTTATTTCCAGTAAGAAATTCGGAGTAGATAAGAACAATGCACTGCATTCCTTTGACCATGCAGATGGCAACTATCATCTGATGGGATGCATGCTCAGTGCTGCTTCCTGTAATAAATGGTGGATGGATGAAATCCTTAAGACAAAAGATTATCCGGCAGAACAGGCAGGAATCACAAGGCTCGGCGAGAACCATGTGTTCTATCTTCCATATCTGATGGGAGAGCGTTCTCCTCATAATGACCCTTCCGCAAGAGCAGCATTTATCGGAATGTCTATGGACAGCACAAGAGAGGATATGACACAGGCTGTGCTGGAAGGTGTTGCATTCGGACTGCGTGATTCCCTGGAAGTTGCAAGAAGTATTGGTGTGAATCCAGAGAGAACAAAGATCTGCGGCGGTGGAGCAAAGAGTTCGCGGTGGAGAAAGATCATTGCAAATGTGATGAATATGAAAGTAGATCTGATCGAAAGCGAGGAAGGTCCGGGCTATGGAGCGGCAATCCTGGCAGCAGTTGGATGCGGCGTATTTGATTCGGTGGAAGAGGCTGCGAAGAAACTTGTGAAAGTAACAGGAACAGAAGAACCGGATTCGGAACTGGTGCAGAAGTACGAGGAAAGATATCAGGAATTTAAAGAACTGTATCCGGCATTGAAAGGATTTTTTCAAAAGAAACAAGCATAATGTAAGTAGTAATGATAAGTTCAAGAATGCCTCTGCAATCCTGCCGGAGGCTGTATCAGCAGGGAGTCATCTCCCTGCTGATATAATTTGCTGGAAAGACGGTCAGAGAGACGGGTGTGGAAAACATTGCCCGTCTTTCTTTTATGTCGTATAATCATAACATGAGTGTCCTAAGGCAAAGGATATGTTGCACTTGCTAAAACAGTGAAAAAATGAACATAGATAACAGTACATGAATGGATAGAAGGATAAGAAATGCTTAAAATTGCGGTTTGTGATGATGATGAAAAGATATGTAATCTGCTGGAAAATTATATTAATGATTCCTGCAGGATACTCCATATAGAAGCTGAAACGGAGAGTTTCATTTCGGGGAAAGTGTTGAAACGGAAACTTCGGGAAGGGAAAAATTATCAGATCTATTTTCTGGATATTGAGCTCGCAGATGATACCGGGATTAGTGTAAGTGATTGTATCAGAAATGAGATAAAAGATGAAGCAGCTCAGATTGTATATGTATCGGGAAAGGATGGATATGACCGTCAGTTATTTGCCTTCAGACCATTCAATTTTATAGAGAAGCCATTTGACCAGAATATGGTGATTGCTACGCTTGAAAAGTATAACAGGATTTATGGGAAGAAGAATGATATATTTCACTATAAATATGGTCACGATATGTATTGTGCCCGTGTGAGTGAGATTCTGTATTTTAAAAGTAACGGAAGAAAAGTAAAGATTGTAATGCAGAAGTCAGAAGACGAATTCTATGGTTCGTTGGAAGAAGTCTGCGACAAATTAAAAGGGCAGGGAATGATTCTGACACATAAATCTTATCTGGTGAACTATCGTTATATCAGATCTTTTCAGGGAGAACAGGTTATTATGGTAAATGGTGACGCAATTCCTGTTGCCAGAGGCAGAAAAGAGGAAATAGCGAGAATGCAGCTTCATTTTGAAAATGGAGGGTTTGTACATGGTGTTTGATGCATATCATATCATTTATCTGCTGGCAAATTTTTTTCTGATATTTGTTGTTCATCGTTTTATGAGAGTTTTTTTTGAACATAGAAAATACAAAAGAATATTGGGAATATTAGCTTATTCCTTCTACTTTATAATGACAACTTTAGTATATCTTCTGATAGATATTCCGTTAATTACTTTGATTACAAATTTAATTACTATGTTTATTATTTCTTTAACTTACGAAGCAAGTATTCAAAAAAGAATTATTTGTGTTGTTTACATGTATCTTTTTATGGCAGCAGCGGAAATAATTGCGGCAGCTATGACTGGATATATTAATTTTTCAGTTTTTTCACAAGGCGAGTTCAGAGATACTTTTGGTTTAATAGCCACGCGAATTGTTGCATATTGTGAAACGCTGTTGCTTGAAAATATAAAGTTAACAAGAAAGGGACGTAATATTAGTTGGATTTCCTGGCTGGCTTCAATTGTAATTCCGATTTCTACATTAATTTTGGAAGTAATTATTGCAAATCAGACCAATTTAACTAAGGTAGAGGCAGTGGGTTCAGTATTACTTCTGTTTGCAGTAAATATAATTGCATTTTATCTATATGATTCATTGGCAGAAAATTATATAAAGAAATCAAAATTGGCTCTTTTGCAAAAAGAAAAAGAATTATACAGCAGACAGTGTGAGATTATGCAAAGCTCCACAGAAGATTTACAGGCATTTAGACATGATATGAGTAATCAACTTATTATTTTAAATCATTTACTGGAAGAGGGAAAAGATGAAGAGGCAAGAAGACAGTTGGATCAACTTTCTCATTTCATAAAGGGAAAGGTGATTTATAGCACATCAGGAAATACAATTATTGATGGGTTGGTTAACTATAAGCTTCAAAGTGTGGCGAGTGAAAATATAAAAGTAGAAACAGAAATTGTTGTACCGGAACAGTTAAACATTGATATAGCAGATCTTGTTACACTATTGGGAAATTTATTGGATAATGCTTTGGAAGCATTGAAAAAAGTTGATCGGGAACAACGAATATTGACGATAAAGATTATGTTCAGTCAAGAGCGTTTAATTGGTCGGATCACGAATACTTATTGCGGAGAAATCTACCTGAAGGATGATAAGATATTAACTTCAAAGAAAGAAAAACAGAAGCATGGATATGGACTGAGTAATGTAGAGAAAATAATAAAGAAGTATAATGGTTATATGGAAATAGATCCTGCAAACGGAGAATTCAGGGTGGATTTTATAATTTATCTGCCACAGAAAAACTAAATAAAGCAAAAATAAGAAGTCTGAAAAGAAACTGATGCATTTGACTACGAGAAATCCGCAGTTGATTACATGTTTTCGCACAGGCTTCTTTTTTATGGCATAATGTAGGTGCCAGGAGAGGAGAGGGAGTAGATGAAAAATTATAAAAAGAACATTATAAGTATTGTTATTTTATTGTGTATAGTTTTAATACTCTATTTTACACCACCAATAATGCTGGCTGATGGCTGGATTGAATTGGTAGTAGAGCAGACAGCTTTGAAATGCACATGTTGAATGAGTACAATAATTTCCCTTTTAGACGAGAAGCAAGTAATTCAGATTTCGATAACTTTTATTTTATAAATCTCAGAATTTGGGAGAAAATGTCAATTACTCGAATTGTATATAATGGTGACAAAAATACAACGTGTGAATTAATATTTCCGGGAGTTTACAGAGTTGAAAATACTAGAAAAGGAGCTTATGTAAATTCGTTTGAAATCAAACGCGGCAAGACATTATGGTTTTGCGATTATTATGCCAATGAAATGTAGGTGGTTTTCGTTCCGCTTAGGATACGCACTGGACGACCATTTTCGTGAAGATGCCTGCAAAATCAAGGGAGAAAAATACTTCTCTAAAATAAAAACTCTCAATAGACAATCATGCTTCAGAAGACATCTGAGTTGAAATTCTATTGGGAGTTTTTAAAATATCAATAAATTTTACGCTAAAAACAACGCATACAGTATCACAAGAATACCAAGCACGATTCTGTAATATCCAAATACTTTGAAATCATGTTTCTTAATATATCCCATCAGGAATTGAATAACGATAATAGAAGAAACAAATGCTGTTACCATACCAATCAGAAGAATTATTGTTTCTGTTCCGGTAAAGTTCAGGCCAAACTTCACAAGCTTCAGAAGACTTGCACCGAACATAACCGGAATCGCAAGTACGAAAGTGAATTCAGCAGCAACGGTTCTGGATACTCCAAGGATCAAAGCACCGACAATTGTTGCACCGGATCTGGATGTTCCAGGGAAGATTGCAGCGATCAGCTGGAAAAGTCCGATCAAAAATGCAGTCTTATAAGTAAGTTCATCCATACTGTTGATCTTCGCAGGTTTGCCCTTGTGATTATTCTCAACAATGATAAAGGCGATACCGAAGACAATCAGAGCAATCGCAACGCAAGGGTAATTGTAAAACCATTTCTCAAACAGATCATTGAACGGCATTCCGATCACGATCGCAGGGATACATGCAACAAGGACTTTCAGCCAGAGGATAATGATATCCATCTTCACATAACTTAAAATTCCATTTCCGGATTTCTTTTTTCTATGTGCATGTTTTGCCTGACGGCGTCTGACCGTGTGACTTCCTTCCGGCGCACCAAATGGGAAGATCTGGTTCCAGAATAAGATGACAACGGCAAGAATCGCACCTAACTGGATCACAACTTCAAACATACTGTAGAATTCTTCGGAAACATCTAATTTCACAAACTGATTCAAAAGAATCAGATGTCCCGTGCTGCTGATCGGCAGCCATTCTGTGATTCCTTCCACAATTCCAAAGAGGAAGGATTTTAAAAATTCAATCATTTTTAATTTATACTCCTTTTTATTGATGGATTGCAGCTATACTAAGAGATTCTAGCACCAAATGCAATCATTTTTGTGCAGCTACACTTATGCTCTAAAGTGACTCACGGTTTCTTATTATAAAACGTTGGCAAAAGATGTGCAAGAAATAGAAAGTATTTAAACTGTTAAATCGTCGATTTAAGAAATTCCTAATATTTTTCCAATCTATCTCTTAAAAACCATCAAGTATCATGTATACTATAGTTAGAACTTGATCATGTGATAATTATGTTGCTGCGCTGTTATCGGTGTCAGCAATTATCGAGGGGTATGTAAAATGTATAAAATATTAGTATGTGATGACGATAGAGAAATCGTAGAAGCAATCGAAATTTATCTTTCTCAGGAGGGATATCAGATTTTAAAAGCATATGACGGAATCGAAGCACTGGAGATTTTGGAGAAAGAGGAAGTGAATCTTCTGATTATCGATGTCATGATGCCAAGACTTGACGGAATCCGTGCAACATTAAAAATCCGCGAGAAGAACAGTCTGCCAATCATTATCTTGTCTGCGAAGTCAGAAGATACCGATAAGATTCTTGGACTCAATATCGGTGCGGATGATTATGTAACAAAGCCGTTCAATCCGCTGGAACTTGTGGCACGAGTGAAATCACAGCTGAGAAGATTTAACGAGCTTGGCGGAACAGCACAGGAGCCAAAAGAGACGATTTATAAGGTAGGTGGCCTTCAGATCAATGATGATCTCAAGCAGGTAACAGTAGACGGAGAATTTGTGAAACTGACACCGATTGAATACAATATCCTTTTGCTTCTGATGAAGAATCAGGGAAAAGTATTTTCAATCAATCAGATTTATGAATCCATCTGGAATGAAGAGGCAATTGGTGCGGATAACACAGTTGCAGTTCACATTCGTCATATCAGAGAAAAAATAGAGATCAATCCGAAAGATCCACGTTACCTGAAAGTAGTCTGGGGTGTCGGATATAAAATCGAAAAAGCATAGTGCGAACAGTAACAAAAGCACATGTAAAAATGGATAGAAAAAGCATATAAGAGAACATATAAAAATGCATAAGAAGGCATATAAGGAAGGGTTAACAATGAAGAAATGGTACAGGAAGACCGTGACAAGGACAATTGTTCTTGTTGTGGCGATTCTTAGCGGAGCATTGCTTGTGACAAATTTGCTTTCTCTCCTGACACTGGCGGGTGGAATGAGTTTGTCACAGATTCAAAAGATGAATACACAGTCTTTTGAAGAATCCGAAGAATTCAGCAAGATGGTCGAAAGTTACATGTACGATGTACAGGAGAAGCTTTATCTGCAGAATCTTTTTGAAAGTGACGGTGCCTACAATCCGAAAAAACTGGTGGATGTAATGGAACTGTCAAAGAAGGGCAAGATTTCAGAAACAAATTTGTCAGGTGTCACGTACACCATGGAAGAACTGGTGAACTGGGGCGAGACTTACAGTGGAACAGATAACGACAATCTTTACAAACAGAATGGCGTGATCGTCTGTCAGAAACCGGACGGAAATTATTATTACTATTATACGAATGATTTCTTTTCTCTTATAAATGCAGGAAAACTTCAGTTTCAGATGGGCGAGCAGGACAGAGATCAGTTTCTGGCAGGATTGCAGGCGGGCGAATTTACGACTTCCGGCTATTATACATTTCAGATTACAGATGAAAACGGTGAGCTACTTTATACAGACTGCTGGAACTTTGGTCAGTCAATGATTGAAAAATATGCACCGGTCGGAGCGGATAATCTACTCCAGGTTGTAAATAATAATCCGCAGTTAAATGGAAGACTGACATTGGTTTACGATAATATTGCCACAGCATTGCAAACAATCTATGAAGACTGGCAGGATTATGAAGGCGGTTGGAATTATCTGGAAGAAGGAAATACCAATTTTACCTATTTGTATGCAGATGAATCGACAAAGAAGGTTACTACAAATAAAGCAGAATATGCAAATTATGCAGATGTAAAGAAAAGCATAGAAGACATGATAGAATCAGCGTCAAAGAACCCTGTGAAATATATGGTAATCTATCCTGAATTGAAAGATTTTAAGACGAATATGAACGTTTCTTATTCGGATCAATGGCTCAATACACGTTCTTATGGTTACTATTCCGGCGGAACAAAGTGGAAAGATGTTTTTGCAGTTGCAGTGGACACAAACTATCCGATCCAGGATCAGTTTTACCAGAATAGCATCGAATATCAAAATAACATTCCGCATATGAAAGCGGCATTATATTTTATGATTTTCAGCAGCGTACTCTTTTTGATCACAGTAGTGTGGCTGACATTGGGTGCCGGAAGAAAACCGCAGGATGAAGAACTGCATTTGTTAAAGTTCGATTCCTGGAAGACAGAGATTGCTGCTGCAGTTGTTATTTTTGTCTGGGTGATTGGAAGTTATTTCTTTTTTGTAGCAGGAATCGATGGAATTCATATCTTATTTGATGGAATTACAGGGTTGAGTAGTTCATACGGTGCTGTGGAAAGTGATACATTTATTCCATCATCCTATGTTCCGAATGTATATGTGCAGACTTTAAGTCTCGGAGAATCAGTAGGTGCGTTTGCATATGGAACATTTACATTTACCTGCTTTTTTGCCGGCTATCTTAGTCTGGTAAGAAGAATTAAGTCAAAGAGTCTGTGGGAGAACAGTCTGCTTCGAAGCTTCGGTATATTTATCGGGAAAATATTACGAGACATGAAGCTTACAAAGAAAACAGCAGGACTTTTGATTCTTTATTTCCTGTTTCAGCTTTTCGTGCTCTGGGGTGGAGATTTCTTCCTGGTGATTCTGCTGCTGATTGCTGATGCAGTGCTATTCTATTACATGGTTGCAAATGTGATGGAGAAGAATCGATTGAGAAAAGGAATTCAGGAGATCGCTGCCGGAAATATGAGTTATCAGATTCCAATCGACGGACTGCATGGGGAGAACAAGAAATTTGCATTGATGATTAACGGGATCGGAACCGGACTTAACAAAGCAGTTGCCGAGGCAATGAAAAACGAACGTCTTAAGACAGATTTGATCACAAATGTTTCTCATGATATTAAGACACCACTGACTTCTATTTTGAACTATGTTGGCATCTTAAGACAAACAGATCCGGCGGATCCGAAAGTTCAGGATTATCTGAATATTCTGGAAGCGAAAGCACAGAGACTGAAGACATTGACAGAAGATGTAGTAGAAGCATCGAAAGTCAGCAGCGGGAATATTTCCCTGGAATATATGGATCTTGATCTGTCGGAAATGATCCAGCAGACGCAGGGCGAACTCGAAGAAAAATTCGAGGCGAGAAATCTGGCAATTATTACAGATCTTCCAACAGAACCGGCTGTTGTGCATGTCGATGGAAGAAGAATGTGGCGTGTCTTGGAAAATATTTACGGAAATGCAGCCAAGTACGCAATGCCTGGAACCAGAGTTTACGCGACTCTGAAAACAGATGATACAAAGGTAAGATTTTCATTGAAAAATGTTTCCGAGCATCAGTTGAATATTCAGGCGGACGAACTGACAGAACGTTTTATCCGCGGAGATATTTCCAGAAGTACGGAGGGAAGTGGATTAGGACTTTCTATAGCGAAGAGCCTTACAACAATGCAGGGCGGCACATTTGACTTGTATCTGGACGGAGATTTGTTCCGGGTAGATATTACATTTCCAAGAGTGAAAGCAAAAGGAAATGCTGCAGGGGTAACAGAGGAATTAGCAGAGAAATCATCAAGCGGTGTATCTTGACATTCTATTCGCGTTATGCTAACCTTTTTAAGGAATGAAAAGCAGTGATAAGCGAAACGCGATGAGGAAGAGAGTAGTCTGTAACAGATTCTACAGAAAAGTCCTGAAGGCTGTCAGGCCGGATGTTGAGAGGGATGGATGGAAGACAGATGAAGATGGCTTCTGAGCAGCGCAGATGAGCCTGAACAGAGTGAGCAAGTGAGTTGTTTAAGCAGCAATCTTGAATAAAAAGATCCGGGTTAGTCTGTGAAGGGATTCGCCCTTTATAGCGAAGAGTATCAACAGTGAGAAATGCCGTAGTATTCAAAGTGGTTTTGATTAACAAAGCAGTTTTTACTAACGAAAGTGCAGATACTCATAGAGGTTTCTTTCCGCGAGGAAGGAACGAAGAGAAGTGGTAACACGGAAGTAGGATTCGTCTTCTCAGGGATGCAAGTCCCTGGGAGGGCGTTTTTTAATATATTAGGTTCTTTCCTAATATATTAAAAACGCTCCGCTAGGGATATGCGCTGCGGCGTACAAAGTAGGTGTCGCAAGCGACCGCCGCAAGTGCAAGAATGTGCCTTGGCACATTCTTTTTTCGCGAAAGATCCAGCAGAAAGTCGTAATAGTAGTCACTGGAATTTGAGAAAAGAATCCCACATTGTGGGAAAAGGAGGCAGACAAATGTCAGAAAAACCAAAATATTATATAACAACAGCGATCGCCTATACATCAGGTAAACCGCATATCGGAAACACATACGAGGTCGTGCTTGCAGATGCAATCGCACGTTACAAGAGAAGCCAGGGATATGATGTATTCTTCCAGACAGGAACAGATGAGCACGGACAGAAGATCGAGCTCAAAGCCGAGGAGGCTGGAATCACACCAAAGGAATTCGTAGATAATGTATCAACAGAAATCAAAAGAATCTGGGATCTGATGGATACATCTTATGACAAATTCATCCGTACAACAGATGAAGATCATGAGAAACAGGTTAAGAAGATTTTCAAGAAACTTTACGACAAGGGAGATATTTACAAGGGACATTATGAAGGAATGTACTGTACACCGTGTGAGTCTTTCTTCACAGAGTCTCAGCTTGTAGATGGAAAATGTCCGGACTGTGGACGCCCGGTTCAGCCTGCAAAAGAAGAGGCATATTTCTTCAAAATGAGCAAATATGCAGATCGTCTGATCGAGTATATCAATACACATCCGGAATTTATTCAGCCGGTAGCACGTAAGAACGAGATGATGAACAACTTCCTTCTTCCGGGACTTCAGGATCTGTGTGTATCCAGAACATCCTTCAAGTGGGGAATTCCGGTAGATTTCGATCCAAAGCACGTTGTATATGTATGGCTTGATGCTCTTACAAACTATATCACAGGAATCGGATATGATGCAGACGGAAACAGTACAGAGCAGTTCAACAAGCTGTGGCCGGCAGACCTTCATCTGATCGGAAAAGATATCATCCGTTTCCATACAATTTACTGGCCAATCTTCCTTATGGCACTTGATCTTCCACTTCCGAAACAGGTGTTCGGACATCCGTGGTTGCTTCAGGGAGACGGTAAGATGAGTAAGTCTAAAGGAAATGTTCTTTATGCAGATGAACTCGTTGATTTCTTTGGCGTAGATGCAGTTCGCTACTTCGTACTTCATGAGATGCCATTCGAGAATGACGGTGTTATTTCCTGGGAGCTGATGGTAGAGCG
>ENA-OPCD01000979-OPCD01000979.1-human-gut-metagenome-genome-assembly--contig:-NODE-979-length-23110-cov-4.741271_pt1 | contig 23110 bp, 20 predicted proteins | sample MGYA00241560_ERZ501471 | MGnify/ENA primary metagenome ERZ501471 (study PRJEB25962, sample SAMEA2042578) | human gut metagenome | biome: human gut; feature: human-associated habitat; material: faeces...
AACAAGGACATACTCGCCGCGCGGTTCGTTTTGCTCATAATAGCTGAGACTGTCACCTAACGTTGTCTGCATTTTTTCCTCATATCGCTTTGTAAGCTCCCTGCAGATTGTAAGCTTTCTGTCACTTCCAAGAACGCTCTCCAGTTCCTCTAACGTTTTCACAAGATGGTGCGGTGCCTCATAGATAATGATGGTTCTTGTCTCATTTGCAAGCCCGTCTAAAACAAGCGCCCGCTCTTTCTTATCTCTCGGCAAAAATGCTTCAAACGCAAATCTTCTGGTCGGAAGCCCGGACATGGTAAGCGCCGTGATACATGCGGCTGCCCCCGGCAGAGACGTCACCTCAATGCCTTCCTCGTAGCAGATACGTACCAGATCTTCCCCCGGATCAGAAATTCCCGGTGTTCCGGCGTCGGTGATAAGTGCAATATTCTTTCCCTCACGCAACTTGTCCACCAATTGGTATGCCTTGTCAATTTTATTAAATTCATGGTAGCTTGTCATAGGTGTTTTTATCTCAAAATGATTCAGCAGTTTGATGGAATTTCTCGTATCTTCTGCTGCGATCAGATCAACCTCTTTTAACGTGCGAAGTACCCGATAGGTAATATCCTCAAGGTTTCCAATCGGTGTTGCGCACAAATATAACTTTCCTGCCATCATTATTCTCTCTCCAATATCCTCCCGGAAGTATTTTTCAATTTATCTTTTTGCATAGATCAAAATGATAATGTTCTGAATATTTGTTACGAAGCAATATGAATGAAATGGTACAACTAACAAAAAACTAAATTATATCTGTCCGCTGCGCATCAGTCATTTTTCGCATGATTATAAAAAAAGCACACGTAAATATAATGCCTTTCATCATTGTGGTTGTTGTAAGTGCCCACCATATTCCCAGAATTCCTAGCACACCACTACTTAAAATGATTGCAAGCGGAATACGAAGCGATGTGAATACAATACTAATCACACTACACAGGCGAGTCCTGCCAAGTCCTGATAATGCACCTACTGTCATCAGCTCAACACATAAAAAAGCTTCGCCGTATCCGACAATGATCAAATAGTCAACTGCTGTTGCGATCGCTGTCTTCTCATGGAAAAACACGCTTGCGATCGGTACTGGAACAACTACAAACACAAGGGTGATCAAAATTCCCCATATACCAACGGTGCACAACGATGCACGATATCCCTTCTTCACACGTTCGGTTTTACCAGCACCATAGTTTTGACCGATAAAAGCGTTCATAGCTGCGCCAAATCCATCTGCCGTATTCCATGAGATTGATTCAATCTGACCGCCCACACGCTGCGTAGCAATTGCCTCTGGACCAAAACCAGCTACCATACGCGTCAATACCATAGAGATAAAACAATACACCATACCCTGAAGTGCAGTAGGAATACCTATTTTGCAGATTCCCTGCACATATTCCAACGGAATTTTTACAAACAAGCGAAGACCTTTCAACACATTTTCCTTCTTCTGTAATATAACTCCAAACAGCATAATCATTGTAACAATTACCTGTGCCAAAACAGTTGCCATCGCTGCGCCTGCCGCTCCAAATCTCTGAAATGGTCCCGGTCCAAGAATCAAAACAGGGTCCAGGATCATATTCGCCGCCAAACCAAAAAGATTTGCAATAAAAGGAGTTTTAGAATCTCCCTGAGCCGTATATATTCCCGTTAATGTGAATGATAAAAATGAAAAAACAATGAATCCGCATGCAATCTTAGTGTAATCCAACGCAGCACTCAATGTTTCCGCATCATCCAGCTTGAAAAATCCAACCAGCTGATTTGCAAATAGTGCTACAATGATCCCATATGCGAGTCCCATCAATAATGCCAACTGCATCGCTGTCTGTGCATATCCATGTGCCTTTTCCTTCTCTCCTCGTCCTATGCACTGTGCAATCTGTACCTGGCCTCCCATTCTTGCCATCGAAGCAAGCCCCTGCGAGAGCCATGTAAACATACCTCCAACGCCTACTCCGGCAACCGCCTTGGCGCCTAGCAGTCCAATCCATGCCATATCGGTAATATTATATAATGTTCCTAGAAATGACGATGCCATAATTGGAATCGCAAGTTTCGTTAATGTCTTTAAAATTGGTCCTTTTGTTAAATTTCCTTCCATTCAGTCCCTATTAATTCCTTTTCCTTTGTATTTCCTTCTGCATGACGTTCTATTTCTGTACATAAATTTTTCAATCATTTTATACATACTTTACCTTTTATCCCTCTATCTTTGTTTCTGCATTTACTCTTTCTTCTCCATCATCTTCGGAATCACAAAATATAGCGCAATTCCGAGCGCCACGATTCCAAAAGAGATAATCTGTGATGTGGAAAAAATTCCTAAGCTTCCACGATAATCATTTCGTAAAAATTCGATCAAAAATCTTCCCACTCCGTAGAGCACTAGATAACCTGCTGCCACTCTGCCCGGCTCTGGCTTCTTAGATGCATACCACAGTAATACGCCACAGATCAGGAAATCACCTGCGGAAGAGATCAGCTGCGTCGGAATCAGGCTTACACCGTTTGGTGCAAAATCAGAATGTGTAAAGGTAATGCCATACCACGCATGTGTCTCTCTACCATAGCAGCATCCGGCACAGAAACAGCCGATACGGCCGAATCCCTGTGCCATGGAAACTGCTGGCATCACAAGATCAAAATAAGAAATAAAATTTTCTTTTTTGATACGGCAATAGACATAACTTGTCACAATTCCACCGATAATTCCACCATAAACGACGTATCCGTTTTTGAAATCCCATAAAATAGATGGATCTTCCATAATTGCCGGAAGCTCTACAATATAATAGAGCAGGCGGCAGCCAACCATTCCACCAATCAGCGCACATAAAAAAATACCGAAAATCGTATCCTCACTTAAGCCTCTCTTCTTTCCCCGGTAATTACATAGGAAAAGTGCCGAAGCAAATCCAATTGCAATCATCAATCCATACATATAAACCGTGATCGGTCCAAGCGTTATCTTATTAAACATATTACCCTCCTTGTTTACCAGACTTATAAACTGATAATTACGAAACTCTCATGCCGTAGATTTAATTGTGCTAAAATAACAAAAGCTTGAGAAGACACTGGGGAGCCGCCGGTTCTTACATGGCAGACATAGCAACTTGCTGTGGCTGGCATGTTAGTACCGCTGCGAGCGACACGTAGCGAAAGCGTGTCTTCGAAAATTTTGTTATTTTATCACAATCTTCACACGCCGTATTGAGTTTCGTATTACCAATCAATATCCATAAATGTCATAAATCTCATCCGTATACACGCCCTGCTCCTTGTATACAATGAGCGGCTTCTCCACTGTCACACGGGATTTTCCTCCGCGCAATCCCTCGATCAACACCATATTCGGTTCCTTATCAATATAAGGATATACCAGGCGCATACGCTTCGGCTCTATCTTATATTCCACCATTTTACTCATGATCTCTGCCAGACGGAACGGGCGGTGTACCATATAAAATCTGCCTCCCGGCATAAGCATTTTCGCGCTCTCCCGCAAAATATCGTCCAGCGTGCACAAAACCTCATGCCTTGCGATCGCTTTTGCTGTGGATGGCGAGTTTTCCCCATGAGTACCGATCATGTACGGCGGGTTTGTTGTGATGACATGAAAAGAAGATGCTCCAAAAATATTTGAAGCATCCCTGATATCTCCTGTGACTACTTTGATCTTATCCTCGAGATGATTGTACGCGACACTGCGTCTTGCCATATCTGCGCTTTCTTCCTGAATCTCTAACGCTGTAAAATCTGCTGCGTCCGTCTTTGCTTCCATTAAAATCGGAATAATTCCGGTGCCGGTTCCAAGATCCAGTACTTTTTCCCCTGCCTTTGCTTTCGCAAAACCGGATAACAGCACAGCGTCCATGCCAAAACAGAAACGCGCCGGATTCTGGATGATTCCATATCCATTGCGTTGCAGCTCGTCCAAACGCTCTCCTTCATGAATCAGATTATTTTGTATCATCAATCTTTGACTTTCCTCCACGGTCTTCTAATGCAGCCAGCTCTTTCATTTCCTCGGCAGTAAGCTTCACATCTCTGCGTCGTTTTGGTTTGAATTTCAACTGATCTGCCTGATATTCCCGCAGTTCCTTCTCATCGTTGACTTCCACTAAAACTTTTACAAGCTGGCGAAGTACATTTACAGAAGAAACTTCGCCCTTCAGACCATCATCCGTTGTGACATAATCACCAACGTTTGGCAGTCGGCTGTTGAGATACTCGTATGTCTCTTCCTCATTTTTCAGACAGCACATCAGTCTGCCGCACACGCCGGAAATCTTGGTTGGATTCAGGGAAAGATTCTGCTCCTTCGCCATTTTGATTGATACCGGTGCAAACTCGGAAAGGAATGTGTGACAGCACAGTTCACGTCCACAGATTCCATATCCTCCCATAATCTTTGTCTCATCGCGGACACCGATCTGACGCAGTTCGATTCGTGTGCGGAATACTGCTGCAAGATCTTTTACCAGCTCACGGAAATCAATTCTTCCGTCTGCGGTAAAATAGAACAGCAGCTTATTATTATCAAATGTGTATTCTGCTTCCACTAACTTCATATCCAGCTTGTGTTTTGCAATCTTTTCCAGACAGATCTTAAACGCCTCTTTTTCCTTCTGGCGGTTCTTCTCTGCCTGCTTTTCATCCTGCTCAGTCGCAATGCGGATGACCGGTTTTAATGGCTGGACAACGCTCTCCTCGGACACCTCCCTCGGATCGGTCATGACAGTTCCCATCTCAACGCCTCTTGCAGTCTCAACAATTGCATGCATGCCTGCTTTTAACTGTAACTTTCCAGGTCCGAAATAATATATTTTACCTGCATTCCTGAAACGGATTCCTACTACTTTTACCATTCTAGTTCTCCTTAATTGTCAGCAGTAATAACTCAATCACCAGATCAAAGTTTACGTTTGCGTCCAGACGTATCTGGGCTTTACGCAAAGCTTCCAAAATACTGTTGATTCCATTGTAAGAGTTTTTTTCTGCCTGTCGTTTTATGTCGTAGACCTCATCCTTGAAAATAAGGCCATTTACGTCACCTGTTGCTTTAAAATATAATACATCACGATACCAGATCATCATCAGATCAAAGTAATCGTTAATTTCTAATTTGTAATCTGCAATCTGCTTTACCGCAGCGGTCATCTCGTAGAGATCGATATCATCGAGACGCTTGATCAGCTGCAGAGCGCTTGCCTTCATCTCATTAAAATCATCAGAGGACGCAAGCTGGATCGCTTTTCCCACATTTCCCTGTGCAAATGCCACACACACATCCGCCTGATAGTCAGGGATCTGATACTTTTCCATGAGGAACTTTTTAATTTTCTCATCCGGCACAACTTTAATATTCAACGTCACGCATCTGGATAAAATCGTTGGCAGAAATGTGTCCGCATTTGTTGTCAAAAGCATAATGATTGCATATGCCGGCGGCTCTTCGATCGTTTTCAGCAGCGCATTCTGTGCCTGCTGGTTCATCTTCTCCGCCTCATCAATGATATATATCTTGTGCTCACTGCTATATGGCTTTACATCAATATCATTATTTACCTGTGTACGGATATCATCCACAGAAATGGTATTTGGCTTGTCGTGGTTTACATAAATAATATCCGGCTGATTATGTCCCAGTGCCTGTCTGCAGGAATGGCACTCCATACATGCCTCTTTTCCATGCTTTTCACACTGCAAAGCCATTGCAAATGCCTCCGCCAGCATCATTTTTCCGGATTTGTCCGGTCCATTGATGATGTACGCATGGGATACTTTATCCATCCCGATCGCGTTCTGTAAATGCTCTATAATCTGCTCATGTCCGATAATATCTTTAAATCCTGCCATATGCCGCTCCTTTAAGTCAATATATCTAACAACAATCCACGGATCTCACCTATCCTGCTCAGGATCGCAATGTGATCCTTCTCATCCTTCACAAGCTCCCTTGCCAGTTCATCCAGATTTGAATCGATCAGCCGGATCAGTCCATACACTCTGTGCCGTCCTTTGCGGTCTAAGAAATTCTCTCTGGAAAACTTGTGTGAACGATACACCACCTCATTTAAAAAGTCTTTGATCAGTCCACGGTATTTTTTCATATCGCGGATATCCATATGCTGTGCAATACGGTTCCCCTGTGCCGTGATATCATTCATCAAAAGATCGACTTTTGCCTGAAGATCTGCATCGGTGATGGCACTCGCCAGAGTGAATTTGAATGTTCCATCTCCGGTTTCCGTTGTCACTGTATCAGGTACCTGTGTCACCTGTGCTATATTATTTACTTTAATATCCACCAATGCCCACCTTCTTTCCTACCTGTCTTCTAAAATTGCCCTGCGGATCTCTTCCTCTGTCTCATCGAGATCCTGATTGACAAATCTCCTTGTGATCCCTGCTTCCTTTAACTTTTCCCCGGAAAAATCTTTTGCATCTGACAGAAATCTGCGGCAGAGTTCCTCATACTTCGGGCTTTCCTGCATCCGCTCCCTGTTTAACGCCCGGCTCAGGCGTTCGCCGTCTTCCACTTCTATATAAATCGGCACAACTTTCTCTTTTCCAAAGTAATCACGGATCTTTAAATAAGATTCCAGTGTTCCTATGATCAGATAATTCTGGTGTTCCAGATCGATCTGGTCATCATTCACGGTAAGATATTTCCAGATTCCATGGATGGTATCATAAGCACGTAGCTCGATAATACGCCCTTCACGCTCCAATTCTTCCACTTTTTCCTCATCACAGAAAAAATATTCTACTCCATTTTTTTCCCCGGCACGCGCCGGTCTTGTCGTGTATGGAACAATGGTCTTTAACGCGAGACTTTCATCTCCCAATATCTTTTTAAACAGGGTATCTTTTCCCGTGGAACTTTTTCCCATGATACAATATATTTTACCCATTTTTCCTGCCTCATTTAGTATAATATAGTCTTTAAAAATATACAATCTTTAGAATTTTTTCGTTACTGTTCACTCGTTCCACACTCAGTCCAAGTGATAAGCATTCCTCAATATTATCTGCCAGACGCTTCGTGATAATCTCTCCCGGAACGATCATCGGAATTCCCGGCGGATACAGATAAATCGTATCCGCAGACATATTTCCGACTGCCTCCTCTAACGTTACTTCTTTATATGGAAGCTCCTCTGCCTGATAAATCTGCATTTCACGCGGATATTTCTGATATATTTTCTCAATAAACGAATGATACTTCTCATCACTTGTCGGATTCTTCAAAATTTTGTTTCCATTTGAAACGTCCTCTGCCACCTTTGCATCGATCTCATGCAATGCGCATGCCAGACGCTCCAATCCTTCGTCCTCATCCATCAGACTTGTCATTCCCAGCACATAATAACCGGAAACCATCTCCATCTGTAAATGGTATTTTTTCAAAAGGATCTGATGCAGCTCATCCCCTGTCATCCCGGCTCTATCCGCAAAAATGACCAGTTTGGAATCATCCCAGTCAAATGCTTCCTCAATACTCAAATCTTCATTCTGCATGACATGCAGGTATTTTAAATCGGCTGTTTTCTCATAAAAAGCTGTCAGACGCTTTCTGTAATCTGCAAAAAGCTGCTGCCCATGTTCTGCAATCAGCCGGATACACGAATCCATTCCCGCCATAAAAATATAGGATGGTGAACTCGTCTCGTAAATGGACAGATACCGCTCCACCCGTTTCTCATCAATGAGATCAGACGTCAGATGCAGCAGCGCTGTCTGGGTAAACGACGGCAATGTCTTATGTAAACTCATAATCACTGCGTCTGCGCCAAGTTTTACGGCATTTTCCGGGAAACCGCCTCCGAATCCAAAATGTGCTCCGTGGGCTTCATCCACGATAAGCGGAATCCCATGTTCATGGCACACCTCTGCAATCTTTGCCACGTCTGAAACAATCCCCTCATACGTCGGGGAAGTGAGGATCACTGCCACCGCATCCGGATTTTCATATAGCGATTCCTGCACCTGCTCTGCTGTGATCTGCCCCTGGATTCCATTTTTTGTGATAGAAGGATACAGATATTCTGCCTGCAGTTCATTCATATATAATGCATGATATACCGCTTTGTGACAATTTCTTGCGACTAATACCTTGTCCCCACGCCTCGTGGCAGCACTGATGGCAGCCAGCAATCCACAGGTACTTCCATTTACAAGAAAAAAGCATCGTTTTGAATGGTAAAGCTCTGCTCCGCGCACTTCGGCTTCCTTTATCATACCGGTCGCATGATGCAGATTGTCAAATCCGTCAATCTCCGTGATATCAATCTCATACGGATTGGGAAACGACAGACTTTTTCTTTTATGTCCCGGCATATGGAACGGATAATAGTCCGACTGCGCATATTCCTCTAAATCATCTATCAAATACTTCATGTAAGCCTGCTCCTGATGTTCGATATCCATATCAGTATATAATACCAGATACATACTGATATACCTTAGTATAACACACTTTCCCCACAGATTCAGCAATGACTTGCATTACCATCCACTCATTACTCTTGAAAAAAAAGTATTTCCTATGCTATAGTATTTTAGATTGCGGATCAAACAATAACATTCCGGAGGTATATTATGGAAAATGCGCTTGTGATCCTCTGTGGCGGAAACAGCACACGGATGGGAACCGATAAGGCTCTTCTTCCTTTTGGGGACACCTGTTTAATTGAATATCTTGTCAGAAAATTTCAGCCGTATTTTTCCAGGATCTATCTCTCGGTAAAAATAAAGGGGGATTACTCCCATCTGAAGCTTCCCGTAACTGAAATCCCGGATATCTATCCGAATCAGGGACCAATGTCCGGCATTTTTTCCGGCTTATCCATGATCGATGAGGAATGTGCATTTTTTATGTCTGTAGACACTCCGTTTCTGGAACCGAAAACAGGACTGGCCCTGCTCTCAGAGCTCGGTGACGCCGATATCTGCACACTTGAGGGAAAGGCTTCTTATCTCGAAACTGCAACTGCAGCCTACTCCAAAAATTGCATTACAACCATCGGAAAATGTCTCCTGCTCCACCAGCTCACGTTCAATACGCTGCGGGAAAAATGCAGCACCAGATACGTGACTGAGGCTGCGATCGCCGAGGCTGCACCGACACCGATCGATATCCAGTACTATAATCTGGACACCAGAGACAATTATTATCATGCGCTTCGTATTTTAAGCGGAATTGTACCGCCAGATTCTTCTCAGGCGCTGATCGAATATTTTAAAGACACCAGAGATTTATTTTTGCATACAACTCCGGTGATCTCCTTTGTGGCAAAACCGGGAACGATCATGACACCTCTCATTGAGCGGCTGCTTCCTTTATTAGAGCGTGAGGGGTTAAAAGTCGTTCACCTCATCAAAGAAGATTCCTCTGTCGTATTCAAAAACGTCTTTTTTGAGCCGACTCTGGAAAATCTCTCCTCGTCGCTCTCCGGTGCCGACCTTGTTCTGACGGAAAATTTTGGAGCAGATGCGCCGAATAAAATTGAAATCCTGCGGAAATACTGGTCGGAAACACCGTTATCTGACGAAAAAGATCTGATCGCTGTATTTGCTGATTTTCCATATCATGCAGAGACTTCCCTTCCGGTCTTTGATCTGAACAAACCAAAAAATATTGTCACATTCCTCCGGGAATATCTGGGCAGACAATAAAATCACAAATAAAGGCTGCCTGAAGGCAGCCTCTTATAAATATCGTTCCAGATCCGGCATCCAGTCTCCAAAGAAAACCTCATCTCTGCACATTGCATTCCAGACAGGTCTCAAAAACAAAACAATCCGGTGCAATACTGTTTCCCAGGAAACATTCTCTATTCCCTGCTTTCTAACATATTTTTCCCACCGTTTTTTCATATAAGTATAAGTATCATAAGATGCCAGCATTTCAATCCTTTTTTCCTGTGGGATCACTTCCTCGTTTCCACACAAAAAAGACAGTGTCTCGTAAATATGCCTTCCATCGACAGTTTCCTGCTCCAGAAGACGAAATGTTGTATCGTATACCTCCATAGAAGGTATCAGTTCTAAAAACTTTAAAATAGAAAAAAGCTGCTCTGCCAGATATGTCTCAACCGGAAAATGCTGATATACTGCACACTTCTTCTCAAAAAAGACTGACTGCAGCTTTTGTTTTTCCGGTTTTGCTGCATGATAAACCAATGGACTGATACGAATTACAAGCGGAACCTTCATCTCTTCCCATTCTCCGGTTATGTAAACCAGATAGCCCTGTTCCTCTTTTTCCACTGAACAGCTCCAGCGGATATGTTGTTCCCGTTTTGCACAGATCTCCTCTGCAAAGCCGGTGATCCACTTTTCGTCCAATACCTGCTGTTCTTTCCCATTATCCTGCCCGTATACAAAATGAAGTGGCTTCTGCCACTCCTTTCGATAACTGTCGAGGTCAAAAGCCTCACGGTTTTTCAGCCATAACCGCTTTGCAAAATCGGTTTCCAGGATCTGGAACATCAATGTTTCCTGCAAAAAAACTTCCAGCAGATCTGCAAATGGGATTTGATATTCTATGCTCTTTTCTTTTAACTTCTTCTTCGTAAGTAGGTTCTGTTCCATTTAAAGCCAGACTCCAATCATATTCTGAACTTTTTTCACAACTTTACGCTCTTTTGCATAATACATCAGTTTTGCGATATCTTTCTTCGGGTCTTTTATGTAAGCCATCAGTCCTTCTTTGAATCTTTCCCGATCCATCTTGTCTTCGTATTTTAAGCATTCACAGATCAGTCTTTCCTTCTCAAAAATCCGGACTGTCACACCGGAAAGCTGTATTTCTGTCACTCCAAGTTCCAAAGTATCCGGCTCTGCATACATCGGAATGATCTTCGGATAATCCATTTTAAACCGTGATTTGGAAGTATTCTTATCCACCGCAAGCCGCCAGCCATACGGTTTCTTTTTGATATAGCCATACGCATATAACGCATTTTCCAGATTCAGCACGCAGTCCGGAAACAGCTTTGCCACAAGCTCCTCCTCTGTAAAATCACTGAGATGAACTGCATAATAACCGCTTTTTACGCGCAGAATATCCCCTTTTTCCACAAAATCAAGGATTCTGCGATAATCGATCCCCAGCCCGGCGAGCTGGCTCTTTTTTACAATTCCGCCATTATCCAGAATAAACTTCTTTACTTTGTCTAACAGCAACTCTCTTTTTTCACTGACTGCATATGACTCCGACATGCCTTATCTCCATCTTCTGCGTCTTCTACGTTTTTTTCTGATTCTTCGTTTCTGATCTTTTCTGTCTCTACGAACGGCTCTGTTGTGTTTGATAATATAGTAATTATCGTAAAAACGTTTTAAGAAAAATAAAAGTACACCAAGCAAAATCACTGCAACAATGAGTAATACCACAACAATCGGTCTCACCTGCACCGTGGAGACTGCTTCCTGTTCCTCCTCCTCGGTTGACTCATTGTCAAATGCGTAGCCTTCTACTACCACGCCGGTTGTCTTAATATCTGCTTTTCCTACATTTCTTCCCGCATAAGTATATGTGATGCTTCCTGCAATCTCCGGATCACTATCGTTATATTCCACAGAAGATGAGGTATCTGAAAATTCTGCTGTTTTCGGCAGAACAATGACGGCATCTTTATCAAGCTCCACAAATGGCGCAATATTGTCCAGATTGCCATTATCCACCGTTGTTTCTGCGCTGTAATTCGTATCATTTTCTGCTACATTCAGCACCTGAAAATTGTCAAATGCATAATCAAATAAATTTACCGTATCAATAAACTGATTCGGTGACTGCGTGTTCATTACCACACAGATTAAAGTCATGCCATCTTTTTCCGCATAAGTCACCAGAGTGCTGTTTGCGGTCGCCGTGTATCCGGTCTTTCCACCGACACAGTACGGATATAAATACTTGCGGTTCGCATTGTGGTAAGTACAGAGCATATCGTGATGGTTTCTTAACACCGTTTCCTCCGCATGCTTATTGGTCGGAGGGATCGTATACATCTTCGTCCCGATAATGATACGAAACGTTTCATTCTGATAAGCCGCCTGCGCGATCAACGCCATGTCATGTGCGGTCGTGTAATGATTTTCATCCTGCAGACCGTGCGGATTGGCAAAATGTGTGTTAGTACATCCTAATTCTTTTGCCTTGGCATTCATCATGTCCACAAAATTTTCTACCGTGCCGCCCACATGTTCTGCGACAGCGTAGGCACATTCATTTGCCGACTCTAGCATGACACCGTAAAGGCACTGCTCTAAGGTCATCTGCTCTCCGTAATCTCTGGCAATTCCCGATCCTTCCGTGTTGTTGATCGCATCATCCGAAAAAGTGACCATGTCACTCAGGTTGCCATTTTCTAACGCCAGCAGCGTGGTCATGATCTTGGTGATACTCGCCGGGTAGTGTGCTTCATCACTATTTTTTTCATAAAGGATCGTGCCTGTGGACTCTTCCATCAAAATAACACCCGGTGAGAGTGTTTCCGGCGCATCCGGCCAGTAGTCTGCCGCCTTGACATCCACTTTTCCAAGACAGACAGTAGATATAATCGTAAGGATCAGGCATGCTGCCTTTTTCCATCTATTTTTCAACATCATAAAAACTCCAAATCTATATTAAATCTATTAATTTCGCACAATCCGTCCCATGTATACACAATTTTTACGGATTGTTACTGTTCACCCATAACTCGTTCCTGTAACAACAACGTTACTCTATCAACATTATTAGTATAATAGTTGGAAAAAATACATGCAACCACTTTTCATCATTTTATGACTTTATTAATTTGTCAGATTATGCAATGTGTGCTTGAAAGTTGGGGTTTCTTTATTGTAGAATGTAACTGATCGCTTTGCGCTTAGATATATTTGCTGCAAAAAACGAAAATACATTTTGAAAAAATATTAGTTTACATCATTAGAGAGGTTGTTTTATGAGATTAAGAAATATCCCTGGCGCGGATGACGCCATTTTAAATAGTGAATACTGCATCAAAAATCCAGAGGAGCAGAAAGGGCACTGGCAGGACTGTTTTAACAAAGTGCAGCCGCTTCATATCGAGATTGGGATGGGAAAAGGCCGTTTTATTATGGACATGGCTGCCCTGCACCCAGATATTAACTACATCGGTATCGAGCGTTACTCCAGCGTACTTTTACGCGCTTTGCAGAAAATGGAGCAGAATCCGCTTCCTAATATTAAGTTTATCTGCATGGACGCTGCCGATGTTGCAGAGGTTTTCGCCAAAGACGAAGTCGACCGTATTTACTTAAACTTCTCCGATCCATGGCCGAAAGACCGCCACGCCAAGAGACGTCTCACTTCCAGACAATTTTTTGCCCGTTATGACCAGATTTTGAAAAAAGAAGGACATCTGGAATTTAAGACTGACAATCAGGATCTTTTCACATTTTCATTAGAGGAAGTTCCGGAAGCCGGCTGGAAATTAGACGCTTCCACCAGAGACTTACACCATGATCCTGTCTTAAGCGAAGGAAACGTCATGACGGAATATGAAGAAAAGTTTTCTTTCAAGGGAAATCCGATCTGTAAATTGATCGCATCGAGATAGAAAAAACGCCCGATACCAATGGTTTTACACCATTGATACCGGGCATTCTATTTATCCTTCAATTGCAATGTAACGTTTTTCCGGAACAGCTTTCTTCTGTTCTTTCGGAACGTCCAAGGTCAGGATACCGTTTTCGTATTTCGCATGGATATCTTCCTCTTTCATGTTCTCACCAACATAAAAGCTTCGGCTCATGCTGCCTGCATAACGTTCACGTCTGATGTATTTGTCATTCTTATCCTTCTCATCCTTATCGAGTCCCTTCTCGGCACTGATAGTCAGGTATCCATCATTCAACTCAAGATGAAGCTCATCTTTCTTGAATCCCGGAAGATCAATTGCTACTTCATAGCCATTATCTTTCTCCTTAACATCTGTCTTCATCATATTCTTTGCATGTTTGCCATACAATGTTTTATCAACATCCGGGAATGAAAAATTCATTAAATTGTCAAAATCATCAAATAAACTCTCTCCAAAAATACTAGGCATCAACATAAGTCATCTCTCCTTTTCTATCTGTCCACTTTTTTGTGGATATTCGTATGCTCATTAACCTTGTTTCTTTGGAACTAACAGATTAGGGAACTCGGGGAATCTTTCTTTCTCTTTTGTTCCCTCTTCCTTTGTTCTGACTACGTTATACACCTGTTCGTTAGCACTGTCAAGTGTTGAGTGCTAATTTTTTGTGAACTTTTTGTGATTTTCTTCAAAATTTTAAATTTGAATTCAAACATAAAAAAAGCACCGACCCCATAGCCTGTGCTATAAAACCGATACTTCGTAATGCGCCACCAGGGGTTCGAACCCTGGACACCCTGATTAAGAGTCAGGTGCTCTGCCAGCTGAGCTAGTGGCGCATGTCTTTCAGCGACGAATGTTATTATATAATACTTTTTTTAGAAATGCAACTATTTTTTTATAAATTTATTTCGCATTTCACTATTTTATGGTATTTTATAACTATGTGTGCCCGGCTTGATTTTATATCAAAATAAATACGGCACCATTTTATAAGGAGGTTTCACATGCGTGTTGAAGAACGATTATTAAAATATGTCTCTTACTGGACAACTTCTGACGAGGAATGCCGACAGATTCCATCTTCGGAAAGACAGTTTGAGTTAGGAAAAGTGTTAGAACAGGAATTGCGAGATCTCGGTTTAGAGAAAGTCACTTTAACCGATCACTGCTATGTTTACGGACTGTTGCCGGCAACGAAAGGATATGCTGACAAGCCTGCTGTCGGTTTTATTTCCCATATGGACACTGCTCCTGATTTTTCCGGAAAAGATGTCAAACCACAGATCATTCCGGATTATGACGGCAATGATGTTCTTTTAAAAGGAAGCGGCACTTATCTGAAAGTATCCGATTTCCCTACACTTAAAACATTAAAAGGCCGCACACTGATCACTACAGATGGAACAACCCTGCTCGGCGCTGACGATAAAGCCGGGGTTTCCGAGATCATGACGGCAGTGGAACAGATCATCACAGAAAAAATACCTCACGGCGACACCTGGATCGGCTTCACACCGGACGAAGAAGTCGGAAGCGGTGCTGATTTATTTGACCTTGACTATTTTAAAGCCAAATTTGCCTACACCGTCGACGGCGACTACGAGGGCGAAGTTGCCTATGAAAACTTCAATGCGGCAAGTGCTTCTTTTGAGATCAAAGGCGTCAATGTCCACCCTGGAGATGCAAAAGATATTATGATCAACGCTGCCCTTGTCGGCTGTGAGATTGCATCTCTTCTTCCTGAAAATGAGACTCCTGCCCATACCGAAGGCAGAGAGGGATTTTATCATCTGACTGATTTTAGCGGAGACATCGCCCACGCCAAAGTGAATTATATCGTGCGCGACCATGACAAAGCCACTTTTGAAAAACGTCTTGATACCCTGCGTGGCATTGAGCAAAAAATGAATGGAAAATATCACGCAGACACTGTAAAATTGAACATTCAGCATTCCTATAGTAATATGCTGGAAGTCATTGAAAAGAATGAATATGTCGTTGCAATTGCAAAAAAAGCAATCAAAAACGTTGGTCTGGAACCAGTCTCCCGCCCAGTCCGCGGTGGTACAGACGGCGCCAGATTAAGTTTTATGGGACTTCCTTGTCCGAACCTCGGAACCGGCGGCTATGGTTTCCACGGACCATTTGAACATATCAGTGTAGAAGGTATGGATACCGCTGTTTCGGTTATCAAAGAAATCGTAAAAATCACTGCCGAATAATGATCGGGAACGTTTTTCCTGTTACACAAAAAATCTGCCATACAAAAATTGCATTTGTATGACAGATTTTTTATTCTCTTAAATATTATTTTTTACTTTACACCGAAGTCTTTCTTCTATTATAAGTTTGCAATCAATGCTGCGATCTCATCCGGTGTCATAACCTTATTCGGATCTGACAGATCAGGCATTGCCGGCTCATCATCTACAACAGTTTCATCTTCCAATGGAATCTTCTCGACCGGAACATTATCATCCGAATCCGTCAAAGTATCTACCATTATATCATCATACTTGGATAAATCTTCCTCCGGAGAAGAAACTTCTTCTTTACCAATTGATGGTTCCTCCATATCAGATGGAACTTCCTCGATCGGTGTCTCCTCCATCACGGATGGTTCTTCTTCGATCGGTGTCTCCTCCATTGCAGACGGTTCTTCTTCAATCGGTGTCTCCTCCATCACGGATGGTTCTTCTTCAATCGGTGTTTCCTCCATATCAGATGGAACTTCTTCGATTGGTGTCTCTTCCATCACAGTTGCTTCTCCAGCAGCCGATGGGATCTCCTCAACTGCGGCTTCCTGAACCTGTGGTTCTTCTTTTTCAATTTTATTCTCTTCTGCCAAGATACGTTCCTCGGTAAAAAAGTTCTGTTTTGCAGACTCTGCTGCTATCTTTGCATCAGCTCCGATCGTATTCAATGTATTCTGCAAAACTTCCAGCTGCTGTAATATTTTATTCTGATTGTCTAAAATATTCTGTGCATATGCGCTGTCATTTTTATTAGTTTCCGGTGCCGGATGCGAAACATTGTCTGATAAAACAGCCTCTAACATCGAAATCTTTTCCATGATGTGGTCATTGGAATTCATCAGTGCATCTGCATTCTCTTTACTTCTTCCAATGGAAACCTTTGCTACTGCTTTCTGTGCGTGGATAATATCCTCCACATTTGCTTTCCGGGACTGGTTTCCTTTTTCAATGAGTTCATACAGATCATCAAATGTTTTCCTCAATAAAAGATAAGACGCTTTTTCTGATTTAAAAATACTATCATACTGTTCTTCTTTGCGATTCTTTTCTGCCATCAGATAAATTGAAATGGAATCTACCAAAAAATAGATTGCAACCAGAAACAATGCTGTAATGATCGCCAGAATAATAAATTTCTGAGGCATATTGATCATTGCATACAAATCTGCAACCAGTAAAACTACCGCAATTAACAATGTAATATTTATGCGGAACCTGACATTTTTTTCGCTGTTCTTATCCATAAGAGCTACCTCCCACTATTGCGTCCTCCTTGACGCTCTCTGTGGCTATTTTACCATAACTTACACAAGATAGCTATATGCGAAAACAACAATCTTCAACAGAATACGACCAAAATTTCTTTTTATAATAAAATAAGCTGTCCGATCAGCTCTGCTCCTTTATAAAGATCGTCGACGGTTGTGTATTCACGTGTCGAATGTGCATTATACATTCCATTCGATAAAACAAGCCCTTCGATTCCGTTTTTTGCAAAACTGTTGTTATCACTTCCGCCGAACGTACCTGTAAGTTCACCGGAAAATCCTAAGATTTCACAGGCTTTTTGAAAATCGGTCACTGACTTGCTCTCAAGTGGTGTCTCATAGGCGGTCAGCACACAGCAGTCCGGCATAATGTTTGTCGCTGTTCCACCCTGAATCCTTTTGTAAAATGATTTGGCTGTCTATGAAAATATCTGTTCTCGTCAACCTCTAAAACTGTCTCTACCGGACGGACTCTGATCTTTCTTCCATTTACTACTTCGTAATCAAATTCTGCCATTTTTCTGTCCCCTGCTTTTTTTATTTTTACCTTTAGGCATCTTTCTCTCATATACTTTCGTACGTTAATTCTAAAGAGTGTGCACATAAAGAAAGAAGCAGGTCGTTGTCATATGTTTATCACAACTGCCTGCTTCTTCTCTTTGCAAAACACTCAGGTGCATAAATCATATGAAAATAAAACCGTATTCATCCATACAGCACATACAACAGCGACACATCTGTTTTTTGTTCTTTACAATCGTATTTGTTTTCATATGATTTTCTCCCTTCTTTATTTCCTATTTATTTGATATGTTTTATAGGAATTAATTTATATTTGAGATTATAACTATGTGGTCATAGTTTGTCAATTGTTCTGGTTATAGAAGATTCCTTGTGGTTGCTATAGGTTTTTCTTATAACTCATATTGTCGTTCATTTCACTTTAATTTTTTGCAATAAAATAATCCCCAATATCAGGATGCTTCCTCTGTCTGATAGAAATCATCTTAATACTGGGGATGTTTGATTTTATAAATATTTATTTTTTGCTTATCTTACTTTTTTTCTGATTCCAACTGCGGCCAATGCTCCACAGGAAAGAATGAGAAGTGTGATCCACAAAGCTGCCTGACCGTTATCTCCGGTTTTCGGTGAAACTGCTGTTGTATCTGCTGTCTGAACTTCAAAGTTTGCTGTTGCAACTCCATTTGCAGAAACAATACTAATACTGTGTGATCCGGCTGCCAATGTGCTTAAATACTCCGGTTTCAAAGTGATAATGATACTTCCTTCTGTTGCCGTATAGCAGTCTGCACTGAGTTCTGCGTTATCTACCATAACTTTCTGGAAGTTTGCAAATGCATCGCTGGAACGGAAATAAATTGTATTTCCACTTCCCTGCGTATAGCTGCTGCCTGCACCTTCAATGATGGTTGGTATAACCTGCTGACTGCCCTGTGTGCTTACCGTTGATGTCGAAGCCGGTGTTGATGTTGTTGTAGATTCACCTTGCGTTGTTGACGGTTCACTTGGTGTCGGTGTTGGTTCTGGTGTCGGTGTTGGATTTGGATTGGTATTATTACTTACGAAAGTTGTACCAATCTCACTAGTATATCCTTCTGGTTTTTTATTTAATGCTGCGGTAACTCCAGATGCTGTGACAACTGCATTTGGAGATATTGTTATTTTTTTATCACTTTCTAATCCGTAGCTGAAAGTCTCTCCTTTTTCTGCCTTAGCTGCTACAGTTCCTCCACTAATCGTTATATCGCCATTACATTCAATACCACGGCTACTGTTAGTTGCTTCTGCAGCATATGCTGTAATATTACCATTTTTAATAACAATACCATCATATGCAAATATGCCACTTGTACCGGCTGTTGCCTGTGCTTTGGCAATAATTGTACCCTGACTATCAATTTCCAGTTTGCCTAGTACACTAATACCATGACTGGTATCTGCTGTTCCACCTGTTACATCAAGTGTTCCATCTCCTGTTATGGTTAAATTTCCATGAACATATATTCCGCAACTCCATCCATTTGTACTACTGCTGTAAGAACTGCTTATATTTTTTATTCTATTTTCATTTTTAATTATTATGTTCAAGTCTTGTAAGGTTTCGATTTCGATTCCGCTTCCATCACCTTCATAATTAAATCCATCTAAGGTCAGTGTATTTGTCTGATTATCATAACTCCAGCCTGTGCCGGAAGTATTGGCACTGGTAACTTCAACTCCGCCTACCCTTAGATTGTAAGATGTTGAAGTGGATGGTGTGGAACTGCCTCCAGAAGAATTTTTTGGAGAATAAAAAATACCATCTACTCCATCTTTTGTTGTAATTTCATAGTTTTTATCATCGTCAGTAAAAAATGCATCTTTGAATTGTTTTCCTGAATCTGCAAGTGGTATCTCGTTTTTTCCATATGGCTGATAATAACCTACACCTATTTTAGCACCCGATGTCAGTGGAACAGTCGTGCTCAGATTAATTTTTTCACTACTTTTGTAACGATAAATATATAAGTTACTATTTTCATCATTTGAATTTTTATTTCCGTAAATATTTGCACTTCCTCCGATTGTTACATCCGCTCCCTGGTATGCAAAGACACCTGCTCCAACCTGATTTTGATATTCACCAAAATCACAAATATTATCTGTGATTTCTCCACCAGTCATTTCAAAATTGCAATTATCAAGAACAACCACTCCCGCGCCGTATCCTGCCTCATTTCCTGAAATCTTACCTCCTCTCATGATGAAAGTTCCATTATAAAAAACTGCAACTCCACCACCGCGTTTTGTAAAAGTTTTATTGCTACGATTTCCAACAATATTGCCGGATTCTAATATTAACGTTCCTTCTCTGACATTAATGCCTCCAGCATAGTCTTCATTTGCCCATCCACCAGTAATTTTTCCATTTTGTCCTTCACTCGTATCTTTTATGATTAAAGTTCCACCTGCTATCACACTAAATACATTGTCTTGTTGTTCATTTAAGTTACGGTCAATCGTATATCCATTCAGATCAATGGTCACGTTCTTGTCTACATTAAACCTATAATCACCTGTTCCAGCTGTAATATTCTTATCTAATTGAATATTACCACCTTTACTTATTGCATTTTTTAACTCATTCCACGAACTTACTGTTGTTACCGCATCATCTGCCTTCACTTCCGTCACACCCAGTCCTGCAACCATGGTTATGACAAGCATCATACACAGCAATCCTGCTATCCATTTGTTCAACTTTTTCATTCTTTTTTCTCCTTTGCTTTTAAGGTAGTGTCAAAAACTACCCATTTTATTGTTCTAAAATTCTTTTAAAACCTTGATTTATTGGAGGTTTGCAAATAAAAAGAGCATTGACCTCCCAAAAGAAGTATAATGAGTTCACCACAAACACCATTATCAACAAGGAGACAATGCTCATGGACATTATACTTTATTTACTTCTATTTATTCAATACCAACATAAACAAATCTGCTGGCTTTTTAATTTTATCTGCAGATATATTCCCCTTAAGCAGTGGGTCTTCGATGATTCCCATTCTCCCAAATATCAAAAATTCAAGATTGATAAGCTCCCAAAAATAATCTATTACGAAAAATGGGATTACAAAGACTACATTCCTTACCTCGAATGGAAGTATGGCAAGAAAATCAAACCTGTCAGCCGCCGTTCTGAATGTGATATTGATGACAACTGTACCTGTCCACGTTGCAATGCTCCAAAGCCTTATCTCTACAAGAATAATGGTTCAAAAGGACAGATCCTGTGCAAAGTATGCTCCACCGCATTCTCTCCGGAAGAAAACCGTTTTTCAAAGTCCTACTCCATCAAATGCCCGCACTGCAATCACTCGCTGGCTCATAAGAAAGACCGCAAACACTTTGTTGTCCACAAATGCGTAAATCCAAAATGTCCTTACTACCTCCACAATCTAAACAAGGTTGATAAAAAAGACCTTAAGGAGGACTATGGCAAGAACAAATATAAACTCCATTACATCTACCGGGAATTCCAGATAGATTTCTTTCGCATGGATTTAAACACTCTTCCCAAGAATGCTTCTTCCCTAAAATTCAGTAAACATGACCAGCATGTCATGTCTCTTTGTCTTACCTACAAAGTGAATCTCGGGTTATCGCTTCGTAAAACCGCTCAGGCGTTGAAGGACATACACGGCATCTGCATCTCACACCAGCAAGTTGCCAACTATTGCAAAACCGCCTCTGTCTGCATAAAACCTTTCGTAGACAACTACGATTACAAAACTGGCAATGTATTTACTGCTGATGAGACATACATCAAAATCCGTGGTATCAAAACCTATATCTGGTTTATCATGGATGCTGCCAAACGCTCTGTTATCGGCTATCAGGTATCTGATAATCGAGGTGTTGGTCCATGCATTCTGGCAATGCGGATGGCATTCCGGCATCTAAAAGAACTGCCTAAGAACTTTAAGTTCATTGCAGATGGCTACAGTGCATATCCCCTTGCCGCCCAGCAGTTCTTCCATGAATTCGGTGATAAGTTTAAGTTTGAAATCACACAAGTAATCGGACTCACCAATGACGATGAGGTTTCTAAAGAATTCAGACCTTACAAGCAGATGATTGAACGCTTAAACCGTACATACAAAGCTTCCTATCGTAAAACCAACGGCTTTGATAACATCGATGGAGCCAACTATGATCTCGCCCTCTGGGTTGCTTATTACAACTTCCTAAGACCACACAAACACAACAACTATAAAGTCTTAAATGAAGTCGAAATGCTGTCTCAGGCTGACACGATGCTGGGCAAATGGCAGCTTCTCATCTTCCTTGGTCAACAGACGATTCTGAACCTGCAACACGGCGAAGCCGCTAACTGTTCTTAGATTCAGAGCCAGAGGTAATTATCCCAGCCACCGCAAAGCGGCGTGCCCTTGATGGCACGAAAAAGAACTGCTATACTGCTGTAATCGACGGAAAAACTCTAACTGTTCTTGAGTTCTTCGCCGTCGGTGATTAACCTACAGCAGTTCTTTTTCGTACCGTCAAGGGTGGCGGTGGGCTACCACAACCTAAAAGATCTACAGTTTTCAAGGTTCATCTGAGCCTTTTTCTTTTGCTCAGTTTTTTCATAGGTCATTTGACACTATCATGGCCAGCTACTCCCTCATGTTCTATAACGTGTCCGTTCCCATTTTGGTCATAAACAATAGTTCCTAAGCCAGCTTGGTAATCAGCATTTCCTTTAATCTCATCTAGAGATACAAAATCCACATTACAAGATCTTGTAGCATTTACTTTCATTGATGATTTTTCTCCACTATCCCAAAAATCATCAATTACAATAATTTGTGCACTAGGCGACTTTTGAATTATATATCTGCATAATTCTTCAAAATCCTCTCGAAAGGTGCTAACATCTGAAACATTTTCACTGAGCTGAATTGTTATTAAATCCAACTCATCACTTAAGTATTTATCCAAAAGCTGCAAAGTTTCTGCTCTATCATTTGCCTGGACTTCCCAAGTGTAAAAATTATATGATTTCGTTTCTACTGATTCATTATAATTATCTTCTAACCATTTGCTTATTTGATGCACATAATCGTTTTCTTCGCATGATGCAGCCATTCCTACACCATCGGTCCACCAATAATCTGCTATCGAATGGGATGTAATCGAATTGCCAATTGCAAAATAGTTAATTCCTTGATCAAGCCATGTCACCGATGAATGTTGCAATTCATCTAATTGTTCGGTAATTTCTTCGATTTGTTGATTTTGATTTTTCAGATTGTTTTCCATTTCACCCACATAATCTGACAAGCCTTGGATTTTTTTATTCTGCAAAGTCTCATGTTTTATATAACGATATATACAGTAGCTTCCCGCAACA